>Ga0207691_10002464_pt1 | contig 18098 bp, 17 predicted proteins | sample KBSM13metaG_FD_184327 | JGI IMG/M metagenome (GOLD analysis project Ga0207691, IMG submission 184327) | Miscanthus rhizosphere microbial communities from Kellogg Biological Station, Michigan, USA - KBS M1-3 metaG (SPAdes) (version 2) | ecosystem: Host-associated > Plants > Roots > Rhizosphere >... | reverse complement strand
AAGCGATCGCCTGGCTGCTGGGGGACGCGCCGACCTTCGGGCTGGGCGACTGACGCCGCGGCAATTGCACCGGCGGGGCGCTTCAACGACGATGCCTGCGTCCCCCTCGCGCAACGGTGCACGCATGGCCACCTCGCAATGGCTGCTGTGGGCCTCGCTGTCGGCGGTGTTTGCGGCTTTGACCGCGATCTTCGCCAAGGTCGGACTGGCCGGCGTGGACAGCGACTTCGCGACGTTGCTGCGCACGTTCGTGATCGTCGCGCTGCTGGCGCTGTTCGTCGCCGCGACGGGCAAGTGGCGCAACCCCGCCACGCTGCCGGCCAGCACGCTCGCCTTCCTGACGGCATCCGCACTCGCGACCGGCGCGTCGTGGGTGTGCTACTTCCGCGCGCTGAAAGTCGGTCCGGCCTCCAACGTCGCCGCGGTCGATAAACTCAGCGTGCTGCTCGTCGCCGTTTTCGCCTTCGTGTTCCTCGGCGAGCGCCTGGAACTGCGCGAATGGTGCGGGATCGCGTTGATCGGCATCGGCGTGGTGGTGTTCGCCTTCAAGTCCTGAGAGATTCTTGATGATAAAGACCGCTTTCATCACCGGTGCCACGTCCGGCTTCGGCCTCGCCACCGCGCGCCGCTTCGCCGAAGCCGGCTGGCGCATCGTCGCCACCGGGCGCCGCGCCGATCGGCTGCAGGAACTCGTCGACCAGGTTGGCGACAAGTGGGTGCACGCCGCCGCCTTCGACGTCCGCGATGCCGATGCGATGCAGGCCGCGCTCGACGCGCTGCCGGAGGGCTTCCGGAACATCGACCTGCTGGTCAACAACGCCGGCCTTGCGCAGGGCACGGCGCCTGCGCAGCAGGCCAGCCTCGAGGACTGGCGCACGATGATCGACACCAACATCACCGCGCTGGTGACGCTCACGCGCGCGCTGCTGCCGAACCTGATCGCGCGCCGCGGCGCGATCGTCAACATCAGTTCTACCGCCGCGACCTATCCCTATCAGGGCGGCAACGTCTACGGCGGCACCAAGGCGTTCGTCAGCCAGTTTTCCCTGAACCTGCGCAGCGACCTGCACGGCACCGGTGTGCGCGTGACGACGCTCGAGCCGGGCATGGCCGAAACCGAATTCACCCTGGTTCGCACCCATGGCGACCAGTCGGCGTCCGACACCCTGTATCGCGGCGCGCAGGCGATGGGCGCCGACGACATCGCCGACACGATCTACTGGATCGCGACGCTGCCCTCGCACCTCAACGTCAACCGCCTGGAACTGATGCCGGTGAGCCAGTCGTATGCGGGATTCCAGGTGCACCGCGAAGGCTGAGCGCGCCACGGGCCGACCCGACGCGCCGGCACGGATCGCATTTCACTCGTCGACGCGGCGCTGCGCGGCCAGGCCCTCGACCAGCATGTCGTCGAGGTAGGTGTAGCCGGTAAGTCCGGTTTCCAGCGCTGAGGTCAGGCGTGCCGATTCGTCCGCGGGCAGTCCCGCCGCGGCGACCTTGTCGCGATACGCCGCACGCAGCGCATCGATGCCGTAGCCGACGTAATCGAGCATGACATCGGTGGTGTCGCCGCGGCGCTGCTGCGCCAGGACATAGCCATCGCCGTCGATGCGGACTTCCACCGAGTCGGTGTCGCCGAACAGGTTGTGGATGTCGCCGAGGATTTCCTGGTAGGCGCCGATCAGGAAAAACGCCAGGCGGTAACTCTCTCCCGGACGCAGTGCGTGCAGCGGCAGCGAGCTGTCCAGGCCCTCGTTCTCGACGTAGGTATCGATCTTGCCGTCGGAATCGCAGGTCATGTCGGCAATCACGCCACGCCGCTGCGGCGCTTCGTCCAGCCGCTCGATCGGAACGATCGGGAACACCTGGTCGATCGCCCACACGTCCGGCATGGATTCGAACACGCTGAAATTGACGAAGTACTTGTCGACCAGGCGCTCGTTCAATTCGTCGAGCAGTTCGCGATGGCTGCGCTCGCCGACATCCAGCCGGGCGCGCACGGCGTGCGCGATGGCGTAGAACAGGTCGTCGATGCGCGCGCGGTGGGCGAGGTCGATCTGGCCGAGCGCATACAGCGAAAGGCCTTCGCTATGGTGGTGCTGGGCTTCGTGGAAGAGTTCCACCGCCGGGCGCGCATCGAGCTCCTCGTGGACTTCGCGCAGGTGGCGGATCACGGCGGGCTCGTCGTCGTGTGCCGGCGGCACGCGGCCTTCCGGCGCTTCCTCGACTTCGGCGACGTTGGCGACCAGCAGCGCATGGTGCGCGGTCATCGCGCGGCCGCATTCGGTGACGATGCGGGGCGGCGCAAGCCCGTGGTGCTCGCAGGCTTCGGCCAGCGGCTGCACGATGTTCGACGCGTATTGCGCGACCCCGTAGTTGATCGAGCAGTAGCTGCGCGAACGCGTGCCCTCGTAGTCGATGCCCAAGCCGCCGCCGACGTCCATGTAACGCACTTTCGCCCCGAGTTGCGACAGCTCGACCAGATAGCGCACCGCTTCACGCATGCCGTTGGCGATGTCGCGCACGTTGGAGATCTGCGAGCCCATGTGGAAATGCAGCAGGCCGAGCGCATCGGTCATGCCGGCGGCGCGCAGCTGCTTCCACAGGTCGAGCAACTGTCGCGGCGACAGCCCGAACTTGGCCTTGTCGCCGCCGCTGTTCTGCCACTTGCCCGCGCCCAGCGACGCCAGTCGCATGCGCACGCCGATGCCGGGTTCGACGCCCAGCGCGCGCGCTTCGGCGATCACCAGCGGCAGTTCCGACGGCTTTTCGATCACGATGAAGGTTTCGAGCCCGAGCTTGCGACCGATCAGCGCCAGGCGGATGTACTCGCGGTCCTTGTAGCCGTTGCAGACGATCAGCCCGCCCGGGCGCGACAGCGCCAGCACCGCCATCAGTTCGGGTTTGCTGCCGGCCTCCAGGCCGAAGCCGTCGCCGGCATGCGATGCCAGCGTCCCGGCGACGCCGCGGTGCTGGTTGACCTTGATCGGGTACACCGCGGTGTAGCCGCCGCTGTAATCCCAGTCGGCCTGCGCCTGCGCGAACGCGGCCTGCAGCTTGCCCAGGCGATCACCGAGGATGTCCGGGAAGCGCACCAGCAGCGGCAGGCGCGCACCGGCGGCGCGCGCGGCGTCGACGACGTCGGGCAATGCGATCGCCGGGCCGCGTTCCCCGCGCGGACGCACTGCGATGCGGCCGGCCGCATCGACATCGAAATAGCCCTCCGACCAATGTGGGATCGAATAGGTCTTGCGGGCAAGATCGAGCGACCAGGCAGTCATCGTCGCATCCGACGGCAGCGGGACGCGCATTCTAGCGTCGCCATCGTGAGGAGCCGGCCTGCGCGTCGGCCATGACGCCGCTTTGGCTACAATCCGTGCCCTTCGAGAGGCGGGAACACGCGATGTCCGATACCACGTGGAAGTACGAGAACTTCGATCCGGCCGGCTCGGCGATCGGCTATCGCATCACCCGCAAGCTCGACGAGGTGCAGTCGGAGTTCCAGAAGATCGAGATCTTCGAGACCACCGACTGGGGCAACCTGATGCTGATCGATGGCGCGGTGATGCTGACCACGCGCGACAATTTCTTCTACCACGAGATGATGTCGCACCCGGCGCTGTTCACCCATCCCGATCCACGCAACGTGGTGATCATCGGCGGCGGCGATTGCGGCACGCTGCGTGAAGTGCTCAAGCACCCGGGTGTCGGGCGCGCGGTGCAATGCGACATCGACGAGCAGGTGACGCGCATGGCCGAGAAGTGGTTCCCGGAACTGTGCGATTCCAACCACGATGCACGCGCACAGTTGTTGTTCGACGACGGCATCGCGTACATGGCCAATTGCGCGGCGGACAGCGTGGACATCGTCATCGTCGATTCGACCGATCCGGTCGGGCCGGCGGAGGGCCTGTTCAACCGTGCGTTCTACGAAAGCTGCTTCCGCGCGCTGAAGGCCGACGGCATCCTGGTGCAGCAGTCCGAATCGCCGCTGGTGTTGCTGGACCTGATCCGCGCGATGCGCGGCGAAATGCGCAAGGCCGGGTTCTCGTCGTTCCAGACGCTGCCGTTCCCACAGCCGTGCTATCCGACTGGCTGGTGGTCGTGCACGCTGGCCAGGAAGGCCGGCGGTTTCGACTTCCGCGCCGGCGACGCGCGCGCCAAGGCGTTCGACAGCAAGTACTACAGCGCCGACGTCCATGCCGGCGCGATGGCGCTGCCGCCTTTCGTCGCGGCGGCGCTCGATGCCTGAGGCACTGTCCGCGCCCAGGATCGAGCGTCCGTGGCGCCTGTATCGCGCGCATGCGCTGCTGTTGGCAGTCACGGCGGTGGCGATGGCATGGCTGTTCCATGCCACCCGGCTGGACCTGCAGCTGGCAGCGCCCTATTACGATGCGGTCAACGACACCTTCCCGTGGCGCTACGCATGGGTGAGCAAGTACTTGATCCACCGCTACGTGAAATACGCGTTGCTGCTGTGTGGCATCGCGACCTGGACCCTCGCAGCATGGTCGAGCCTGCGCCCGCATCGGCCGGGCTTCGTTGCCGAGCATCGGCGCCGGTTGTGGTTCGTGGCGTTCTGCTCCGTGCTGGTGCCGACCGTGATCGCACTGCTGCGGCGCTCCAGCGCGATGCACTGCCCGTGGGAGGTGGTCGACTTTGGCGGCTATTCCCCTTACTTCGACCTGTTTTCGGCGGCGCCCGCGGGCGTGCGCCCCGGGCGTTGTTTCCCGGCGGCGTTCGTTGCCTCGGGATCCTGGCTGCTGGCGTTGGCGTTGCTGTGGTATCCCGAGCGCAAGCGACGCAGCGTGCTCGTCGGCATCGCGGCGTTGGTCTTCGGCTTCGGGCTGGGTTGGGTGCAGCAGATGCGCGGCGCGCACTTCCTGTCGCACACGCTGTGGTCGCTGTGGATCAGCTGGGCGGTGGTGCTGGCCGTGCACGCGTCCAGCGGTGCGTGGCGTGAGCGCAGCGGGTCGCGACAGGGATCCTAGAGCGCGTCGCCGTCCAGCTCACCGGTGCGGATGCGGACCACGCCTTCGAGGTCCCACACGAAGATCTTGCCGTCGCCGATCTTCCCGGTCCCGGCAGCCTGCATGATCGCTTCGACGACCGCGTCGGACTGTTCGTCGGTGACGGCGACTTCGAGCTTGATCTTGGGCAGGAAGTCGACCACGTATTCGGCGCCGCGATAGAGCTCGGTGTGGCCCTTCTGGCGCCCGAAGCCCTTGACCTCGGTGACCGTGATGCCGGCGACGCCGGCGTCGGACAGCGCCTCGCGCACGTCGTCGAGCTTGAACGGCTTGATCACGGCCATGACCATTTTCATCAAAGCTTCTCCCACGCGATGGGCGCAGCATAGCGCCGGCTGCGTGCACTGCCGAGTTGCCGGATGCCGCCAAGCGCGGTCCGTGGCACCATGCGCTGGGAATTCCCTGACCCCATACCGCGGCCCCCGCCGACGGCGCTGCTCCGACGAGGCATCCATGCTGGCTCCCCGTCCAGAGGAGCCCGTCGGATGAACACCTTCAGTCCAATCAACGGCACCATGCCCATCGACCTCGCCCACATCGATGAACTCGCCCGCCGCCTGAGCAGCCTCGTGCCAGGCAGCCTGCGCGAGAGTCGCGAGGAGTTGCAGCAGAACTTCAAGTCCGTGCTGCAGACCGGTCTGGGTAAGCTCGACCTGGTGACGCGCGACGAGTTCGACGTGCAGCGCGCGGTGTTGCTGCGCACGCGCGACAAGCTCAACGAACTGCAGCGCGCGATCGACAGGATCGAAGCGCAGCTCGCCTCCGACCCGCAACAGAACTGATCCGCCGCCATGGGTCTTGCGCTCGTGCACAGTCGTGCGCGCGCCGGCGTGCACGCACCTGCGGTCCGCGTCGAAGTGCACCTGTCCGGCGGATTGCCGCGGATGTCGATCGTCGGCCTGCCGGAGGCCGCGGTGCGCGAAGCCAAGGATCGCGTGCGGGCGGCGATCCAGTGTGCGCAGTTCGAGTTCCCCGCGCGCGTCATCACCGTCAACCTCGCACCGGCCGACCTGCCCAAGGACGGCGGACGCTTCGACCTGGCGATCGCGCTCGGCATCCTCGCCGCCAGCGAGCAGATTCCGCTTGACGCCCTGAGCCAGTACGAATTCCTCGGCGAACTCGGCCTCACCGGTGAACTGCGTGCCATCGATGGCGTGCTGCCCGCGGCGTTGGCGACGGCGCGTGCCGGCCGCAAGCTCGTGGTGCCGTTCGGCAATGGCGCCGAGGCGGCGCTTGCCCGCGAAGTCGAAGCCAGCACCGCGCGTACGCTGCTTGAAGTCTGCGCCGCGCTCGAAGGCCGCAAGACGCTGCCGGCGGCGATCGCATTGCCGACGCAACGCCATCGCGGCCCGGACATGCGCGACGTGCGCGGCCAGGCACATGCACGGCGCGCGCTCGAAGTCGCGGCCGCGGGTGGTCACCACCTGTTGCTGGTCGGGCCGCCGGGCTGCGGCAAGACGCTGCTGGCGTCGCGCCTGACCGGACTGCTGCCGGAAACCTCCGAACCCGAAGCACTGGAAGCGGCGGCGATCGCCTCGGTCAGCGGTCGTGGACTGGACCCGGCGCGCTGGCTCGAACGTCCGTACCGCAGTCCGCACCACACGGCCAGCGCGGTTGCGCTGGTGGGCGGTGGCGCGGAACCGCGGCCGGGCGAGATCTCGCTCGCGCACAGCGGTGTGCTGTTTCTCGACGAGTTGCCCGAATGGGACCGGCGTGCGCTCGAAGTCCTGCGCGAACCGCTGGAATCCGGCGTCGTCACCATCTCGCGCGCGGCGCGACAGAGCGAATTTCCGGCGCGATTCCAGCTGGTGGCAGCCATGAATCCCTGTCCCTGCGGCTGGGCCGGCGATCCGTCGGGACGCTGTCGCTGCAACAGCGAAGCGATCCAGCGTTATCGCGGCAAGATCTCCGGTCCACTGCTCGACCGCATCGACCTGCACGTGGACGTGCCGCGGCTGCCGCCGTCGGAACTGCGTCCCGAAGCGCCCGACGGCGAATGCAGCGACATCGTCCGCCAGCGTGTCATCGAAGCGCGCGCGATCCAGCATGCCCGCGCGGGCAAATCCAACGCCCAGCTCGGTCAGGCCGAAACGATGACAACCTGCCGGCTCGGTCCGCACGACCAGGTGTTGCTGGAACGCGCGATCGACGCGCTGCAGCTGTCCGCGCGCTCGATGCACCGGATCCTGCGCGTCGCCCGGACCATCGCCGATCTTGCCAACAGCCCGCACATCGCCACCTCGCACCTGAGCGAAGCGCTCGGGTACCGCCGCGTTGATCGCGGGCTGGCGACCATCGTCGCCTGATCGCGCTAGATTGTGTGGCGACCATTGCCGGAGCCGGTGCCATGGCGGTCGCGAACGGCAGTTGCCTGTGTGGTGACGTGAAGTTGGCATTGACGTTGCCCAGCAAATGGGTGGCGCATTGCCATTGCTCCCTGTGCCGGCGCGCGCACGGCGCCGCGTTCGTCACCTGGGTCGGGATGCAGGAAGGCGATGTCTCGATCACCGACCCGCATTTGAGGCTGCAGTGGTACGCCTCTTCGCCCGGGGCCGAGCGAGGGTTCTGCGGTCGCTGCGGCAGCACGCTGTTCTTCCGCTCGACGAAGTGGGCGGGTGAACTCCACGTCGCCCGCGCCAACATCGAGGGCGCCGTCGACCGCGAGCCGCAGGCGCACGCCTATTGGGACATGCACGTGGCGTGGGTCGCCCTGGACCCCGCCGACCGGCTCAAACGCCTGCCCGATCCGGACGCGCCGTCAGCCTGAGTGCACGCGGCCGCTTGCTAGGATGCTTCCAACCCCGGAGGAACACGGTTGGAAAGCCTGCACGCGATCGACCTCGTGCTGCTCGGCGGGGCGTTGCTGATCCTCGTCGGCATCGCCTCCTCGCTGCTTGCACGACGCTTTGGCGCACCGCTGCTGCTGGTGTTCCTGCTGCTGGGCCTGTTGCTCGGCGAGGATGGCCCCGGCGGCATCCGCTACGACGACACCCGACTGACATACCTGATCGGCGCGCTTGCGCTGGCCGTGATCCTGTTCGACGGCGGCCTGCGCACCCGCGCGGCGCAGGTGCGCGGCAGCGTATTGCCGGCGCTGGTGCTGGCCAGCGCCGGGGTCGCGATCACGGCGGTCCTGACCGCACTGGCCGCTTCGAAGCTGCTCGCCCTGCCGCCGCTGGAGGCGCTGCTGCTGGGCACGATCGTGGCCTCGACCGATGCGGCGGCGGTGTTCTTCCTCCTGCGTGCCGGCGGTCTGCACCTGGAGCGGCGCACCGGCGCGACGCTGGAAATCGAGTCGGGCAGCAACGATCCCGTCGCAGTGTTCCTGACCGTCGCGCTGACGACGTGGATCGCGACGTTGCAGGCGGGGCAGCAGCCGAACCTGGCCATGCTCGGATTCAAGCTGCTGTGGGCGGGGGCGCTGGGTTTGGGTTGCGGGTACGCCGGCGGTCGGGCGATCGTCGCCGTGCTGAACCGGATCTCGTTGCCCTCCGGCCTGCATCCCTGGCTGGCACTGGCGTCGGCGGTCGCGCTGTTCGCGGCCACCAACCTCCTTGGCGGCAGCGGCTACCTAGCGGTGTATCTCGCCGGGATCGTGGTCGCCAACCGGCCGGTCCGCGCCCGCGCGGATGTGTTGTCGGTGCAGGACGCGGCAACCTGGTTCGCGCAGCTGGTGATGTTCCTGCTGCTCGGCCTGCTGGCGGCACCGGACGAACTGCTCAAAGTCGCGTGGCCGGCGCTGGGCGTCGCCGCGTTCCTGATGTTCGTCGCGCGCCCTGTCGCGGTGGTGCTGTGCCTGCTGCCCTTTGGCTATCGCTGGCAGGAAATCGGCCTGATCAGCTGGGTCGGCCTGCGTGGTGCGGTCGGCATCTTCCTCGCGTCCATCCCGCTGCTCGCGCGGCTGCCGCATGCCCACCTGTATTTCAACGTCGCCTTCCTGGTGGTGCTGGTGTCGCTGCTGGTGCAGGGCTGGACGCTGGCGCGCGCGGCGCATGGCTTCGGGGTGGCGGTGCCGCGCGCGGATCCGAACACGCGCCGCATCCAGCTCGACCTGCCGGGGCAGCTGGAATACGAAATGGTCGGCTACCGCGTGGCGCCCGGCAGTGCGGTGCTGCGCGGAGCGTCACTGCCAGGCCGGGTGCGCCTGGCGATGGTCGTGCGCGACGGCCAGGTGCTGCTGCCCGACGGCAGCGGTGCGCTCACGGCCCACGATTACGCGTATTTCGTCGCGCCCGGCGCGCAGGCGCCGCGGCTGGACTGGCTGTTTGCCGAGGGGTTCGATGCGCGCGAAGCCGAGCAGGACACGTTCGGGCAATTCACGCTGCCTGGCGACGTGCCGCTCGGCGACCTCGCGGCGTTTTACGGGCTGTCGATACCACAGCGCTTCGCCCGGTCGACCGCGGCCCAGGTGTTCGACGAGCGATTCGACGAACAGGCGCAGGTCGGCGACCGTGTCACGCTGGGCAGCGCCATCCTCGTCGTGCGCGCGCTGGAGGACGACCGGATCGTGCAGGTGGGACTGAAATTCGCGGCTGCCGGCGAACGATTGATCACCGGCAGCCACTGAATCCTGCGCTGGGTCAACCGCCGTTGGTGGTCTGCGTCGTGCGGCTGATGTCCTGCATGGCGCGCTGGGATTCGCGGGCATGCGCCTCGCGGTCGGCAACGGTTTCGCAACGCAATTCGATCATGTTGCTGCCGGTCTTGCGTTCGCGATGGCAGATCTGCCGATTGCCCTCGTTGGCGAGCAGGGTGGCCTTGATCTCATCCAGCGAGTTGGAAAGGTCCGTCTTCTGGTTCGGGGTCAGCTGGTCGAGCGAACTGACGCCCTGGAGCATGGCGAACACCTTGTCCTGCGCCCGCTTCATGTGGGACAGGGCCGACTCGCCGAAACGCGAGTATTCGCCGTAGGGCTTGTCTAGCCGCTCGCGGAGTGCGCGCTGGAAGGTCAGGATTTCCGACACCGTCTGCGGCTGGTCGGCGGTCCCGGTGGCCGCGGAATTGTCGGCGGCAGATGCCATGCCGGCGACCCCGCAGGCGAGGGCGGCAGACAGGAGCAGGGACGGGAACGCGTGGAATTTCATTGCAATGGCCAAGTGCGGTTGGGGAAAGGGCACGTCACCATAATCACCAAGGCTTGTCCATATGCCGGTAGGCCGGCGTTTACGCGGCAGCGGCCGTTTGCGGCGCCCTGAATTGGGCTTCCTCGGTTGAGCCCTTCAGTGCGATCGTCGAGCTGTGCGCGCCCTGGATCGCCTGGGTGACCGAATCGAAATAGCCGGTCCCCACCTCGCGCTGGTGCTTGACCGCCGTGAAGCCCTGTTCGGCGGCCGCGAACTCGGCCTGTTGGAGCTCCACGAACGCGCTCATCTGCCGCCGTGCGTAACCGTGGGCCAGATGGAACATCGAGTAGTTGAGCGCGTGGAAGCCGGCCAGGGTGATGAACTGGAACCGGTATCCCATTTCAGCCAGTTCGCGTTGGAACCGGGCGATCGTGGCGTCGTCCAGGTTCTGCTTCCAGTTGAAACTCGGCGAACAGTTGTAGGCGAGGAGCTTGCCGGGGAACCGCGCGTGGATGCCTTCAGCGAACGCGCGCGCGAAGGCGAGGTCGGGCTTGCCGGTCTCGCACCACACCAGGTCCGCGTACGGCGCATACGCCAGGCCACGCGACAGCGCCTGGTCCAGGCCCTTGCGGGTCTTGTAGAAGCCTTCGACGGTACGTTCGCCGGTGCAGAACGGCCGGTCGTTGTCGTCGATGTCGGCGGTCAGCAGGTCCGCGGCTTCGGCATCGGTGCGCGCGACGATCAGCGTCGGCACGCCCATCACGTCCGCGGCCAAGCGCGCGCCGACCAGCTTCTCGACCGCCTCGCGCGTGGGCACCAGCACCTTGCCGCCCATGTGCCCGCACTTCTTGACGCTCGCCAGCTGGTCCTCGAAGTGCACGCCGGCGGCGCCGGCCTCGATCATCGCCTTCATCAGTTCGAAGGCGTTGAGCACACCGCCGAACCCGGCTTCGGCATCGGCGATGATCGGCTGCAGGAAATCGATTGCTGCATCGGAGCAAGCGCCGTTGCCTTCGGCGTGTTGGACCTGGTCCGCGCGCAGCAGCGTGTTGTTGATCCGCTTGACCACGAGCGGCACCGAATTGGCCGGATACAGCGACTGATCCGGATACATCTCGCCGGCGACGTTGGCGTCGGCCGCCACCTGCCAGCCGGACAGATAGATCGCCTTGAGCCCGGCTTTGACCTGCTGCATCGCCTGGTTGCCGGTCATGGCGCCCAGCGCGGCGACGAAGTCTTCGGTATGCAGGTAGCGCCAGAGTTTTTCCGCGCCCAGCCGCGCGAGCGAATGCTCGATCGCGACCGTGCCGCGCAGGCGCACCACGTCCTCGGCCGAATACGTGCGGGTGATGCCTTCCCAGCGGGCGTTGTTGCTCCAGTCGAGCGTGAGCTGGTCGGCGGTCGGCAGCGAGGTTTTCATGAGGGCGGTCCTTTGCGTGCGTGGAGTTGCGGCTGCATTCCTGCGACGAGCGACTCAATCGATGAGCTCGTAGGCAGGCAGCGTGAGAAATTCCTCGAGCGTCTGGCGATGGGTGAGCGCGTCGAGTAGCGCAATCGCGGCATCGACCTTCGTGGCGCCGGGCATCGGTTGCTGCGCCAGGCGTGCCGGCAGGCCGATCAGTGCGCGCTCGAACAGCGCAACGTCGATCGGCGTGCCGTCGTCCAGGTGCAGGCCTGCGCAGTGCAGCCACTGCCACAACTGCGCGCGTGCAATCTCGGCGGTCGCCGCGTCTTCCATGAGCCAGTGGATCGGCACGCAGCCCTGGCCGTCGAGCCACGCCGCGAGATAGCGCACGCAGACTTCGACGTTGTTGTCGAAGCCGGCGCGGCTGATGCTGCCGATCGGCGGCCGGACCAGGTCGTCGCGGGAAACATGCACATCGTCCCGGCGGACGCGGTGCTGGTGCTTGCATGGCAGGTACCCGTCGAAAATATCGCGGGCGATCGGCACCAGCGCGGGATGCGCGACCCAGGTGCCGTCGCAACCGGCCGCCGCCTCGCGGCGCTTGTCCTCGTGGACCCGTTGCAACGCCGCGGCATTGGCCTGGATGTCGCCGCTGATCGGGATCTGCGCCGCCATCCCGCCCATCGCGTGCGCGCCGCGCCGGTGGCAGGTCTGGATCAGAAGCTCGGAGTAGGCCTGGAGGAAGGGCTGCGTCATCGCGACCTGCGCGCGCTCGGGCAGCACCTTGTCGCGGTGCGCGCGGAAGGTCTTGATGTAGGAAAAGATGTAATCCCAGCGCCCGCAGTTGAGCCCGGCGACGCGGGTGCGCAATGCATGCAGGATCTCGTCCATCTCGAACGACGCCGGCAGCGTTTCGATCAGCACGGTGACCTTCATCTGCCCCGGGGGCAGGTCGAGCGCCTGTTCGATATGCGAAAGGACGTCGTCCCAGAGCGCCGCTTCTTCCATCGACTGCAGCTTGGGCAGGTAGAAATACGGACCGCGGTCCTTCGCCGCCAAGGCGCGGGCGTTGAGGAAGGCGAACAGGCCGAGGTCGAACAGGCTCGCGCTGATAGGCGCGCCGTCGACGAGCAGATGTTTCTCGGACAGGTGCCAGCCGCGGGGCCTCACCATCAGCACCGCCTGCGCGTCGGCCGGACGCAGGCGGTACTGCCTGGCGTCGGATTCGAAGGCGAGGGTCCCGGCCACGGCCTCGCGCAGGGCGCGCTGGCCGGTGAGCAGGTTCGCCCAGGTTGGCGAAGTCGAATCCTCGAAGTCGGCCATGTACACCTGCGCGCCGGAGTTGAGCGCGTTGATCACCATCTTCGGGTCGACCGGCCCGGTGATTTCCACGCGTCGGTCGAGCAGCGCCGCCGGAAGCGGGGCGACCGCCCAGTCGGCCGCGCGCAGCGCGGCGGTGTCCTGCCGGAAATCGGGGAGCGCACCGGCATCGAAGCTCGCCTGCCGCCGCGCCCGCGCCGCCAGTCGCGCCTGTCGCTCCGGCTCGAAGCGGCGATGCAGGCCAGCAAGGAACTCCAGCGCTTCAGGCCTGAGCAGGCCGTCCTGCCCGGGAATGCTACGCGTCAACTCGACGCCCGCCCCGACCGTTGCCTGCAGTACTGCCGACATGACCGCACTCCTTGCTCTTGGGCTCCGGGGCCACGACCATCCGCTGGGGTGTCATATTTGACAATCTAGTTTTGCCAATGCCTATCATTAGCTGTGCTTATAACTGGCGTGACCAATGGTCGATACCGGTGCCGCGCCGCGCTTCACCTACAAGGCCGATCGGCTCAAGCCACTGCGTGCCTTCTGCCAGACGGCGCGATTGGGATCGGTTTCGCGCGCCGCCGAAGCCCTCTACGTCAGCCAGCCGGCGATCACGCTGCAGCTGCAGGCGCTGGAACGTGAGATGGGGATCCGGCTGTTCGAGCGCAGCGGGCGGCGGCTGGTACCGACACGCGAAGGCGAAGCGCTGTACGAGTTGGCGCGGCCGCTGGTCGAGGGCATCGACGGGCTCGACGCGGCCTTCCGCGAACAGCTGCGCGGTCAGGACGCCGGCGATCTGGACGTCGCCGCCGGCAGTTCAACCATCCTGTATCTGCTGCCCGGCATCGTCGAAGCCTTCCGCGAACGCCAGCCCGATGTGCGCATGCGTCTGCACAACGTCACCGGCGCCAGCGGCCTGGACCTGTTGCGCTCGGATGCGGTGGACCTGGCGGTCGGCTCGATGCTCGACGTGCCCGCCGACCTGAGCTACGCGCCGGTCTACCGCTTCGAGCCGATGCTGATCACCCCGCTGGACCATCCGCTGGCCCGCAAGCGCGAATTGCGACTGGGGGATCTGTCGCCGTACGGCCTGATCCTGCCGCCGCAGCGGCTGACCACCTATCGGCTGGTCGACCTGGTGTTCCAGCGCAACCGCGTGCCCTACACGGTCGCGCTCGAGGTCGGGGGCTGGGAGGTGATCAAGCAGTACGTGGCGATGGGGCTGGGCATCTCGATCGTCACCGCGATCTGCCTCACCGAGCTCGACCGCACGCGCATCGCGGCGCGTTCGCTGGCCGAATATTTCCCCTCACGCACCTACGGCGTCGTGACCCGCAAAAGCCGGCGGTTGTCGCCGCAGGCGCGCGCGTTCGTCGATCTGATTCAGCCCGCGCACGACCTTCACGCTGACAATGGCGGCGCCGGCAATGGCGACGCCGGATGAAGCGCGTCGGTCAGGGACAGCGCCCGGTCCGGTAGGCACAGAACCGGTACCGCATCTCGATGCCGGCAGTGGTGCCTTCGTAGTGCCCGAACTGGTTCAAGCGCTGGCTGTAGCCCACGCGCGCCACCAGCTGCCACGGGCTGAAGATGCCCAGCGTCAACTCCGCGTTGAAATCCCCGGCACGCTTCCAGTTGTCGAACGTCTCGTCGCGCTGGATGCCCAAGGCGGCCGACAGGTAGAGCCCGGCCTCCGGCGCAAGGCCGAAATACGCCGATGCCTGCGGTGCGAGCCTGACGTAGCGGTCGGGGCTGTAATAGCCATTGCCGCTATTGCGGCTGTTGTGCTGCCACTCGGCCTGGCCACCGAAATCCAGCATCACGTGGTCGCCGCGCCAAGTGGCATGGCGATAGTCGGCAAGGAAGGACTGACGGCGGTTGTCGTCGTCGAAGTCATACAACGCCACGCGTCCGGCGAGGGTGTCGCGCAGGTTGGGCGTCCAGCGCACGTCCGCGGCCAGCCCGTTGCGCAGCACGGCCAGCGCGCGCGGGGATGCACTCTCGCGGTCGCGATCGGCCGTCAGCACATAGGACACCGCGTCGCTGGCGTGGTGCGAGAACGACAGCCGGCCGATGGTCGCATCGTCGGTGGCTGGCGTGTCGTCGTCCAGGTGCGAACGCCCCAGCCAACCTTCGATGGCGATGTCGGGCGAGGGCGCGTAGCGCAAGCCGGCGCCGGCCCGCGTCTCGTCGACCGAATCACCGCCGCCCAGTGGCGCGAACGGACCATCGGCGCGTGCCGAATGTTCACGCCGGGTGGCGTCGGCCAGCAGGTGCCAGCGATCGCCCAGCCACAGGTTGGTGCCGATCCCGGCGCTGCGGATCTCGATGTCGTCCGAATCGTTGTAGACCGACAGTGGCGCGGAAACCGAAGAGAACAATGGCAACCTCACCGCATCGACGAGCGAGCGCGTGTCGGTAGCCTCCGGCTTCGCGGATTGCACGATGGCCAGTGCGGGCAACGCGCGCTGCGGCCATTCGCCCTGGCGCAGCGCCAGCGCCTGGGTCCATGCCAGATCGTAGGAATCGGGCGAGGCTTCATGGAGGGGCGTGTTGATCGCCAGCGCGGCCTCGCGGCGATCGGCCCACGCCAGCGTGCGCGCGCGTAGCGCGGCGGCCTCGGCATCGCTGTCGGGGAAATGCGCCAGCGCGTCGAAGGCGGCGGCGTAATCGCCGCGCCATGCGAGGAAGCGCGCGCGATCGAGTTCGGCCGCGCGGTCGCCCGGATGCGCCGCCAGGTAGGCGTCGATCCGCGTTAGTGCCTCGCCGTAACGACCGGCCCAGCCTGCTTCCAATGCCTGTTGGTAGCCGGGATCCGACTGCGCGGATGCAAGCGCGGGTAGCGCCGCCAACACGGCCGCAACCAGGACGGCGAATCGGGGACGGGTACTCATTTGCGCCATTTCCGGTTGCCCGTGATCCAGAGGTCAGTCGCGAAACGCAGGATCGTCAACGTGTCGGCGACCATCAGGCCGTAGCGCAACGGCGTGATGGCGATGCCCTTGAGCACGGTGGCGATGCGCGCGCCGCGGGACACCACGAACAGCACCGTCATCGACACCGCCAGTTCGGCGACCAGCGTCACTGCCAGCGCTTCCCACATGCGCAGGATCAACATGATCACCAGCGCGGTCGGGAATGCGATTTTTTCAAACGCCGACAGGAACATCGCCCAGCCGATCGGCCGCCCGTAGTCGAGGGTGTACTGCTTGCCGAACGGCTGCCGGTACTGCTCCTTGATCTTGCGCATCTCGGCTATGCGCTGCGCTTCGCCGCTGGCCTTGTCGCGTCGCGTCTTGCGCCATCGTTTGAAGGCCTTGAACGGCGTACGCAGCAGCGCATCGAAGTAATAGCAGCTCTGCAGGAACGACGAGGACCACAGGTAGATCTGCCGCGGCAGCCGCTGCACCTCGGGTTCTTCCGAGCGCGCCTGCACGTCCTGCAGCTGGATGTTGCGGTAACCCTCGTAGTTCAGCGCGAAGCCGATGAAGATGTCCTCGGAATTCGTCAGGTCGTCGCCGAACAGCGGTTCGTAATGGTCGAACAGGTCGGCGATGTACTTGCGCCGGTACGCCACCGCGCAGCCCACCGGATTGGTGATGCTGCCGAAGAACACCATCTGGCCCTTGTAGACGAACCGTTGCAGGAACAGGTACAGGCATTCGCGGTAGATGTTGGTGATCCACCACCAAGCCGAATGCAGCGCGCCGCGACGCGCGTGCGGATCGTCGTACGCCGGCGCGCCGTGCCAGAGCTTGAACGCATCGGTCTGCGCCAGCGCGTGGCGATCCTTCGGCCGCATCGGCAGGATCGTGCCGCAGGCGCTGGCGATACCGACGCCCTGGTAGAGCTCCTCGACGCAGCGCGCGATGTAGTCCGGCGACTCGAGGAAGGTGTCGCCGTCGAGGATGAATTCGACGTCCGAATCGAACTCGCGCGCCTGGCGCTTGATCGTCGGCGTCTTGCCGATCGAGGACGCGCGTTCGATGACGGTCAGGTCCAGGCCGGCGGCCGCCGCGTACTCGCGCGCGCGCGGCACGGTCTGGTCCTTGGCGCCGTCCTCCACCAGGATCACGTGGCGTGGGCGCAGGCTTTGCCGTGCCAGCGACGCCAGGCAGTGGATGATGTTGTCCTCCTCCTTGAACGCGGGGATGACGACGTCGACGATCGCCTTTCGCCAGTCCTCCGCAGGAGTCGGTACGGTCTTGTCAGGCCCGCGCAGCAGTCCGATGCTGCTAAGCAGCACGCTCGGACTGATGACGAACCAGGGTGCAGTGGCCATCTTTTTCCTCGATCAGGCCCTGGCGTTCGACGGCGATGAGGTCATCGATCGTCTCTTCCAGCGTGTAGCGGTGTTTGAATCCGGTGAGGTTGCGCAACCGGTCCAGGCTGGGACGACGGCGACGGATGTCCTCGAAGTCTTCCCCGTAGGCTTCCCGTAAACCGATGTCGCGGATGGTGGAGCGGCTACCGGCGCGTTCGATCACCAGCCGCGCCAGGTCCAGGATGCTGATCTCGCGATCGTTGCCGACGTTGGCGATGACCGTGTCGGCGCGCGCGCGGTTGGCGAGCGCATTGAGCGCGACGACGGTGTCGCGCACGTCGCAGAATGACCGCGTCTGCGCACCGCCGCCAAACACGGTGATGGGCTCGTTGCGCACGGCCTGGGCGACGAACCGGGGCACGACCATGCCATAGCGGCCCACCTGTCGCGGACCGACGGTGTTGAAGAAGCGAGCGATCACTGCTGGGATGCCGAACCGCTGCGCATAGGACAACCCCAGCGCCTCGTCGGCGATCTTGCTCACCGAATAGCCCCAGCGGGTGCCGGCGCGCGTGCTGACCACGAGGTCCTGGTCTTCGCGCAGGACCTGTTCGTCGTTGTGGCCGTACACCTCGGAGCTGGACGCCAGCACCACCTGCGGTTTCCAGCCTCCATCGCGCGCGGCGCGCAGCATGCGTTCGCAGCCGGCGATGTTGGTGGCGAGCACCTTGGTCGGTTCGGCCAGGACGCGGTACACGCCGACGACGGCCGCCAGATGGTAGATGCGGTCGGCCCAGCCCACGACGCGATCCAGCCGGTCCCAGGTCAGGACGTCGGCTTCATCGAAACGGAAGTCGGGGTTGTCTTCGTGGGCGGCAAGATTGGAGCGTTGTCCTGTCGACAGATCATCGACCACATGTACCTGGTCGCCGCACGCAAGGTGCAGGTCCACCAGGTGCGAGCCGATGAAGCCCGCCCCGCCCGTAATCAGGATATGCATGCCCCCTCCCCTCGACCCGCGCGGCTGA
>Ga0207691_10002457_pt1 | contig 18124 bp, 16 predicted proteins | sample KBSM13metaG_FD_184327 | JGI IMG/M metagenome (GOLD analysis project Ga0207691, IMG submission 184327) | Miscanthus rhizosphere microbial communities from Kellogg Biological Station, Michigan, USA - KBS M1-3 metaG (SPAdes) (version 2) | ecosystem: Host-associated > Plants > Roots > Rhizosphere >... | reverse complement strand
CCCAACCCCAGCCCTTCTTGCCCCACGCCTGCGCTTCGGTGCTCGAGGTCGCGAGCGCGCCGACCGTGATGGTGAGAGCCGCGAGCGTGCCAGCCGCGAGTTTGGTGAACTTGGTCATGATGAACTTCCCTTCCCGTTTTGCCGTGGGGCAGCGCCCCGTTCATGACCGTTGGTCGCGCGCTGTCGGGAAGAGGTTCATCGGGTGCGTTCGCGTGCTGCGAGCGCGGGAAATTTTGCGATGAGGAGTTGTGATTGGTGCTGTTGCTGACGGCGTCACCCTGAGGTGGCCGCGCAGCGGCCCTCGAAGGGCGACAGGATGACGGCGGAACCAAGTCCAAATAGTACGACCCGCCCGGACGGGGACTGTCCAGGCGGGTCGAGCCAATCGGCGCGGGGGTGGAAGGGGGGGCGGACGCGCCGATCGAGCTAAGCTCTGCCCCCATTGTTCAGGTCGAGACCAATTGGCCTCTGATGCCTATTTGTCGCCGTCTGAGGCCAGTTGGTTCACGGATTCTTCTAAGAATCTTTCAGCTGTGATTTCAGACGGATAGAGACCGGGACCGGCGCCCGCGGTGGCCTTCCGTTGGTATGCCAGACGCAAGTGCGCTTAGGGCAGCATCTGGGTGTCGCCGCACACCGAGATCGCCTGGCCCGAGATGGTGCGACCGCGGGTCGAGCAGATGAACACGATGGCGTCGGCGATCTGCTGCGGCGTCACGGTGGTGCGCATCGAGACGACCGAGAGCGCTTCCTCCAGCATCGCGGCCGGGCTGATGCCGCGTGCCTTGGCCTTGTTCTCCATCACGCGGTCGATCCGCTCGCCCGAGACAATGCCGGGCTGGATCGCATTCACGCGGATGCCGTCCGGGCCGAGCTCTGCCGCGAGCGATTTGGTGAAGCCGACCACCGCCCACTTTGCTGAGGAATAGGGCGTGCGCAGCGGGAAGCCGAGCCGGCCCGCCGCCGACGACAGGTTCACGATCGAGGCATTTTTGCTTTGGCGCAGATGCGGCACCGCGAGCCGCGTGCAGTTGAACTGGCCGGTGATATCGACGCCGAGGCAGCGGTCCCAGTCTTCCGGCGCGATCTCGTCGACCTTGCCGGTCGGCCCTGCGATCCCGGCATTGTTCACCAGCACGTCGAGGCCTTTCAGCGCGGCGAGCGCCTCGCGGAACAGCTTCGCCACTTGGCGGCGGTCCGAGACGTCGCAGGTCGAACGCGTGATCTTCGGATCGCTTTTCGCAAGCTTGCGCAGCGCCGCCTTGTCGACGTCGCACACATGCACGCGCGCGCCCTCCGCCGCGAAGGAGCGGGCGATTTCCAGCCCGATGCCGCCCGCGCCGGCGGTGACCAGGACTTTCAGGTTCTTGATGCCGAGATTCATGAACTCTCTCCCTTGGTCATTCCGGGGCGCGACGAAGTCGCGAGCCCGGAATCCATAACCACAGAATTCGCAGTATTGAACGGTCGTGCCCCAATTCGGCGTTCGTGGCTATGGATTCCGGACAGCCGCTTCGCGGCTTCCGGAATGACAGCGGGCTTAATCCGCCAGATCGAATGCGTTGCACCAGCCGGTGACCGCGACGAAACCTTCCACCACCTTGCACTCCGCCGGCGGGAGGAACAGCGTGCAGGTGCCGCACATCATGATGCCGCCTTTCGGCTCGTCCTGATACTCGGCCCGCTCCTTGGTCATCTTCGGCTGTGCCTGGGAAACGCGCGATCCGAGCACCAGCGCGGATATGCCTGCCAGCACCCGTATACACGCGCGCCGCGGGAGCCTGCGCTGATCAGCCATGCATCCCCCCACTTGCGTTTCTCATGAGCCCGCGCGACCGTAATGCCCATCAATAAAGCCGGCAAGCGGAACACCGCCGCCGATAAAACCGGGAGGACGCAATGTCTCGCAAACTCATTCTGTCGCGCCGCGCGCTGGTGCAAGGCGCGGCCGGCTCCGCGCTGCTCCTCGGCATGCCGGCGATCTCGCGCGCGCAATCCGACGTGATCAAGATCGGGCACCTCACGCCGCGCACCGGTTTCCTCGGTCCGCTCGGCGACTTCGCCGTGCAGGGCATTACGCTCGCCGCGGAAGAGATCAACGCGGCCGGCGGCGTGGCGGGGCGCAAGATCGATCTGGTGCTCGAAGACTCGGTCAATCCGCAGACCGCATCGGCCAAGGCCGAGCGCCTGGTCGAGCGCGACAAGGTCGCGATGATCATCGGCGAGATCTCGTCGGCCTCGGGGCTCGCGATCGGTCAGGTCGCAAAGCGCACCAAGACCGTGTTCATCAACACCGGCTGTAACTCCGACGCGCTGCGCGGCTCCGACTGCAATCAGTACATGTTCCACATCGAGGCGGCGAACTCGATGTACGTGCAAGCGGTCGGGCAGTACTTGCTCAAGGAGAACATGGTCAAAGGCAAGAAGTGGTATTCGCTCACGGCCGACTACGCGTTCGGCCACGATCTGCTCAAGGTCGCGAAGAAGTTCATGGAAGCGAATGGCGGGCAGTTCGCCGCCGACGAGCTGGTGCCGACCGACGCGTCCGACTTCTCGCCGTTCCTGCTGAAGATCCGCCAGGCGCGGCCCGACCTCGTGGTGTCGAACCTCGCCGGCAACCAGATCACCAACTTCCTCAAGCAGTATTCCGAATACGGCCTGCAGTTCCCGGTCGCGGGCTTCGGCTTCGATACGGCCGTGGCGTGGGGCCTCGGCAAGGGCAACTTCTCGGGCCTGTGGCCGCTGGTGTGGCACCATTTGATCGATACGCCCACGTCGAAGGCTTACGTCGCGGCGTTCCAGAAGAAGTACAGCAAGCTGCCCGACAACCAGTCGTGGGGCGATTACTTTTCGCTCAAGATCGTCGCGCAATCGATGGCCGAGACGAAGTCGACCGATCCGGTCAAGCTCGCCGAGCATCTGCGCAATGGCGCCAAGTTCGACATCGGCAAGGCGCGCGAGGGCTACTTCCGCGCCTACGACAACCAGATGATGATGGACATGTATGCGGTGCGCGCCAAGAAGGCCGCCGACATGAAGGACCAGTGGGACATCTACGACCCGCTCGGCACCGTGCCGGGACCGGGCGAAGATCTCGAAACCATCGCGCCGCCGAAGGACGGCGTGTGCAAGATCGGGTGATTGTTCTTGGAATGACGCACCGAGTCTCGCCGCAAGCGCAGGTGTGTTCCCTCCCCCCTTGTGGGGGAGGGCTGGGGAGGGGGGTCGAGAGATGATGCTCCGCATCGAGGACCCCCACCCCGGCCGGCCTTCGGTCGGTCGACGCTCCCCTCAAGGGGGAGGGTAATGCAACTCATCTTCCTCCTCGAACAGGTCCTCAACGGGCTGCTCTCGGGCGTCTACTACCTGCTGATCGCGCTCGGGCTGTCGCTGATCTTCTCGCTCGGCGGCATCGTCAACCTGGCGCACGGCGCGTTCTATGCGCTCGGCGCCTACCTGACCGTCATCCTCTCGCGCCACATCGGCTTCGCCGCGACCTTCGTGGCGGCGCCGGTGCTGGTCGGGCTGCTCGGGGTGATCATCGAGCGCCTGCTGTTCCGCCGCTTCTACCGCGCCGATCCGATCCTCTCGCTGCTGCTGACGTTTGGCCTCGCGATGGTGGCCGAGCAGGGCATGCGCATGATCTTCGGCGCCTCGCCTTTACCTTATGCGATGCCGGACTTCCTGCGCGGCCAGCTCTTTCTCGGGGATTTCATCTATCCGAAGAACCGCCTCGTGATGCTGGCGGTCGCCGCGGTCGCGGTCACGCTCACCTGGCTGTTGATCTATCGCACGCCGTTCGGCCGCGTCGTGCGCGCCGGCGTGCAGAACCCCGAGATGGTCGGCGCGCTCGGCATCTCGCTCGAGCCTTACATGATGGCGATCGCCGCCATTGGCGTGGGCCTCGCCGGCCTTGCCGGCGTGCTGCTCGCCTCGATCGTCACCATCCATCCGGCGATGGGGCAGGAGATCCTCACCGCCGCCTTCGTGGTGGTGGTGATCGGCGGGCTCGGCTCGTTCTGGGGCGTGGTCGTCGCCGCGCTGCTGGTCGGCGTGGTGCGCGGCGTCACGATCTACATCGAGCCGGCGGCGAGCGAAGCCTCGATGTATCTGCTGATGGTGCTGGTCCTGCTGTTCCGCCCGCGCGGCCTGTTCGGCGAGCGCATCCAGAAGTTCGAGTAGCCGATGCAGCAGAAATACATGCCGCTGCTGATCGCGCTTGCGACGCTCGCGCTGCTGCCCCTCGTGCTGCCCGCGGTCGGCCTGACGCTCACCACCGCGACCGACGTGGTGATCTTCGCCATCGCCTGCATGGGGCTGAACATCCTGGTCGGCCATACCGGCCTCGTCTCGTTCGGCCACGGCGCATTCTTCGGGCTTGCCGGATACGCCGCGGCACTCTCTCAGCGCCACTGGTTTCCCGGCGACATCGTGATCCCTTTTTTATTCGCAATCGTTTTCGTCGCGCTGTTCGCCTGGCTCGCGGGGTTCCTCATCCTGCGCCGCCGCGGCGTGTATTTCTCGCTGCTGACCTTGGCGCTCTCCGCCATGCTGTTCACCATCGCGTTCCGCTGGACCGCGGTGACTGGCGGCGAGAGCGGGCTCGGCGGCGTGGTGCGCCCCATGGTGCTCGGTTTTGATCTGGGCCGCGCGTGGACCTATTACGGCCTCGTCGCGCTGATCGGCTTCGCCGTCACCGTTCTCCTTTGGCGCTTCCATCGTTCGCCGGTGGGTCACGTGCTGGTCGCGATCCGCGAGAACGAGCAGCGCGCGCGCTTCATCGGCTACCCGGCCGACCGCTACAAGCTGTTCGCCTTCACGATCTCGGCCGCGATCACCGGGCTGGCCGGCGTGCTCTCGGTCTTCCACCACCGCTTCGCCTCGGCCGAGCCGATTTCGGTCGCGTTCTCCGGCGAGTTGCTGGCAATGGTCGTGATCGGCGGCATGCGCTCGTTCCTCGGGCCGGCGCTCGGCGCGCTGTTCTTCATTCTCTTTCGCGAATTCCTCTCGATCTGGACCGAGAACTGGCTCCTCTATTTCGGCCTGCTGTTCGTCGGCTTCATCGTGTATTCGCCGACCGGGCTGGTCGGCGTCGCCGAGACCGCGCTCGCGCCGTTCCGCAAACGCGTCGATGAAGCCGCCGCCATGTCGGCGCGCGAAGTCTCGGGCGACGCGCCGCTTCCCGACGCGCTCGCCAATCGCAAAGCCGGCGACGGCCCGGTGCTGATCGCGCGCGAGCTTGCCAAGAGCTTCGGCGGCATCCGCGCGGTCGCGGGCGCCGACATCGTGGTGGAGAACCGCAGCCTGCACGCGCTGATCGGCCCGAACGGCGCCGGCAAGACCACCGCCTTCAATCTGGTCTCCGGCATGTTCCCGCCCGACGCCGGCTTCGTCACCGTCGCCAACCGCTCCGTCACCGGCTTCCGTCCGGAAGACATCACGCGCGCCGGCGTCGGCCGCTCGTTCCAGATCACCAATCTGTTCGGCGGCCTCACGGTGGAGGAGAACGTGCGCCTCGCCGTGCAGGCGCGCCACGCCAAGCGCTTCGCCTGGTGGACGTCGGCCGACGGCATCGCCGCCATCAACGCCGAGACGACGGCGTTCATGGCCTATCTCGGACTGAAAGGCATGGAGCGCGCCGAGGCGGCCTCGCTCTCCTATGGCGGGCAGCGCCTGCTCGACATGGGGCTCGCGCTCGCGACCGCACCGCACATCCTGCTGCTCGACGAGCCGCTCGCCGGGCTCGCGGCGGGCGAGCGCACGCGCGTCGCCGCGCTGGTGAAGAATATTTCGCGGGAAATCCCGGTGCTGCTGGTCGAGCACGACATCGACCGCGTGTTCCAGATTGCCGACGTCGTGACCGTGATGAACGACGGCAAGGTGCTGGTCCACGGCAGCGTCGAGACCGCGCGCAGCGACGCCAAGGTGCGCGAGGTCTATATCGGCGCGGGGACGTCGCATGCCGGCGACGCGCCGCCCTCGGCGGCCGGCGCCGACACGCTGCTCGGGGTCGAGAAGGTCAATACGTTTTATGGCAAGAGCCACATCCTCAACGACGTGTCGCTCGACGTCTCGGAGAACGAGATCGTCGCGCTGCTCGGCCGCAACGGCGCCGGCAAATCCACCTTGCTGAAAACGCTGATCGGAATCGCGCCGCCGGAAACCGGATCGATCAAGCTCGCCGGTGAAGAGATCGCGCGGCTTCCCGCCGCGGTGATCGCGCGCCGCGGCGTCGGCTATGTGCCGCAGGGCAGGGCGCTGTTCGCCGGCATGACGGTTGCCGACAATCTCGCGCTCGGCCGGCTGAAGCGCCAGACCGGCGCGGGCGTGCACTGGGACGACGAGCGTATCGTATGGGTGTTTCCGCGCCTCGCGCAGCGCTGGTATACGCCGGCCGACTATCTCTCGGGCGGCGAGCAGCAGATGGTCGCGGTCGCGCGCGCGCTTGCCGGCAACGTGCGGCTGCTGCTGCTCGACGAGCCGTTCGAGGGCCTCTCGCCCGCGATCACCGAGGAGCTGTTCGAGGCTTTCAACCGCTTGCGCTACGAGATCGCCATCGTGATCGTCGATCATCACCTCGATCTCGCGCTCGCTCTCTCCGATCGCACCGTGATCCTCGAGCGCGGCGCGGTGAGCTGGACCGGTCAATCCAAGCTGCTGCGCGACGATCTCGAGCTGCGCCGGCACAAGCTGTGGATGTGATCTTGCTGATCCCTCCCCCGCAGGGGGAGGGTGGCTGCGAGCGATGCGAGCAGCCGGGTGGGGTTTGAGCTTGTTGGCACGGGCCCCACCCCGGCTCACGGAGTTTATCATCGGGCGGCGCGCAGCGCCGGCCCGTTGGTTCGCCGACCCTCCCCCTGCGGGGGAGGGATGAAGAAAGAAAGGACCGACCCATGCCCCGCATCGCCATCATCGGATCGGGCCTGATCGGCCGTGCCTGGGCCATGGTGTTCGCGCGCGCCGGATGGGAGGCCGCACTGTACGATTCGGTCGATGGCGCGGCCGACAATGCGCTCGGGCTCGTGGCCGCGGGGCTCGACGAACTGGCGAAGCACGGCCTCGTCGCCGATCCGAAGGGCTCGGCCGCGCGTGTGCGCGCCGCGAAGAGCATCGCCGACGCGCTCGACGGCGCAAGCTACGTGCAGGAGAACGTGCCCGAGACGGTCGACGCCAAGCGCGCGATCTTCGCGGAGCTTGATGCGCTGGCCGCGCCCGACGCGATCCTCGCCTCGTCCACTTCGGCGATCGTCGCGAGCCTGTTCACCGAAAATCTGAAAGGCCGAGCGCGATGCCTCGTCGCGCATCCGGTCAACCCGCCGCATCTGGTGCCGATCGTCGAATTGGTCGGCGCGCCATGGACTGCGCCCGAGACGATCGCGCGTGCCAAGCAGGTGTACGAATCCATCAACCAGGTCCCGATCGTTGTGCGCCGTGAAATCGAGGGCTTCATTTTGAATCGCCTGCAGGGCGCGCTGCTCGCCGAGGCGTTTCGCCTCGTGGGCGAGGGCTACGTCTCGCCGCAGGATCTGGACAAGACCATCAAGGACGGCCTCGGCCTGCGCTGGTCGTTCATGGGGCCGTTCGCCACGATCGAGTTGAACGCGCCCGGGGGCATCGCGGACTATTGCGCCCGCTACACCGGTTTCTACAAGCGCCTGCAGTCAAAGCCCGCGAGTGTCGATGTGTTCGAGGACGCCAACATCGCGAACATCTTGGGCGAATGGGGTACGCAGGCGACGCCGGAACAGCTCGCCGCACTCACACGCCGGCGCGACCAGCGGCTGGCGGCGCTCGCGGCGCATAAAAAGCACCAGGCAGATAACTGACTGTCATCCCGGCCAAGCTGTCGCGGCGCAGCCGCGATAGCGCGAGCCGGGACCCATCTCGCAACATGATCATGGGGTGATGCATGGATCCCGGCTCTCCCCCGGAAGGCCGGGGTCGGCCGGGATGACAGGCTAGCTTGCGGCCGCCTTGGGCGCATAGCTCGCCGGATCGACCATGCCCGTGCGTCCCGGCAAATCGATCTGCGTCACCTGCCGCGCGCCTTCGGCGACCACCTTGCCGCGCCGCACGACGAACAGCCGCCGCGCCTTCAGCCGGATCGCCTCGATCGGATCGGCCGCCTGCAGCACCACCAGATCGCCGTTGCACCCGACCTCGAGGCCGTAGCCGTCGAGCCCCATGATCTTTGCGGCATTCATCGTGACTGCGTCGTAGCAATAGCGCATCGCCTCGCGCGAGGTCATGTGCGCGAGGTGCAGCGCCATGTGGGCGACGTCGAGCATGTCGGCCGAGCCGAGCGAGTACCACGGGTCCATCACGCAGTCGTGGCCGAACGCCACGTTGATCCCGTAGCTGCGCAGTTCCGGCACGCGCGTCATGCCGCGCCGCTTCGGATAGGTGTCGTGGCGGCCTTGGATCACGATGTTGATCAGCGGATTGGCGACCGCATGGACCTGCGCCTCCGCCATCATCGGCAAGAGCTTCGACACATAATAATTGTCCATGCTGTGCATCGAGGTCAGATGCGAGCCGGTGACGCGGCCGTACAGGCCGAGCCGCTGCGTCTCGGCCGCCAGCGTCTCGATGTGGCGCGACAGCGGATCGTCGGTCTCGTCGCAATGCATGTCGACGCGCAGCCCGCGCTCGGCCGCGATGTCGCACAGCACCTCGATGGAGCGCGCGCCGTCTTCCATCGTGCGTTCGAAATGCGGAATGCCGCCGACGACGTCGACGCCCTTGTCGAGCGCACGGTCGAGATTCTTCGCCGCACCGGCTGAACGGAAGTAGCCGTCCTGCGGAAACGCGACGAGCTGCAGGTCGATATAGGGCGCGATCTTCTGTTTCACGTCGAGCAGCGCATCGACCGCGGTCAAACGATCATCGCAGATATCGACATGGCTGCGAATCGCCAGCAGGCCCTGGGCAACCGCGAGATCGCAGTAGCGCAACGCGCGCTCGGCCACCGCCTCGGGCGTCAGTAGCGGCTTCAGCTCGCCCCACAGCGCGATGCCTTCGAGCAGGGTGCCGGACTGGTTCAGCCGCGGCAATCCGAGCGAGAGTGTCGCGTCCATGTGAAAGTGAATATCGACGAAGGGCGGCGAGACCAGCAGGCCCTGCGCGTCGATGGTGCGGCCGGCGTCGCCCGCGAGATTGCGTTCGAGCGCCGCGATCTTGCCGTCGCGAATACCGATGTCGAGCTTGCGCCCGTCGGGCAGGGTTGCGTTGCGGACGATCAGATCGAACATGCTCAATCCCTAAATCGCACGGCCCGCGATGGGCACGCGTTTATTGTCGATCTCGACGGTCGCGGACTCAATGCCAAACACCGCGGCGAGCCGCTCGTGAGACATCGCGGCGGCCGGATCGCCGTCGGCGACGATCGCGCCGTGATCCACCACGGCGACACGATCCGCGAAGCGCGCTGCGAGCGTGAGATCATGCATGATGGCGAGCACCGCCCCGCCGCCGCGCGCGGCCTGGCGCAGCAATTCCATCACGGTGAGCTGGTGGCGCGGATCGAGCGCCGCGGTCGGCTCGTCGGCGAGCAGCACGGGTGCCTGCGTCGCGAGCGCGCGGGCGAGCGCAACGCGCGCGCGTTCGCCACCGGAGAGCGTGGTGACGGCGCGATCCGCGAAGGCTTCGGTCTCGGTCATCGCCAGCGCGCGCGCGACCGCGGCGCGATCGTCCGGCGTCGTGGATGAGAACGTATCGGCATGCGGCGCGCGGCCGAGCATGACGATCGCCGCAACCGACATGGGCCAGTGAAACACGTGGCCCTGCGGCAGATAGGCGATCGCGCGGGCGCGTTCCCGTGCTTTCAGCGAGGAGAGCGGGTGGCCGTCGAGCGCGATCGCACCGTCCGCCGGAATGAGACCGGCGAGCGCGCGCATCAACGTGGTCTTGCCGGCGCCGTTCGGCCCGACCAGCGCGACAAGTTCGCCGGCGTTGAGCGTGAGGCTGGCATCGCGCACGATCTCACGCGCGCCGAGCCGCACGGTTACGTTCTTTGCCGCGAGCGCGCTCACGACGCGCCCTCTTCGAGCAGGCGGCGCTCGCGAAAGATCATCGAGAGAAATATGGGAACGCCGATCAGCGCGGTGACGACGCCGAGCTTGATCTCGACCGCCGACGGCCCGAGCCGCACCGCGATATCGGCGGCGAGCACCAGTGCGGCGCCGGCGAGCGCGGACGGCAGCACGAGGCGTGCGGGATCCGATCCGGATGCGCGGCGTACCAGATGCGGCGCGACCAGCCCGACGAAACCGACCGCACCTGCAACCGCGACCGCGGCGCCGACGCCGAGGGCGACGCCGATCACCACCAGCATGCGCGTGCGCGCCACATCGATGCCGAGGGAGGCTGCGGCATCCTCGCCGAGTGTCAGCGCGCGGAACGCGCGCGCCTGCGTGGCGAGTACGATCCAGCTCGCCAGCATGAACGGCGCCGCAATCACGAGATGATCGCGCGATCGGTCTTCCAGCGAGCCGAGGAGCCAGAACGCGATCTCGAGCGCGATGAACGGATTCGGCGCGAGGTTGAGGATCAGCGCGGTCGCCGCACCCGCGAAGCTCGCGAGCGCCAACCCGGCAAGCAGCGTCACGGTCAGGCTGGCGCGCCGCCCCGCGACCGCGACCAGCGCGGCGATCGACAAGGTCGCACCCAAAATCGCCGCGACTGGCACCGCGAACGACGTCACCGGCGCGAAGCCGAACGCGATCACCAGCGCGGCCGCGGCGGCGGCCGCTTGCGGCGCACCGAACAGTGCGGGCTCGGCGAGCGGATTGCGCAGTAACCCCTGCAGCGCAGCGCCGGAAAGCCCCAGTGTCGCGCCGATCAGCGCGGCGAGCAGCATGCGGGGAAGGCGAATGTCGCGCACGATGATGCCGGCCGGCCCGTCGCCGGAGAACAGCCCGGCGATCGCGGCGCGCGGCGACAGTCCCGCCGGCCCGACCGCGAGCGACAGGATCGCCAGCACCACGATCAGTGCCGCGAGAGCCAGTTCGATGGGAAATCCGCGCCGTTTCACGCGCCTTTCCTACAGGCTCCCGGCGGCGCGCGAAAGCAATCTGACTTTCGTCATGGCCGGGCTTGTCCCGGCCATCCACGTCTTGTCTGGTAGCCAGCGAAGACGTGGATGCCCGGCACAAGGCCGGGCATGACGAAGGAGAGAGTTGTGCGCCTTCCGGCGTCCTTGCTGATGTTGGTCGTCTCTTGCGGTGTCACCCTCGCCGACGCACCGCGTCGCGTCGTGTCGTTCAACCTGTGCGCCGACCAGCTCGTGCTGGCGCTCGCCGATCCGGAGCAGATCGCCGGCCTTTCGCCCTACGCGGCCGATGCGAGCGTCTCGGTGATGACCGAGAAAGCCGGTGCCTATCCGCGGCTTTCGTGGCAGGCGGAGTCGACCATCGCGCTCGGCCCTGATCTGGTGCTGATCGGCGACAGCGACCGGCCGGTGACCAGGCATATCCTGCGCGCGCAGGGTTTGCGGCTGCACGAGATAACCCTGATCGCCGACCTCGACACCGCGCGGCGCCAGGTGACCGAGGTCGCGGCCGTACTCGGCCATCCGGAGCGCGGACAAAAGCTCATCGCCGAGATCGAGGCGGCGCGCGCGCGGCTGCATGCCGCTCCCAAGCCGCATGTCGCGACCGCGCTGCTGGTCAATCGCGGAGGCTACACGGCGGGCGAACGGAGCCTGGCGGGCGCACTGCTCGCAGAAGCCGGGCTGAAACCACCCGCCGGCGCGCCGCCCGGTTACGGCGGTTACGTGCAGCTGGAAAAGCTGCTCATGCTGCATCCCGACGTGATCGTGCTCAACGATCAGCCGGGCAATGCGGCGGACCAAGGCAGCTACAATCTCACCCATCCGGCACTGAACGCTGCCTATCCGCCGGCGCGGCGCATCATCCTGCCGACGCGTTACACGTTATGCGGCGGCCCCGCGCTGGTCGCGGCGCTCGACTATCTGACGGAGCTGCTCACGCGGCTCGCCCAGCCGCCGACGATGCGCACCAACTGATCGAGCCCGTCGGTCAGCGCGGCGGGCCCGGGCTGCAGGATCAGCGCCGACTTGATCTCGTGCAGTTCATTGTCGCGCACCGCCGGGATCGCGGCGAAGCCCATGCGCGCTTTCACCTTCGAAGGGACAAACTTCTTGCCGCACCATGAGCCGATGATGATGTCGGGCGCGGCCGCGATCACGGCTTCGCGGCCGACGATGCGGTCCTTCGCGTTCTTGTGCGCCGCCAACTGCGGAAACACCTCGATCCCGCCCGCCGCCTCGATCAGTTCCGAGACCCATTTCAGCCCCGAGATCATCGGCTCGTCCCATTCCTCGAAGTAGACCCGCGGCCGGCGCGGCAGCTGCTCGGCCTGCTCGCGCACTTCGTCGAGGCGGTCTTCCAGCGAGACCGCCAGCGCCTCGGCCTTGTCGGTCGCGCCGACCAGCGCCCCGAGCGTGCGGATCATGGCGAAGATGCCGGCGACGTCGCGCTGGTTGAACGCGTGCACCGCGATGTTGCGGCGGATCAGCTCGGCCGCGATGTCGGCCTGCAGGTCCGAGAAGGTGAGCACCAGATCGGGCTCGAGCGCGACGATCTTCTCGAAATCCGCCGAGATGAATGCCGAGACGCGCGGCTTCTCGCGCCGCACCTGCGGCGGCCGCACCGCATAGCCGGACACGCCGGCGATGCGCCGCTCCTCGCCGAGGAGATACAGCGTCTCCACGGTCTCCTCGGTGAGGCAGACGATGCGGTCGGGCGGGAACATGCCCGCAGCATACCTCTCGCGGGTGGAAAGGATGATCCCAAAAAGGACTGCCCGGACCGCCGGCCGACACACACCGCCGCGACTATTTCGCGCGTCTCCACACGAGCGTGGAGGTCCCGCCGATTGAAGACGCCACGACGTATTTAAGTTCAGCACCGGTTACGGTCAGCGCGCGCCTCTGTTCCTGACCGTCCCAGTTGGGGAACGTCGTGTGCTCGAGACGGAAGACAATCTGGCCTTCCGCCACGCTGTATGTGCCGAAGTGGGTGAAGCTGCCGAGCGCGACCGCCTTATATTCTTCCGCGGTCCCGGTGCTGCGATTGTTGGATGCGAACCTGGGCAGGTCAGGCCGCATCAGCACCACCACATAGCGTCCATTCGCATCGAGCATCATGACGCCTTTTGGATTGGGGCCATACGTGTCGGTCGTCTTGTCGGCCTGCTGGTTCGTGAAGGACACCAGCGTGTACGTTCCCGCGATCTCCTTGGCGGTCTGGCCGCATGCGCTGCCGGCCAGTGACGCGATGCCGCCACAGAGGAAGAGCGCCAAGCCGGCGACCCGGGCTGTGATCCGTCTTGTCATGGACTTGCTCCTCTCAAGGTCGGAAGGGTGCAGGCGACTGCAGCTTCAGGTCATGCAGGATTGCGATGGAAACCCATCCTGCTATAAGCGGAAGGCCCTTTATTCTTTCATGGATCAAAGTTTTTGCTAATGGCCAGGGTCGCGGACTTGGACAGCCACATCGGGCGGCGCCTGAGGTTGCGCGACCTGCATGTGTTTTTCACCGTCGTGCAATCCGGCAGCATGGCCAAGGCCGCGAACCAGCTCCGCGTCACGCAGCCCGCGGTATCGCAGGTCATCGCTGCCCTGGAACATGCTCTCGGCGTGACGCTGCTCGACCGTGGTCCGCAAGGGGTAGAGCCCACGATCTATGGCCGCGCGCTGCTCAAGGGCGGCGCAGTGGCTTTTGATGATTTGAAGCAGACCATCAAGGAAATCGAATTCCTCGCCGATCCCGCTGCCGGCGACCTGCGCATCGGATGTCCGGAAACGGTTGCGGCGATCCTGCCACCGATCATCGAAAGCTTCTCGCGCCGTTATCCGCGCGTGGTCCTGCACGTCTCGGACGTGGTCGCGCCGACGCTCGACTTGCCGCAACTGCGCGACCGCAGCCTCGACGTCGCGCTGGTGCGGATAACCGGCGCGCCGTCCCGCCATCCTCTCGGCGACGATCTGAACGTGGAGGTGCTTTGCGACGATGAGACGGTCGTCGTGGCGGGAATGGAGAGCCGATGGGCGCGCCGGCGAAAGATCAATCTCGCCGAGCTGGCCGGCGCAGAATGGATACTTCCGCCGGCGCCCACCACAAACAGCATGGTCGTGATGGACGCCTTCCGGGCGCGCGGATTGGACCCGCCAAAAATCAGCCTCGTGACATTTTCTGTCGCGCTTCGCTCAAACCTCCTGTCGAGTGGGCGGCATCTCACCGTGTTTCCGCGCTCGATGATGAACCTCTTTGCGGCGCGGATGTCGTTGAAAGTGTTGCCGATCAAACTGCCAGTGCGCGAATGGCCGATTGTGATCGCAACGCTGAAAAATCGCACCTTGAATCCGGTGACGCCCCTGTTCGTCGAGCACGTGCGCGCAGGGATCAAATCGTGGGGTAGCGGGAACGCCCCCTGAGCCACGAGCCGTCGCGCTAATCCGACATCCCGATCGGGCGGCTGAATTCCGAGGTCGCGCCGTCGTTCGACGTCACTGTCGCGGTAAAGCCGGTCGGCACGCTCACCGAGGGAGCATCGACGGTCATGGAAAACTGGCCGTTGTCGCCGACGCGCGCTTCGCCGAGATAGACCTCGCCCTCGGTGTCGCCGGCATTGCGGTTGCCGAACAGCTCGACCGTGCCGCCGGCCAGAGCGCGCCCGCTCGCCGTCAAGGTCGTGCCGCTGCGGGTGATCTTCTCGAGCGACGGCGGTGTGATCCCGTTGTTGGGCTGGGCCTGGCACGCCGGCGCGCCCTCGGGACAGATATGCGTGAACTTCGCCGGATCGACCGCCACGCCGCCGCCGCGTTCGCCGACGTAAGCCGCGTGCTCCTGCGCCGGGATGCCAAATACGATTCCGCCGCGCCGCAGCTGCGGATCGCAGCTTCCGCCGGACCAGCAGCGCAGCACATCCTGGCCGTTGCGGTGAACGATATTGCGCGTCACGCGCGTGACCCCCATGCGCGCGGCGGGGCGCAGCGCGACGCCGACCGCATTGCCGGCGATGATGTTGCTGTCGACCACGTTGCGCTCGCCGGTCATGCTGAGCGCGAGCGCATTGCCGACGAACACGTTCGACCCGATGTAGTTGCGGTCTCCCCCGTTGACCTGGATGCCGTCCGAGTAGCCCTCGAAGCGGTTGTTCACGATGACGTTGTCGTGGCCGAGCAGCACCTCGATGCCCTGCGACGGTTCGGGGTTCGCGTCGGTCGAGCGGAACACATTACCGGCGACGAGATTGAACGCCGCGCCGCGGGTCAGTTCGAGGCCGTCGCCGTTGTCGATGAACTGGTTGCGCTGGACCTTGTTATGGATCGTGGTCGTCGCCGTCGCGCCGCCATTACCATCATCGCCGGTGAGCATCACGCCGGCGCCGCCGCGGCTCGCCACGATGCGGCTGTCCTCGACCGTGTTGGCGCTCGCGCGGTGGATCAGCACGCCGATGCAGAAGGCGCGGATCTCGAGGCCGGCGATCTCGACGCCCTGGGTGTCGACCGCCGCGAGGCCCGGATTGGTCGTTGTGCGCACATTGGCGCCGTACTGGCCGGGCGTCGCGCCATCGCAGGTGCGCTGGCCCTTGTCGGCAATGAAGCCGGAGCCGTCGAGCGCCACGAGTATGCCGGCGCGCCGCCATGGCATGCCTTCGATCCGCACCGGACCTTTGATCGCCGGAAGCAGCGACGCCGGCTTGATGACGTGCGGGCCGGCCCCTTCGGGATCGATCTCGATGCGGAAGCGGCCGGGTGCGGTGTTGTTGCGTTCGATCGCCCAGCGCAGCGAGCCCTCGCCGCTATCCGCCGTACGGGTGACGCGCAGCGTCTCGACCTGAGGTGCGGGTTGCGCCAGCGCCTGCGGCAGGCCGATGAGCAGCGTCACACTCGCGATGCGCAGCAGCGTTTGCAATTGTTCCTCCCGGTTTCCCGGGAGCGTGCACCGATCGCGCAGGCGCGGCAACCCCGAGCATGGTCCGGAAAAGTGGGCACCGGTTTTCCGAAAGGACCATGCTCAACTTAAAACAAATCGCCGTCCGCCGTATCGAGCCGTTCCGCGCCGCCGACGCCGCTCACGCGCCCGTCGTCGATGCGCACGATGGTGGTGGCGATGCGCCGCAGTTCGGCGGCGTTGTGGCTGACGTAGATCATCGGCACCGTCTCGTCGCGCAGGCGCAACAGATACGGGAAGATCTCGCGCTTGCGCGAGGCGTCGAGCGAGGCGAGCGGCTCGTCGAGCAGCAGGAGCTGCGGCCGCATCAGCAGCGCGCGGCCGATCGCGACGCGCTGGCGCTCGCCGCCCGACAGCTTGCCGGGCCTTCGGTCGAGCAGGCGCGCGATGTCGAGCAGCGTGACGACGCGCTCGCGCTCGTCCGCGTCGGCGGGAATGCGATACATCCGCCGCCCGTAATCGAGGTTCTGCGCCACTGTCATGTGCGGAAACAGCCGGCCGTCCTGGAACACGTAGCCGATGCCGCGCCGGTGGGGTGATACGCACACCCGGCGCGCGGAATCGAACAGGACCGTGCCGTTGCACACGATCCGTCCGCGATCGGGCGTGACCAGTCCCGCCACCATGCTGACGATCGAGGTCTTGCCTGAGCCCGACGGGCCGAACAGCGCGGTGACGCCATCGGCGGCTTCGAATGTCGCCGCGACGCTGAAGTCCCCGAGTTTTTTCTCGACATCGACCGCCAGCATGTCACTCCCCGTGGAAGCGCGTGCCGGCGCGACGCGCGAGCCATTCGGAGACGACCAGCGCGGCGAGCGAGATGACGATTGCGACCATGACTAGGCGTGCGGCCGCGGCATCGGCGTTCGGAATCTGCGTGTAGGTGTAGATCGCGGCCGAGATGGTCTGCGTCTCGCCCGGGATGTTCGACACGAACGTGATGGTCGCGCCGAATTCGCCGAGCGCCTTGGCGAAGCACAGCACCATGCCGGCGATGACGCCGGGCAAAGCGAGCGGCAAGGTCACGGTGGCGAACACGAGCAGGCGATTGGCGCCGAGCGTCCAGGCGGCGTCTTCCAGCTTCGCATCGACCGCTTCGAACGACAGCCGGATCGCGCGCACCAGCAGCGGAAAGCCCATCACGCCGCAGGCGAGCGCCGCGCCGGTCCAGCGGAACGAGAACACGATGCCGAACGTGTCGGCGAGGAACGCGCCGATCACGCCGCGCCGCCCGAACCAGATCAGCAGCAGATAGCCGGTGACGACCGGCGGCAGCACCAGCGGCAGATGCACGATGCCGTCGAGCAGCGCCTTGCCCCAGAAATTCTTGCGCGCCAGCACCCAGGCGATGGCCACGGCAAACGGCAGCGCCACGGCCGTCGCGACGACCGCGATCCTCAGCGAGAGGGCGACCGCGGTCCATTCATCGGGGGTGAGGGAGAACACTTACGACGTCGGCCGCACCAGGAAAGTGAACCCGTATTGCTCGAACACCGCCTTGGCGATGCCGCTGCGCAGGAACACCAGGTACGCCGCAGCCTCGGGCTTGGCATTCGCGGTCGCGGCGACCGGATAGACGATCGGCGGGTGCGAGTCGGCCGGGAAGGCGCCGACGATCTTCACGTTCTTCTCCACCTTGGCGTCGGTCTGATAAACGATGCCGAGCACCGCCTCGCCGCGCGCGACCAGCGCCAGCGCGGCGCGCACATTGTCGGCCATCGCGAACCGCTTCTCGACCGAGCCCCAGATGCCCAGTTTCTCCAGCGCAGCCTTGGCGTATTTGCCGACCGGCACGGAGTTTACCTCGCCGGTCGCGATGCGGCCGTCGCCGATTAGCTTGGCGAGATCGAAGCTCTGCGCGATCTCGACCTTGTCGATCCTGGAATCCTTCGGCGCGATCAGCACCAGCCGGTTGCCGAGCAGGTTGACGCGTGTGTCCCCCTTGATGGTCTTCTTGGTGGCGCTGTAGTCCATCCATTCGAGATCGGCGGAGGCGAAGATATCGGCCGGCGCGCCCTGCTCGATCTGGCGCGCGAGCGCGGAGCTTGCCGCATAGCTCGCCGTCACCTTGGTGCCGGTCGCTTTCAGGAATGCGGCATTGATGTCGTCGAGCGCGTTCTTCATCGACGCGGCGGCGAACACCG
>Ga0207691_10002455_pt1 | contig 18132 bp, 18 predicted proteins | sample KBSM13metaG_FD_184327 | JGI IMG/M metagenome (GOLD analysis project Ga0207691, IMG submission 184327) | Miscanthus rhizosphere microbial communities from Kellogg Biological Station, Michigan, USA - KBS M1-3 metaG (SPAdes) (version 2) | ecosystem: Host-associated > Plants > Roots > Rhizosphere >... | reverse complement strand
GAGATGTTCGAGAGCACCTGCCGCTCGGGGCCGTAGAACTTGTCGGCCCGGTGCATCGTGTAGACGATCTCGCTGCTCATGCTCTCCTCGCCACGCGGTGGCTTCGCCGCCGCAACTGCCTCTCTGCCGGACGCGTCATTGCACGGCGCACGCTAGCGGGCCTCGACCTTCTCGCTGCCGTGCCCGTCGGAATGGGTGAGGATCCGCGGCGTGACCGCCCGACGATGGATGGCGCTCTCGTTCGCGCTCGGCTCGACGTGCTTCCTCGTCGGCCCGTTCCCCGGATACGCGCAGCTGGTGGGCGACTCGGCCGACGCGATCACGTTCTTCGTCGGCTCGATCCTGTTCACCGTCGGCGGGGCACTTCAGAGCGGGCTGGCGTGGCCCGAGCGGCGCTCACGGGGCGGCGGCCGTGCGGCGTGGTGGTCGGCCATCGTCCAGTCGGCGGGCACGCTCTTCTTCAACGTCACCACGTACCAGGCGATGCACGTGGCCCTGACGAGCTCGGAGTACGACAGGCTCGTCTGGCGACCCGACTGGCGAGGGTCGATCTGCTTCCTCGTGTCGGGGGCGATCGCCTATCGGGCCTCCCCGCGCCATGGGTGGCACGGCTGGCTGCCGGCGCGTGGCGGCGAAGGCTGGTGGCAGCCGGCCGTCAACCTCCTCGGCTGCGTCTTCTTCGGCATCTCGGCCGTCGCCGGATACGTCGTTCCCTCGACTGGCTCCGTGGTCGATCTGGGGGCGGCCAACTGGAACACGTCACTCGGGGCGGCGTGCTTCCTCGCCTGCGCGATCGACACGCTGCGCACCGGCAAGGCCTCGAAGATGTCGCCGCGCCGGGAGCTCCACGAGCTCGAGAACGCGTTCGAGCGAGATCTCCGGCGGCTGACCTGACGATCACCAGACCCCGAGGCGCTCGAGCACCCGGTCGACGGCCGGGTCGCCGCTCGGCGGCGTCTGCCCCGTGGGCGCGCCAGCCCTCGCGAGCGCCTCGACGGTTCCGGCGTAGTCGCCGTCGTGCGCGTGGTTGTTGCGGATCGCCCAGATCGCCGCGTCGAGTGGCCGCGGGCCGTGGTCGTCCCACGCGCGGTCGGTCACGCTCGCCCCGCGGGCGATCAGCAGCTCGACGGTGGCCCTGCGTCCGTGCATCGCCGCCTGCATGAGCGGCGTGAAGCCGCTCCACCCCGGCGTGTCGGCGTCCAGCCCGGAGTCGACCAGCGCAGCGACGATCTCGGTGCGGTCGAGCAGCGCGAACTGGCCGAGGATCCAGCCGTAGTCGTCGCCGTCAGGGTTGCCGAGGGCGGGCGGCCGCGCGCGCGGCAGGGCGACCGACTCCCCGCGCGCGACGGCGAGCACCGCTGCGTCGACCTCGTCGAGCTCGGCCGTCGCGCCGAGCGACTCGAGCAGCTCGTACGCGGCGAGGTGGCCGCAACGCGCCGCGAGCGCGAGCGGCCGGCGGCCGACGTCCCAGACCGTCCACGGCCGGTCGACGTCGGCGCCTGCGTCGAGGATCAGCTGGATGAATCGCAGCGTGCGACCTCGGGCGATCGCGTGGTGGAGGCAGCAGCGCTGGTTCACGTCGGCGCCGCGCTCGAGGAAGAAGCGAAGGCCGTCGAGATCCTCGAAGTCGACCTTGTGGCCCACGTAGTCCTCGGCGCCCGGCTTCCAGAGCACCTCGAGCAGCGCGGTGCCGCCGTGCTCGCACGCGTGGTAGATCGCGTCCTCGTCGCGCTCCGCGCCGTGATCGACGAGCAGCCGCACGAGCTCGGCGTCGTCGCGGTCGACAGCGCTCCGCACAGCGGTGAAGTCCCACTCGCCCGACTCGTCGACCTCGTGCGTGAACGCGTTCGGGTCGGCGCCGGCCTCGAGCAGCAGCCTCGTGCACTCGCGGACGTCGGCGCCGCGCGCGGCGGAGCGCCGGAGAAGGTAGAGCAGCGGGACGAGGCCGTCGACCGGCGTCTCCACGGCGGACGCGTCGGCGGCCAGTACCGGTGCGAGGCGCGCCGGCTGCCCGTCTTCGAGCAGATGCCCGATCCCCACCGTCGCGCGAAGCACTGCGAGGTCGCGGTCGTAGCTGAGCAAGCCCTCCGCTTCGGCCGCCGAGACCCAGCGCGCGTCGTCGGCCTCGTGGACGAAGCGGAGCCCGCCGCCCACGATGTGCAGCCTCCAGTAGCGCACGCGCTTCGGCCGGCCCTTCGAGTCCGTGTAGGACGTCGATGGCAGCTCGTCCCCGAGCACGCAGACGAGGCCGGTCTCCTCCTCCACCTCGCGGATCGCGCAGGCCTCGTCGCTCTCGCCGGGCTCGCACTTGCCCTTCGGGAAGCTCCAGTCGCCGTACTGCGGGCGGTGGATGACGAGCACCTCGCGCCGCCCGTCCGGCGTCTCGCGGACGGGGACGCCGCCCGCCGCGCGGACGACGCTCACGTGAGCGGCTTCGCGGCGCGGCGCAGCGACTTCCACGCGCGCGGCCACGCCTTCCGGGCGGTCTCCATCCGCTCGTGCTCGCGCGCGGCGAGGAGCGCTGCGGCACGCGGGTCGGCGCCGCCGGCAGCCCAGGCACGGATCCTCGCCTCCGCGACGACGGCGTCCTGGTGCTCGCCGAGCACGTCCTGCAGCTCCTTCGCGGCGTCGACGAACCTCCTCCCTCGCTTCCCGAGCTCATGGGACGCGAGCTCGGCCGCGTAGCGCGCCCGCTTCACGCGGAGCCGCCCTGCGTGGAGCTCCGCATCGCTCGACGAGTCATCGAGCCGTGCGCACGCCTTTCGGGTTCGCTGCCACTCCGCCCGCCAGAGGTCGCGAAGCGCCGGCTCCGCGTTCCCTGCCTCGGGCTCCGACACCTGGTCCAGGCGATCGAGGAGCGCGAGATACCGATCGCTCGAGAGCGCGGCGACGACCGCGACGCGCGTGTCCGCGCGCTCGGCGTCGAGCGCAGCGAGCAGGTCGGAGGCAGCTGCTGCGTCGTTGCCCAACCCGGAGACGTCGGCCTCCAGTCGCTCGACGAGCACGTCGATGTCCCTCGCAGGGCCCAGCGCCTTCCCGAGCCAGCCGAGCTCGTCGCGGAGCGGCTCCGACCACGCCGGGGCGAGGAGACCGCGACCCGCCCGGAGAAACGCCCGCAGGCGCCGGATCGCCACACGAAGCTGGTGCAGGTCCTCGGGGTCGGATCCCAGCCGGACGCCGGGGTCGTGGAGCAGGAGCTGGTGCGCCTGCGCTCCGAGCGCCAGCCCGACTGCCGTCACCGGGGGCGTCCCGCGCGGAATGTCCGTGGCGCCGGTCGGAACCTCGAGATCGAGCGCCCGATAGAGCTTCGGGCGCAGCTCGCCGGGCGCGGCGCCGGCCCGCTCGAGCTCGCCCACGAGCCGTCGCAGCGTCCGCTCGTCGCCACCCACGAGCTCAACCTCGAGCTCGCGGAACCGCCGCGTCACGCGCCGGCCCTCGAGCACCGTGACGGAGTCGTCGACGATCTCCGCCCCGTCCGCCCGCACCACCTCCCGCCGCGTCCGCAGCCGCGCGACCCGGCGCAGCTCGCGACCGCGCAGGAACCCGACGAGGAGCGACGAGAGCTCGAGCGGCGGCCTCGCAGGCGGACCGAGCTGCTCGAGCTCGGCGCGCGCCGCGCCACGGGGAAGCTTCAGCTGCCAGAGACCTGTCCCGTCCTCGACGCGGTGACGCAGCGTGACCCCGTGCCGCGCGAGCACGAGGTCGGCGGTGTCGTGGTAGGTGGAGACGAAGACGCGGGTCGGCTGCGGCTCGCCGCCGAGCTCCGGGAGCACGAATCCCTCCCCGGGCGTGAGCTTCGACTCTCGCTCGACGGTCTCCTTCATGCTCCGAGCGTATCCGGGCGGCTCGGCCGCGGCACCCGGCCGCCGCGCCGGAGTGCGCGGGCCCGGCCTTGCGGTAACGTCCCCGCCCGTGCGCCTGTCGCTCACGCCGAGGACGAGCGAGTTCTTCGTGCTCTTCGCCCGTGCCGGCGAGAACGCGCTCGAGGTTGCGCGCCTCGTCGAAAGGCGCTTCCGCGAGCATCCCAACTCGGGGATCACCCAGGAGGTGGTGAAGGCCGCCGAGACCGAGGGCGACGGCATCACCCGCGACCTCATCCAGCTCCTCAACACGCAGTACCTGACGCCGTTCGACCGCGACGACATCTACATGCTCGCGATCGAGATCGACGACGTGGTGGACGAGCTGGAGGAGGCGTCCGACCTGCTCGGCCTGTACGGGATCGAGCTTCCGACGAAGCACGCCGTGCAGCAGACCGGGCTGATCGTCGCGGCGGCCGAGCAGCTCTCGATCGCCTGCGAGAACCTCAAGAGCTTCACCGGCGTCCAGGAGGCCCTCGTGGAGCTCAAGCGGTTCGAGGACGAGGGCGACCGCGTCCTGCGCGACGGGCTCGCGGCGCTCTTCCGCGACGACCGGATCGACCCGCTGATGGTGATCCGGTGGAAGGACGTGTACGACCGGCTCGAGCGGGCGCTCGACAGCTGCGAGACCGCCGCGAACGTGATCGCGAACATCGTCGTCAAGAATGCGTAGCCGGCGCGAACGCGCCGGCTCGAGGACACGCAGATGAATCTCACTCTCGTGGCAGTCGTGGCCATCGCGCTGTTCTTCGACTTCACGAACGGCTTCCACGACACCGCCAACTCGATCGCGACGAGCGTCTCGACCCGCGCGCTCAGCCCGCGGGTCGCGGTCGCGAGCGCCGCCGTCCTCAACTTCGCGGGCGCATTCGTCTCGGTCGCGGTCGCGGCGACGATCGCGAAGGGCATCGTCGACCAGGAGGCGATCACACTCGAGGTGGTGATGGCAGGGCTCGTCGGCGCGATCACCTGGAACCTCGTCACGTGGCTCATCGGGCTGCCCTCGAGCTCGAGCCACGCGCTGATCGGCGGGATGATCGGCTCCGCGATCGCCGCCTCCGGCTGGGGAGTCGTGAACTGGGAGGGGATCAAGGACAAGGTGCTGATCCCGTCGCTCGTCGCGCCGTTCCTCGGCGTCGCGTTCGCCTTCCTGCTCATTCTCGGGATCACCTGGCTCGTCGCACGGCGGGCGCCGACGAAGGTGAACCGCGGCTTCCGCAAGGCCCAGCTCGTGTCGGGGGCGTTCGTGGCGTTCACGCACGGGACGAACGACGCGCAGAAGACGATGGGCATCATCGCCCTGGCGCTCGTCGCCTCGGGTCACCTCGACCCGAACTTCGAGCGCCCACCCACGTGGGTGATCGCCGCCTCGGCGATCGCGATGGCCGCGGGGACCTATGCGGGGGGCTGGCGCATCATCAAGACGCTCGGCCAGCGCATCGCGAAGATCGACCCGGCTCAGGGGTTCGCAGCGCAGACGGCGTGCGCGTCGATCCTCTGGGGGACGGCCCACTTCGGCTTCCCCGTGTCGACGACGCACACCATCTCCGGATCGGTGCTCGGTGCCGGCGCAGTCCGCGGCTTCCACGCGGTGCGGTGGGGCGTCGCCGGGAACATCCTCGTCGCCTGGATCCTGACCATTCCCGCCGCCGCGCTGGTGGGCGCCTTCATGGAGCTCGTCACGCGCCTACCGGGCGGGCACGTGATCGTCTTCGTGCTCGCGATCCTGATCGCCGCGGCGGCGTTCACTGCGCGCCGGTTCGAGCGGCGCCGGCTCGCGCCGGCGATCGAGCCGCCGGCGGTGGGCGCAGCCGCGACGGCCTGAAGTCGCGCTCAGACGCCTTCGTGCTTGCGCCGCTGACGGCCCGCCACGACCTTCGCGACGATGTTGAGCACGAGGACGAACGCGATCAGGACCAGCGCGGCGGCCCAGCCTGCTGCCTGCTCGCCCGGGTCGGGCGACTCGGAGAAGACGAAGATCGAGACGGGCAGCGTCGGCAGCGCGTTCGTCACGTCGGTCGAGATCTGGTTCGCGGCGATCGAGGACGTGAAGAGGAGCGGCGCGGTCTCGCCCGCGACGCGCGCGACCGCGATCACCACCCCGGTCAGGATGCCCCCGATCGCCGTCGGCAGGACGATGCTGAGGGTGGTGCGCCAGCGCGTCACGCCGAGCGCAAGGCTCGCCTCCCGCAGGCTGCGGGGGACGATCTCGAGCACCTCCTGCGTCGCGCGGGCGACCATCGGCAGCATCAGGACCGCCAGCGCGAAGGCTCCGAAGACCGCGCTCTGGCCGCGGCCCACGACGAGCAACCCGAAGACGAAGATGCCGACGACGATCGCCGGGACGCCGTTCAGGACGTCGAGGACGATCCGCAGCGCGACCGAGAGCCGCGGGCCGGCGTACTCCGACATGAAGATCGCGACGAGGATGCTGAAGGGGATCGCCATCACCATCGCCATGCCCACGATGAGCGCGCTGCCGACGAGCGCATCGGCGATCCCCCCGGCCTGGCCGAAGAGGGGCCGTGGCTTCGTGAAGAAATCGAGGCTCAGCGCGCTCAGGCCCCTGTGGATCACGGTCCCGAGGACGAGCGCGAGGATGGCGACCGCGATCACCGCGCTCGCCACGGCGAGCCCCGCGAATGCCTTCTCGGTCAGCTTGCGGCGTCGAAGGCCGGCCGAGCGGGCCGTGATGTCGTAACGGTCGTCAGAGGGGATCGTCGTCATCAGTACGCCCTCCGCGACCGCTCGAACCGCCGCACGATCACCTGTGCGAGGACGTTCGTCACGAGTGAGATGACCATCAGGATCGCGCCGAGGTAGAGGATCGAGCTCGCCTGCAGCGCGGATGTCGCGCCCTGGTACTGCGCCGCGATCCGCGAGCCGAGGGAGTCCGCCGGGGCGAAGAGCGAGATGTGGATCGAGTTGGCGCCGCCGATCACCTGGTTGACGGCGATCGCCTCGCCGAACGCGCGGCCCAGGCCGAGCAGCACCGCCGCGGCGATCCCCGGGGCGGCGTAGGCGAACATGACGCCCCGGATCGCCTCCCAGCGCGTCGACCCGAGCGCCATCGCCCCGTCCATCAGGTCGCGTGGCGTGCGCGAGAACAGCTCGCGGCAGATAGCCGAGGTGATCGGGATGATCATGATCGTCAGCACGAGCGCCGCCGGGAGCATCCCGGCCTGCGACGGCTCACCCGAGAAGAGCGGGCACCAGCCGAGGAAGCTCTGCAGCCACGGCTCGAGCGTGTCCCGCACCCAGGGGCCGAAGACGAGGATGCCCCAGAGCCCGAGGACGACGCTCGGGACCGCCGCGAGCAGCTCGACGAGCGTCGCGATCGGCGCCGCGACGCGGCGCGGTGCGATCTCCGTGAGGAAGAGCGCGATCGCGATCGAGAGCGGCGTCGCGAGGAGCAGCGCGATGATCGACGTGACGACCGTCCCGTAGACGAACGTCAGGGCCCCGTACGTGTCCTTGACCGGGTCCCAGGCCTCCGTCCACACGAACGAGAGGCCGAACTGCTCGATCGCGGGCCAGGCGTCGGAGAAGACCTGGTAGGCGATCAGTCCGAGCAGGGCGGTCGCCGCCACCGACGCGGCGAGCGCGACGCCCTGGAAGAGGACGTCCCCGAGCCGGATCCCGCGGCGCTCGAGCTCGGCGCCCGGCGCCGCGGGGTCGTATCCGACCGACGTCACGGTCTCAGGCCGCGACCTTGACCTTCGCGAGCTCGCGGTAGGCGTACGCCTTGACCGAGGTCGGAAGCGGGACGAAGAAGAGCGGCGGGCCGAACTTCTGGCCCTGGGTGACCGCCCAGTAGACGAACTTGCGCAGCTCTGCCGCCTTCGCCGAGCTCGTCGGCAGGATCACGTAGGTGAACGTCGAGATCGGGTAGGCGAGCGGGCCGGCAGCCTTGGGCGGATCCACGATCTTCAGTTGCGCCGGGCTCGTGATCTTCTTGGGCAGCGTCGAGACCGCCTGCGTGATCCCGCGCAGCCCGGGCGTCGTGAAGCGTCCGGCCCGGTTCTGGATCATCGCGAACTGAAGCTTGTTCTGGATGGAGTACGCGGCGTCGACGTAGGTCAGGGCGCCGGGCGTGCTCTTCACCACTCCGGCCACGCCCGAGCTCCCTCGCGCGCCGACGCCGGTCGGGAAGTTGACGCTCGTGTTGTTGCCGACGCGGCTGGAGAACTGCTTGCTGACGGCGGAGAGATACGCCGTGTAGGCGAAGGTCGTGCCCGAGCCGTCCGAGCGGTAGACCGGCGTGATCTTCGTGTCCGGCAGGCTGAGCTTCGGGTTCAGCTTCTTGATCGCCCGGTCGTTCCAGCTCGTGATCGTGCCCAGGTAGATGTTGGCCAGCGTCGCGCCGTTCAGGTGCACGCGCCCGTTGAGACCCGGCAGGTTGTAGGGGATCGACACCGCGGCGAGCGCCCAGGGGATCACGACGCAGCCCTTGCAGTCCGTGAGCTGCTGGTCGGACAGCGGCGCGTCCGACGCGCCGAAGTCGACGGTCCGTGCGGTGATGCCCGCGATGCCGGCGCCCGAGCCGGTCGGCGAGTACGTGATGTTGATCCCGTAGGCCTTGCCGACCTCCGGAATCCACTTCGAGATGAGCGGGAAGGGGAACGTCGCCCCCGTCCCGACCAGCTGCGTGTCCTTCGCCGCGCTGGACGAGGCCTGCGCCTGACCGGCGACGGCCGCGAGGGCCAGGGCCACCACGAGCGCGAATGTCGCGAGTGCTGCTCTCTTCATCGTCCTTCCACCTCTCCGTTGGTCTCGATGTGTGTCGTTGCCTGCCGGCTCAATGCGACGCGTCCGAGAACTCGTGGAACTCGCCGGTGACGAGGTACTCGGTCTGCTCGCCGATGTCGACGGCGTTGTCGCCGATCCGCTCGATGCAGCGCGCGACGACGATCATCCGCATCCCCCACTCCTGCATTCCCGGGGTCGCGGACATCGCGAGGACCTTGTCGACGACGGCGCGGTTCGTCCGGTCGATGAGCTCGTCGAGGTCGACGAGCTCGCGCGCCCCCTGGACGTCGCGGGCCGCGAACGCGTCGAGTGCGCGGCGCACCATCTCCGCCGCGCGAGCCCCCATCTCGCAGAGCCCCTCCACGAGCTCGGTGTGCCGCTCGAGGGCAGAGGAGAGCTTCGTCAGCTTCGCGACGGTGACGCTCTGGTCGCCGATCCGCTCGAGGTGGATCGAGCTGTGGAGCACCGCCAGCACGAGGCGGAGGTCGGTCGCCACGGGTGCCTGCTGCGCGAGCAGCTCTCCGATCGACCGCTCGAGCCGGTGGTAGCGGTCGTCGATCTCGTCGTCGAACGCGATCACCTCGTCGCAGAGCTCGACGTCCTGCGACTCGAGCGCGTTGATCGCGCCGGCCACCGCGCGGAGGACGACCTCGCCCTGCTCCTGGAGATCCGCCTCGAGCGCCTCGAGGCTCTGCTGGTACTCGACGCGCGCCACGGCTACCCGAACCGCCCGGTGACGTAGTCCTCCGTCCGTCGGTCGGACGGGTTCGTGAAGATCTTCGTCGTCTGGTCGTACTCGACGAGCGTCCCGTGGCGGCCCGTACCGTCCTCGCGCACCTCGACGCTGAAGAACGCCGTCATGTCTGCGACGCGCGCGGCCTGCTGCATGTTGTGCGTGACGATCACGATCGTGTACTCGCGCTTGAGCTCGTGGATCAGGTCCTCGATGCGCGACGTCGAGATGGGATCGAGCGCCGACGCGGGCTCGTCCATGAGGATCACATCCGGCTCGACCGCGAGCGCCCGCGCGATGCAGAGGCGCTGCTGCTGACCGCCGGAGAGACCGAGCGCGTTCTCGGAGAGGCGGTCCTTCACCTCGTCCCAGAGCGCGGCATGGCGGAGCGTGCGCTCGACGCGCTCGTCGAGGTCCTTCGTCAGCTTCAGCACCCGAGGGCCGAACGCGATGTTGTCGTAGATCGACTTCGGAAACGGGTTCGGCTTCTGGAAGACCATCCCGATCCTCCGGCGCACCTCCACCGGATCGACGTTCGAGCCGTAGAGGTCTCTGCCGTGGTAGAGGACCCGGCCCGCGACGACCGCGCCCGGGATGAGGTCGTTCATGCGGTTGAAGCACCGGATGAAGGTGGACTTGCCGCAGCCCGAAGGGCCGATGAACGCCGTGACGAAGCCCTTCCGGATCTCGAGCGAGACGCCCTCGAGGGCCAGGGCCCCGCCGTAGGAGACCGAGAGGCCCTCGACGTCGAAGACGACCTCGCGGCCGCGATGGTCGGAGTCGGGCTGACGCGCGAGCTGGCCGATCTTGGACGGGTCGATTCCGGCGGGCACGCGGACCTCGGTCGTCGTCTGCGACATCGGTCGCCAGTGTCGGCCCGCCGGGCGCGCGCATGGGGCGCCGTCGGGTGAAGATCTGGTGAGAGACCGGTGAACCCGCCGCCTACGCGGCAGGGAACGTGCAGCGGATCTCGAGGCCCGCTCCCAGCCCGCCGAGGGCCTCGACCGTGCCGCCGGCCTGCGTGACGACGTGCTTCACGATCGCGAGGCCGAGCCCGGTCCCGCGGGAGGCCCGCGCTCGGTCGGCGCGGAAGAAGCGCTCGAAGAGCCGCCCGAGCTGCGCCTCTTCGACGCCAACCCCGTCGTCCGTACCGCGCAGGACGACCGCATCGCCGACACGCTCGATCGCAAGCGTGAACGTCGCGCCGGGCCCCGCGTAGCGGATCGCGTTCTCGGCGAGGTTCTGGGCAACGACGCGGATCATCCGCGGCCGGATCGCGAGCTCGATGCCCGGCTCGCCCTCGACCGCGATCGCGACCCCCGCCCGGCTCGCGCGCTCCTCGAGCTCGGCGGCGACCGCGTCCAGCTCGGGCCGCACGGCGACAGAGCCGAGCGAGACGACACGCGTGCCGGACTCGAGCTCGCTGAGGAACATGACCTCGTCGATCAGCTCGCGGATCTGGTCGACCTCCGCCCGCGCGCGCTCGACGAGCTCTCCGACGTTCTCGCCGGGCAGCGTCGCCGTTTCGAGGAGTGACAGCAACCGCGCCAGCGGCGTCCGCAGCTCGTGGGAGACGGCGGCCGTGAAGCCCGCGCGGAGCTCCTCGTACGCGGTCAGGTCGCCGCCGCGCGACAGGTAGACGAGCCGCTCGCGGCGTCCGTCCACGTCGTACGGCACGACGAGCGGGATGATTCCCGCCTCGCCGGAGAGGAGGCCGTCCGGCAGCTTCCCACCCTCCTCGAGCCCCTGGATCGACTGGCGGGCGCGACGGCTGGCCGCGAGCACCCGGTCGTCGCTGTCCAGGACGACCACCGACTCGCGGCTCTCCTCGAGCAGCACCCTGGCCCGCGCGGCGTCGGCGTCCATGCTCACGGCGTTCTAACAGACGCCTGACGCAGAGCTTGCGTCCGGCTCATGGGCACTTCAACCCAGGGGCGGTGAATGGAGGTCGTCAAACGACGGAAGGACCGACGATGAAGGGAAAGGTGACGGTACTCGTGGCGATCGGCGCCCTGGCGTTCGCCTCGGGCGCGCTTGCGGCGATGGTCGACGGGACATCGGGCAACGACCACCTGCGCGGCACGATGCAGGCGGACGTGATCCGCGCGTTCGCCGGAGACGACTTCGTGAACGCGCGGGCGGGCAACGACCTCGTCCGGGCCGGCGGCGGCGCGGACGCCGTCCAGGGCGACCGCGGCAGCGACATCGTCTTCGGCGGGCCGGGCTCAGACCGGCTCGACGCGGGCGGCGCCGACGACGTCGTGTGGGCAGGCTCCGGCGACGATGCCGTCTCCGGCGGCGAGGGGCCCGACGAGCTCCACGGCGGCACGGGGGACGACACGGTCCGAGGCGGATCCGGCGACGATCGTCTCTGGGCCGGCCCGGGACACGACGTCGTCCACGGCGGCGCCGGCGACGACGCGCTGCACGCACTGGCGCCCGACGGCGCGGCGGACACGCTCGATTGCGGCCCGGGTCGCGACAGGGCGTGGGTGCTCGCGTCCGAGCGTCCGACCACGACGTTCCGCGGCTGCGAGACGGTCATGGTCGTGGTCAGCGCGAGCGCGGACGACGTGGCCGCGGAGGGCGACCGCGACGCCGACGCGGACTGAAGCCAGGGGCGGGGCCTCGGCCCCGCCCCTCTGCGCTCGTTCACCACCCGGGTACCATCCCTTCACCGTCCGTCGCCACCGTTCGTGCGGCGGATCACCATCATTTGCGGCGGAAAATGGCGAACATCCTGATCATCGAGGACGACGAGGTGATCGCGCAGGGGATGGCCCGCCACCTCCAGGCCGCGGGGTTCGACGCGGTCGGCGTCGCGAACGGCGAGACGGGCCTCGCGCGACTGCGCTACGACCGGCCTGACGTCTGCGTGCTCGATCTCATGCTCCCCGGCGTCGACGGCTGGAAGGTGATCGAGCAGGCCCGCGGCGAGGGGATCGGCACGCCGATCGTCGTCGTCTCGGCACGCGGCACCGAGCACGACCGCGTGCACGCGCTCGAGATCGGCGCCGACGACTACCTCGTCAAGCCGTTCTCGATGAAGGAGCTCGTCGCGCGGGTCGGGGCCGCTGCACGGCGCGGAACGCGCGCGCAGGACCCGCGGCGCGGCGAGGAGATCGTGATCGAGGAGCTGCGTCTCGACCCGAGGAACGTGCAGGCCTACGTCGACGGCGAGAGCGCCGACCTGACGCCAACCGAGTTTCGCCTCGCCTACGCGCTCGCCCTGGAGACCGGTCGGGTCCTGACGCGCGACGAGCTGCTGCAGCGCGTCTGGGGCCGCCGCGCGTCCCACCGGGACCGGACGGTCGACGTCTTCGTCCGCAAGCTCCGCGAGAAGATCGACGGCCGCGCGTCGCGTCACACATTTCTCCAGACGCGCTACGGCGTCGGCTACAAGCTCGAAGCAGAGCCGAAGTAGCGCGGGGACAGCTGCGCAACAATCCCGATCTGCGACATCGGGTTGTTCAGATATACTTAGCTTCACGAATGATTCGTGAAGCTACGCGTTCACCGCTCGAAATCGCCGGAGAGCTTCGTCCGGCGCTCCTCCGCCTCGCTCGGAACCTGCGTCGCGAGACCGATGCGCTCGGCGTCACCTCGCACCAGGCGACGCTGCTCGCGCTCGTGGATGCCCAGCCGGGGCTCTCGCTGCGGGAGCTCGCTGACGCGGAGGGCATCTCCGCGCCGTCACTCTCCGGGCACGTGGACCGGCTCGAGACAGCCGGTCTGCTGCGCCGCGTGCGGTCCCAGGACGACCGCCGGCGGGTCGGGCTCGAGCTGACGCTCGACGGTCGTGCGATCCTCAAGCGGGTCCGCGCCCGCCGTACGACCTGGCTGGCCGATCGGCTTGCCCACCTGTCCGACGAGGACCGCGAGCGCGTCGAGGCGGCGCTCCCGGCGTTGCGTCGGATGCTGGAGCCGCGCCCGTGAGGCTCCTCTCGATCGCGCTCCGCCGGCGCACCTTCCGCTCGCTCCGCCGCCACCGCAACTACCGCCTCTTCTTCGCGGGCCAGGTCGTCTCGGTCGCCGGCACGTGGATGCAGAACATCGCGCTCGCGTGGCTCGTGATCGAGCTGTCGACCTCCCCGCTCGCCGTCGGGGCGCTCGCGTTCTGCCGTTTCGTGCCGTTCTTCCTCTTCGGCCTCGTCGCCGGCGTCGTCATCGACCGGCTCGACACGCGCCGGCTCCTGCTCGCGACGCAGGGCGCCGCGATGGTCGTGTCCATCGCGCTCGCGGTCGTGACCCTCGCCGGCTGGGCGACACTGCCGGTCGTCTACGCCCTGGCGGCCATCGGCGGGCTCGTGCTCGTGTTCGACGCGCCTGGACGGCAGACGCTGACGTTCCAGATGGTCGGCGAGTCGGAGCTGCAGAACGCCGTCGCGCTCAACTCCGGCCTCTTCAACGCCTCTCGCGTGATCGGCCCCGCGGTCGCCGGGCTCCTGATCGCGGTGGTGGGGACCGGCCTGTGCTTCGTCGTCAACGCGATCAGCTTCCTGGCGGTGCTCGTCGCCCTCTACCTGATTCGCGAGGACGAGCTGTACCCGGTCGAGAAGCGGCCCGGGACGAAGGTCGTCGCCGGCATCCGCGAGGGCGTGGCCTGGGCGGCGCACACCCCGCTCGCGCGAATCGTGCTCTGCGTGGTGACCGTCGTCAGCCTCGTCGGCTTCAACTTCAACGTGCTCGTCCCGCTGCTCGCCTCGCAGACGCTGGACGTCGGCGCGGGCACGTTCGGCCTGCTCTCGGCGGCCTTCGGTCTCGGCGCGCTCGGCGGCGCGCTCGCCACGGCCAGCATGCGCGAGGCGAGCCCGCGGGTCTTCGTCGGCGGCGCGGTCGGCTTCAGCCTCGCCATGCTCGGGCTCGGGTTCGTCCACTCGGTCGACGTCGCGCTCGTGCTCCTCCTGCTGCTCGGCATGTCGTTCTCCTTCTTCACCTCGAGCGCCAACGCGCTCGTCCAGCTCGCCTCGCCGCCGCATCTGCGCGGGCGCGTGATGAGCCTCTACCTGTTCGCCTTTGCAGGGCTCGCCCCGATCGGCGGCCTCGTCGCGGGCTTCCTCGCCGAGCAGGGCGGAACGGAGCTCGCGTTCGGCCTCGCGGGCGTCGCCGGACTCCTTGCCATCGCATGGGCGGCTTACTCCCTGTTCTCGGAGCCTCTGCGGCCCGCCCGGGTCGAGGCGTGACGGGACCGCACCGCTGCGTTACGGTTCCTGTCGGCATCGCACGGACGTGACCCCGCCGCCGCCGCGGCATCCCGGACGTGCGATGCCGAAACTCTGCCGCCCTACAGCTGGTCGACCGACGTCAGCCAGAGCGGGCCGTCGGCCGCATCGAGGCGAAGCGTCTCCGGATCGTCCGGCTCGTCGAGCGCCGCGTCCTTCACGCGCAGGCGCCGGCCCTCGATCGTCGCCACCGGGCCGACGACGGACGTGTCGAACATCACCTGCCAGGCGCGAACCTGGCGAAGGAGCTCGGCGCGCGTCTTGCCGTTGTCCAGCTCCGCGTAGTCGTCGCCGAAGGGGCCCGCCCACGTCACGCCTTCCGAGCGCTGCGGATCGCCCCGCTCCCCCGCGAGGACGCGCCGGAGCGCAGCCGGGTAGAGCTCGCGGGCGAGCTCCTGCAGCACGGTCACGAGGCTGCCGATCCTCTGGTCGGCCGGCATCGGACGCGAGCCCTGGGCGAGCACCGGGCCGGTGTCGAACGTCTCGTCCATCAGGTGGAGCGTGAGACCCAGCTCGGCGTCTTCCTCCCGGATCGCCCAGGCGAACGGGTAGGGGCCGCGATGCCGCGGGAGAAGCGCGGGATGGCTGTTGACGACGCCCAGCGCCGGGATCGCGAGCACCTCCGGCGGGAGAAGCCAGCGGTAGCCGGCGCAGAGGCCGATCGCCGGCTCGTACGCCGCCGTGAGGCGGACGAGGTCGGCCTTGTCGGCCACGAGGCAGACGTCGATGTCGGCAGGGGTCTCGGACACGACCGACGCGCGCCGGCCGGCGTCCTCCTCGCTGCGAACGTCGCGCGGCGTGAGCACCGCGACGGGCTCGAGCCCGGACGCGCGCGCCGCCTCGGCCAACCCCAGGATCGCCGCGGGGATCATCGAGTAGATCACGGCGCGCATCGGCAGCGATCCTACGCGGTTCTCCCTCGGGGACTCGACCCGCGATCGTTACGCTGCGCAACGATATGACGGAGACGCGCCAGCACTACGGCCTCACCCTCGCGATCCTGACGATGGCGGCGACCGCGTATGCGCTTCAGCAGACGATGGTCGTCCCGGCGCTTCCGGAGCTCCAGCGCGAGCTCGGCGCGTCGACGACGTGGGTCACGTGGGTGATGACGGGGTTTCTCCTGTCGGCGGCCGTGCTCACGCCGATCCTCGGCAAGCTCGGCGACCGCTACGGCAAGGAGCGGCTGCTCGTCCTGTCGCTGGTGGCGTTCTTCATCGGCTGCATCGGCTGCGCGGCGGCTCCGGACATCTGGACGCTGATCCTGTTCCGTATCGTCTCGGGCGCCGCGGGCGCGGTGTTCCCGCTCAGCTTCGGCATCATCCGCGACGAGTTCCCGCCCGCCCGGATGAAGGTCGGGATCGGGCTCCTCTCCGCGGTGTTCGGCGTCGGCGGAGGGCTCGGGCTCGTCATCTCCGGGCTGATCGTCGACAACGTGAGCTGGCGCTGGCTGTTCGTCGTGGGCGCCGCCGGGGTCGCGGTGGCGATCGTGCTCGTGCATCGATTCATCCCCGAGTCGCCGGTCCGCTCCACCTCCCGCATCGATGTGCCGGGCGCGGCGCTGATGTCGGTCGTCCTCGTGACGTTCCTGCTCGCGCTGTCCGAGGGCGGGAGCTGGGGATGGACGTCCGCGGCGACCCTCGGGCTGTTCGCGCTCTCGGCCGTCTGCGCCGTGCTCTGGGTGGTGCTCGAGCTCAACGTCGACGAGCCGCTGATCGACATCCGCGTGCTCTCGGAGCGGCCGGTGCTGCTGACCAACATCACCGCGCTCATCTCCGGTTTCGCCATGTTCGGGTCGTTCATCCTCGTGCCCCGGTTCGTCGAGGCGCCGGGTGGCCTGCCGGACACGGTCGCCGACAGGCTCGGCTACGGCTTCGGCGCGACGGCGACGATGACGGGGCTGTACCTGCTGCCGGGCTCGCTCCTCATGCTCGGCGCGGGTCCCGCGGCGGGGCTGCTCGGTCGCCGGTTCGGCTCGAAGTGGCCGCTCGCGCTCGGCATGGTGCTGATCGCCGTGTCGACCTTCGGGCTCGCCGCGCTCCACTCCGAGCCGTGGGAGATCGTCGTCTCGATGGCCGGGCTCAGCGTCGGGGTGGGCTTCGCGTTCGCCGCGATGGCTGCGCTCATCACCGAGGCGGTCGACCCGACCGAGACGGGCATCGCGACCGGCATCAACACCGTCATGCGCACGGTCGGCGCCGTGGTCGGCGCCCAGGTCGGCGCAGCGATCCTCACCGCGACGACGCTCCCGGGCACGGCCGTCCCGACCGAGGGCGCCTACGTGGGTGCGTTCCTGCTCTCGGCGGTCGCCGCCGCGTGCGCCGGCGTGATTGCCGTGTTCGTCACGCCTCCGCTGCGCGGTCGGCGCGCGAAGCTGGCGGTCGAGCCTGCATGACCGTGGCGACCTCCGATGCGCGGCTCCTCGCCGAGGCCGTCGAGGCGCTCCTCGCGGCACTCGTCCATCAGCGGCGTTCCGCGCGCGACCCTGAGCCGGGCGAGCTCTCGACCTTCCAGTCGCTCGCGCTCGCGTCGATCGTCGACCTCGGCGCGTTGCGCCTCGGCTCCCTCGCGGACGCGCTCGGGACGACGGACGCGACCGCGTCGCGCACCGTCGACGTCCTCGAGCTGCACGGCTTCGCGACTCGCCGTCCCGACACCGGCGACGGCCGCGGCGTGGTCGTCGAGCCGACGTCCGCCGGCCGTGACGAGGTCCGGCGGCGGCGCCGGCGCCTGACGCGCCTCGCCGAGCGCGCGCTTCGTGACCTCGGCCCCGCAGAGACCGCCCGGGTCACCGCGGCGCTGGTCGAGTTGCGCGTCCTGCTCGACCGTCGCTGACCGGGGTCAGCCGATCGTCCAGGTGTCGGCCCCGTGGAGCAGGGCCGCGAGGTCGCCCTCGCCCTTCTGCTCCACGCTCGCCTGCATCTGCTCGTGCACGAGATCCTCGTAGACCGGCCGCGCGACCGATCGGAACACACCGAGCGGTACGGCACTGGCGGTCTCCCACGTGAGCCGCGCGAGCGCGAACGCGAGCCCGGGGTCGTCGCGCAGGGGGTCGTGGCGGAGGAGCCCGCCGACCGAGGCGTCGACGATCTCGAGCGTCCCGTCGGGACGCATGCGCACGCCCTTCTCTCCCCAGCGAACCTCGTCGCCCGCCTTCAGGTAGAGGCGGTTCTCCTTGTGGTCACGGACGACGTCGAAGGCGCCGTCGTTGTAGATGTTGCAGTTCTGGAGGATCTCGACGAATGCCGCGCCGCGGTGGGCTGCGGCGGCGCGCAGGACCTCGGCGGTGCCCTGCTTGTCCGTGTCGATCGCGCGCGCGACGAAGGTCGCCTCGGCGCCGATCGCCACCGACAGAGGGTTGAACGGCTGGTCGACCGAGCCGAACGGCGTCGACTTCGTCACCTTGCCGAGCTCCGACGTGGGCGAGTACTGGCCCTTCGTGAGCCCGTAGATCCGGTTGTTGAACAGGACGATCGTGATGTCGACGTTGCGGCGCAGCGCGTGGATCAGGTGGTTGCCGCCGATCGAGAGCGCGTCGCCGTCGCCGGTCACCACCCAGACGGACAGG
>Ga0207691_10002452_pt1 | contig 18140 bp, 14 predicted proteins | sample KBSM13metaG_FD_184327 | JGI IMG/M metagenome (GOLD analysis project Ga0207691, IMG submission 184327) | Miscanthus rhizosphere microbial communities from Kellogg Biological Station, Michigan, USA - KBS M1-3 metaG (SPAdes) (version 2) | ecosystem: Host-associated > Plants > Roots > Rhizosphere >... | reverse complement strand
CGCCTCGTCCCACGAGATGTCTTCCCACTTGTCGGATCCGGGGCGGCGGACCTTCGGCTTCAGGAGCCGGTTGGCGTGCGTGATGTCGTCCTTCAGCGTGATGCCCTTGGGACAGAGACTCCCACGGCTGATCGGGTTGTCGGGATCCCCTTCGACGTGGACCACCGACGCGACCGCGTTCCTCGACTTGTCGCCCAGAGTGTGGATGATGACGCCGCAGGAAACCGCGCAGTAGGGGCAGATACTGCGGGTCTCCGTGGTGCGCGAGATCTTGAACTCGCGCATCTCGGCTTTGGCCCGGGCGACGTCGAAACCGAGAGCGATGGTGCTTCCGACGGCCGTGGCCTTCAGGAATCCGCGACGGGTCAGGTCCATGGCAACCTCCCGCGGAAAACGAAGCGCTGGAAGCATTTCAGAACTCCCTTCGCCCCTTGTCAAGACCTTTCTCGGGCGAGTCCGGGGGCTCGATCGACCCCTTTACGCCGTGAGAATTCGCGCGGGGTTGGCGTAAACGTTGTATCGCCGCCCCCTCAGGAACCCGACCAGCGTCAGCCCGGCCGCGTCGGCGAGTTCGACGGCGAGGCTCGAAGGGGCGGAAACGGAAGCGACGATGGGAATTCCGGCGGAATACGCCTTCTCGACGATCTCGAATCCCGCTCGGCCCGAGACCATCAGCACCGAATCCGCCAGCGGCAGCTCGTCCCGGAGCAGAAATCGTCCGACCAGCTTGTCGGTGGCGTTGTGGCGTCCGATGTCTTCGCGCAGGGCGCGGAGGCCTCCGCCGGCGTCGAACAGGCCCGCGCCATGCAGGCCACCGGTAGTAGAAAAGACCGACTGCGCCTCCCGGAGCTTGTCCGGCAGCGAAAAAAGGAGGTCCGGGCCGATCCGGAAGTCCGACCGGAGAGGCGAAACATCCGGGGGAATCACGTTTTCGATCGACGTTTTTCCACAGACGCCGCAGGCCGACCCCATCACCGTCCCGCGGACGAGCCTCTCGCCGCGCGCCTGCGCGTCCGGATTCAGGGTCGCGATCATCACGTTTGCCCGCAGCTCCGGTTCGATCCTTGGGTCGACCGGCCGTTCGAGACCCAGAAGATCCTGGCGGGACCGGAGGACGCCTTCGGCGAAAAGGAGGCCCGCGACGAGCTCCTCGTCGTTGCCGGGGGTACGCATGGTCGTGACGAACGACCTCGGCCTCGCGCCACCTTCCGGGCGGATCCGGATCTCCAGGGGCTCCTCGACGGCGAGGACGTCCTCGCGCTCGATCTGCCGATCTCCGTCGCGCGTCACGACCCGCGTCTTCTCGACCGGCTCCATTGCCTCGCATTATCCCGCCCCGTTGCCGTCTCCGAGGCGTAGAGTCTCCGGGGGGCCTCGATGGATCTGATCAATCCGACCGTTCGGCGATGGATCGAAGACGCGGCGACGGATCCGGACGCCTTCTGGTCACGCGCCGCGCGGCAGCTGCCCTGGTTTCGGACCTGGGATCGCACCTTCTCCTGGGACTTCCCTCTCTTCCGCTGGTTCGAAGGGGGTCAGACGAACCTCGCTTACAACGCACTGGATCACCACGTCGAGGCCGGCCGCGGGGGGCACGCCGCCTTCGTGTCGGTCAACGAACGGGGGGGACGACGCGTCTATACCTACGGCGAGCTCCGGCACCAGGTCGTGCGCGTGGCCGCCGCCCTGCGCGGCATGGGCGTCGGGAAAGGCGATCGGATCACGATCTACATGCCCACGATTCCGGAAGCGGTCCTGCTCATGCTCGCGGCCGTCCGAATCGGGGCGATCCACGTGGTCGTTTTCGCGGGGTTCGGCGAACGCGCCCTGGGCGACCGTATCCGGGCGAGCGGATCGAAGCTCGTGTTCACGACGGATGTCACGTTCCGCAAGGGAAAGGACGTCCCGTTGAAGGGCATCGTCGACGGCGCGCTCGAGGGGGCGCCACACGCCGTGGAGCACGTGGTAATCCTGAAACGCACGACGCCGGAAGCCCCGATGCGCGCGGGTCGGGACGTGTCGTGGGAGGAGTTCCTTTCCCGGGGCGCCGGCCAGAGCGGCGACCACGTGCCGATGGAGTCGAATGAGCCGGCCTTCATCCTCGCGACCTCCGGGACGACCGCGACGCCAAAGCTGGCCGTGCACACGCACGGCGGCTACCAGGTTCACATCGCGAGCATGGCGCGCTGGTGTTTCGGCCTTTCCGCCGAAGACGTGTGGTGGTCGACCTCCGACATCGGATGGATCGTGGGCCACAGCTACATCGTCTACGCGCCGCTTCTCGCCGGGTGTACGACGCTCGCCTACGAGGGGGCGATCGACCACCCGGAGCCCGACGCGCTGTGGAAGATCGTGGAGGAGTTCGGGGTCACCGGAATTTTTACGTCACCGACGGCCGTGCGTCTCCTGATGCGGTACGGCGAGCAGCCCGCTCGCGGGGTGGACCTTTCACTCCTGAGGAAGGTTTTCTGCGCCGGAGAAGTCCTGAACGCTCCGGCCTGGGACTGGCTTCAGAATCAGATCCTGGGCGGCCGCGTTCCCGTGATCGACCACATGTGGCAGACCGAGACGGCCGGTCCGGTCTTCGGAAATCCCTACGGCATCTCGATGCTCCCGATCAAGCCGGGTTCCGCGACGATCCCCCTTCCCGGAATCGATTGCGCGGTCGTGACGCCGGAGGGCGAGCCCTGCGGCCCCGGCGAGAAGGGGATCATGGTCATCCGCCGGCCGTTTCCCGGGTTGACGCCGACTCTCTGGGGGGAACCCGAACGCTATCGGACCGACTACTGGGACCGCATCCCCGGCGTGTATTACACGGGCGACTCCGCGCACGTGGACGAGGACGGTTACGTCTGGTTCGCGGGACGCGCCGACGAAATCATCAAGATCGCGTCGCACCGGCTCGGGACGATCGAGGTCGAGACTGCCTGTCTGCAGCATCCCGGAGTGGCGGAAGCCGGCGTCACGGGGCGGCCGGACGAGCTTCGCGGCGAAGTCATCTCCGCATTCGTCGTCCTGAAGCAGGGTTACAGGCCCTCGGCCTCGCTCCGCCAGGAGGTTCTCGAGACGATCCGCCGGGAGCTCGGTGCCATCGCCGTCGTGGGCGATTTGAACTTCGTACCGATTCTGCCGAAGACCCGGAGCGGCAAGATCATGCGTCGGGTCCTGAAGGCGGTGACGCTCGGACGCGATCCCGGCGACATCACGACGATCGAGGACGAAGGCTCCGTCGAGGAGGCGCGCTCGGCGTGGGAAGAAATGCGGAAGGATATGGAGACGAGCGAGAAGAAGGGCGGCCGCTGAGACAGATCCCCACCAGGGGAAGGCCCCTCCCCGAAGGGAGGGGCCAGAAGAGTCCCGCGATCGTGTCTTACGGGTTCATCGTCACTACGATCACAGCCTCGCCGCGGTTGGAGGTGTCGGTCAGGTCGGTCTCGGTCTTGATCCGTGATGCGTCGATCGAGTGCCGGTCGACGAGATACGACCTGGCATTCTCGGCGCGCTGACGGGCCAGCGATTCCCGGCGCGGGGCCGCGGTGCCGTCGTCCGGATGACCCGTGATGACGACGGTTGCGGAGGGGTTCTCGCGGAGCCGGAGTGCGATGACGTCGAGACGCGCCTTTGCGACGTTCGTGATGTGGTCGCTTCCCCGATCGAAGTCGATCCTGTCGGTCGTCGGAGCCGGGGGAGGCGGCGGCGAGACGACGGGCGGAGCCGGTGGCGGCATCGGAGCCGCCGGCGCCTCGGGGGGAGCCGGGGGTGGCGGCGGCGCGAGAGCGGGAGGGGGAGGAGGAGCCGGGGGAGCCGGAGGCGGCACGACGACCGTCGCCAGCGCGTAGCTGAAGTTGTAGAGGGCCGAGAGAATGATCTGATTTCCCTTGGTCGTTGTTTTCGCGGTACCGGATTCGAGCTTGGCATTCAAGTACTCGAGACCCATCTGGTACGGCCCCGCCTTCCAGCGCAGCATGCCGCTGAAGATCTGATTCTTCAGGCGCGCCGCGTTCGCCAGGGCGCGGATCGCGTCCTTGTCATCGGGGTCGTCGATCGCGTAGAAGCCGTAGACGCCCCAGTTCGGCGTGAAGTCGTAGCCCGCCTGGATCCATCCGCCGTTGCTCTTGATGTCGCCGAACTGCGAGATCGTCGTGAACTGCTGCCCGGCCGAGTCGGCGGTGTGGTAGCTGCCCTGGACCAGGAACCCGCCGAGCTGGAGTCTGGCACCCAACTCTCCGATCCATCCGTCGAGCTTGTCATTGGGGGTCGACGCGTTGGCCCCGGAAAGGTCCTTCTGGTCGTAGTGCCCGACGACGTAGAAGCCCCAAGTACCCTTTTCGACTTTTCCGCTCAGGTTGAAACGTGCTTCGATTTGCGGCCAGCCCGCGTTGCCCGCCGACAGCGAAGTGATGTTGGAGTTGGCTTGAGGGCACTCCCCGTTCACGGTCCCCCCGACGCACCGATCCCAGCTGCCGCGCATCACGGCAGCCTGGAGTTCCGCGTTCAGGGGGGCATCCTTGGGAGTCAGCATCTGGTAGTAGAAGATGCCGGGAAATCTCCACCCGGGCATGCCGCTCCCGTATCCGAGAGGGAATGCGAGGTGCGACGTCGAGACCGGTACGACGCTCGCTGCGGCGTTCGAGGTAAAGCCGAAGAGCGGCGACCAGTACTGCCCGACGCGGATCGTGGTTCGCCCGTTGCCGATGTCCGCAAAGGCCAGGCGCAGGCGGGGAACCGGCTGCTGCTCGGAGAAGGCTCCGGTGCCGTTGAAACCCCCGAAGAAGTCCATCTCCAGGGCGCCGCCGAGCTTCCAGTCCGAGGTCTTGCTGACCTTTGGACCGTTGAACGCCAGAGTGAGCCGGCTGTTGCGGACGTCGCCTCCCGAGAACCACTTGTCCTTCGTGAACTCGGGAGGGATCGGCCACTCGGCGTTCTGTCCGTTGCCGAAGGAGAAGGTCTGATCCTGGAGGAACACGCTCGCGCTCAGGAATCCCCGGATGGTGAGTCCCTCCGGAGGCGGGGTCTGTGCGCGAACCGAGGCGACCCCGAAGACGGCGCACGCCGCAAACACCGTGGCACGAATGCATCGCTTCATCGAAGACTCCTTTCTTCCAAAGGCCGACGGGGGGACGATGCGGGGGGGTGCTGCCATAGGCGGCTCCTCGTTGTTACGGATTCTTTCACTTCACCGATCCGACGGTGAAGCCCGCGATGAATCGGTCGAGAAAAAGATTGTAGAGGACGGCAATCGGCAGGCTCGCGACCAGGCATGCGGCCATCAGCGAGCCCCAGTAGTAGACGTCTCCCCGGACGAGGTAGACGGGGACGCCGACTCCCACGGTCTGGTGCGCCGCCGAGGAGATGAACGTCAGGGCGTACACGAACTCCTGGCTGACGAGCGTGAACGTGAAGATCACCACGGTCAGGATCCCCGAGACCGAGATCGGAATGACGAGCTTCAGAAACGCCTGGAACCGGGTCAGGCCGTCGACCATCGCGGCATCCTCGAGTTCCGCCGGTATCGACTTGAAGAATCCCATCAAGAGCCACGTCGAAAAAGGGATCGTGAAGCTCGGATAGACGACGATGACCGCCCAGAGCGTGTCCTGGAGGCCCAGCCACGCGACGATGCGCGACAGCGGAATGAAGAGAAGGGTGGGCGGCACGAGGTAGGTGAGAAAAATACCGATCCCCACCCGGCCGCCCCAGCGCCCGGTCAGGCGGGCGAGGGCATAGGCGGCGGGCACCGCGAGCACGAGCGTGATCACGACCACGACGAGCCCGGCGAAAGCCGTGTTGCCGAGCCAGCGCAGGAAGAGCGTCTCCCGAAAGAGCAGCCGGAGATGCTCGAGCGTCGGACTCTCGTTGAAGATGAACGGATTGTTCTTGAGGTCATAGAGGTCGCGCGTGCTCTTGAAGCTCGTGATCAGCATCCAATAGAAGGGAAAAGCGAGAAGGGTGCAGAAGGTCGCGAGCACCATCCAGTGCAGCATCCTTCCGCCGAGTCGGCGCGCCCGCATCCCCACGGCCATCATGCGATCTCCGACCGGTGGGCGGTGCGCAACATCAACCACGCCACGAGGACGAGCAGGGGGACGAGGAAGATCGAGATGGCTGCGCCCTCGGCGAGGTCGCCGCCCAGGATTCCCGTGAAGAACGCCATCGAGGGGAGAACCTGGGTGGTGTCGTAAGGCCCTCCGCGCGTGAGGATGTAGATCACGGTCATGTCCGTGAAAGTGAAGATGGCGCCGAAGAGGACGGCCACGTTCATGATCGGCAGCATCATCGGAATCTGGATCTGGAACAGCCGTCGGAAGAAGCCGGCTCCATCGACAGCCGCCGCCTCCGGAATGTCCCTCGGGATCGCGGTCCAGCCCGCGAGGATGATCACGGTGGCGAACGGAAGCATGTGCCAGGTATGGACGAGGATGACCGAGATCATGGCGAGCTTCGGCTCGCCCAGCCACATCGGCGCCGAAAAAGGTTTGACCAGGTGGAACCGAACGAGCACCCAGTTGATCACGCTGTAAAGGGAGTCGAGGATCCATTTCCAACCGATCGAACCGATCGAGACGGGCGCGACCCAGGGGAGCAGGATCAGGAACCGCAGGAGTCGCCGACCCCGGAAGGCATCCTTCAGCACGAGCGCGAGCACGTTCGCGCCGATCAGGACGAGCACCTGGGAAGAAATCGTGAAGAGAAACGAGTTGCGCAGGGCTCGAAGAAAAGTGGGATTCCGCAGGACCGAGGCGAAGTTCTTCAGCCCGACGAAGTGATAGCCGAGACTGCCGACCTTGACGTCTCCGACGCTGTACAGGAAAGCGAGAACGAAAGGGACGCCGACGAGGGCGATGACGTACACGACCGCCGGCAGGAACATCGCCGGCCCCAGCCATCGCTGACGGCCGGAGGTCATTGCAGATGCACCGGCGCAGTGCGCATTCCGCTCCCGGGATCGAAGAACTTCAAGTTCCGCTCGGCGACGGCGAAGTCGTAGACGACGTCCGGTGCGAAGCGGACCGCGTGGGTTGCGGCAATGCGGGACACGACCTTGCGTCCGTCGAAGGGTCCCCCCTCCACGACGCCGTAGAGGATGCGCTCGGCGCCCAGGTATTCCTCGTGGCCGACGCGGAATCGCAGCGGCAGGTCGCGTTCCTGGGGGGGAAGAAACCCGGCGGGGAGGAAGTGCTCCGGCCGGAATCCCGCAGTGACTGTCCCCGTTTCGACGAGATTCATCGGAGGGGATCCCAGAAAGGTCGCGACGAAGGTGTCGGCGGGCTCGTCGTAAACCTCCGCGGGCGTGCCGATCTGCCGGACCGAGCCGTGATTCATCACGGCAACCCGGTCACCCATCGCCATCGCCTCCACCTGATCGTGCGTGACGTAGAGGGTGGTCGTTCCGATCCGCTTCTGAAACTGCTCGAGCTCCTCGCGCGCGGACGCACGAAGCTTCGCGTCCAGATTCGATAAAGGCTCGTCGAGGAGAAAGAGCGACGGCTCCCGTACGATGGCCCGGGCGAGAGCCACGCGTTGGCGTTCGCCCCCGGAAAGCTCCCGCGGCCGCCGGTTCAGGAGCCGGCCGATGCCGAGGAGCCCGGCGGCCCATTCCGCCTTCTTCCTCCGCTCTTCTTTGGGAACGCGAACCGCCTTCAAAGGAAAAACGATGTTGCCGAATACGGTCAGGTGCGGATAAAGCGCGTAGCTCTGGAAGACCATGGCGATCCGCCGCTGCCTCGGAGTCCAGTCGTTCACGAGTTTTTCCCCGATCCAGATCTCGCCGGAGGTCGGCTCCTCCAGCCCCGCGATCATCCGCAGGAGAGTCGTCTTTCCGGAGCCGGAAGGGCCGAGAAGAACGAGAAACTCGCCCTCCCGGCTCTCCAGGCTCACGTCGACGACCGCTCCGACCTGTCCCTTTCGGAAAAGTTTGGTGAGCCCTCGCGTCCGGACGACGGCCACCTCAGGCTCCGCACGCCGGCGCTACTTCCACTTGTCGAAGATTCTCCGGACCTCCTTGTCCGCGGCGCGAGCGGCGTCCTCCGGGCTCATCTCGTCTCGCGCTGCCTTTGCGAACATGGTCGGGATCACGAAGGTGTTGAAAACCTCGTCGATCGCGGCCGTCGCGTAGCCGGGATAACCGACGTTCGTCGCCCAGTCGAGCACGTTGCCCAGCACCTTGTACTTGTCCGGAGGCTTCGCCTTCGGATCGTTGGAGATCTGCTGTTTCAGATCCGGAACCGTCTGGGGGAAACACGGGAAGTTGTAGAACTCGCTCGCCTTGAACGCCGCTCCGAAGTTGTCGATGTAGTCGGCGAGGAATTGCTTCGCACCCTCCTTGTTCTCGGCGAAGTCCCACACGACGTAGCAGTCCATCACGTGCTCGGCGGCGATCCGGCGGACCGGTCCCTTGAGGGCCGGTCCCACCCAGATCTTCTGGGACATATCGGGGTTGTCCTTTTCCGCGGTCCGCGTGACGGAAATCGCGTTGCACACGAAGGAGAGCTTCCCGGCCAGGATTCCGCGGTTGTTCGCGGACGGATCCCACGTGAACACCTCGGGCGTCATGGTCTCCTTGTAGAGGGCTCGAACGTACTTGAGGGCCTCCAACGTCTGTTTGGAGTAGAGCGTGACGTTGCCGTTCGCGTCCTGCTCCGCACCCCCGAAAGACCACAGGACGGCGCGCATGGCCATGTTGCTGTCGAGCTCCTGGGAGAGGCCGACGCCGACCGGGTTGCCGACACTGTCCTTGATCTTCTTGCCGCCGACTCGAAGGTCCTCCCAGGTGTCCGGCCCGTTGGGGAAGCCGACCTGTTCCCAGAGATCCTTGCGGTAGTTGCCCGGGTCGGGAACGTAGGAGTCCGAAAAGGCGAAGTACTTCTTGGTCTTCGGATTGAAGGTCGATCGCTCGGCGAGCGAAATCATTTTCCCGTGTTTCTTCTGGACCTCTTCGTAGATTTCCCGATGGTCGATCACCAGCTTCTCGTAGGCCGCGGGCGGAGAGAGAAACATGAAGAGGTCGTGCCCCTTCCGGGCAGCCGCCTCCGCGGCTGCCCGGGCGTTGACCTCGCCGATCGCAACGTGGTCGACGATGACCTCGGTGTCGTGTTTCGAACCCCACTCCTTCGTGTAGACCCCGTCGAACCACTTGTCGTAGCCGGGGACGAAGTGGCTCCACTGGATGACCTTGAGAGTCTTCCCCGCAGCCGACGCCCGGCTCGGGAAAAGAAATGCCGGCCCCACCCCGGCCGCGAGGGCTCCGGCGCCGGTGAGTTTTGCGAAATCCCGTCTCGTCAGACCGCGTTGGCGTTTCTTCGACATGGTTACCTCCGCTGTTCGACTCGCTAGCTTTCCGTCACGCCGGTGGCGGGCTTCGCCGCCAGGTACTCATGGCCGATATCCCGGTCCTTCGTTTCCCGGATGAAGAGGCCGCCGATCACGAAGCTCATCAACGCGACGATGATCGGATACCAGAGTCCGGCGTAGATGTTTCCTCTCGATGCCACGATCGCGGTCGCCAGAAGCGGCAGCATCCCGCCGAACCATCCGTTACCGATGTGGTACGGCAGCGACATCGAGGTGTACCGGATGCGCGTCGGGAAGAGCTCGACCAGAAATGCCGCAATCGGGCCATAAACCATCGTGACGTAGATCACGAGGATGAACAGGATCAGGATCGTCATCGGCCAGTTGATCGCCGACTTATCGAGCTTGTCGGGGTAGCCCGTCGTCTGTAATGCCGCCTTGTAATCCTCCTCCTTGAACCCATGCAGCTCGACTGTGCCGATCTTCGTCACGACCGCCTCGCCGGGCACCTCCGGCACGTCCTTGAAGGAAAGGCCGCTCTTGGTCAGAAAGTCCTTGGCCTTGTCGCAGGGCGAGAAAACGGTCTTTGGTGTGGGGAAAATATGCATCCGGCAATCCGAAGCGGCCACGGTGATGGGTGTGGATTTCGCGTACGCCTCCAGCGCCGGGTTGACGTTGTGCGTGAGGGCTTTGAAGAGCGGGAAGTAGGTGACTGCGGCGATCAGGCAGCCTGCGAGGATGATCCACTTGCGACCGATCTTGTCGGAGAGCGCCCCGAAGACGATGAAGAACGGCGTTCCGATGATCAGGGAGATGCCGATCATGATGTACGCGGTCAGATAATCGACCTTCAGGTAAAGCGTCAGGAAGAACAGGGCGTAGAACTGGCCCGTGTACCACACCACTCCCTGCCCGGCCGTCGCCCCGAGGAGCGCGAGCAGCACGATCTTGGCGTTGGACCAGTTGGCGAAACTATCCGTGAGCGGCGCCCGTGAGCCCTTTCCCTGAGCCTTCATCGCTTTGAAGATGGGAGACTCCTGCAGCTTCAACCGGATGTAGACCGAAAAGGCCAGCAGGACGATCGAGAAGAGGAAAGGAATTCGCCAGCCCCAGGCCTTGAAGGTTTCGGGCGTCATCTTGACGCGGAAGAAGCCGATGATGACGAGCGCGAGCAGAAGGCCGAGCGTCGCGGTGGTCTGGATCCAGCTCGTGTCGTAGCCGCGCTTTCCATGAGGGGCATGCTCGGCAACGTAGGTCGCGGCGCCGCCGTATTCTCCTCCGAGCGCGAGTCCCTGGGTGAGGCGCAGGACCACGAGCAGGATGGGCGCGAGGAAGCCGATCCTCGCGTACGTCGGCAGAAGACCGACCGCCGCGGTGGAAGCGCCCATCACGACGATCGTGATGAGGAAGGTGTATTTCCGCCCGACCAGGTCGCCGATGCGCCCGAAGACGAGCGCTCCGAAGGGTCGCACCAGGAAGCCGGCGGCGTACGCGACGAACGAAGAAAGGAGAGCTGCGGTCGCGTTGCCCGGGGGGAAGAACAGGGCGGCGAAGAAAGGCGCCAGGGTCGCGTACAGATAGAAGTCGTACCACTCGAAAACGGTCCCGAGCGAGGAGGCAAAGATGACCCGCTTCTCCTCCTCCTTCTTGACGAGGGGCACGGTTCCGGGGATTGCCGTCGACATGAATCCTCCTTTTTGCCTACGGAATCACGACTCGACCATGCGTGCGCGCGTCAGGAATCCGCGGGTAGCGGCGACCTCCGGCGCCGCGGGCTCGACACGGGAGGACTTCGTTCCGGCAATCTCGAGGGCACGGGCTCCGGCGAGCCGCTGCGCTTCGAGGAGCCGCGAGGGGAGGGATATCGCACCGATCCCGAGCGGTAAGAGATCGCCCGGAGCGGTGATGGTGTCTCCGGAGGAGGAAGGCCAGGCCGGCTCGTCCTCTTCATTGGATCAGTGAGCGCGAGTTTTTCAGAGCATTCGGGAAAGTCAAGAGCCAGACGCACGGATCGATGAGATTTCTGGGAGGTCGCGGGTCCCTTTGGAAACGTTTGGCCTCCCGGCTCTCCGGCGCGGCGTCTGCGACGCGACGGCGCCGGCCGGATCGGGGAGGCCCCCCGCCTCCGGTCAGCTTTCCGCCAGCTCCGACCGATCGTCGGTCTTGACCACGGTGACGGTGCAGTTCGCCAGCGCGACCACCTGGGAGGAGACGCTGCCCAGGTAGCGCCGCAGGGTGGAGCTTCCGCGGGACCCGACGACGACCTGCGCGACGTGGTTGGACTCGGCGAACTCGACGATGGCAGCGCCGGCGTCGGGAGCCTCCAGGACGTGGTACGTGATCCGGTTCGGGGGAAGGCCGAGAGGCCGCGCCCAGTGATTCAGGTCCACGAGACCCTTCACGTGGAGGTTGCGCCCCTCCTCGTCCTCCGTCACATCCATCCCGATACGGGAGGTCTTGAGAACCATGACGCACGCCAGCCGGGCGGCCGGGGCCGCCCGGAGAATGTCCCGCAGGTTCGACCGCATCGCCTCGTTCAGGGCCTCCGACCTCTGCGCGAGGTCGATCGCAGCGACCACGATCGGCGCCCGGGCCAGATGTCCGGCCACCGATTGCCTGGGGTCCGGCTCCTCTCCGAGCATGCGGAAATACCGTTTCGTGCTCGCCCAGATGCCCTCCCTTCTCCGCCGCGCGGCCGCCTCCGTCAGAACGACCCGATCCGGGTGCTGCAGCTCGAACGCGAGCTGGGCCGCCGTCTGGTAACGGCGGTTCGGATCGACCTCCAGGCACTTGAGAACGATCTCCTGGAGCCACTCCGGGTAATCCTCACGAAGCGCCCGGGGCGGTGAGGGAGATCGGTAGAGCCGGCGACGGAGTCCCGCGACCGACGTGGGATTCCCGAACGGACGCTCACCGGTCGAGAGGTGGTACAGAACGACGCCGAGCGCGAAGATGTCGCTCCGAGGATCGTTGCGGATGCGTCGGACCTGTTCGGGGGAGATGTACGGGCCCGTCCCGATCGGAATGCGGAACTCCTCGGCCAGGAGGTCGGGCAGCCGATCGTGTCGCGAGACCCCGAAGTCGATGACCACCGCCTCACCGCTTTCCCGGAACATGACGTTGCTCGGCTTGACGTCGAGGTGGATGACGTGCTGGCTGTGGATGTCGTGCAGGGCACCCGCCACGCGGGCGCCGACCGAGGCGACCTCTTCGTCGGGCAGGGGCATCCGGTCCAGTTGGGCGCGGAGCGAGCGGCCGTCGATCCACTCCATGACGATGTACGGCTGCGCCGCGAGACCGCCCGCCGCCACGTAGCGGGGCGTGTGGTTCCCGGACAGCGTCGGCAGAATCATCACTTCCACCTCGAAGGCCACGATCGCCGCCGGGTCCTCCGCTTCCCCGAGCCGCGGGATCTTCATCACGAGGGGCGTCGGGCCGCCGCCCGGAGCCGTCACCCGCCAGATGCTCGCCATGCTCCCGTGGTGGATCCGTTCGTCCAGTCGATACCCGTCGATCACCGTGCCCGGCTGGAATCGGTGACGGGGAGGTGTGGTCAAGCTCCCGTCTCCAGCCGCATCGCGAGACCGGTCGGAAGTCCGGACTCGCGGATTCGGCGTGCGACGCTCGCGTAGTCGTACGGCACGCGGAAAAAGGTGAGGAGGGCGCTCTCGTCATCGAACAGGGCGTAGGAAGCGGCGGGGTTTCCGTCCCGGGGCTGACCGACGGATCCGACGACCGCCAGCCAGCGACGCGTGACCGGCAGCGGGATCCGGACTCCCGACTGGGGCACGAAGGCCGAAGTGCGCCCGTCGTCCGTCATGTGGTAGAGCGCGGGCGTGTGGACGTGGCCGCAGAACGTCCATCGATTCGGCGTGGCCCGCATGCTCCTCCGGGCGTCGAACACTCCGGTGATGTACTCCCAGCGGTCGGGAGCCCACGCATTGGCGTGGACGTACAGTCGGCCGCCCTCCTCGGCGGTCAACGGCAGCCCCGCTAGGAAGTCGATCTGAGCCGCCGGAAGCCGCTTCCGCGTCCAATCGATCGCGGCACGGGCCGCTTCCTGCATCGACGCGCTGGAACGCTGGGTGACCGCCAGGTCGTGGTTCCCGAGGACGGCGATCCCGTTGCCCCCGACGAGATTTGTCAGCACCTCCAGTACCCGTTCCGGGTCGGGACCGTAGCCCACATGGTCCCCGAGGAAAATGAACCTCTCGGCGGCACGGGCGCGCGCGTGCTCGAGGCACGCGGAGAGCGCCTCGAAGTTCGCGTGGACGTCGGAAAGGAGCGCGACGATCACGCGCTCGATCCTGGAATACCCGTCGCCCGCCTTCCGACCTTCTCGACTCCCGCGCCGGTTCCCTCCGGGGCTCGGCCGGGGCGGTAGACGCGAGCTCCCGCGACCGACAGCGGCTCCATTCCGCCTCCTTCGGGGCCTTCTCGGTCGGTCTCCCTGCGGCGATCGTATTTCACGTCCTCGTCGGCCGTCGACTGCAATAAGATCAGGGCACTTTCCAGTGGAGGGACGATGAGCGATCGAGATCCGGCGATCGAAGCTCTCCTCGAGGAGCGTCGCGAGTTTCCACCTCCGGAGGAGTTCGCGAAGCAGGCGAACGTCCGGGACCCCTCGATCTATCGGACGGCCGACCGCGACTTCGAAAAGTTCTGGGAGGACTTCGCGCGGGAGCTCGCCTGGTACAAGGACTGGAAGCAGGTCCTCGAGTGGAAGCCGCCGAAGGCGGAATGGTTCGTCGGCGGGAAGTTGAACGCCTCGGTGAACTGCCTGGACCGGCACGTTTCGGGTCCCCGGAAGAACAAGGCCGCCCTCATCTGGGAAGGGGAGCCGGGCGAGCAGCGGGTGCTCACATACCGCCAGCTCCTTCTCGAGGTCTCGAAGTTCGGCAACGTCTTGAAGTCCCTGGGAGTCGGCAAGGGAGATCGGGTCACTCTCTACATGCCGATGGTGCCCGAGCTGCCGGTCGCGATGCTCGCCTGCGCGCGCATCGGCGCGATCCACTCCGTCGTCTTCGGAGGGTTCTCCGCGGAATCCCTGCGGGACCGGATCAACGACCAGCAGGCGAAGGTCCTCGTCACGGCGGACGGGGGCTGGAGGCGCGGCAACGTCGTTCCTCTGAAGAAGATCTCGGATGAGGCTCTCGAGCAAACCCCGTCGATCGAGGCGGTTATCGTCGTCCGCCGGACCGGCATGTCGATCGGTTTCGACCATGAGCGCGACTACTGGTGGCACGACCTCATGGCCGCGGCCTCGGCCGACTGCCCCCCGGAAAAGATGGACGCCGAGGACCCTCTCTACATCCTCTACACGTCGGGCACCACCGGGAAGCCCAAGGGGATTCTCCACACGACCGGCGGTTACCTCGTCGGCACCTACGCCACGACGAAGTGGATCTTCGACCTGAAGGAAGAGGACGTCTTCTGGTGCACCGCCGACATCGGCTGGGTCACCGGGCACTCCTACGTGGTCTACGGCCCGCTCGCGAACGGTGCGACCTGCTTGATTTACGAGGGCGCTCCGGACACTCCCGCGCGCGACCGCTTCTGGGATCTCATCGAGCGCCACGGCGTCACGATCCTGTACACGGCGCCGACCGCGATCCGCGCTTTCATGAAGTGGGGAACGGAGTGGCCCGAGAAGCACGACCTCTCGTCTCTCCGACTGCTCGGCAGCGTTGGAGAGCCAATCAACCCCGAGGCCTGGATCTGGTATCAGGAGAACATCGGCGGCGGTCGTTGTCCGGTGGTCGACACGTGGTGGCAGACCGAGACCGGGATGATCCTCATCAGTCCGCTTCCGGGACTCACGCGGACGCGGCCGGGTTCCGCGACGTTTCCGTTTCCCGGAATCCGCGCCACGATTCTCGACGCGGCGGGCAGCGAGGTGAAGGTCGGCGGCGGTTACCTCGCGATCACGCGACCGTGGCCCGCGATGCTGAGGACGATCTGGGGCGACGACGACCGCTACGTGTCGACGTACTGGTCGCGGTGGAGCAACGACGTCTACTTTCCAGGAGACGGAGCCAAGCGGGACGAAGATGGATATTACTGGCTGCTCGGACGCGTCGACGACGTGATGAACGTCGCCGGTCACCGGATCGGGACGATGGAGGTCGAGTCGGCGCTCGTCGATCACGATTCGGTCGCGGAATCGGCGGTCGTCGGCATCCACGACGATCTCAAGGGGACCGCGATCGCGGCGTTCGTCATCCTGAAGGACAGGGAGGCGAAGGACGCGGGCGGCGCTCTCCAGGACGAGCTCCGCGGACACGTTGCGAAGAAGATCGGATCGATCGCGAAACCCGACAAGCTGTTCTTCGTGGGCGACCTGCCGAAGACCCGATCCGGGAAGATCATGCGGAGGCTGCTGCGCGACATCGCCGAGGGACGCGTGCTCGGCGACACGACGACGCTCGCCGACAGCACCGTGGTCGACTCGTTGAAAGCGCAATACGAAGAGAAAGAGGGCTGAGGAACCGCGTTCTCAGACGCTTTTTGTCGAACTCGTCCGTCCGCGGCGACTCCGAGTGTCAGTGTCCTGAGATGCGGGCAGAGCGGACGGTGACCCCGGGCACACGCTCCGAAAAAGAATTGTTCCGCCGGCGAGCGAGCGGCTAGAATCAGAACAGGTTGAAACAAACCGAGGGCGTTCTGGACGGCCGCACCCTCGGCCGGCTTGATCGCTGGCGGAACGCGCGGGCCCTCTTCATCCGACCCGAGGGTGGCGAGGTCGAACGGGCGGTGGCCCAGGCGTTCGGCCGGCGGTGGGTGCGCGCGCAGGTTTACGGTCGCGCGCGGCGTCTCCTGATGGAAACCGATCCCGCCGCGTTCCTCCAGAGTCTGCACGAACGCCTGGGCTCGCTCGCCGACCGGGTCCGCGTCGCTCCGGACGACCCCGGCCTGACCAAGTGGGATTCGCTCGGCAACCTGGCGCCGCTGCCGCGGGCGCGGACCGAGGTGCGCTCTCTCTGGCTCGCGGACATCCTCCGACACGGCGACTTCTACGCGAAGTTCCAGCCGATCGCGGACCTCTCGACCGGCGACGCGATCGGTTACGAAGGACTTCTCCGGGCGCGCGCCGACTCCGCGAACCATCCTTCCGCCGAAATGTTCCCGGCGGCTCGCGCGCTGCGCGTCGAGCGTCCGTTCGAAACTCTCTCGTGGTCGTGCATCGTCGAGTCGGCGGATCGGCTTCCCGCGGAGAGCCGTCTCTTCGTCAACGTCAATCCGCAGCTCCTCGCTCTGGAGCCGGACGGCCTGTCGGATCTCTGGCGCGCGATCGACGTCTCGACGTTTTCGGCTTCGCGCGTCACGCTCGACCTCGTCGAGGTCGAGAACGTCGAGTCGCTCGCCGGGCTCTCGAGCGCGGTGCAGGCGGCCCGCGAAAGGGGAGCGCAGGTCGCGCTCGACGACGTCACGTCGCCGTATCGCGCCATCCAGTGTTGCGAGGCTTTTCATCCCGAGTGGGTCAAGGTCGACTGGGAGATCACGCGCGGCGTCGCGCGTGACCCGCGGCGCCGCTCGATCCTGAAATCTCTCGGCCGCCTCGCGCGGCACTTCTCCTTCGGCCTGATCGCCGAGGGGGTGGAGAACGGCGACGACCTCGAGGTCTGCGCGGCTTCCGGCGTCGTCGCGGCGCAGGGGTACTTCGTCGGCCGGCCGTCGCCCGAGCCGGCCCCGCCCGAGGCATTGTTCCGCCGGTGGGTCGACGTCCACCGCCAGGTGAGGACACCCGAACCGGAGGGTTCCGCCAACGGCGCGGAAGACGAGCAGCGAGCCTCCTGACGCCGGATTCCCGCCTCCGGCGGGCGGCCCGACCCCGGACTCGACCACCGTCCGCCTCGACGTCTGGCTCCACGTGGCCTGCCTGTTTCCGACGCGTTCCCGCGCCAAAGCGGCCTGCGAGGGGGGCAAGGTCGACGTCAACGGCGCCCGGGCCAAGCCGCATCGCGAAGTCCGGCCGGGGGATCGGATCGAGATGACGACCGGGAGCGGCCGGCGCCGCCAGCTCGTGGTGCGGGGTGTGGCGCAACGGTCGATCCCGCGAGCCCGGGCGCGCGAGCTCTACGAGGACCGGACTCCACCCCCCTCGCCCGAGGAGATCGAGGTGCGCCGCCTGGAGAGGATGCTGGCGCCCTCGCGGGCGGCGGGACGTCCGGACCGCCGTGAGCAGCGCGAACGGCGCCGGCGGAAGGAATGGCCCGGGGTCTGACCCCGCGGGTAGACTTCCGGCGTGGACTTCGAGCTCCTCTGCCCGTGCTGCGGCGCCCGGTTGAAGGTCGACCCGGAGCTGAAAGCGATCATCGCGCACGAGGCGCCGAAGGTCGCCCGCAAGTTCGAGTCCGTGGACGACGCGGTCGGAGCGTTGAAGACGCACGACGCCGAGCGCGAGAAGAAGTTCGCGGCCTCGATCGAAGCCGAGAAGTCGAAGAAGGACGTCCTGAACCGCAAGTTCGAGGAGCTCTTCGAGAAGGCGAAGTCCGATACGTCGAAACCGATCCGCGACATCGATCTCGACTAGCTCTCCGCTGAGCATTTGCTCTCGATCGCCGTTCTCGGGTCGAGCCGTGCCGCCGAAGACAGCCCGGACTACTCCCACGCCCTCGAGCTCGGCTCCCTGATCGGCACCGTGTACTTCAACAGGTGACCCGGCGGGCCACCCCGGACACGAAGATCCCCGCAGACATGGCGCCCACGGGGGATCAACGACAGTGTGCGGCAGCGGTCACAGACCCCAGCCGGCGAGCACGGCACGCGCCGCGTCGGAACCGGCCTGCGCCTTGCCGCCGTCCCAGCAGAAGCCGGTGAGCAGCCGCAAGGCATCGATCGCCGGGCCG
>Ga0207691_10002450_pt1 | contig 18143 bp, 16 predicted proteins | sample KBSM13metaG_FD_184327 | JGI IMG/M metagenome (GOLD analysis project Ga0207691, IMG submission 184327) | Miscanthus rhizosphere microbial communities from Kellogg Biological Station, Michigan, USA - KBS M1-3 metaG (SPAdes) (version 2) | ecosystem: Host-associated > Plants > Roots > Rhizosphere >... | reverse complement strand
GTGCCCGATCCCGAGGATCCCGAGATCGTCTACGGCACCGGGCTCGGAGGAACGATCACCCGCTGGGACGGCCGGACGGGGCAGGTCCGGAACGTCTCGCCGATGGTCGAGAGCACCTACGGCGCGCGCCCGACGGGAAAGGGCCTGCGCTGGACCTGGATCTTCCCGCTCGCAATCTCTCCGAAGCCGCCGCACGCGGTGTACACGGGCGCGCAGTACCTGCTGCGCTCGCTCGACAAGGGCGCGAGCTGGCAGGCGGTGAGCCCGGACCTCTCCGGCGCGGAGCCGGGGACCGCGGGCTGCGACGGCGAGATCACCGTGTCGAACGCCCGCCCCTGCGGCTTCGGCGTCGTCTTCACGATCGCGATCTCGCGGCGCGACGACCAGGAGATCTGGATCGGCACCGACGACGGGCTGATCCAGCTGACGCGGGACGGCGGAAAGACCTGGAAGAACGTCACGCCGAAGGGACTGCCGGTATGGGGCAAGGTCGCGACCATCGACCTGTCCGCGACGGAGCCCGGCGTCGCGTACGCCGCGGTCGACACGCACCGCCTCGACGACTTCACGCCGCACGCGTACAGGACCCACGACTACGGCGAGACGTGGCAGGAGATCTCCGCCGGACTGCCGCAGGCGCGCTTCGTGACGTCCCTGCGCGCGGATCCCGTGCGCCGCGGCCTCCTCTACGCCGGCACGGACGGCGGCGTTTCGGTCTCCGTCGACGACGGCGCGCACTGGCAGAGCCTCCAGCTGAACCTGCCCACGTGCTGGGTCGGTGACCTGACGGTACACGGCGCGGACCTCGTCATCGCGACACAGGGCCGCGGGCTGTGGGTGCTCGACGACGTCACGCCGCTGCGCCAGGTCGGGAGAGACTCCTCGGCGGCCGGCGCTACGCTGCTCGCGCCCGCGGACGCCGTCCGCGTCCGATCGGACATGAATCGCGACACGCCGCTGCCCGCCGACTTCCCGATCACGCCGAACCCTCCCGCCGGAGCCGCACTCGACTACGTGCTGGCGAAGCCGGCACGCTCCGTGCGCCTGGAGGTCCTGACCGAGAAGGGCGAGACGGTCCGGAGCTTCGCGAGCGACGCGCCTCCCGAGAAGCTCAACGCGAACCGTTACTTTCCGGAGGGATGGGTTCGGCCGCCGGAGCCGCCGGCGACCGGCGCGGGTCATCATCGCTTCGTCTGGGACCTGCGCTACGAGCGTCCGCGCGCGGATCGGTACGAGTACATGATCGCCGCCGTGTGGGGCCGGGACACGCCGTTGGAGCCGCGCGGTCCGCTCGTCCTGCCGGGTCGCTACACGGTGCGGCTGACCGTCGACGGCCAGCGCACGGAGCAGCCCCTTCGCGTGACGATGGACCCGCGCGTCACGGTCGCCGCCGACGTCCTCTCCGCCCAGCTCGACTTCCAGCGCCGGACGATCGCGTCGATGAACGCTTCCGTCGATGCACTCCAGGCGGTGCGGGGATTCCGCGCGGGCCTCGAGAAGCGCCGCGAGAAGGCGGGGACGTCGGGCTCGGCGGGGTCGGTCGCGGACGCGATCGGCCAGGCGGACAAGGAGGCGCACGCGATCGAGTCCGGCGAGGCGATGGGAGGCGGCGGGCGGCGGCGGGGAGGGACCGGCGGCCTCGTCGGGGTCAACGGGACGCTCTCCGCGATCGTCAAGGCGCTCGACCTCTCCGACACGCCGCCGACGGCGGCCCAGCGTGAGGGCTACGACGCCGCGAAGGCGAAGCTCGACGAGCTGCTCGCCTCCTGGAAGCGGCTCTCCGACCAGGGCCTCGCGAAGCTCAACGCGGCCCTACGCGCGAAGGGCATCGAGGCGGTGACCGCCGAGGAGATGCGAGCCGGCGAGGTCCAGAGCGACGAGGACGACAACGAGGGCGTGGGCGTCGAGGTCGAGTAGGGGACTCGTGTCTCATGGGCGTCATCCCGAGGAGCGGAGCGACGCGAGCGACGAGGGATCCGGTGCGTCATGGCCGGCATGGCAATCGAGTCCGGGATCCCTCGCTCCGCTCGGGATGACGGCATAATTGCTCGGCTGCCCGTAGCTCAGCCCGGATAGAGCAACGGCCTTCTAAGCCGTAGGTCGGCGGTTCGAATCCGCCCGGGCAGACCAAAGCCCTCGTCGCTGGTGCGCCGCGCGCACGATGGTAATCCAGCCGGGCAGACCAGGCCCTCTCCTTGACCGCTCCTTCCCGTCGGCGTACAACGGAGTCGTAAGGCGGAAGTGCTTCGGCCTCTCTCTCGAGGAGGTGTGCCATGAGCCTCGGACGCCGTGCAACGTCTCTCCTTCTCTTCCTTATCGTTCCCGCCGTTCTCCTCGCCCAGTCGTCGCAGGATGACCGCGACATCCGCGAGCTCGGCACGCAGGTCCAGGAGGCCTGGAACAAGAGCGACGCCAAGCTGCTCGCGGCCCTCTGGTTGACCGACGGCGACTACATCAGCTCGACGGGCCGGACCGCGCGCGGACGCGACGAGGTCGAGAAGGCCTTCGCGGAGCAGTGGGGCGGGATCTACAAGGGGACGAAGATCGCACACACGCTGACCAACGTGCGCTTTCTGCGCAGGGACGTGGCCATCGCCGACGGGGCCTTCGAGGTCTCCGGGATGCGGGACGCGTCGGGGAAGGTGATCGGCTCGCGCAGCGGCCTCTCGACGATCGTCGCCGCGAAGAAGGGCACCCGATGGTACGTCGCGGCCCTGCGGGGCATGGTGCCGTCGGTCCCGGCCGGCAGTCCCGGCAAGTATAATCCCGAAGCCGCGCATGAGCCACCTTCGCTGCACGGAGATCGAGAGCCGCCCGGAGCGCGGGCTGTTCCGCATCGTCCTCGACGAGGGACCGGCGCCGAAGGAGGCGCTGGAGCAGGTCGCGCGCGTCGCGGACGTGCTGCTGCGCGAGAACACGCTCGACGGCCGCTTCGTCGTTCTGGACGGCGCCGTCGCGCTCGAGCTGCCGGAGGCGAAGCGCACCTTCTTCCACAACGGCATCGTGTTCGCCGCGCTGGACGCCGTGAACGATCCGGTCCGCAACCCGACGCTGACGCTGCTCGCTCAGCCGGAAGAGGACTAGCGGCGGCCGTCCCGCGTCGAGGGCCACGGGCGCCAGGGAATCGAGAGTGCCCCCGATCGGAGGGTCAGGCCTTCCGCAGGTGCGCGTAGAGCGAATCGTAGAGAAACGACGCCCGCTCGAGGATCTCCGCGTCGTCGCCGCAGACGTCGGTGAAGCCCTGGCTGATGGCCCAGAGTCCCGCGGACTCCGGCGTGCAATCGATTTCCCTGGGGAAGTCGGCCCCATGGACGATGCGCGCGAGACGGAAGAGCGCTCCGTCCGACGCGAGCCGTTCGGCCACGAGCTGCTCGAAGGAGCAGCGGCCCTGCGCGTCCGCGTGCGGATAGCGCGCGCCGGGCGCGTCGAATCCTAGGGCGTCGTCGCGCTCCTGCACGGCCGCCACCTCTTCGGGCTCGACGAAGACGATCTCGGCATCCGGATCGAGGAAACGCCGGATCAGCCAGCCGGTGGCCGTCCGGTTGACGTGGATGCGTCTGCGCGTGACCCATTTCATGCGGCGACCTCGAGCCCGGCGGCGCGAAGCACGGACACGCGGGCAGCCGCGATCAACCCGCGGCCGACGAGGGCCGGACGCGCGAGCCGTTCGCGGTCACGCCGGCCGTCCCTCGCGGAACGTCATCCGATAGTGATTTCCGAGGCCGAGCCGGTCGACGCAGGCCTGGAGCAGCGACATCATCGGTTTCAGCTTCACCGTGTAGGGATGACCGTCCTCGTGCTCCTTCATCAGCAGGTAGTCCATGACGTCCAGGCCGAAGACGTCGAGGGTGTGGACGCTCGCGCCGATCTGCTCACCCAGGTACTCGAAGGACTTGGGACTGAAGAAGCCGACGTGCTCGAAGGGAAGCAGCGTGTTCTGGAGTCCTCCCATCAGCTCGAAGGCGACCGAGTGAATGTTCGGAGTGAACGCCACCAGATAGCCGCCCGGCTTGAGCTTCTGGACGGCGGTCCGGAGAACCGCGACGGGATCGGCGAGATGCTCGATGACGTCGAACATCGCGATCACGTCGTACGACCGATCCTCTTCCTCCTCGAGCGAGGCCCTTCGCACGTCCAGACCCATCCGACGGCAGAACTCGACGGCTCCGGGGTTGACCTCCAGGCCCCGGCAGGCGACGCCCCGGTCCTGCAGGGCGGAGAGGACGGCGCCGCTGCCGCAGCCGACGTCCAGCACGCGCGCCTTGGCGGGATCGAGACCGAGCCGCTCGATCAGGTAGACGTACCGCTCGCTGCCCATCTGGGCCTTGCGATACTCGAAGTACGAGGCGCACTTGTCGTGCAGCGTCTGGCTGTACTCCTCGGTCACGTAGGTTTCCTCGACGTGCGACTGCTCGTTCGCGATCTCGAAGTTGGCGGTGGAGTAGTCGCAGCGGGCGCAGAGAATGACCTGATATCCGGCTTCCCACTCCAGCAGCACGGTGCCCTGCCGGCCGCCACACAGGGCGCATCGGTACTCCGAGGGCTTGCGGATCCGGTGCCGGTTCCGCTCCAGCTTCTCGTGGGCGGACCGCTGGACGGTCCCGAAAAAATCGGTCCCCCTCATGGCATGAGCGTCCAAATCGAAGAGACGCAATGGGGTTCGAACGACTTTCATGGCTCCGCCTTCCGATCGGTTGTCAGGAGGTCGCGCATTATACCCGCCCACCCGCTGCGGCCTGCTTCTCGCGCGCGGGGAGGAACCGCGCCGCCCACAGCGTTCCGACGACGCCGAGCGCCGCCGCGGTCTCGAACGTCAGCGCGGGGCGGATGGTCCAGAGCGCTCCGCCGATCGCCGCCGCGCCCGCCACGGCGAAGCCGCGGAGCGAATAGTAGACGCCGACGGTGCGGCCGCGCGCGGCGGGGTCGGCGAGGTCCACGATCAACGCCTTGCGCGCGGGCTCGCCGATCTCGGACAGGCCGCCGACGACCCACGCCGCGAGCAGCCCCGCGAAGCTCCGCGCGAACAGCACGAACAGGGGATAGGCGGTGAAGAACGCGTACGTCAGCAGCACGAACGGCTTCTTCTCCGTCTTTCCCGCGAGCGCGGCCGCCGGCGCATAGGAGACGATCGACGTCACCGTCCGTACCGACACGAGGATCCCGAACTGCGCCGGCGTGATCCCCACGATCTCGATCGCCCAGAGGACCAGGAAGATATCGGGCAGTCCCTCGCACAGCCGGATGAGGCAGTCCGCCTCGAGCAGCCGCCGCAACGCGGGCGGCAACTTCGGCGGCTTCACGAGGTCGCGCAGGGCCGTCGTCGAGGGAGACTCGGCGGAGCGAAGCGCGAGCGAGAGGCCCACGAGCATCGCGAGCGAGAGGAGAATCGACGCGAGGAGGCCGAGCCGGATCCCGGGCCCCGTCCCGAGGCGCGTCAGGAGCAGCCCGCCGAGAGGCGGCGCAACGACGATCGGCAGCCGCTTGAGGATGGCCTGGACGGTGAAGCCGCCGATGCGCCGGCGCTCGTCGAGCTCCTCGCCGATCAACGCAAACGTCGCGGGGAGCCCGAGCGACGCCCACGCCATCACGAGCACGATGCCGGCGAAGACGCCGGCCACCGAGTGCCAGGCCCACAGCACGGCGTAGCCCGCGACGGTCACCCCGCCGAAGAGCAGCAGCGCCCGGCGCGTCCCGAGCCGATCCGAGGCCCAGCCGCCGGGGTAGGCGTACGCGGCGTCGAGCAGGTCCTTGACGGTTCCGAAGAGACCGACCACGAAGACGGAAGCGCCGAGCGTCCGGAGGTATTCGGGGAGATAGCGGAACCAGAGCTCCTCGCCGAATCCGAAAACGAAGAGCGCGACGGCGAGGGAGGTCGCGCGGCGGGCGGACACGCGGGCAATCTATCCCACGCCGCGCCTCGTCGCGGTTACGCCGCACGCCTCCTCACCGCTCGCTTCCTGCGCGACAGCCGCGTGTAGACGAAGAATCCGGCGATCAGGACGACCGCAATCCCGCCCGTCCAGTGGAGCACGTGGGAGGACTGTCGCCCGGCGTAGTAGCCGAGGAGGACCGAGCCCGTTCCCCAGAGGACGCCGGCCGGCACGCTCCACAGCAGAAACTTCGAGAAGGGGAGCTTCGCCGCGCCGGCCGCCGCCGGCATGACGGAGCGCACGAAGGCCGTGAAGCGCGCGAGGAACACGGCCGGCGCACCGCGGCGGCGGAGCCACTCCTTCGCCCTCTCCCAGTGCTTTTTCGAGAGCCGGCTCGAGATCGCCTTGCGGAAGTGCCGGCCCACGACGTAGCCGATGGAGTCGCCGGCCACGGCGCCGACGACCGCGGCCGCCGCGACGGCCGCAACGGGCACGTGGCCTCGCGAGGCGAGGAGTCCCGCGCCGACGGCGATCAGCTCGCCCGGGATCACGAGGCCCGCCATCAGCGCCGTCTCGGCCGCCGGCAGCAGGCAGGCCATGGCGATCACGAGCCACGGCGGGATCTCGCGGAGCAGCTCGAGGATTTCTTCCAGCACGCCGATTCTCCGTCGCAAGGACCGCGCCATCCCGAGGACCTGCACGCGCTAGAGGCCAGGTCCTCGGCGCGCACTCGGATGGCCCGGGTCTGGCGCATGGTGTCCACGATCCGCTCCGCGTCCTCGTCGCGGCCCAGGGGGACCTGCGCCCGTTTCTCTCCGTTTGACGCGTTAACCTAGAGGAAGCTTTCCCGAAGGGAGGACGTCATGAACAGACCCGCCGCGGTTCCTTGCCTGGTCCTCGGCCTCGCGCTCTTCGCCGCCGGCTGCCCTCCGACCCCCGGCGCCGGGCCGACACCGGCGATGCCCATGCTGGTCAACATGAAGGTGGTCGGCCAGCAGGTCTGCGGCCAGTACACCTCGCAGGCCCTTCCTTACGCCTTCACCTGCAACGGACTGCCTTCGACCGTTCCGAGCGGCTGGCAGATGACGCCGGTTCGGGTGCCATCGGTCGCCGACCCGACGCGATCGCATACGAACCGCATCGCCATCCTGACCGTGAGCGGAGGCTCCGGCACCGAGCTCGACGTCGAGTACGTGGTGAATGCGGGGAACCCGAACACGAATCGGCTGCTCACCCAGGTCGACCCCAACCAGCCTCCAGGTCCCGGCGAGGTCGCCATCAAGAAACAGGTCGGGGTCTCCGCGGCCGACGACGGAACGACGAAGACGTGGACGGTATCCGTGAACATCTCGACGTGCGTGGAGATGCGCCACATTCAGCTCTTCGACCGGGCGGGCAATCCGCCGGTGCGAAAGGGCCCCCTCGACGTGTACTTCTTCCGCGACCCGGCCGACGAGGACTGCTCGGGCGGAGGGACGTACTCCCCTCCCGGCGGCGTCATCACGTTCCGAACCGGCCCCGGCGATCAAACGAAGGACTCGCCGTCCGGGCCGTGCCCCGGCAACGCCCCGAGGACGCTGTTCAACGTCTGCCAGAACTGCGCGTTCGGCCATCCCCAGGATGCCAACGAGTGGACGGGCTACGAGGGCTGTAGCTGGAACGAGGTGCTCGACGTCTTCGGCTACACGGGCGCGGCCGCCACGAAGCCGCAGATCTGCACGATCCGCCAGGCGGCGAGCCGCGAGGACTGCGAAGGCCCGCCGTAGGCCGGGATCCTTCTCCGAGCCCGTGCTGTCCGCGGACACTGCGATACGTTGAGCGCGTGATCCTGACCTGTCCCTCCTGCGGAAAGAAGAACCGCTCTCCCGCGGAGCGCCTGGCCGAGACGGGGCGCTGCGGGGCGTGCAAGACCGAGATCTCGCCAGTGCGCGAGCCCCTGGCGGTGGACCGCGAGAGCTTCCGCGAGGTCGTGAAGAACGCGCGCGTGCCGGTTCTCGTCGACTTCTGGGCCGACTGGTGCGGCCCGTGCAAGATCGCGGCGCCCGAGGTCGCGAAGACGGCCGCCGACCTGGCCGGGCGTGCGCTCGTCCTCAAGGTCGACACCGAGCAGAATCCCGAGCTCGCCGCCGAGTACGGCGTTCGGGGGATCCCGAACTTCGTCGTCCTGCGGGGCGGACTCCTCGTCTCCCAGAACGCGGGCGCGGTCTCGAGCGCGCAGATGAAGGATTGGCTCGCGCGCGCCGGCGCGTAGGAGTCTTCGCCGGGATTCGTGTCGTAGGATCTCGCTCCGTGCGAGGCCCCGCGACCACCCCTCCCCGGGCTCCCGCCGGCGTCTCGCTCCTCGCCGCGCTCTTCTTCGCCGCCGTGACCGTGCTCATGACGTGGCCGCACGCCGCGCATCTGTCCGACCGGATGAACGACCTCTGGGACGCCAAGCAGAACGCGTGGATCCTGCACTGGGACTTCTGGCAGACGTTCCACGATCCGGCGAACCTCTTCCAGGCGCCGATCCTCCATCCCGCGCGCTACGCCCTCGCGTTCTCGGAGAACCTCTACGGCGGCGCGCTGTTCGGCTTCCCGCTGCTCGCGCTGGGGACGCCAGTCGTCGCCAACTACAACGCGGTCTTCCTTTTCTCGATGGCGTTCTCGGCGTGGGCCGCGTGGCTCCTCGCCCGCTACGCCACCGGCGACGGTCTCGCCGCGCTCCTCGCGGGTCTCGTCTACGCCTTCGTGCCGTGGAGGTTCGCGCAGCTGCCGCATCTCAACATGCAGCTCGGCGGCTTCCTCTGCCTGCTGCTCTACTTCCTGCTCCGGTACCTCGACGACGGACGCGTGCGGGATCTCGTCCTGTTCGCGGTCTGCTTCGCCCTGAACCTGCTCTCGACGTTTCACTACGGGCTCTTCTCGGGATTCCTGATCGCGGCGGTGTTCGCGTGCGAGGCCGTCTCCGGGGGCCGCGAGGAGCGGCGACGGATGCCGATGATCGCGCTCGCGGCGGCCGTCGCGACGGGCGCCTGCGCGCCGTTCCTCATCCCCTACACGATCACGTCGAAGATCTACGGGATGAAGAGGACGCTCGACGAGGTCGACTTCTATTCGGCCAGGGCCTACGACTTCCTGTCGGCCGGATGGCAGAACAAGCTCTACGGAGCGGCCACGAAGCGCTGGATGCGCGGGGAGGGCGATCTCTTCCCCGGGATCCTCCCGGTCCTCCTCGCCGCCGGAGGCTTGGGCGCGGCCCTGCGGCGACCGTACGCCGGAGCCCGGCGCGCCGTGCTGTTCCTGTGCATCGGCGTCGTGGGCCTCTTCGTGTGCTTCGGGAGCCGCACGCCCATTTACCGGTTCCTCTTCCTGGACTTCGGCTCGGTCTTCCGCGCGATCCGCGCGCCGATCCGCGCGATCGTTCTGTGCCACATCGCGCTCGGCGTGCTCGCGGCGTGGGGTCTGTCGCTCCTGACGGCACGGCTCGGGAAGGGAGCGCGGATCGCCGTCGTCGCGCTCGCGCTCCTGCTCGTGGGCTTCGAGTACCGCGCGTTTCCGCTCGAGCTCTACGCGTACGACCCGTCCGCGAGCGCCGTGGATCGCTGGCTGCGGTCGCAGCCGACCCGGGAGACCGGAGCGATCCTCGAGTGGCCGATCGGGATGCCCTACGACTCCGACACGATGCTGCGCCAGGCCGCGCACCGCAAGGTCCTCGTCAACGGCCACCAGAGCTACTACCCGCCGGACTATCAGAGGCTGGTCAAGGACCTGCGCGCCCGCGCGATCGCGCCGGAGATCTGGGACGAGATCGCGCGCTTCGACGCCGGAACCCTGATCTTCCACTCGGGCCGCGCGCCGCTCTACGAGCGCGTGCCATTCCGGACTTTCCTGCGAGCGGGCCTCGAGCAGGGACGGCTGCGTCTCTGGAAGAGCGCCGACGACGCCGACGGCAAGGCTTTCGTGTTCCGGCTCGGTGCGGCGCCGTCGCCGTCGCCGCCGGCGGATCCCGATTCACGGCGGGACTTCGACGCGCTGATGACGCTCTCCGACGCGGACTACGCGCCGCCCACGGGGATGGTCCACCTGCCCGCGGAGGGCCAGCCCGTCGCGCCGGGATTCTGGGTTCACGGGTGGGCGGTCGACGACTCCGGCATCGCGCGCGTCGAGGCCGCGACCGAGCTCGGCCCCGCCGGCGCCGCGAGGATCGGGACGCCGTGGCCGGGTCTCGTGAACTTCTATCCCGATCTCCCCGGCGCCGACCGCGGAGGCTGGGGCTTCCTGGTTCCGCCCCTACCGCCAGGACCGCACACGCTGCGGGTCACCCTCGTCGGCACCGACGGCGGGAAGACCGTGCTCGAGCGGAAAATCGTCGTCGTGAACGCGCCGCGCTGAGGGCATCTGTCATTTGCGGGCCGCTCTCATCGAGGAGCCGTGAAGGCGCCGCAGGGATCACCTTAACCGTGAATGAGGATCCCCTTGCCGAAGGCTGTCTCGGCTAGTGTCTGGCCCCGCCGAGTTCGACCGTCTGAAGCTTCATCAAGGAGACGAGCATGCCCAGAGAAATCATTCGAACCGATCGAGCCCCCAAGGCGCTCAGCTACAGCCAGGCCGTGAAGGCCGGGGGGCTGGTGTTCGTTGCGGGTCAGGGGCCTTTCGATCCCGTAACCGGCGAAGTTGCCGGCGAAACGATACAAGAGCAAACCCAGCAGTGCCTGCGCAACGTGTCGGCAATACTCGCGGCCGCGGGAAGCGCTCTGACCAAGGTCGTCAGTGCGTCGTTCATACTCGCCGAAGAGTCCGACTTCGCGGGGATGAATGAAGAGTGGGTGAAGTGGTTCCCGACTGATCCTCCTGCCCGGCAAGGCGCCAAGCTGCCCATTCGACCGAAGGGAATGAGAGTGTCCATCGCCGTCATCGCGGAGGCGTAGCGCTTCGCGCGATCGTCGCCGATCTCGTCGAAGTCAGGTTGGCGGCCAGGATCGAACTGGCCGCGCCTCGCTTCGCTCGGGCGGCCGGATTCGCGGCAACGTCTCAGGCGGGGGGCGCACCGCGCCCCCCGAGCCCCCCAGGGTGGTCGCCACTTCGATCCCGTTCGGTGTCGGCGATTTGAATTGCGCGCGAGATTGAGCGGTCCCGGCTGCTGGTCGGGGCGGCCAGGATCGAACTGGCGACCACCTGCTCCCAAAGCAGGTACGCTACCGCTGCGCTACGCCCCGTCGGCGAGAATTATCGCACCTGGCGTGCAGTCTGCCCGGGAGGCAGCGGATCGTACGCGACGCGCGAGAAGAAGGGCGTCGCGGCCGGCGTCCTGATCGGGGAGGCGGGAGACGGGTTCGGCGCCGGCACGAACGGACCAAATCGCCCGAGCGGATCGCCCCAGCGGATCATCGCGCCTCGGAGCGCATCCACGGAACGTCCTTCCTCGCCACTCGCTGATGCAATCGCATCTCTGAGGCGCGAGTGAGGTCTCCTAGCGTGGAGCCCGGAGGCCGACATGAACAGTACGAAGAGGCAGATCTTGCTGGCGATCGTGCTCGCCGGCTGCACGGTGAGTCTCAGCGCGGCGGAGGCACGTCCGAAGACGTCGGATCGATCCGTGGTTCCCTACCAGAGCCAGGGTCTCTGGGTGAAGACGATGCTCGAGTTCGCGGACGCGGCGGACCGGCCCGTGTATCAGGAGATCGTCCCCTGCCGCTTGGTCGACACGCGCGACGGGTCGGCTTTCGCGGCTCCCTACGGAGGCCCGACCTTTCAGTCCGGTGAGTCGCGGACCTACTCGCTGCGGAACCTGCCGGAATCCAATCCGTGCTTCCTCGCAAACCGGCAGGCGCAGAATCCGGCCTACGAGGACTTCTACGATTCGATGATGGCCGCCGTGTTGAAGGTCACCTGGTACAACCGTTCGGGCGATGACGAAGGAACTCCCGTGTCGGGCATCGTCCTGGCCGGCGATGCGGAATACCTGGAGCGGCACGGCGCGATCGCGGCCTGGTTCGGTTGGGGCGGCACGGACTTCAGCGAGTATCAACAGGGCGTCGTGAAGATGGGAGGGCCGAACGGGAACTCGTTCGTGCTCACCCTGTCTCCCGGCATGGAAAACGCTCCCGGACCGGCGACGGACTTCACGGTCGACGTCCTCGGCTTCTTCGCTCCGGATTCCTCCGGCGCAGGGCCGGCGGGCCCTCGCGGTGCGACCGGCGCCAAGGGCGACCAGGGCGCAGTCGGGCCGACGGGACCGCAGGGCGCGCAAGGAGCGGCCGGTCCGCCGGGACCCCAGGGCGTCGCGGGTCCGCGGGGGGCGCAGGGTCAGCAAGGCCCGATGGGTCCTCGAGGATTCAACGGGCCTCCGGGGCCGGTTGGCCCCAAGGGTCCGGCGGGGCCTGCCGGTGCGCCGGGTCCTCAGGGCCTCCCGGGACCGGTCGGACCGGCCGGACCGCAGGGTCCTCAGGGTGTTCCGGGGACCTGCACCTGTCCCATCACCGTCGGAGTCGTGGAATGTGACGGTTCCGCGCCGAGCGCGCAGAACTGGGCGAAGTGCGTCCTGACGGTCAACGACCTCTCCATTCGGGCCAACAGCAACATCCAGTGCACGTACAAGACCCGCGTGGGGGACGATCAGATCCCGTGCCGTGTCTTCGCGATCCAGGATTCGAGTTTTCAGGTCGAGATGCAGACGGGCACCAGCGCCATGTGGCTCGCCTACACGCCGGCCAACTGACCGCTTCTGCGCGCCGCGCGGTGTCCCCCCGCGCGGCGCGTCTCTTTCCCGGCCCTCGGACGGCTTCCGGTTTCGCCGCGAAACGTGCGATTATCCCGGCCGCATTCCGGAGGGAGATCAATGGACCGCGAGTACATCGCCTGGGACTCGCCCACGCTCGGCCGCCGCATGGAGATGCTCTGGTTCGGCCACGCGGGCAAGCCCATGATCTGGTTCCCGACGTCGGCCGGGCGCTTCTACCAGAACGAGGACTTCGGCCTCGTCGGCGCCGTCGGCGACCTCGTCGAGAACGGGTCGATCCAGATCTGCTGCGTGGACAGCGTCGACAGCGAGAGCTTCTACGCGAAGAGCCTCCACCCGGCGCAGCGGATCCGCCGCCACGACCAGTACGAGCAATACATCGCCAACGAGGTCGTCCCGTTCGCTCGGAGCCGCGCACGCTGGGGCAGCCGCGTCGCGACGCTGGGCGCTTCTTTCGGCGCCTACCACGCCATCAACTTTGCGTTCCGCCATCCCGAGCTCTGCGACAAGGCGGTGGGCTTTTCCGGCAAGTACGACATCTACTCGTTCCTGGACGGCTACTGGGACGAGCTCTGCTACTTCCACTGCCCGACCGCAAATGTTCCGAACATGGACGGCGAGTGGGTGGGAAAGCTCTCCTCGATGGACATCTGCATCGTCACGGGGGAGACGGACAACATCCTCGAGGGCTCCCAGACGATGATCGGCATCCTCTCCGCCAAGGGGATCCGCCACCGCGGCGACATCTGGTCGGCTCCCTATGGCCACGACTGGCCGTGGTGGAAGGTCCAGATTCGCAGTTACGTGCCCTGAGACGCCGAGGCCGCCGGACTCAGCCCGGCGGCCGACGATGCGCTCGGAATGTTCGAGCGCTTACTTGGGGGCGGGCGGCTTGCAGGGAGCGACCGGACACGGGGGAAGAGGCGGCGGCGGTGCCTTCTTGCACAGCTTCGGGAAATTCCTCGGCATGAATTGACAGGGGCCGGGAATCACCGCTGCGCCAGCGGTGGCCGCTAGGAAGAGGATACCGGCAATGAGGGCTCCAATTCGCGTTTTCATGACGCCCTCCTTTCTTCGTCTGTAGGATCGCCGCGATGGCGGTTTCGCCCATGATGCCGATGCATCAATTTGCTCGGCCCTGCGGGCGCAAAAAAAGGCCGCCGGATGGAGGAACCCGGCGGCCGAACCGACGCACGGGAACTGGCCCTCGGACGGACTCAACGCGGCTTCGCCGCCGAAATGCAGGTCTTGTCTCCCGGGCTGCAGGGAGCGGGGGGGGCCGGCTTGCACTTGTACGACGGCGCGTTCGTGCAGGGGTTGATCGGCGGACCGGGGGTACCGCTCGCCAGAACCACCGTGGGAAGCAGGAGAACCGCTAGGAGAACCGCTAGGCGCTTGCTCATGGAACGCCTCCTTTCTTTCATCTCGCAATCTCCTGCGAAAGGACTCCTCGGGTCCGGAGGCGGACATGAGATCTCCGTGAGATCCTCGATCCGATGGCCTATCGGTTCGGGCCTTTCCTCTACGACGCGGCGAGCCGTGGCCTCTTGCGGAGCGGAGAAGAGATCCCGCTGACCCACAAGGGCCGGGAGCTGCTCCTCCTCTTCCTCCACAATCCCGGCCGGCTCCTCACGCGCGAAGTGCTCACCGAGAAGGTCTGGCCCGAGGTCGCCGTCACCGATGACGCGATCCGCTTTCAGATCGCGGAGCTTCGCAAGGCGTTGGGCGACGAGGGCGAGGCTTTCATCCGCACGATTCGCGGCGAAGGCTATCGGTGGGAGACCACAGTCAAGCCGGCGGCCGATCGGCCGGTGCGTTCGGCGGCTTCCGCCGACGCGCCCCGTCCGGAGCACCGCTTCCGTCTGGTCCTCGAGACGCGCGAGGTCCAGTTGATGGAGGGAGAGAACGTCATCGGTCGCGACCCCGACGCGGCCCTCTGGATCGACCATCCCTCCGTCTCTCGCCGCCACGCGCGCATCATCGTCGGTGGCGACAAGGCGACGGTCGAGGACCTCGACAGCAAGAACGGCACGCTCCTGAATGGCCAGGCGATCGCGAGACGCGCCGCCCTCGACGACGGAGACAAGCTGCGGATCGGACCCGAGACGATGGTCTTTCGCCGGATGTCGCCCGGGACGACGCAGGCCGAGCAGAAGGTCTGAGGCGCGGCTCTACACCGGCCAGAGATTCGCCGAGGAACCGACCCAGGTCCTGTCCTTGTTGTAGTTGACGCCCATCATCTTGCCCTGCGAGAGCCTCGCGAGCGTCGTGACGGGGAAGGGTCGCGCGTTCTTCCAGACGAACATGAGACGAACCTCGACCTTCGAATGCGCGCCGCTCGGGTCCGTCGTCTCGATGGCGGGCGCGTAGTCGACCTTCCGCATCAGGAGCGTGTGCGGCCGCTGTTCCTCGGGCACCGCGGCGAGGTCCGCGGCCGTGACCTCGACCTTCACTCCCGACCCGGCGAAGGAGAAGAGCGGCTTCAGGACCCAATTCTCGAGGTCGGCGGGCGGCTCGCGCAGGTCCGAGAGGAAGTGCGATTCGGGGACGGTCGGATGGCGCAGCTGCGGCAGGCAATGCTTGCTCCAGCGGAAGTACCAGTTGGGGTGGCCCGCCCACGAGACGTCGATGCGCGAGGTGAGGTCGAAGGGAAGCCGGATTCCGGTCGCGGCGAGCTCGTCGAAGATGAGGCGGTTGTAGATGCGGCGGATGCGCTTGCGCTTGCCGTCGCGCTCGTACCAGAGCTCGCGTCCGACCTTCTCGATCGCGCGCGGGTCCACGGCGCGCACGCCCCAGAACTGCTCGGTGAAGGCGAAGTCGATCGCGGTCTTCTGCCGCGGCGGGTCGAGGTCGAGGAGCACGACCTCGTCGGGAGGAAGGCCCGAGACGATGGCCTCGCCCACGGTGCGCCGGTAGCCCTCCGCGTCGAGGCCCGAGAGGAACCAGCCGAGCCGTTCCCCTCCCGGAGTGATCCGCGCGAGCTCCTCGCACTGCACCGCCTGGAAGGCATAGAGCGTGGGGAAGGCCTGGAGCTCGATGAGCCGCGGCGCGAAGCGCCCGTCCGGCTCGCGCGTCACGGCGAAGTCGGTCACGGCGAAGGTCGGGAACGGATCGCACTCCGGCACGTCGAACTCAGGCGGCACGGCGGCCTCCGAGCGGCGCAGCGCCTCGGCGGTCGAGAGCTGGCGGAAGATCTCGAGGGACGCGTCGACCATCTCGTCGCGCAGCGCCACCGGCAGGAACACCGGCGACTCGGCGAGGCGGAACGGGATCTCCATGCCGCCGCGCTCCTCGAGCCGGCGTTTGTACTCGCCATACCGACCGTCGGTGAAGCTCGCGTTGTAGGCCTGGCGAAGAGAGGGAATCACGGCGCTACTTCAGCCCCTCGACGAGGTAGAGGTCGGAGGAGATCGTTCGGAAGTACGGGTAGGCGTAGCCGGTGCCGTCCGACGTGAAGCAGGCCCGGCTGACCTCGATCACGCCGACGGCGTCGCTCGGCTGGAGCTCCTTCCACAGCGCCCTCTCGCCGCTCGCCACCGACACGTGGTACACGCGCTCCGGAACGTCACAGTCGTTCTGGACGACCAGCTGTTTGTCATCGCGACTCCAGTCCGTGAGGAAGTCGCAGTCGCCGAGGGGCGGACCGGGTACCGTTGCCGGCGAGCCTCCGGAGATCGGAAGGATCCGGATCCGGCGTTCCGTGTCGCCGTAGGCGACCATCGTGGCATCCGGGGAGATGGCGTAGGCGATGTCGACGTTGGCGCCCGAGAGGGCGACGTCCGTGCGGCGGCCGCCTTCGAGGCCGACGAGCGACAAGCGCGCAGGCTCGCCGGGGGTCGTGTGGAAGATCGCGATCCTGCCGCCATCTCCGATGAAGACGGCGTAGAGCGGTTGGATTCCCTCGAGGGGGATCTGCCGGGGAGATCCGGTGCCCGTCGGGAGCAGCACGATCTCCGGTTTGGGGCCGAGCCTGATCGCGAGCGCCCACTTGCCGTCCGGAGAGAGGGAAGTGGCCTCCCCATCGCCGAGGCGCACGGCGGGGGATCCGTCGGTCCGCCGGAGGTAGACGCCGCCGGATGTGCCGCCGCCTTCTCTCGATTCGGCGAAGAGAATCCGTGAGCCGTCGGCCGCGAGAGAGCGCAGGGTCGTGCCGTCGAGCCAGCCGAGGTCCCGTTCCGGCGCCGCGTCGGCGGATTTCCAGATGACTCCCCGCCGCCCCACGTAGCGTTCCAGAAGCAGCCGGCCGTCGGGGGCGACGTCGTGAAGATGGAAGCCGTTCGCTCCAGGCCAGACGATCCGTTCCCTCCCTCCGGGAGAGGCGGCGCGCACGGCAGCATCGCCGGTGTCCCTTGCCCCGATGAAGAGAAGCTCGCCCGTGCGGGACCAGGCGAGACCATCGAGCCGCTTCAATTCTGACACGAGCGCGCGTTTCCGACCCTTCGTGTCGGCAACCCAGATCGTGAACTGGCCGTTCTTGTCGGCATCGGCGTACGCAAGCTCGCCACCGGGAGAGATCCGCAGGTCGGCGTAGTTCAGAGTGAACGATTCCTCGACCAGCCGGCCGGCGGGATACTCGAGCCGCTTCTTGCCAGCGGGCGTGAGGGAGATGACGGCCAGATTCTCGGCATCGGGCGCCCATTCGGCCGCTGCGAAGACATTGTCCTGCAGCTCCCGGGCGGCGCCGCCGCCGATGGGTACGCGCGCGAGCGTGCCCAGGCCAATGGTCTGAAACCGCCCCTTCCGGAGCAGCACGGCCAACTCTCCTTTGGAAGACACCGAGAGCACGCTGGCGCTCTCGAGTCCCAGTGGCCTCGACTCGACCGAGTCGGTTCGCACGGAGAAGAGCTCGGATGGCTTGCCCTCCCAGGCGGCGCCGTAGATGACGGTCTGGCCATCCGGTGCGAAGCGACCGGTGATGACGTTGCCGCGGCGGAACGTCAGCCGCTTCATCCGCAGCGCGGCGGCCGCTCCTCCCGAGGCGAGCCGCGTCCCGGCCCAGAACGCGAGGGCGACGACCGCGAGACTCGCCACCGCCACGGCGAGCCGACGGCGCCCTCGCGACGCCGGCGAGACGACGGGGACCGCCCCGCTTCCGACGGTTGCCGTCGAAAGAGGTCCCAGGTCGAACGCGAGATCCCGAGCCGACTGGAAGCGCTCGTCGGGCTTCTTCTCGAGGCAGTGCGAGACGATGCGCTCGAGGCCGGGGGGGATCTGCCGGCCCGACCGGGCGAGCTCGGGTGGATCCTCCTTCAGGATCGCGTTCATCGTCTCGATGGCCGTCTCGCCGAGGAACGCGCGGCGGCCGGTCAGCATCTCGTAGAGCACGGCGCCGAACGAGAAGACGTCGGAGCGGTGATCGGCGGGCTGACCACGCAGCTGCTCCGGCGCCATGTAGCCCACGGTGCCGAGCACGGTTCCGGGCTCGGTGCCCGGAGCCGCGGTGGGGGAGTGCGTGTCGCCCGACGAAGGAAGCGCGAGCTGCCGCGCCAGGCCGAAGTCGAGGATCTTGACGCGGCCGTCCTTCGTCAGGAAGAGGTTCTCGGGTTTCAGGT
>Ga0207691_10002449_pt1 | contig 18143 bp, 16 predicted proteins | sample KBSM13metaG_FD_184327 | JGI IMG/M metagenome (GOLD analysis project Ga0207691, IMG submission 184327) | Miscanthus rhizosphere microbial communities from Kellogg Biological Station, Michigan, USA - KBS M1-3 metaG (SPAdes) (version 2) | ecosystem: Host-associated > Plants > Roots > Rhizosphere >... | reverse complement strand
AGCGGTGGACCGAGGCCTGAACTGCCGGGTCAGCTGCGGCGGCGGTTTCCGGTGGTGCGGTACACGTCGAAGACGCCGTCGATCCTGCGGACCGCGCTGAGCACGTGGCTGAGGTACTTCGGGTCGCCCATCTCGAAGGCAAACTTGGAGATTGCCACCCGGTCAGTGGACGTGTGCACGCTCGCCGCCAGGATGTTGACGTGGTTTTCCGAGAGCACCCGGGTGACGTCGGAGAGCAACGATTTGCGGTCCAGCGCCTCGACCTGGATTTCCACCAGGAACACGCTGGACTGTGTGGGGGCCCAGTCCACCTCCACGATCCTGTCCGGCTGGTCCATCAGGCCGCTCACGTTGGTGCAGTCGGTCCGGTGCACGGAGACCCCGGAGCCACGCGTGACGAAGCCCAGGATCGGATCCGGCGGGACCGGCGTGCAGCACCGGGCGAGCTTGACCCAGACGTCGTCCACGCCGCGGACAACGACGCCGGAATCGGAGAACCGGGCCTTGCTGACCTGGGTGGGGATGGAGACCTCGGTGAGGGCATCGTCCGGGTGCTCGTTCCCGCCCAGGCTCTCCACCAGGCGTTCCATCACGGACTGGGCGGAGGTGTGGCCGTCGCCCACGCCAGCGTAGAGCCCGGAGATGTCAGCGTATTTGAAGTCCTCGGCGATCGCCGCGAGGGCGTCGTGGGTCATGAGCCGCTGCAGCGGCAGGTTTTGCTTCCGCATCGCTTTGGTCAGCAGGTCCTTGCCGCGGTCAATCGCTTCCTCGCGGCGTTCCTTGCTGAACCATTGCCTGATCTTGTTCCGGGCCCGGGCACTCTTGACGAAGTGCTGCCAGTCCTGGCTGGGGCCGGCTCCTTCGGCCTTCGAGGTGAAGATCTCGACCCAGTCGCCGTGGTTCAGTTCGCTGTTGAGCGGAACGAGCTTGCCGTTGACGCGTGCGCCGATAGTCCGGTGGCCCACCTCGGTGTGCACGGCGTACGCGAAGTCGACGGGTGTGGACCCGGCGGGGAGGGCCATGACCTCGCCCTTGGGGGTGAAGACGAACACTTCCCGGGCGTTGATTTCAAAGCGGAGGGAGTCGAGGAATTCGCCGGGGTCCGACGTTTCCTGCTGCCAGTCCACGAGGGAACGCAGCCAGCCCATGTCGCCGTCGCGCGGGCTGCCGGGGCCGGCCGCCGTCCGGTTCGGCTGGTCCTTGTACTTCCAGTGCGCGGCGACGCCGTACTCGGCCCGGCGGTGCATCTCGTGGGTGCGGATCTGGATTTCGACCGGCTTGCCGCCGGGACCGATCACCGTGGTGTGCAGCGACTGGTACATGTTGAACTTGGGCATCGCGATGTAGTCCTTGAACCGCCCGGGCAGGGGGTTCCAGCGCGAGTGCATCGCGCCCAGGGCCGCGTAACAGTCCCGGACAGAATCGACCAGAACGCGCACGCCCATGAGGTCGTTGATGTCGTCGAAGTCTTTGTCGCGGACGATCATCTTCTGGTAGATCGAGTAGTAGTGCTTTGGCCGCCCGGTGATCGTGGCCTTGATCTTCGCGGCCCTGAGGTCCTCGGTGATCTGGTTGCGGATGACCGCCAGGTTCTTTTCGCGTTCCGGGGTCCGGTCCCCCACCATGCGCACGATTTCCTCGTACACCTTCGGATAGAGGGCAGCGAAGGACAGGTCCTCCAGCTCCCACTTGATGGTGTTCATGCCAAGCCGGTGGGCCAGCGGCGCGAAGATTTCCAGCGTTTCCCGGGCCTTGCGGGCCGAGGACTCAGCCGAGACAAAACGCCACGTGCGGGCATTGTGGAGCCGGTCGGCGAGTTTGATCATCAGGACGCGGATGTCCTTGGCCATGGCGACGACCATTTTGCGCACGGTCTCGGACTGGGCCGCCTCACCGAAGCTGACCTTGTCCAGCTTCGTGACGCCGTCCACCAGCATGGCCACTTCCGGACCGAACTCGGTCTTCAGGTCGGCGAGGGTGTAGGACGTGTCTTCGACGGTGTCATGCAGCAGGGCCGCGGCCAGCGTGGTGCCGCTGAGGCCGAGTTCGGCGAGGATGGTGGCCACTGCGACGGGGTGGGTGATGTACGGGTCGCCGCTCTTGCGCTTCTGGCCCCGGTGGCAGCGCTCGGCGACCACGAAGGCGCGCTGGATGAGATCGAAATCCTCTTTGGGGTTGTTGGCGCGCACAGTGCGCAGCAACGGCTCCAAAATCGGCGAGTAGGCCGGAGTACCACGGCCCGTCAGCCGGGCAAGGCGGGACCTCGTGCGCTCGCGCCGGCCGGGAAAAGTGGGCCGGGCACCGGAGTTGTCCACCGGCACGGGAACATCGGGGCGTCCGGGAACCACCAGGCCGGTCTGTGAACCCTGGCCTTGGCCCTTGTCCGCAGGTGCCTCCGGCACCGGCGTCGAACGTTCTTCCAATGGAGCACCTCTCGCGACCGGTTAATTATTCAAGTGTATTCCCGCAGCAGGATACTTCGATAACCGGCGGGGATACGGCGACGGGCCGGAGGCCGTCGAAAACGACGGTCTCCGGCCCGTTTGTGGCCGCTTGGGACGGTTCAGGCGGTGGCGGGCGACGTCGGCGACTCGGCTTTGGCTGCCGCGTCAACACGCCTCTGTTCCACCCGTTTGGCCTGCTTGACCAGGTCGGGTTCGCCCTGCCGCAGCGCGGCGTACAGCGGAGCCGCGATGAAGATCGTGGCGGCAGTACCCACCAGGATGCCCACGAACAGCGCCAGGGACAGGTCCCGCAGGGTTCCGGCACCGAGCAGCCCGGCACCGATGAAGAGGATCGCGCCGACCGGCAGGATGGCCACAACCATGGTGTTAATGGACCGGACCAGGGTCTGGTTGATGGCGAGGTTGACCTCTTCGGCGAAGGTCCGCCGGGTGGAGGCCTGCATGTCGGAGGTGTTCTCCCGGATCTTGTCGAACACCACCACGGTGTCGTACAGCGAGTAGCTGAGCACCGTGAGGAAGCCGATGATGGCCGACGGCGTCACTTCGAAGTCGCTGAGGCCGTAAACACCGGCGGTCACGAACATCGTGACGGCCATGCCGACAAGTGCCGAGAGCGACATCTTCCAGGTCCGGAAGTAGAGCGCCATCAGGACGGCGGCCAGGCCCACAAAGATTGCCAGGCCCATCAGCGCCTGCTTCGTGACATCCGCACCCCAGGTGGGGCCGACGAAGGTCGAGGTGACTTCGTTATCCGTCACGCCGTAGGCCTTGGTGAGGCCTTCCTTGATCTGCAGCGTCTCGTCGTCGGAGAGCTTGTCCGTCTGGATGCGCATGGTGGTGCCCGCGACGTTAGCCACGCGCGGCACGGACCCCGCCACGACGTCCTTGACGGCCTTCTCGCCGAGGGAGGCCTCGGTGGTCTTGACGTTGGAGACCGTGAACTCGGAGCCGCCGCGGAACTCGATGCCGAGGTTGAACCCACCCTTGGCGACCGGGATCAGGATGGAGAGGGCGACGGCGATCCCGGCAATCAGGAACCACAGCTTCCTGTAGCCGACGAAGTCGTACGAGCGCTTGCCCGTGTACAGCTCATTGCCGAATGTTGAGAAGTTGACCATTTACTTGCCCTCCTTGGACGCGCTCTTGGAGGTACCGGCGAGCTGTGCCTGTTGTGCCTGATCCTGCTTTTCGGCGAGGCGGCGTTCTGCAATGGTCATCCGGCGTTCTGCTTCGGCGGCGGCGCCGGTGTTCTTCGCGCGCACCACTGCCACGGGCTTGTCCTCCGGGGTACGGACCCGGCCGGCACCGCGGTACAGCGGGACGGCGCCGAGGCGCTTCGGGTCCAGGCCCGAGAACCGGTGGCCTTCGCCGAAGAACTTGGTGCGGGCCAGCAGCTGCAGGGTGGGATGGGTGAACATGAAGACGACAATGAGGTCGGCGATCGCGGTGAGGCCGAGGGTGAACGCGAAGCCGCGGACGTTGCCCACCGCCACAAAGAACAGCACGACGGCGGCGAGAAGGTTCACGGCCTTGGACGCGAGAATGGTGCGCTTGGCCCGCTTCCAGCCGTTTTCGACGGCCGAGACCAGGCCGCGGCCTTCGCGGAGCTCATCGCGGATGCGTTCGAAGTAGACGATGAACGAGTCGGCTGTCTGGCCGATGGCCACGATCAGGCCCGCGACGCCGGCGAGCGAAAGCCGGTAGTTTTCGGTCCAGCCGAGGATGGCGATGGCCAGGAACGTCAGCACCCCGGCGATCACGAGGGAGGCCACGGTCACGAGGCCAAGGGCCCGGTACTGGAACAGCGAGTAGACAAACACCAACAGGAGGCCGATCACGCCGGCGAGCATACCCATGCGAAGCTGCTCACCGCCGAGGGTTGCCGAGATCTGCTGTTCGCTCTGGATTTCGAAGCTGATCGGCAGGGCACCGAAACGGAGCTGGTCGGAGAGGGCCTTGGCCGACTCCTCGGTGAATCCGCCGGTGATCTGCGGCCGGCCGTCGGTGATGACGGCGAGGGAGCGCGGGGCGGAGATGACCTGGTCGTCCAGGACGATTGCGAACTGGGATTTCGGATCCGAGCCGGTCTGGCCGCCGCCGGCGGCGTAGAACTGGTACAGGCGCTCGGTGATTTCCTTGAACTTGGTGGTGCCCGCGTCATCGAACTGGATGTTGACGGCCCATTCATTGGTCACGGCACCCTGGGCGCCGCGCTGCAGCTGGAACGAGGAGGACTTGATGTTCGAGCCCTTCACCTCCACCGGACCGAGGATGTACTTGATGGCCGGCGAGTTGGCCGAGGCCGGCTCGCAGGTCACCAGCGGCTTGGTCGGGTCGGAGCGCTGCTGCTTGTCCTGGGAGGGGTTGTCGCAGTCGAGGGCCTCGAACTGCTTGTAGACCTCGGGGGTAATCCAGTTCTCGTCGCTGCTGTTGGCGGGTGCGGCTGTCGGCTTCGGCAGCTGGGCATCCGGGGTCCTGGAGGCGGCGGGGACTGCTGCGCCGGGGCCGGTCTGGATGACCGGGCGGAAGTTCATGTCGGCGGAAGCCTGGATCAGCGCACGGGTTTCCTTGGCAGGGGTTCCCGGGAGGCTGACGACGACGTTGCGGCCGGACTGCGTGCTGATTTCCGCTTCCGCGACGCCCGAGCCGTCCACGCGCTGGCGAATGATCGCCACGGCCTGGTTGAGCTGGTCTTCGGTGATACCCGAACCGCCCTCAACCTTGGGCGCCAGGATCATCTGGGTGCCACCTTCAAGGTCCAGTGCGAGCTTTGGAGCCCAGCCCGCCTGGCCGGCCATCGTGCCGCCCGCCAGGACAGCCGTCATGGCGGCGATGATTACGCCAAGCCAGACCAGCATCCTGATGGCTGAGTTTTTGGGGCCAGTTCGTGCCATTGTCGATCTTTCTATTATTTACGGCGGATCCGCCGGCGCGGGCTCTGGGCCCCGCCGACGGATGCCCGCAACCGTTGCTTCGCGGGATAGCTCAGGTAGGCAGACTAGCTGTCTTTTTTGCCTTCGTCATTGAGGCGGCGCAGGGTTTCCTCGGGCGTTTCGGTGCGCGGCGCATCGTGGACGGGGGCGCTGGCGTCGGTCCCCTCAGCACCCAGCTTCTCGGTGGTCAGCGAGGACGCGTCGTCGGGAACGACGGTGGGCTCCTCGGCGGCGACAACCGGCTCCACAATTTTGGTGACGGCCTGGCGGTGCACGGTGGCGGTGTTCCCCGGGGAGAGCTCCAGCGTGACCTTGTTCTCGGCCTCATCGATGTCGATGATCCGGCCGAACAACCCAAAGCTCGTCATGACCTCGACGCCGGGGCCGAACTTCGACTGGAGCTGCGCCTGCTGCTGCTGCGTTTTCTTGTTGCGGCGGAACATCATGAAGACGAACACGCCAAGCATCACGAACAGGAGAATTGTCATTAGATCCAAGGGGAAGGTTCCGTTCTTTACTTGCATAGCTGTTTTTCAGCAACGTCCGTTTGCTCCTGACGGCGCGGGCAGGGGTCTGCGCAGCAAACTGGCAGCGAGACCGTCCCCCGGACCGCCGGCGGCTACCTGCTCTCCGCCCACGGAAACAAAACCCGGACGTGCCGAGCGTCATACCAGTCTAAAGGGAAAAGCTGAAAGAACGGTGCTAGCGGCTGTTTCGGATCCACTGAGGATCGGTTTCTTCGCCAAGATCCCCGCCGGACCCGCCGATCGGGCTCTCGCCCAGCTCGTCGGCCTGGAACAGTTCCAGCGGGTCCTGGCCGAAGGCGCCGGCCGGAATGGCGAAGCCCAGGTGTGTCCATGCCGGCGCCAGGGCTATCCGGCCTCGCGGCGTCCGGCCCAGGAGTCCTTCCCGCACCAGATAGGGCTCGGCGACCGTTTCCACGGTCTCCGTTTCCTCGCCGACGGCGATCGCGAGCGTGGACAGTCCTACCGGCCCGCCGCCGAACTTGGTGATGAGGGCCTCGAGAACGGCACGGTCCAACCGGTCCAGGCCCCGCTTGTCCACCTCGTACATGTCCAGGGCCGCGGAGGCCGCCCGCGCGTCGATTTGCTCGATGCCGTGCACGAGCGCCCAGTCCCGGACCCGGCGCAGGAGCCGGTTGGCGATGCGCGGCGTGCCCCGGGACCGGCCGGCAATCTCGCTGAACCCGGCGGAGTTGACCTTCAGGTCCAGCAGGCCGGCGGAGCGGCGCAGGACCAGTTCCAGCTCCTCGACGGAGTAAAACTCGAGGTGGCCGGTGAAACCGAACCGGTCCCGCAGCGGGCCGGGAAGGAGGCCGGCCCGCGTGGTGGCGCCGACCAGGGTGAAGGGCGGAAGCTCCAGCGGAATGGCCGTGGCGCCGGCGCCCTTGCCGACGACGATATCGACGCGGAAATCCTCCATCGCCATGTACAGCATTTCCTCGGCCGGCCGGGACATGCGGTGGATTTCATCCAGGAACAGGACCTCGCCCTCCGACAGCGAGGACAGGATGGCCGCAAGGTCGCCCGCGTGCTGGATGGCCGGGCCGCTGCTGATCCGCAGCGGAACGTTCATTTCGGCGGCGATGATCATGGACAGCGTGGTCTTGCCCAGGCCGGGAGGGCCCGAGAGCAGCACGTGGTCCGCGCTGCGCCCACGCATGCGCGAGGCCTCCAACACGAGGGAGAGCTGCTTGCGGACCCGGTGCTGGCCCACGAAGTCGTGCAGGTTCTTGGGCCGCAGGGCGGCTTCGATGACCCGCTCCTCCGGTTCCTCTCCCCCGGCGACGATCGACGGCTCAGCCACGCGCGCCTACCCGGTTCCCGGCGCGGGCGCCGTCCTGGCCCAGCCAGCGCAGCGTCGCGCGGAGAATCTCCGCTACATTGCCGTTCGCCGCGAGGTCCGGGGAATCGGCCAGGGACTTGTCGATGCTGGCCGTGGCATCCTTTTCGGACCAGCCCAGGCTGGTCATCGCGGCCACCACCTGCGGCTTCCAGACGGATTCCGCGGACACGGCCGCGACAGGCGCGCCGGCGGTGCCGTGCGGCACAAGCTTGCCGGCGAGTTCGAGCACGATCCGGCCGGCCACCTTCGGTCCGATGCCGGGGACCTTCGTGAAGGCCTTGCCGTCGCCGGAGTGGGCGGCCACCCGGATGGCTTCGGGCTCGTGGACGGCCAGCACCGCCAGGGCGAGGCGGGGACCGACGCCGCTGACGCTGAGGAGCACATCAAACACCTCGCGTTCGTCATCGCTGGCGAAGCCGAACAGGGTCAGCGAGTCTTCCCGCACGATCAGGGACGTGAACAGCTTTCCCTCCTCACCCACCCGGAGGCCGCTGAGGGTCTGCGGTGTGGCGTTGACGCTCATGCCGGCGCCGTTGAGGTCGATCACGGCGGAGGACAGGCCAACATGCGCAACGGTTCCGCGAAGAAAACTGATCAAGGCCGGGCTCCTGGTTTAACTGGCGTCTACAACTGGGTGATGAAAGAACGTACTGCCGGGCACGCCGGCTATCCGAACATATCTACGAATACCCTACCAAGCCCCGCTGCGTCACAGCCGGACATTCAGCGCGCACGGCGCGCTTTTGCCTCCGCGTCCGCCCACGCCCGCTGCGCCGGAGTGAGGGACTGACTGCCCGGCCCAGTCGTGGCTACGGCGGCCCCGCTGCCGGCCCGCCAAGCGTGGGTGATGGCCAACGCAAGGGCGTCGGCGGCGTCGGCCGGGCGCGGAGGCGCGTCCAGCCGGAGGATCTTGGTCACCAGCTTGGTGACCGCATCCTTGTTCGAAGTCCCGCTTCCCGTCACGGCTGCCTTGACCTCGGACGGGGTGTGCAGCGCCACCGGGATGCCACGGCGCGCGGCGGCCGCAATGACCACCCCGGAGGCCTGCGCCACCCCCATGACCGTGCTGACGTTGAGCTGGGAAAAGACCCGCTCCACGGCGAGCACCTGGGGTTCGTAGCGGTCCAGCCACTCGTCGATGGACGTGGCGATGACCAGCAGCCGCTGGTCCAAGCTCTCGTCGGGAGAGGTGCCCACAACGCCGAAGGCCACCAAAGTGGCCCGCCGGTTCCGCTCGACGTCGACAACGCCGATCCCGCAACGGGTGAGGCCCGGGTCAACCCCCAACACGCGCAGCGTCACGGTTGGGCCGTCAAGACCGGGCCCCAAAGTCACGTTTGGGTGAGCGGGTCACTCGGCTTCCAGTGCGGCCTGCACTTCGTCGCTGAGGTCGGCGTTGCTGTACACGTTCTGGACGTCGTCGAGCTCTTCCAGGGCGTCCACCAGCTTCATGAACTTCTTGGCGGCATCAAGGTCCAGCGGCACCTGCATGGACGGCACGAACTCGGCCTCGTCGGTGTCGTACTCAATGCCGGCTTCCGTGAGGGCATCGCGAACGGCCTGGAGGTCGGTCGGCTCGGAGTGGATCTCGAAGCTGTCGCCGTTGTCCTTGACTTCCTCGGCCCCGGCATCCAGCACGGCCATCAGGACGTCGTCTTCGGTCAGGCCGTTCTTCGGCAGCGAGACGACGCCCTTGCGGGAGAAGAGGTAGCTGACGGAGCCGGGATCGGCGATCGTGCCGCCATTGCGGGAGATGGCGAGCCGGACCTCGGAGGCGGCACGGTTCTTGTTGTCCGTGAGGCACTCGATCAGCAGCGCGGAACCCTGCGGGCCGCGGCACTCGTACATGATTTCGGTGTAGTCGACGACCTCGCCGGTGAGCCCGGCGCCGCGCTTGATGGCGCGGTCGATATTGTCAGCGGGCACCGACGTCTTTTTCGCCTTGGTGACGGCCAGTTCCAGGCTGGGGTTGCCGGAGAGGTCGGGGCCGCCCATGCGCGCGGCGACTTCGATGTTCTTGATCAGCTTGGCGAACGACTTGGCCCGGCGGCTGTCAAGGATGGCCTTCTTATGCTTGGTCGTCGCCCATTTGGAGTGGCCTGACATGCTTTACGCTTCTCCTCTGATCATTCGAATAAACAGTTCATGCACGCGCTTCTCCCCCGTCACTTCCGGGTGGAAGGAGGTGGCCAGCAGCTTGCCGGAACGCACTGCAACAATTCTAGCCGTCCCGTCCAGTACAGCGGCATGCGAGGCATGCTCCGGGTCCGCGGGTTCCGCCTGCGCCAGGACCTCCACCCCTGGACCCACGCGCTCCACCCATGGGCCTCGGATGAACACGGCATGGACGGGAGCCACGCCGGAGCCGGTGTCGCTGAACCCGAGCCCCCTGAAGTCCAGGTCCGTCTCGAAGGACTCGCGCTGCCGGCCGAAGGCGTTGCGGCGCACGGTGATGTCGAGTCCGCCGAACGTCTGCTGCGGGTTTCCGGCGAGGTCCTTCGCCGGGTCCGCGATCTCGTCCGCCAGCAGGATCATCCCGGCGCACGAGCCGTAGACGGGCAGGCCGGCCTGGATGCGTTCGCGCAGCGGATCCCGGAGCCCGAAGATCCGGGAGAGCTTGTCGATCGTGGTCGATTCGCCGCCGGGGATGATGAGCCCGTCCAGGCCGTCGAGTTCGGCGGGACGCCGGATCCCGACGCCGGCGGCACCGGCGGCTTCCACGGCATGCAGATGCTCCCGGAAATCGCCCTGCAGCGCCAGGACGCCGATCCGGAGCCCCGTTCCCACGCGGGATTCAAGGGAAAAAGAGGGGGTGGTCATCCCCACAGCATAATGCTCTGCGCTGCACGGTACGCATGGAAGACGCATGCAGCGGCCCCCGGCGTCCGGGTTCCATGCCGCTGCTGGGATATATTACAGAGCATGCTTTACTTCAGCGTTCCGCTCGGCAAGTTCGTCCGCCGGGTCTCCCGGCTCAGGGGCGGAGGCTCGGCCCTCCCCGGGCTTGTGGTCGAAAAAATCGACCCCGATTTCATGCGGCGGACGCTGTCCACGCTGCCGCTGGGGGTCGCCGTCGTCAGTGGCACGAACGGGAAGACCACCACCACAAAGATGGTCGTGGAACTGCTCGAGAGCCAGGGACTGAAAGTCTTCACCAACCGCACCGGCAGCAACTTCACCCGGGGCGTGGCCGCGGCCCTCCTGGGCGAGGTCGACTGGCGGGGCCGGCTCGATGCCGACGTCGCGGTCCTGGAACTGGATGAGGCGCATGCCGTCCACTTCGTCAACAAGGTCCCGCCGCGGTACAGCCTCCTGCTCAACGTCCTCCGCGACCAGCTGGACCGGTTCGGCGAGATCGACAAGACCGCCGAACTGCTCCAGCACATCGCGTCCAAGACCACCGGGACCGTGGTCCTGAACCGGGAAGACCCGCGCGTCGCCCGGATCGCCCAGACCCTGGACGGGCCGGAGGTGCTCTACTTCGGGCTCGACGATTCGCTGCTGAGCACCTTCCCCAACGACGACGACATGCGCGCCGCCCCGGGCAGCCCGGTGCCGGCCGCCCCCGCCCGGCCCGCCGCCGACGTCGTGTTGCGCCGCGTGGGCGCCGACGACGCCGATTTCGAGTACGACGGCGCGACGGTCACCACGGGGATGAAACTGCGCGGCGTCTACAACATCTTCAATGCCGCCGCCGCGCTGACCCTGGCCCGCGGCGTCTCCGGCGCCCGCGGCACCGGGACCGACCAGGCCGGCCTGCTCACGGCGCTGTCCAAGGTGGCGCCGGCGTTCGGCCGCGGCGAAAGCCTCGTGGTCGATGGCCTGCCGCTGGAACTGGTCCTGGTCAAGAACCCCAGCGGTTTCCGGCTCGGCCTCAAGTCGTTCCCCGCCGCCGGGTACGCCACGATGATCGCGATCAACGACAACTACGCAGACGGCCGGGACATGTCCTGGCTGTGGGACGTCGAATTCGACACGCTCCGCGACGGCGGCGTGGACCAGCTCACGGGCTCCCGCGCGTATGACATGGCGCTGCGGCTGCAGTACGACGACGTCGCGATCGGCGCCGTCGACACGGACATTGCGCCGGCACTGGCAGCGTTCATCCGCGGCGGCGAGGGCAAGCCGAAGAGGATCTTCTGCACCTACACGGCCATGCTGGCCATCCGCCGCGAGCTGTCCAAAATCACCACAGTGGAGGTGGTCTCATGACCCCCGGTTCCCCCGAAACCCCGCACGAGCTGTCCTTTGGGCACGAACTTCCGCCCGAAGATTCCGCGGCCCCCAGCAAGGGAACCATCCGGGTCCTGCAGCTCTACCCGCGGGACATGAACATTTACGGCGACTGGGGCAACGCCCTGGTCCTCGCGCAGCGCCTGCGCTGGCACGGCTACACGCCGGAACTGCTCGAGTACAACGTTGGTGACCCGTTCCCTGCGGACGTGGACCTGATCGTCGGTGGCGGCGGACAGGACAGCGGACAGCTCGTCATCCAGGACGACCTCCTCTCGCGCGAGTCCACCCTGAAGCAGATGGCCGACGACGGCACCCCGATGCTCGTGATCTGCGGGCTGTACCAGCTGTTCGGGAAATTCTTCAAGACCCGGCTCGGGTCCGTCCTTCCGGGCATCGGCATCCTGGACGTGGAAACCCACGGCACCGACGAGCGCCTGATCGGCAACGTCGCGGTCTCCTCCCCCGAATTCGGCAGCATCCTCGGCTACGAAAACCACAGCGGCCAGACCACACTGGGACCGGGTGTCGAACCGCTCGGGACAACGGCCAAAGGCACCGGCAACAACAGCACGGATGGCCAGGAGGGAGCCCGCTACCGCAACATCGTGGCGAGCTACCTGCACGGCTCGCTGCTGCCCAAGAACCCGGCTCTCGCGGATTTCCTGATCCGGACCGCCGTCGAACGTAAATACGGCAGCTTCACCCCGGGCACGCCGGATGACTCCTACGCGGTGCTGGCGCGGGAACACGCCGCCCGCCGGCCCCGCTGACCCAGGTGGCAGGCGCCGAGGGCGGCACGGTTCGGATTGGGCGCGACACGCCGGAGCGCGAGGACGTCCTGCGGCTGCTGGGCGAACACCTCGCCGACATGTACGCGACCTCCCCGCCGGAAAGCGTCCACGCCCTTGATCCCGCCGCGCTGGCCGGACCCGGCATCAGCTTCTGGACCGCCCGGCAGGACTCCCGGCTCCTGGGCTGCGCGGCGCTGAAACACCTGGCTCCCGGCGACGCCGAGATCAAGTCGATGCGCACCGCGAATGCAGCCCGCGGGCGCGGCGTTGCGTCGGCGCTGCTCCGCCGCCTCGTGGCCGAGGCCCGGCACAGCGGCTACGAACGCTTGTTCCTGGAGACGGGGAGCCAGGAGTTCTTCGCTCCCGCGCGGCGGCTGTACGAGCGGCACGGCTTCACGGACTGCCCTCCGTTTGCCGGCTACGAAGCCGACCCCAACAGCGTCTTCATGTCCCTGCTCCTGGACGCCGGGTAGCTGCCGGGCAGCTTTCCATGGGCCCGGCCTGCCCTTATCGGCTCCGGACGAAGGCCAGGACGTCGCGCGGCACCCGCCTGCTCGATCCTGCCCGGATATGGCCCCATCGCTCGTAGACGATCAGGGTGCAGTCTGGAATCAATTGCGCGGTCTCCTCCGCAACCGTCCTCGGGAAGAACGCGTCCCGGCCGCCGCAAAGCAGCAGGACGGGCGGACGAATGAGCGGCAGCACCGCCCGCGCATCGAACGCGAACTCGGCCCTGGCCTCCGTCAGGACATCCGCGGCGGGGCATCCGGAGGGGTCCAGCACGCGCCGGCCGACGACAGGTCCCAGCAGTTCCCGCAGCCACCGGGTCCGCGGCCCCGGTAAGAGGTACTCGGCCAGGACCGTCCCGGCGCGGCCTGCGTCTCCGGCAGCGACGGCTGCGGCCATCCGCTCGTCCACGTCTTTGCCCCACGCGCTCAGTTCGGCCGCCGTGACCACCATCGCGATGTGCCCGAAGGACTGGGGATGGCGGGCGGCCAGGTACTGCCCGATCATCCCGCCGAATGACTCGGCCACCACCAGGCCGACCCGGCCGCCGAACTCCTCGGCGATCAGCCGGGCGTAGTCGTCCGCCATGTCGGCGCTGGTGTGCGACGCCGGCATGTTCCGCCGGCGGGTGACAATCCAGATCGCGTACCCGGCCTCCTGATAGGCGGCAAACTCCCGCCGGAACAGTCCGCGCAGCACCCCCTGGGGCACGAAGCTCCCTGGTCCGCCCTGGACGAACAAGAGCGTCTTCGGGCCCCGGCCCCACGTCAGGTATTCCATCCCGTTGCTGAACGTCCCGCTCCGGGATTCCCGATCCCGCCGGCTTGCCCGTGCCATGACGCCGCCGGCCTACGGTGTTATCTGCGTCGTCGGCTGCGGCGTCGGCTGCGGCTGCCGGAGCAGCTCCGCGAACTCCGCCGGCCGGGATGCCGGCCACCAGTGGCCGCTGTCCACCCGGATCACCGTGAGGTCATCCACCCAGGAATCCAGTCCGTCCACGAGGTCCGGCGACAGGAAGGAATCCTTCAGCGGCACCACCACCTGGACGGGCAGCGTCACGCGGCCGCCGGCCGGCCAGTTCACCGCCGAGAAGAAATTTGCGCGGTAAAGGGCCAGGCCGCGGATGGGATCATCGCCGACGTCGCGCTTGGCCGTCTGCCCATAGCGTTTCGTGAGGAAGAGGCGCCAGGCGGCCTCCGGCAGCTTCGGTACAAGGAACGCGGCGATGTACCAGCTGCGGGCCAATTGTCCGGCCAGCTGCGGCCACGCCCGGGGACGTGCATACCGGCTCCGCACCCAGCGGGCGAAGTGCCGCAGGTCCGGGCCCGAGATGGACGTGTACCGGCCGATCAGGCCCGCGGCCCTGGGGTCCTGGACGGCGGCCCAGCCCTGGATCGAGCCCCAGTCATGGCCCACAAGATGGACATCCGCGGCTCCGACGGCGGCCAGCACGGCAAACATGTCATCCACGAGCGTCTTCAGGGTGAAGTCCCCGGGGAGGCCCATGACGGCGGACGCGCCCGCGTTCCGGGTGTCGTAGGCGACCACGTGGTGGCTTCGGGCCAGATCACGGATGGCCGGCAGGAAGACCTGATGATCGTCCGGATAGCCGTGTACCAGCAGAAGCGTCGGCACTTCGGGTCCCGGCTCCCTGCCATACTCGAACACGGCAAGCTCAGCCCCGCTGGACGCGACGGTGCTCCGCCGTTCGTTGATCATCTCCATGCCGCCCAAGCTTAGGGCCCCGGGGTGAGAATAAGCTCATGGGCGCCCGCCGCCGCGGCGCCCATCGACTCCAGCACGGCCGTGGTGCGCCGGCGCGTGGCCGCGTCCGCCGCCGTTCCGGCGCAACGGCCCTGCGGCGCGTCGGCCGCCACCGAACACCAGCGGTAGGGTCCGCGGACCATCACCGACGGCGCCCAGGCCAGGTCCGAGGCGGCCCAGGACCCGGCCGCGTCCTGGCTGAACTGCACGCGGACCAACAGGCCCTCGTTGTTGACCACGAACGACGGCGAGAGCTCGGTGATGCCGTTGCCGAGCCCGTACACAATCCAGGTTCCCTTGTACTTTTCGATCGGCAGCACCGAATGGCTGTGGTGGCCGTAGATCAGGCTAAACAGGCCGCTGTCCACGAGCGCATGGGCGACGTCGCGCTGCTGGGTGTTGGGCTCGGCTGAGTATTCCTCCCCGGCGTGCATGACCCCCAGCACAATGTCCGCGCCCAAAGCCCTGGCCTTGCGCGCTTTGGAAATCATGGCGTCGGGATCGAGCAGGTCGACCTGCCAGGGCTGCTCGGCGCGCAGTCCGTTGAGGCCGTATGCGGCATCGATGACGGCGATTCTGGCCGCGGGGGTCTGCAGGATCAGGATGCCCTGGGACTCTGCCTCGGTCCGGTACGAGCCCGTGTGCCGGAGTCCGGCGGCGTCGAGGGCGTCCAGGGTGCGGATGAGTCCCGCGGTGCCGCGGTCAACGGTGTGATTGCTGGCCGTGGTGCAGGCCTGATAGCCCACGCCGCGCACGGCGGTGATGATCTGCGGCGGAACGTTGAAGGAGGGATACCCGGAGAAGGGTCCGTCCGGGCCGGCCACCGGGGTCTCCAGGTGGCAGATCGCCACGTCGCTCTGCGCGATGTAGCGCCGCTGGCCCTCCAGCAGCGGCGCGAAGTCCAGCCCCGCGGCGCCGGCGGCGCGGGCGTCCTCGCGGGCCTGCTGCCAGAGCTGGGGATGGACCAGCATGTCCCCGGTGACCAGGACGGAGGTGCACCGGGCGGCCGCACAGCCTGGACCCTTCCCGGGCGTCGGCGTCGGCGTCGGTGTGGGTGTCGGTGTCGGTGTGGGCGTCGGGGTGCCCGACGGCGGCTGGGCAACGTCGGATGTTCCGCCGGTACCGCCGGCCGTGGGACCCGGGGGGTTATCCGGCCCGGCGAGGAACCCGCAGGATGCCAGCAACGACGCGAGAACAACGGCCGTTGCTGCGGTCAGGATCCGGCCCCGCGGCCCCGCGGTCGTGTTCTCCATGCCGCTCATCCTATGGTGGGCGGCATCACAACACACGGAGGCGATCGTTGAGAAGCGGCCGCCTGCATGAAAGAGTCATTTCATGACCAATCCCCTCCTGAGCCCCAGCACCCTGCCCTATGGACTGCCGCCGTTTGCGGATATCGACGACGCGCACTACGCCGAGGCCGTCGAGGCCGGCCTGGCCGAGCACCTTGCCGAAATCCAGGCCATCGTGGACACCCCGGCGGCCCCGACCTTCGAAAACACGGCCCTCGCCATGGAACGCTCCGGCCGGCTCCTGGACCGGGCCGCCGCGTCCTTTTTCACTCTGGTTTCCGCAGACGCCTCAGACACCATCCGGGACCTCGAGACCCGCCTGTCCCCGCTCTTCGCCGCCCACCAGGACGCCGTCTACCTCAACCGCGGGCTCTACGAGCGCTTCGCGGCGCTGGACGCAGCAGTCCTGGACGCGGAATCCGCCCGGCTCGTGGAGGAATACCTCAAGGAGTTCCGGGCCTCCGGCATCCAGCTCGACGACGCCGGCCAGGAGCGCCTCAAGGAGGTCAACGCCGAGCTGTCCCGGCTCGGCACCGAGTTCGGCCAGCGCGTCAAGGAGGGCATGAAGTCCGCTGCCCTGCTGCTGGATGACGCCGCCGACCTCGCGGGCCTGCCCGCCGACGACGTCGCCAGCGCCGCCGAGGCCGCCCGGACCGCCGGGCACGAGGGAAAGTTCCTGCTGACCCTGATCCAGCCGAGCAACCAGCCTGCCATGGCCGCGCTGGCGAACCGGGAGATCCGCCGTCGCCTCTACGAGGCCTCCATCGGCCGCGGCAGCGACGGCGGCAGCTTCGATGTGCTCGACCTGGTCAAGGACATGGTCCGGCTCCGCGCCGAGAAGGCCAGCCTTCTCGGGTTCGCGAACTTCGCCGAACTCAGCGTGGACCGGCAGACGGCACCGGACTTCCAGGCCGTTCAGGCAATGATGAGCCGGCTGGCCCCGGCCGCCGTCCGCAATGCCGACGCAGAGGCCGAGGCGCTGGCCGAGGCCGCCGGCCACCCCCTCGAGGCCTGGGACTGGGCGTATTACTCGGCCAAGGTCAAGCGGGAGCGGTATGCCGTGGATGAACAGGCCCTGCGCCCCTACTTCGAGCTGGACCGGGTTTTGAATGATGGTGTGTTCTTCGCGGCGAACGCCCTGTACGGCGTCACCTTCCACGAACGCGCCGACCTCGCCGGCTACCACCCGGACGTGCGCGTCTGGGAGGTGAAGAATTCCGACGGCACGGACCTGGGCCTTTTCCTGGGCGATTACTACACGCGGGACACGAAGCGCGGGGGCGCGTGGATGAATTCCCTCGTGGAGCAGTCAGGGCTCTTGAACACCCGACCCGTGGTGATCAACAACCTCAACATCTCCAAGCCGCCGGCCGGCGAGCCCACCCTGCTGACGCTGGACGAGCTCCGCACCACCTTCCACGAGTTCGGCCACGCCCTGCACGGCCTGTTTTCCGCCGTCACCTATCCTCGGTTCTCCGGCACGAACGTGCCGCGGGACTTTGTGGAATACCCTTCGCAGGTCAACGAAATGTGGATCATGTGGCCCGAGGTCCTGGCCAACTATGCCCGGCACCACGCCACCGGTGAGCCCCTGCCGCAGGAGACCGTGGACAAGCTCAACGCCGCCCAGCTCTGGGGCGAAGGCTTCGGCACCACGGAATACCTCGGCGCTGCCCTGCTGGACCTGGCGTGGCATGTCCTGGACGGCTCTGACATCCCGGATGACGCCGTCGAGTTTGAAGCGAAGGCGCTGGCCGCGGCCGGCGTGGCGCACAGCCTGATTCCGCCGCGCTACCGGACCGGCTACTTCCAGCACATCTTCGCGGGAGGCTGGTATGCCGCCGGCTACTACTCCTATATCTGGAGCGAGGTCCTGGACGCTGACACCGTGGAATGGTTCAAGGAAAACGGCGGCCTCAGCCGCGCCAACGGCAATTTCTTCCGCGCCGAACTGCTTTCCCGCGGCAACAGCCGGGACCCGCTGGAGTCCTTCCGCGCCTTCCGCGGCCGGGACTCGGATCTCGGGCCGCTGCTGAAGCGCCGCGGCCTCGACTAACCCCATCGGTTGCTCCGTAACCGCCGTTTTGAACCCTCTAAACGGCGTCTACGGAGCAATCGACGGGGAAAACGACGACGGCGGGTCACCTAAGAATGGTGACCCGCCGTCGTCGTGGATAAAGCTTTACTGCTGTTACCAGCCGCGCTCGGCGAGGCGGTGCGGCTGCGGGATCTCGTCGACGTTGATGCCGACCATGGCCTCGCCCAGGCCGCGGGAGGCCTTGGCGATCT
>Ga0207691_10002445_pt1 | contig 18164 bp, 16 predicted proteins | sample KBSM13metaG_FD_184327 | JGI IMG/M metagenome (GOLD analysis project Ga0207691, IMG submission 184327) | Miscanthus rhizosphere microbial communities from Kellogg Biological Station, Michigan, USA - KBS M1-3 metaG (SPAdes) (version 2) | ecosystem: Host-associated > Plants > Roots > Rhizosphere >... | reverse complement strand
CAACGCCTGCGGGTCCGATGTCCGGGTCATCGGCGCGCCCTGCATCGGCCGCTGCGAGCACGCGCCTGCCGCCGTCGTAGGGCGCAACCCCATCGACCGGGCAACCCCCGAAGCGATCCTGAAAGCGATCGCCGCCGGGCAGACGGATCCCTTCGTGGCCGACTACATCGACTACGCGGCCTATCGCACGACGGGTGGATACGCGACGTATCTGGCATGCGTCCACGGCGAGCGTGCCGTCGACGACGTCGTCACGACGATGGAGGATTCGAGCCTTCGCGGCCTGGGCGGCGCCGGATTCCCGGTCGGCCGCAAATGGAAGATCGTTCGTGCGGAGCCTGCACCGCGACTGATGGCCGTGAACATCGACGAGGGCGAGCCGGGCACGTTCAAGGATCGCTATTACCTCGAGCGCGACCCGCACCGTTTCCTGGAAGGCATGCTGATCGCGGCGTGGGCCGTCGGCATCGACGATGTCTACGTCTATCTCCGCGACGAATACGCCGCGTGCCGCGCGATCCTCGCGCGCGAGATCGCCGCGCTGCGGGCGGACCCGCCGGGCCCGCTGCCTCGCATCGAGCTGCGCCGTGGTGCCGGCGCCTACATCTGCGGCGAAGAGTCGGCGATGATCGAGTCGATCGAAGGCAGGCGCGGGATGCCGCGGCTGCGCCCACCGTATGTCGCGCAAGTCGGGCTCTTCGGTCGCCCCACGCTCGAGCACAACATGGAGACCCTCCATTGGGTGCGCGACATCCTGGAGAAGGGCGCGGCGTGGTTCGCCGACCAGGGCCGACACGGACGCAAGGGGCTGCGCTCGTTCTCGGTGTCTGGCCGCGTCGTCAAGCCCGGCGTGCACCTCGCACCCGCCGGCATCACGGTGCGGGAGCTGATCGACGAGTACTGCGGCGGCATGCAGCCCGGTCACGTCTTCTACGGCTATCTGCCCGGCGGCGCGTCGGGCGGGATCCTTCCCGCGGCGATGGGCGACATCCCGCTCGACTTCGATACGCTGCAGCCGCACGGCTGCTTCATCGGGTCGGCCGCCGTGATGGTCCTTTCGCAGCACGACCGGGCGCGCGATGCGGCGCTCAACCTGATGCGCTTTTTCGCCGACGAATCGTGCGGGCAGTGCACGCCGTGCCGCGTCGGCACGGAGAAGGCCGTCGGGCTCATGGCGCGCGATAGGTGGGATTTGCCGCTCCTGGACGAACTGTCGAGGGCGATGGCCGATGCGTCGATCTGCGGCCTGGGACAAGCCGCGCCCAACCCGATCGCGTGCGTCGTGAAGTATTTTCCGCAGGAGTTGAAGTGAGAGAGCCCTCATGAAAGCCGACGCGATCCGGTTCAAGCTCAACGGCAGCGAGGTCGCGGCCGCTCCCGGCGAGATGATCATCGAGGCGGCGGCGCGTCACGGCGTGGAAATTCCGCACCTCTGCTACACGCCGGGCATGCGGCCCGACGGCAACTGCCGCGCCTGCATGGTCGAGATCAAGGGCGAGCGCGTGCTCGCGCCTTCCTGCTGCCGCATGCCCGCGAACGACATGGAAGTGTCCAGCACCTCGCAGCGCGCCGTGCATGCGCAGAAGATCGTGGTCGAGATGCTCGCGTCCGACGTGCCGGAGCGCGTCTACAAGCCCGACTCGGAGCTCGCGCAGTGGCAGCGTTTCCTGGGGCTGGGCAAGCCGCGATTCGCACCGCGCGCTCAGCCTCTCGCGGACGAGTCGCATCCGGCGATGGCCGTCAATCTCGATGCCTGCATCCAGTGCACGCGCTGCGTGCGCGCCTGCCGCGAGGAGCAGGTCAACGACGTGATCGGCTTTGCCTTCCGCGGCGCGCATTCGAAGATCGTGTTCGATCTCGACGACCCGATGGGCGCGTCGACCTGCGTCGCGTGCGGCGAATGCGTCCAGGCGTGCCCGACCGGCGCTCTGGCGCCGGCGAAGGACGCGTACCTCGTCCCGGTCGACAAGAAGGTTCCCTCCGTCTGCCCATACTGCGGCGTCGGCTGCCAGCTCACGTACCACGTCAACGACAACACGATCGTGCGCGTCGAGGGCCGCGATGGCATCGCGAACCGCGAGCGGTTGTGCGTCAAGGGCCGGTTCGGCTTCGATTACGTCGCGCATCCGCAGCGGCTCACGAAGCCGCTGATCCGCAAGCCCGGCATGCCGAAAGACGCCGACTTCGTGATGGACCCTGCGAATCCGCTGGCGGTGTTCCGTGAAGCGACGTGGGAAGAAGCGCTCGATCTTGCCGGCGGCACGCTCGCGAAGATTCGCGACGCGCGTGGGGGTGGCGCGCTGGCTGGATTCGGTTCGGCGAAGGGCTCGAACGAGGAGGCCTATCTCTTCCAGAAGCTCGTCCGCACGGGATTTCGCTCCAACAACGTCGACCACTGCACGCGCCTTTGTCACGCGTCGAGCGTCGCCGCGCTGCTCGAGGGCATCGGCTCGGGCGCTGTCTCCAACCCCGTGATGGACGTGCTGAAGGCGGACGTCGTGCTGCTGATCGGCGCCAATCCCGTCGTCAACCATCCGGTCGCGGCGACGTGGATCAAGAATGCGGCGAAAGCGGGCACGAAGCTCATCCTCGCCGATCCGCGGCGCTCGGAGCTCGCCCGGCATGCGGCGTATTACCTGCAGTTCAAGCCCGACACCGACGTCGCGCTGCTCAACGCCATGATGCACACGATCGTGGAGGAGGGGCTCGTGTCCCGCTCGTTCATCGACGACCGCACGAGCGGGTTTGAAGAGCTCAAGAAAAACCTCGAAGGCCACAGCCCCGAGGCGATGGCGCCGGTGTGCGGCATCCCCGCCGAAACTATTCGCGAGGTCGCCCGCCTGTACGCTACCTCGAAGGGCTCCATGATCCTGTGGGGAATGGGGATCTCGCAGCACGTGCACGGCACCGACAATGCACGCTGCCTCATCGCGCTGTCGATGATGACGGGACAAGTCGGGCGGCCCGGCACGGGCCTTCACCCTCTGCGCGGGCAGAACAATGTCCAGGGCGCGAGCGACGCGGGCCTCATTCCGATGATGTATCCGGATTACCGCCGCGTCGACAACGCGGGCGCGCGCGACAGCTTCGAGTCGCTTTGGGGCCAGTCGCTCGACCCGAATCCGGGACTCACGGTCGTCGAGATCATGGACGCGGTGCATGCAGGCAAGATCCGCGGCATGTACATCATGGGCGAGAACCCCGCGATGTCCGACCCGGACGTCCATCATGCCCGCGGGGCGCTCGCAGCGCTCGAAATGCTTGTCGTGCAGGACATTTTCCTGACCGAGACGGCCTATCTCGCGGACGTCATCCTGCCGGCGTCCGCCTTCCCGGAAAAGACGGGAACGTTCACGAACACCGATCGCCTCGTGCAGCTCGGGCGCCAGGCGCTCGAGCCGCCTGGCGAGGCGCGGCAGGACCTGACGATCATCATCCAGATGGCGAAGCGGCTCGGGCTCGACTGGCGTTACGCGGATGTAAGCGAGGTGTTCGACGAGATGCGGACGGCGATGCCGTCGATCGCGGGCATCACGTGGGAGCGCCTCGAGCGCGAGAGCGCGGTCACGTATCCGTGCGAGAACGAAGGCGATCCAGGGACGCGCGTAGTGTTCACCGAGAACTTCCCGACGGACTCGGGCCGCGGCAAGTTCGTTCCCGCCAAGGTCATTCCGGCGGCGGAACAGCCCGACAGCGAGTACCCATTCGTGCTGATCACCGGGCGGCAACTCGAGCATTGGCATACCGGCAGCATGACGCGGCGCACCGAGGTGCTCGACGCGATCGAGCCGGACCCGGTCGCCTCGCTTCATTCGCTCGATCTCGCGGCGATGAACGTCCCGCCCGACGGGTTGATCACCGTCGAGTCGCGGCGGGGCCGCATCTCGCTTCGCGCGCGCGCCGACGACGGCACGCCCCGCGGCGCCGTGTTCATCCCGTTTTGCTACTACGAGGCGGCGGCCAACCTCCTCACCAATCCTGTGCTCGACCCCTTCGGCAAGATTCCGGAGTTCAAGTATTGCGCCGTGCGCGTGGAAGCCGGCGGCCAAGAAAGCGAGACGCGCGGATACGCCTCGTCACAGGATCAAGTGACGGCATGAGATACCGTGACCTTGAGCAAGCGGTTTTTTCATGTGGTCGCGGCGCGCGCGGTGAAGGCGCGCCGGTGCTTGGCGACGCTGTAGATCGCGAGCAGCAGCTTGTGCATGCAGGCAACCAACGCCACCTTGGGCAGCTTGCCGCGAGCGAGCAGCCGTTGATAGTGGTTGCGCAGCCATGGATGGGTGCGCACGGCGGTGAGCGTTGGCATCCACAAGGCGGCCCGCAGGCGGGCGTTGCCGATGGAAGTCAGCGCCGCGCGGGTGTGCTGGTAAGCAGGCGGCCGACCTCATGCTGGCGCAGCTTGCCGTCGATATCGCGATCGAGCTCGTGCAAGCGCCGGCGCAAGGTATCGAGATCCTGGCACGCATAGCGGACCTGAACGCGATAGGCGGCGCTGTGATGACGGCCGACCGAGTGGCGTGCCGCGTCGATAAGCGTGCGGGCAAGGTCGAGTCCGACCTGATGGCGGCCATCGTAGCGCAGGGCGGCCAAGCGCTTGACCGATACCCCGTGCAAGGCAGCGGCGGTGCGGTAGTCATGCAAGATCGCGCTGGCCAGTTCGCTGTCGAGACTGCGCACGTAGCGGGTGAATTCGGGGAAGCCGAGGTCGACCAGGCGATGCAACTGGCGCACGCGATCACCGAAATCCTGCAGCAGCCGCTCGCGCAGACGCACCCGCGCGCGCAACTCGTCGGTGGCCGCATCGGGCAATTGTGTGGACAGCGGGCGTTTCTGGGCGGCGAAGCGGGCGATGCCCAGCGCGTCGATGGCATCAGTCTTAGTGCGTTCGAGGTTCTCGGCCGCGAAGCGATGCGTACGCACGGGATTGAGCAAGGCGACGCGATGACCCGCGGTAGCCAGAGCGGCGAACAGGTTCTTCCAGTAATGTCCGGTGGCTTCCATCGCGATCAGCACTTCGCCTGGCGTACCGAGCAGCGCCAGCGCGCGTTCATAGCCGGCGGCGTCTTCACCAAACGACGTGGGCTGGAGTGCAACGGCGCCGTCATCGGCGACGATCGCAAGGACGTGCGTTTCGGACGCGATATCGACTCCCGCAAAGCGCATAGGACCTCCTGGCGACGGAGGAAGTCGGGAGCCTCGGAGCCGGTGCTCAAGTCCACGCTTGTGCATGCAAGGACACGACGCAGTCGGCCTCGGGATACCGTCCGGACTCCGAGCACCGGTCGAGGGCGCCAATCTCATGCTCGAGGACGACGCCTCAGCGCGTGGGCGGCGACCCTCTCCCGGATTCCGTCGCTGTCCATTCTCACCCGACTCACCCAATGAGTGGACAACATACAAGCGCGTAGGGTGTCCCATTGACTCGCGCGGCGTGAAAGCGCTGGCGTTCGACGTGTTCGGCACGGTCGTGGATTGGCGCGGCAGCGTCATCCGCGAAGCGACGGCGTTCGGAAAAAAGCACGGGATCGACGCCGATTGGGCGCGTTTCGCCGATGCGTGGCGCGCGGGGTATCGCCCTGCCATGCAGAAGGTGCGAAGCGGCCAGTTGCCGTGGCTCAGCATCGATGCGCTGCACAGGCTCATCCTCGACGACCTCGTGGTCGAATTCGGATTGCGCGACCTCCCCGAGAGCGAGCTCGATCAGCTGAACCGCGCCTGGCATCGGCTCGACCCGTGGCCCGATGCGGTACCCGGCCTCACGAGGCTCAAGTCGCGCTACGTCATCACGACGCTTTCCAACGGCAACGTTTCGCTGCTGACCAACATGGCGAAGCGCGCGGGGCTGCCGTGGGACTGCGTCGTTTCGGCGGAGCTTTTCCGGCATTACAAACCGGACCCCGAGACTTACGTCGGCACCGCCGACCTGCTGGACGTCGCTCCCGCCGAGATGATGCTCGTCGCATGCCACCCCGACGATCTGCGCGCGGCGCGCGCCACCGGTTGCCGCACCGGCTATGTCGAGCGGCCTCTGGAGGTCGGACCGGGCCAGCCGACGCCGCGTGTCGAACCGGGCGAGTTCGACGTCGTCGCGCGCGACTTCGCCGAGCTCGCGGACCGGTTGGGCGCCTAGATCGAGCTCTGAAATCGTCGACGCAAGCCGCGTTCCGCGCGGCGGTCAAAGAGTCGATCGGCGTCCCGTCGATGGTGCTCGCTGCCGGCTACCTGGGCTTCGGCGCGCTCGCGAACGGCAGCGCTTTCCCGCTCTGGGCGGCGCTCCTCTCCACGCTGACGATCTTCGCACTGCCCGGTCAACTGGCGATGTTGGAGATGTCGATCGCGGGCACCGCGCCGCTCATCGTCGTGATACCGTGTCGCTCACTGCAGCGCGGTTTTTGGATGACGGTGGCGCTGCTTCCCACGTTGCGTTCGGGGGACAGGCCGCCATGGCGGATCTATGCGGCGGTTCACCTGCTCGCGATGACGGGCTGGGCCGCCAGCATGCGGCGCTGCCCAGACTTGCCGCAGGCCGGGCGCCTGCCGTGGTTCGTCGGCTTCGCATTCACCAACTGGGTGTGCTGTCTCGTCGCCACCGCGGTGGGATACAGCTCGCCCATTCGATGCCGCCGCTTCGCCAGGGCCTGGTGTTTGTCGGCCCGCTTTATTTCGTCCTGATAATTGAATGGCGAGACGCGCAGCCGTCACGGCATTGCGGCGCTCGCGTGCGGAGCGGTGGCGGGGCCGCTCACCTACACCGTGGCGCCCGAATGGAGCGTGCTGCTGGGAGGTCTCGTCGGCGGCACCCTCGCATTTCTCGCATTGCGCCGCGGAAAACGTGCCTGAGCTCGCGCTCCTCGTCATCGCTTGCGGGATCGGCACGTACGTGTGGCGAGGCGTGGCCTGCTGATCTCGGGCCAGGTGCGCGCCGATCGCCAGTTCTTCCTGTGGGCCGGCTGCGTCGCGTACGCGATGATTGCCGGCCTCACCGTGCGCATCATGCTGGTGCCGGGCGGCACGCTCGCGGATACCCGCCTGTGGGAACGCCTCGTCGCGTGCGCCCTCGCGCTCGCCGTTTACTTCATCGTCCGCCGCAACCTCTTCGTCGGCATCGCCACGGGGTTTGCGGTGCTCGTCGCGCTGTCGTCCCTGCGCCATCCGTTGTAAGCCCGCGTTTGTGCCGAGCCGAGCGAATTCTTCTTCTACGCGCCGCGAACCTTCGCCAGACCGCGCGACACGACCGGCCAGAACAGCATGATCAACCCGAGGCCGGTGATGGTGCCGACGAGTGCGTTCGAGAAGAAGATCCGCATATCGCCCTGTGCGATCAGCATCGCCTGCCGGAACGAGTCCTCGGCGCGATCGCCCAGCACCAGCGCCAGCACCAGCGGTGCGAGCGGGTAGTCGAGCTTCTTGAACATGTAGCCGACGACGCCGAAGATCATCATCAGCCAGATGTCGAGCATCGCGTTGTGGACCGTGTACGCGCCGATCGCGCAGATCACGACGATCACGGGCGCGATGATCGAGAACGGCACGCGCAGGATCGCCGCAAACAGCGGTACGCACGTGAGCACGATCACGAGCCCCGCGAGGTTGCCGAGATACATGCTCGCGATGAGCCCCCAGACGAAGTCCTTCTGCTCGACGAACAGCAGCGGACCCGGTTGCAGCCCCCAGATCAGAAGACCGCCGAGCAGCACGGCCGCGGTGGGGGAGCCCGGAATGCCGAGCGCCAGCATGGGCAGGAGGGCGGCCGTGCCGGCGGCGTGGGCGGCGGTCTCGGGCGCCACCACGCCTTCGATCTGACCCTTGCCGAACTTGTCGCCATCCTTCGACATCCGCTTCGCGACGCCGTAGCTCATGAACGACGCGGGCGTCGCGCCGCCCGGCGTAATACCCATCCAGCAACCGATCAGGCAGCTGCGCAGCGAAGTGAGCCAGTAGTGCGGCAGCTTCTTCCAAGTCTCGAGGACGACCTTCGGATTGATCTTCGCCGACTTCCCGGAGAACGACAGGCCCTCTTCCATCGACAGCAGGATCTCGCCGATGCCGAAGAGCCCGATGACGGCGATCAGGAAGTCGACGCCGCGCATCATCTCCGGAAACCCGAACGTGAGCCTGAGCCGGCCGGTGATGTTGTCCATGCCGATCGCGGCGAGCGCGAAGCCCAGCATCATCGCGGCGAGCGTTTTCCACGCCGAGCCCTTGCCCATGCCGATGAAGCTGCAGAACGTGAGCAGGTAGACCGCGAAGAATTCGGGGGGGCCGAACTTGAGCGCAAATTTCGCGACGAGCGGCGCCAGGAACGTGATCATGATGACGGCGAACAGCGCGCCGATGAACGAAGACGTGAACGAGGCGGTCAGCGCCTCGCCCGCCCTCCCCTGCTGCGCCATCGGGTAGCCGTCGAACGTCGTGGCGACCGACCACGGCTCGCCGGGAATGTTGAACAGCACCGACGTGATGGCGCCGCCGAACAGCGCGCCCCAGTAGATGCACGACAGCATGATGATCGCCGAGGTCGGCGGCATCGTGAACGTGAGCGGCAGCAGGATGGCCACGCCGTTCGCGCCGCCCAGCCCCGGCAGCACGCCGATGATCACGCCGAGCACGATGCCGATGAACATCAGCAGCAGGTTGAACGGCGACAGGACGACTGCGAAGCCGTGAAAGAGGGCGCTTATCTCGACCAAGGGGATTCCTCCAGCACCTGCCGGGACGTTCGAATCAGCGGTGCGGGTTCAGGGTGAGCGGGGCCTAGTATCCGAGCCACGCGAGCGCGTCGTAGGCGCCCTTGAACAGCGGGACCTTGAACCAGATTTCGAACAGCACGAAGATCGCCGCGCTGACCCCGAACCCGATCGCGGCGCTCTTGACCCACGAATAGTGGCCGAGCCAGCGCATGAACAGCATGATGTAGACGGCGGACGCGACATACATCCCGACGAGCTGCACCGCCAGCACGTAGACCACGGCGGGCACCAGCACCGACAGCACGAGCTTCAGCTGGCCCCACTCGACGAAAAGCCCCGGCGGAGCCGTTGCTTTGCCGTCTCGCCGCCATTGCGTCAGGAAGACGCGCACGAGCGTGGCGAGGCTCGCGACGCCGAGCAGAAGCCCGATGTAGAACGGGAAGTAGCCGGATTGCGGCCCGTCGTTGCCCCACTTGGAGCCGAGGCGGTAGCTGTCGTACACGACGAGCGCGCTCAGCGCCAGCAGCACGAGCGCGACGACGATCTCCATCGTGCGTGTCGAGATGCCGGCGTCGTCGGCCGTTTCCTGATCGTCCATCGGTCCTCCCGTCCGACACTGCGCGCGCCCGGCGGGCCTTCGGCCCGCCGCGGCTCAGGTGTCACTGGGCCAGGAAGCCCGCTTCCTTCATCAGCGACTTGTGGGTGTTCTCGGCGTTCTCGACCCACTTCGTGTACTCGGGGCCCGACATGAACGTCGCGTTGAACGCACCCTCCTCCATGAACTTTTTCCAGTCGGGCGTCTCGCGGACCTTCTTGAAGAGATCGACGTAGAAATCGACCTGGTCCTTGGTGACGCCGGCCGGCATGAAGATGCCGCGCAGCATCGTGTAGTCGACGGGCACGCCCGCTTCCTTGCAGCTCGGGATGTCATTCCACGACATCGTCGAGGTGACCTTCTCCTTGTACGGGATGCGCGTGTCGTCGAACACGCACAGCGGCCGCAGGGAGCCGGCGCGCCACTGCGCGACCGCCTCGATCGGGTTGTTGACCGTGGAGTCGATATGCTTGCCGACGAGCTGGACCGCGACGTCGCCGCCCCCTTTGAAAGGCACGTAGGTGAACTTGACGCCGGGCACCGCTTTCTCGATCGCGACGGTGATGATCTGGTCTTCCTGCTTCGAGCCCGTGCCGCCCATCTTGAACTTGTTAGGGCCGCCGGCCTTTACGGCGTCGAGGTACTCTTTCGCGCTCTTGTACGGCGTCTCGGAGTTGACCCACAGCACGAACTGGTCGAGCGCGAGCATGGCGACGGGCGTCAGATCTTTCCAGTTGAAGGGCACGCCGGTCGCGAGCGGCGTCGTGAAGAGGTTCGAGAGCGTGATGATGATCTTGTTGGGATCGCCCTTCGCCTCCTTGATGGCGAGGAAGCCTTCCGCGCCTGCGCCGCCGGACTTGTTGACGACGATCATCGGCTGCTTCATCAAATTGTTCTTCTGGATGACGCCTTGCAGGAAGCGCGCCATTTGATCAGCGCCGCCGCCCGTGCCCGCCGGCACGACGAACTCGACGGGCTTCGTCGGTTCCCAGGCCGCATGGCCCGCGACAGGAACCGCCAGTGCTATCGCTGCCACCGTCAGCGCGGACAAAGACCGCGCCGTGAATGCTGTCCGTTTCATCTCTACTCCTCCTGGTGTGCGGCCTTGTCCGCTTTTCGCGTCGAGTCGCGGGCCGGCCGGGGGTTCCACGCAGTTCCCACAATCTCCGGCCCGCAATACGTTTAGACGATGTTACCCCGTTTCTCCGTCCGTGGTATACCACCGACCACGGGGAAGCGGCCGAGCTTGCCGATACCGTATGGCGACGCGACTGAGACCCTCAACGCGTCGGGCCCCCCGTCCGTTGGCTTGCCTCGACGATGACCCTTCCTCCGCACGGTTCGGCCTCGACCGCGGGCATGCGTGCGCTGGCCGCCGTGGATCGCATCCGTGCCCTCGCCGACCCGGGAAGCGTTCAGCCTGTAAGCGTTGAGCTCGAAACCCCCCGTCCGTCGCCGCACCTCACGCGGTGGGGCATCGCCGCCCAGGACGACGATGGCATCGTCGTCGCGCGCGCCTCCGTCGACGGCGCCACTGTCCTGATCGCGGCGCAGGACGAGCGATTCCTGGGCGGCAGCGCCGGTGCGAACCACAGCGACGCGCTGCGCAGGTTGTTCGAGGTCGCCGCGGCCGAGCGCCCCGCTGCCGTCGTGGTGGCCGCAGGATCGGGGGGCGTAAGGCTGCACGAAGCCAACGCCGCGGAATGGGCACTCGCCCGTGCGCTGTCGGCGCTCCTCGACCTTCGGGCCAGCGGCATTCCGGTGCTCGTCATCGGCGCTGCGGATGTTTTCGGTGGGACGTCGGTGCTGGCGTGCGCCGCCGAGCGACTTGCGCTGTTGCCCGGCGTGCGGCTCGGGCTGTCGGGTCCGTCGGTCATCGAGACGACGCGCGGCAAGAGCGAGCTCCATGCCAGCGACAAAGGCGCCGTGGCAGCCGTGTTCAGTGCAGACGCCCGTGCGGCGGCTGGGCACGTCGAGCTTCTGCCTGACACGGCCGCGGCGGCGCGGGAGTGGATCACGCAGATGGCGCGAGACTCGATGCCGTTCGCGAGGTGGGCACGCGAGATGCACGACAAGCTGGGAGAGCGGCTCGCTGCTTGGGACGAAGCTCGTGGCACCGATTCGCTGCAGCCCTGCGGTCGACCTGATGCCATCCCGGCAAACCTTGCAGCGCTATTCGCCAGCGCGCGGCCGATCGATCCGGCGGGTTGGCTCGCGCGCATCGGCGACGGGCCGAACTGGCTCTGTCGCCCGATCGGCGCCGGCACGTTCGGACCGCGCGAGGCGCACGCGGTGGACGCGGCGCTGCTGGCGCACGTTGCGCCGGCGGCGGCGCGAGGTCCGCAGGCTCTGCTGCTGATCGGCGATTCGCGCGGCCACGAAGTCTCGCGGCAAGCCGAAGCACTGTGCGTATCGCAATATCTCGCTCACCACGCTGCGGTGCTGGCACTGCTGCGCGCGCAAGGCGTGCGCTTGCACGGGCTGCTCGCAGGTGTTGGCCACAGCGCGGAATTCTTCGCCAACGTGCTGCAGGCGACGGACCTGCACGCGCTGGGCGACGCGCGAGTCGTTGCGATGGAGCCCGCCGCCGTGGCGCGGGTCACGCGGCTGCCGCAGGCGGACCTGCAGGCGCTCATCGAGAACGATCCGTTGCTCGGTCAGCCTATTCGCCACTTTGCGCGCTTTGCGGGCATGGACATCCTATCGAACGCGGACATCGCGCGCCTCGGCCTCGCCGAAGACGAACGAGGGCAGGTGCGCTAGCCGCGGGCGGCGTTCCAGGCGCGGGCGATCTGTTCCGCGCGGTCTGCGAGCAGCGCATCGGCGTGAGCGATGCAATCCTCGAGCGACATCGGACCTGAAGGTAGCGCGAAGCAGCCGCTGAAGACCTTCGACAGCTCGGGCAGCGCCGCGGTGTCGACTGCGCCGGACAACAGCGTTATGGGCACACCGACGGCACGGGCGCGTTCCGCAACGACGAACGGCGCCTTGCGTAGCAGCGTCTGGCGATCGCTGCGCCCTTCGCCGCTGAATGCCCACGTCGCGCCGTCGAGCGCGGCGTCGAGGCCGATCAGATCGGCGACGACCTCGGCGCCCGATCGGAACGAAGCGCCGACGAGTTGAAGCGCGAATCCGAGCCCGCCGGCGGCGCCCGCGCCCGGCCGCTCCGCGACGTGACTGCCGACCGCGCGCTCTGCAAGGACCGCGTAGCGGGAAAGCGTCGCGTCGAGCGCCGCGATGTCGTCCGGACGGACGCCTTTTTGCGGCCCGAACACGGCGGTTGCGCCGCGCTCGCCGCACAGCGGATTATTGACGTCCGACATAATGGTGATCGCCGATTCGCCGAGCCTCCTATCGAGGCCTGACGCATCAGCGTGCGCGGCGCTCGCGAGCCCCTGCGGCGTGGGAGCGACGGCGCGCCCCGCGTCGTCGACGATCGCGAGTCCGAGCGCCGCGAGCATTCCGGCGCCTCCGTCGTTCGTGCTGCTTCCCCCGACGCCTATCATGAAGCGGCGCACACCCGCGTCGAGCAACGCGCGGATCATTTGGCCCATCCCGGTGGTCGAGCGCGCGGCGACGTCGACCGCCACGCCGTCGCGATCGGTGATGCCCACGATCTCCGCGGCCTCGACGATCGCGGTCACGCCCTGCCCGTCATCGACGACGCCGTACGCCGCGGTGCGCTTCCTGCCGCCCGCCCCCGTGACTTCGCGCGTTCTTCGCTCGCCGCCGCGCGTCAGCACCGCGTCCAGCGTGCCCTCGCCGCCGTCGGCCATGGGGCAGGCGCGGATCTCGGCCTCGGGCCACACGCGTCGCAGTCCTCGCGCGATCGCGGCGCAGATCTCGGGCGCCGACAGCGATCCCTTGAACGAGTCGGGCGCGACGACGACGATCGGCGGAAGCGAAGCCTGCATGGCATATGATTTTTCGGACGCTAGCGTAGCAGTCTACTCATGGGCCCGATGAATACCGCAAAGTCGTTGCTCGTGACCGCGTTCACCGCCCTGGCGACGCTCGCCGGGTGGGCCGGTGCAACGTCGTTGGCGCGCGCCGCCGATTACGAGCGCGAGGAGCGATGGGCACGCGAGGTCGTTCCTTCGATCGTCGTCGGGGATGCCGTGTGGCTCGCAACCCCGTCCAGGGCGAAAGTGCTCGCCATCCTGACGTTGCCGGCGCGACCCGCCGCCGGCGGAGTCGTCGTCGTGCACGGGCTCGGGGTGCATCCCGATTGGGAACTGATCGGCGGGCTCCGCACGGGCCTCGCCGATGCGGGCTACGTGACGCTCGCCGTGCAGATGCCGGTGCTGGCGGCGAGCGCGAGCCGCGAGGATTACTCGGCAACGATGCTCGAGGCCGCCGAGCGCATTGCAGCGGCGGTCGATTACCTGCGCACCAAGAGCATCGCCAAGGTGGCGATCGTTTCGCACAGTATGGGCGCGTCCATGGCCAATGCGTTTCTCGCACGGAACGCGATCGATGCCTGGGCGCCGATCGGCATGTTCGGCCCGTTCGCCGCGCCGCCGCGCGAGCCGGTGCTCGACATCGTCGCCGAAACGGAGATCGCACCGGTGCGTGAAACAGCCCCCGCCCGCGCGGTGACGCTGCCGAAGGATGCGTGCTCGCGGCAGCTCACGATCGCGGGGGCCGATCATTATTTCGAGAGGCGCCAGAAAGAGCTCGTCGCGACCATCGCGGCATTCCTCGAGCGCGCGTTCGCGGGGCGTTGCGCAACGAGCTAGTCGTGATTTCCATGAGGGTTGTTCATCCGCACTGATTCCGAGAACCTGATTGTGCGAGCCGTTCAATCGCGATCGTCGTCGACGCCGCGCGCCGCGCGCGAGAGCCGGTCCCGGACCGCGAGCCAGGCATCGTCGTCGGGCACCCTCTCGATCAGGATCACATCCGCATTCGCGGCGTCGAGCGTGCGCAGGTTCGCATAAAGGTCGTGCGCGTACTGCGAGGCATCGAGGGAGGCCGGCAGCCACACGCCGGTGAAGTCGGCCGGGCGCGCAAGCGTGCGGGCGAGCACGGCGACGATTTCGTCGCGTTCGTCGAGCTGCGTAATCTCCGCACGCAGCATGTCGGGCGCGAGCAGGCTGGCGGGCGTCCGTGGCGCATAGTGCGCGGCAAGCGTGCCCGACGCGCGAGGCGCGCTCGCGTCCGGCTCGTCGAGCGGTCGCCCCAGCACGCGCGAGAGGGCGGACACGCCGACGCCGCCCGGTCGCAACAGCACCGGCCGATCGTCGGAAAAGGCGACGATCGTCGATTCGATTCCGATCGGGCACGAGCCGCCATCGAGGATCAACGCGACCGAATTGCCGAGGTCGTCGTCGACGTGCTGCGCCGTCGTCGGCGAGATGCGCCCGAACCGGTTGGCCGACGGCGCCGCGATGCCGCCGCCGAATGCGGCGATGAGCTCCCGCGCCACCGGATGCGACGGCACGCGCAAGCCGACGCTGTCCTGTCCGCCGGTCACTATGTCCGCGACGTGCGACGCACGCGGAAGGATTAGCGTCAGCGGCCCTGGCCAGAACGCCGCCGCGAGATTCATGGCCGCATCCGGCACGGCGCGAGCCCAATGCGCAAGTTGCATTGCATCCCCCAGGTGCACGATCACGGGATGGTCGGCGGGCCGGCCTTTCGCCGCAAAAATGCCGCGCACGGCGTCGGGGTTCGCGGCATCGGCGCCCAGGCCGTAGACCGTCTCCGTCGGAAACGCGACCAGCAGGCCATCGCGCAATAGGTGCGCGGCCCGCGCGATGGCGGCGGCGGTGGGTGCGGCAATGCGTTTGTTCACGACGCTGTCGACTACACGCTGTCGCGGGCTGCGTGAACGGGGCACGAGGAAGCCTTGCTCATTCTGCTAGAATCGAAAGTCCATGCGACGCGCGGCCGGGTTGTGGTTCTGGCGCGTACGCGACGCGCAAAAAAGGAGCGGGGAATGAGCGAATTTCTGTTTACGTCGGAGTCGGTGTCGGAGGGGCATCCGGACAAGGTCGCCGACCAGATTTCCGACGCGGTGCTCGACGCGATTCTAGAGCAAGACCCGACGGCGAGGGTCGCGGCCGAGACGCTGGTGTCGACCGGGCTCGTCGTGATGAGCGGCGAAATCACCACTTCGGGCAAGCACGACTACGCGCGAGTCGCGCGCGAGACGATCCGCAAGATCGGCTACAACGATCCCGAGCTCCGGTTCGACGCCGACGGGTGCGCGGTGATGGTGTGCTACGGCCGCCAGTCGCCGGACATCGCGCGCGGCGTCGATCACGCCTCCGACGAATACCTGAACCAGGGCGCCGGCGACCAGGGACTGATGTTCGGCTATGCGTGCGACGAGACGCCGGCGCTAATGCCGTTCCCCATCTACTATTCGCACCGGCTCGTCCAGCGCCAGAGCGAAGTCAGGAAGGACGGCCGGTTGCCGTGGCTTCGCCCGGATGCGAAGTCGCAGCTCACGGTTCGCTACGTCGACGGCAAGCCCGTCGCGATCGACACCGTGGTGCTGTCGACCCAGCACCATCCCAGCATGAACGAGAAGCAGGGCGAACTGGCGGAAGCGGTGATCGAGGAAGTGATCAAGCCGGTGCTGCCGGCGCACATGCTGAAGGGCGCGAAGTATCTGGTCAATCCGACCGGCCGCTTCGAGATCGGCGGTCCGCACGGGGACGCCGGGCTCACGGGGCGCAAGATCATCGTCGACACGTACGGCGGCGCGGCGCCGCACGGCGGCGGCGCGTTCTCGGGCAAGGACCCGTCGAAAGTCGATCGCTCGGCAGCCTACGCAGCGCGCTACGTCGCCAAGAACATCGTCGCTGCGGGCATCGCGTCGCAGTGCCAGGTTCAACTCTCGTACGCCATCGGCGTTGCGCGCCCGATCAACGTCACCGTCTATACGGAAGGCACCGGGCGCATTCCCGACGAAAAGATCGCCGAGCTCGTCAACACGCATTTCGACCTGCGGCCGAAGGGCATCATCCGCATGCTGGACCTCCTGCGCCCGATCTACCTCAAGACGGCCGCGTACGGACATTTCGGCCGCGACGAGCCCGAGTTCACGTGGGAGGCGATCGACAAGGTAATGGCGCTGCGCGACGCGGTGGGCATCTCGCACGCCGGCGACGGGGCGAGGGCCAAAGTCCACGCCTGACGGTGCAGCAGCGCGGCTGCCGAAGCACTGGCGCCGCGCGATCGGTCGGCAATTCCTGCATCGCGGCCAGCTGCCTCGAGAAGCGGTGATCGCGAGCCCGACTTCCGTCGGCGCGAAGGCACTGGTAGAATGGCAGCTTCGAATTGCAAGACAAGGAGGTGATGCTCATGGCCGAAAGAACCCGAACCCGCCGGAACACCCTCGAGCGTCGCTGCCTCGGCAAGGCGTACAAGCGTCTCTTCGTCGGCTCGACGAAGGGCGTCTTCAAGATGCTCGAAAAGATCAAGAAGGCTTAAAGAGCTTTCTGAGAGCGGCGCCTCGCGCGCCGACCGATTTACCCAAGGGCCGCTATGCGGCCCTTGGCGTTTTTGGAGACAGGGTCAGAGACGATTTTCTTCAACTGTTCGCAGTGAGGCCAGAGCACGATTGTGCAGAACAGTACGCACGCACCGCAACGCATCCAAATTCGTCTCTGACCCCAGTTCGCCTCAGTTTGCGTTTGAACGTCGCGGCCGGCCAAGGTCTAACGACCTCGACTGCTCTCCTTGGGACTCATGCCGTTCGCGTATTACGCCAGGCTTTCCGCCGCGCGCCAGCGCATCTACCGCGAAAGCGCGGCGATCCAATCGCTCGCGCCGCCCGCAGGCGTTGCAACGGGTGCGCACGTCGCGCAGATTCGCGCGAGTCTCGCGGCGGAGAACCGTGCACAGGTCCAGACGGCGTGCCAGGCGCTGATCGACGCGCTCGTTGCCGGCTACGGCGTCCAGAAGATCCGCGTGCGCGTGCTGGCGCGGCGACCTGCGGACGACGCTGGCGAGCTCCACGGCCTCTACGAGCCCGACGACCCGCCGAAGCCGGCGCACATCACCGTGTGGATGCGCACCGCGGCGCGCAAGGACGTCGTCGCGTTCAAGACGTTTCTCCGCACGCTGATCCACGAGCTGTGCCATCACCTCGACTACGAGCTCTACGAGCTCGCTGAAACCTTCCACACCGAGGGCTTCTACAAGCGCGAATCGACGCTTACCCACGCGCTGCTGCAGTCGGAGTCGACGACGGGCGATATCCCGGGTTAGAATCCCGGTCCCTTCCCGAGGAGCGTTGCAACAGGCCGGCGCGTGGCTCGGACCGCGTGGTTTACACCCGCGGATTCCACCACGCAGCTTTCACCGCCGCCTGCCAGGCTCGGGGACTTAACCCTTGCAACCGCGCTCGTTGAACCGTGCCCGCGCACGGGGTGACGAGTCTCATTCTGCCCCGCCGCGCGGTCACGAACGATGGAGTGACCGATGAACGCTGCATCCGACACGAAGAATTTCGCCGACTTCAAGGTCGCCGACCTTTCGCTCGCCGACTGGGGCCGCAAGGAAATCGCGATCGCCGAAACGGAGATGCCCGGCCTCATGGCGATCCGCGAGGAGTTCGCGCCGCAGCAGCCGCTGCGCGGTGCGCGCATCGCCGGCAGCCTGCACATGACAATCCAGACCGCGGTGCTGATCGAGACGCTGCAGGCGCTCGGCGCCGACGTCCGCTGGGCGTCATGCAACATCTACTCGACGCAGGACCATGCGGCGGCGGCGATTGCCGCGCGCGGCACCCCGGTGTTCGCCTACAAGGGCGAGTCGCTCGAGGAGTACTGGGAGTACACGCATCGGATCTTCGATTGGACCGCGGCTGGTGGCGGCAGCGGGCCCAACATGATCCTCGACGACGGCGGCGACGCGACGCT
>Ga0207691_10002441_pt1 | contig 18177 bp, 7 predicted proteins | sample KBSM13metaG_FD_184327 | JGI IMG/M metagenome (GOLD analysis project Ga0207691, IMG submission 184327) | Miscanthus rhizosphere microbial communities from Kellogg Biological Station, Michigan, USA - KBS M1-3 metaG (SPAdes) (version 2) | ecosystem: Host-associated > Plants > Roots > Rhizosphere >... | reverse complement strand
GGCTCGTTCACACTTTCAGTTGCTTCTAATGTTACGACACTTGTAATTAGCTCCATTGGTTATGCCACACAGGAGGTTTCAGTTGCCGGAGGAAAAACTTCGGTTGAAGTTTCATTTGTCGCAACTGGCGGAAATCTAAATGAAGTGGTAGTAACCGGTTATGGAACTGCCCGTAAAAGAGATTTAACTGGTGCTGTTTCCTCTGTTAAAGCAAAAGACTTTAACCAGGGTGTAATTACATCTCCCGATCAACTTTTACAAAACAGGGTTGCTGGTGTAGAAATTACAAACAATAGTGGCCAGCCGGGAGTTGCCACCACTATTAAGGTAAGAGGTAACAATTCTATTCGTGCAGTAAACAATCCGCTGTATGTAATAGATGGAGTGCCCTTGGATGGAAGAACTGCAAGACCAAGTGTAACACTTGCTGCTTTCGGTTCTACTCCCGAAACAAATCCTCTTTTGTACATTATTCCAAGTGATATTGCACAAATAGATGTTTTAAAAGACGCATCTTCTGCAGCCATCTATGGTTCAAGAGGTGCTAACGGTGTGATCGTTATTACTACCAAAAGAGCTTCTGGAACCGGCACACATCTTGACTTCGGCGTAAGCGTTGGTACAAACCTCGGTTACATGAAGAAATTTGAAGTTTTGGATGCATCTGAATTCAGAACTGCATTAAAAAAATATAACCAGCCATCTTCACTTGATAAAGGAGCTACTTCAGATGCGATGGATGAGATCACTCAGGACAAGCTTTCTCAAAACTATAGTATGTCATTAACCAGTGGTACTGAGAATGCCCGGTTCAGAGCTTCTTTCCTTGGATCAAAAACTTATGGTTTTCTGAGAAACTCAGCTTTGGACAGATACCTTGGTGCTTTGGGTGGATCATTCAAATTCATGGATAAGAAATTGAGTATTGATTTCGATGTAAAAACCGGAAACACTGTTGAAGATATTACCAACGTAAGTAACACGGCAGGTTCTCAGGGAAATTTGGTAAGCTCAGCACTTAGCTGGAACCCGACAGAACCTTTTAAAACCAGCAATGGTCATTATGTAGTATCAGGTAACGGTTCCGGAAATCCTCTTGCTTTTAGTGATGCCTATTCTGATATTGCAAAAGTGACCAACCTGTTAGCTACCATTAGTGCCGGATATAAGATCACGGATAACCTGGACTATAAATTTTTATTTGCGATCAACCATGGCAACGGTGAGAGAAACACAAATATTGATGGCTGGCTGGGTGGTTTCCAGGGAATTTCAGGAGTTGGATTTGGACAAAAATCATTTACCACTCTTACTTCACAAACATTTACCCATACGTTGACTTATCGTGCTAAACTCACTGAAAAGTTAAATCTGGAAGCATTAGGCGGCTTTGAATACTGGAAAACTGATTATAAAGGCTCCAATTTTTCAGCACAAGGCTTCAATACAAATTTAACTGAGGACACAAGGATAGCTATAAAATATACTGACATATTAAGAAATGGTCAGACACAGCTTCCTCCTGTAACATTTGTAGATCCTCAAATTGAATTGCAATCTTACTTTGCAAGGGCAATATTGAATTATAATGACAAATTTTTATTAACTGCAACCATCAGGGCTGATGGCTCAAGCAAGTTTGGTGAAAATAATAAGTATGGCTACTTCCCTTCACTTGCTGCTAAATGGAACATAGGCAATGAAGACTTCATGAAAAATGGCGGCTTGTTTTCTAATTTGGCTGTAAGAGCATCATGGGGTATTACTGGTAATCAGGAATTTCCTGCCGGAGCTTCACAAGAACAGTTTGGCTTCTTTTCTTATAATAGCGCAGGCCAGGTTAACGTGGCAAATCCAGATCTGAAATGGGAAGAAACAAATTCTTACAATTTAGGAGTTGACTTTGGATTGTTTAATGGAAAACTCTATGGAAGCTTTGATTATTATAATAAGAATACCACAAATATTCTTTTCCAGAGCACTGCTATCCAGCCAGCACCTGCCTCTATTTACTTTATAAATCTTCCTGCGCACCTCACCAACAAAGGATTTGAAGCTTATGTCGGTGCCACAATTATTGACAAGCCAGATTTCACTTTAGATGTTAATCTGAACTATGCTCACAATAAAAATTTGCTGTCAGATTTTTTTGCTCCTGGCACTACAACTCCACTCCAGATCCTGACTGGTCAAATTAATGGACAAGGTGTATCGGGAACTTTAGCACAGATAATCACCAATGATTATCCTGTGAATGAGTTTTATCTGAAAAAATTCAACGGCTTTGATGCAAGCGGTAACCAGATAGTAGGCGCAAACCCTGATTATGCAGGTGACCCTAATCCACATGCAATTTTTGGTGTGGGATTAAATCTCAGGTTCAAGAAATTTTACCTAAATGCTAATATGGGTGGTGCGAGTGGTTTCCTTATCTATAACAACACAGCTACCAATATCACCAATCTTTCTGGTATCATTGGTGGAAGAAATATTGATAAGGCTGCCTATAATTCAGATGAAAAACCAACAAGTGGCGCTACTGCATCAACAAGATTCCTGGAAGATGGAGATTATTTTAAACTGAGAAATGCCAGTATTCGTTATGACATTGGTAAAGTAGGTAAATACTTCAAGAATGTACAGGCATTTGTTTCTGGTACCAATTTGTTTGTAATTACAAAGTTTACTGGATTTGATCCGGAAGTGAATATTGATAAGAGCCAAAATAGCTATCCTTCAAGAAGTATAGAATATGTTCCTTATCCAACACCAAGGGCGATCACATTTGGTCTAAACTTTTCATTATAAAACTCTTCAAAAAATAATTGTATGATAAAGAATAATATAAAATACAAAGTCGTTGCGCTGTTCCTGGCTTGGGGAGTTGTAGGCTGCACCAAGCTTGATGAAAACCTGAACAGCACACTAACCAATCAGCAAACTGCTGATGCATTAGGTGCTTCTGGTACAGGCTTACTTTTAAAAACAGCTTATAATGATCTTGCAACACCTTTTAATGACGTTGAGCAACTGATCAATCTGACAGGAAATGCTTCTGACGAATCATTGGTTCCTACAAGGGGAGGTGACTGGGATGATAATGGAAAATGGAGAGCAACACATGCTCATACATGGAATGCTGATCTGGCTGCTTGTTTATTGACATTTAACAGTCTTAATAAAATAAATTTTGATGCCACTAATGTATTGGCATTTAATCCTACAGCTCAGCAAGCGGCTGAAGCAAAATTTATCAGAGCATACGCTTTATACAATCTCTTGGATCTGTTTGGTCAATATCCATTCAGAAATCCGGGCGATAATCTTTTGAATGCTCCGGAAGTAAAAACAGGTGCTGCCGCTATAGATTTTATCATTAGCGAATTAAATGGAATACTGGCAGCATTACCTGCAGGTAGTGCAAATATCAATTTCAGGGCAAATCAGGATGCAGCGAGAATGCTTCTGATGCGTTGTTATCTTAATAAAGGAGCTTTCCTGAACAGGCAAACTCCAACATTTGCTGATGCTGATATGCAACAGGTAATTACGTTAGGAGCTGCCATCACGGCTTCTGGACATTACTCTTTAACACCAAATTATTTTGACAACTTTACTCCAGATAACCAGTCTAAAACTAAAGAAGCCATTTGGGCTTATGATAATACTTCAGGTGTTTCTGCAGCTAGCCTCGATGTGAAATCTTTTTGGTTTAGAACATTGCATTATAACTCTTTTGATCCTAAAGCACCAAATGCCGGATGGAATGGATTTTCTACAGTAGCAGAATTTTATAACAGTTTTGGTATTGCAGGGACACCAACTCAAACACCAAACGACACATTGCTTGATCAAAGAATTGGCGGTCGTTTTAAACCAGGGATTACCGATTTTCCAGGTTCAGGTTTAAGACCGGGATTGCTGATCGGTCAGCAATTCGATCACCTGGGAAATAAAAAACACTACAGGAACTGGGTTGCTGCTGATGGAGCGAATGCAAAATTGTTAAGCTTTACTCCATCCATTGCTCCTAATATGATTGAAACAACTCCGGGAATATTGGAAACGACTGGTATCAGGGTAATGAAATATTCTCCTGACTTTGCCCAGTATGATGGTGCTGCAGGTAATGATGTTATCATCTTCAGATATGCTGATGTGGTATTGATGGTGGCTGAAGCAATGATGAGAAAAGCTGCTCCTGATAATGCTGGTGCATTAACATTGGTAAACGCATTAAGAGCTGCACGTGGTGCTGCTGCATTGCCATCAATGACCTTAAATTCTACAACTAATACTTATGCTCCATTAACATTGCTGGCAGAAAGAGGAAGAGAAATGTATTGGGAGTATGTAAGAAGAACAGACCTGATCCGCTTTGGAGTGTTTACAATTCTTTGGCCATACAAAACAGCAGATGCAGCAAAGAATTTGGTATTTCCAGTACCATCGCAAGCATTGGCGGCCAATCCTAACCTGAAGCAAAATCCTGGGTACTAAAATAAATGTATCACATGTGATATTTATATAAGCAGTATTTATCAAAGAAGCCATTTTAAAATGGCTTCTTTGTTTTTAGTATGTGTTAAATAAAATAGATTTGAATATCCCGATTTAATTATTTCTATGAAGGCAGGAATAATATTTTTTTTCATTATTGTTTTGGTGCTGTTGGTTTCATGCAACCAGGAAAAAAATAAGAAGCCTTTGTTTACCCTGATGGAAAACACAGGGATAAACTTTCGAAATGATGTTGAAGACGGAAGCAAAGACAATAGTTTTCTCTTTCGTAATTTTTATAATGGTGGAGGTGTGGCAATCGGCGATATTAATAATGACGGTCTTGCTGATGTTTTCTTTACTTCCAATGCGGGTAATAATAAACTCTATTCAAATAAAGGAAATTTTCAATTTGAAGATATTTCTGAAAAAGCAGGTATCATTAAAGATGATAAATGGAACACCGGTGTTGTATTCGCAGACGTGAACAGCGATGGTTGGTTAGATATTTATGTTTGTTCTTCAGGTAATATGAGTACTGGTAATAGAAAGAATAAACTCTATATCAATAATAAGAATGGAACTTTTACAGAATCTGCAGATGCTTTTGGACTTGGTATCTCTGGATACAGTACACAGGTTTCTTTTTTTGATTATGATCTTGATGGCGATCTTGATTGTTTTTTGATCAATAATAGCCCTATTCCTGTCAATCAACTTAATTATTCCAATAAAAGAGACCTGCCAGAAAACGAATGGCCAGTTGCTGATTTTTTAAAGGGCGGTGGCGATCATCTTTTTCGTAATGATGACGGACATTTTATCGAGGTATCAAAGCAAGCAGGTATTCATGGTTCTTTGATAAGCTTTGGCCTTGGTGTATCTGTTGCAGATATAAACGATGATGGTTATCCTGATGTATTTGTTTCCAATGATTCTTACGAAAGGGATTATTTATACATCAATCAAAAAGATGGAACATTTAAAGATGAATTGGAACAATGGATGCAGCATGTAAGTTTTTCTTCAATGGGAGCGGACATTGCCGATATTAATAACGATGGCTATCCTGATCTTTTTACAACTGATATGTTTCCCATGGGCGACCATCGTCTTAAAACAATGGGTGCCTTTGACAATATTGATCTTTTTAATGCAAAATTAGAAGCTGGTTTTTATTACCAGTATCCGGTGAACTGTCTTCAATTAAATAATAAGAACGGGAAGTTCAAAGATATTGCCAGGTACAGCGGCGTACCTGCTACTGACTGGAGCTGGGGTGCACTTTTTTTTGATATGGATAATGATGGATGGAATGATATCTATGTATGCAACGGCGTAAACCGTGATGTTACAAATTTAGACTTCATGAATTTTTTTGCGGATGAAGTATATCATAAAATGGTATTGAGTGGACAGAAAAAGGAAATGGATCAGCTATTGAAACAAATACCAAGAACACCATTGCCAAATAAAACTTTCAGGAATGATAGAGATCTGAAGTTTACAGATATTGGTGAATCATGGGGGCTTGGGCAAGCTACATTTTCGAATGGCGCAGCTTATGGTGACTTGGATAATGATGGCGATCTTGATTTGGTGATTAGTAATGAGAATGACCTGTCATTTGTTTATAAAAACAATTCGAGAGAGATCGGCAACAATAATTTTATAGGATTAACATTAGAAGGTAGCGGTAAAAACACTTTTGCAATTGGAAGTAAAATAAAAATTTTTGCTGGAGGACAAGTGTTAACAAGAGAATTAGTGCCTAGTCGTGGGTTTCAATCTTCGATGGACTATAAGATAATTGTTGGCTTGGGCGAGACCACAAAAGTTGATTCAATGATCATCAGCTGGCCTGATAGATTAATTTCAAGACATGTATCTCCGGCGATAAATAAGGTTCATGTTATTAATGAATCAGAAGAAAAAAAAGAAACACCTGTTGAAACAAAAACATCAATGCCTGCTTTTTTTACACAGCAACCGGGCAATTTTGAAAAGCATACAGAAGATGAAGTAGTTGATTTTTATAAAGAGCGGAATATTCCAAGATTACTTTCTAAGGAAGGCCCTAAGGCAGCAGTGGCAGATGTGAATGCTGATGGCATGGATGATGTTTTTATTGGAGGCACACCAGGACATCCGGGCCAATTATACTTGCAGACAAGCGAAGGAGTATTTGAAAAAAAAGAAGAAAAAAGTTTTCAGCAGTTTAGCGACTTTGAAGATGCTGCCGTTCTTTTTTTTGATTATGACAAAGACAATGATGCTGATCTTTTGATCTGTTCCGGTGGCAATAATGTAAAACCACCCAGTCGCGAATTACAATTACGTTTATTTGAGAATGATGGCAAAGGAAATTTTTCTATAAACACAACTGTTTTCCCCAATACAGATGTGAATGTTTCAGTTGCAATTGCAAATGATTTTAATAATGATGGTTATCCTGATCTTTTTATAGGTGGACGAAGTACGCCGGAATTATATGGTGTTGATCCTGCCAGTTATATTTTCGAGAATGATCAAAAAGGACATTTCATTGAAGTTGCTGCAAAGCATAATCCTGATATTTCAAAGATCGGGATGGTTTGCGGTGCTGTGTGGGCTGATGTATATGGCGATAGTCAAAAAGAGTTGGTGATAGCAGGAGAATGGATGACACCCCGAATATTTTCATTTAATAAAGATCATTTTGAAGAAATAAAAACAAATCTTGGCGATCTCTTTGGCTGGTGGCAAACTGTTTCTGCAGCCGATATCAATGGTGACGGGAAGCAGGATCTGCTTTTAGGAAACATTGGAGAAAATTTTTACCTGCGTCCAGATAAAAATAACCCTGTAAAGCTTTGGATAAATGATTATGATCAGAATGGCAGTATAGAAAAAATAATGACACAATCGATCGATGGAAAGGATATGCCTGTATTCCTGAAAAAAGAGATGGAGGAGCAATTGCCATCTATTAAAAAGGGGAACCTAAAAAATGAAGTGTATGCAGATAAGCCGATACAGAAACTATTTTCCAAAGAATTAATGGATAAGGCGATCGTAAAACAATTTAATTACAGTCAGTCTTGTGTGGCGATTAACAACGGGGGTGGAAATTTTACAATACAAGCATTGCCGCCAATGTCGCAGCTCTCCTGCATCAATGTATTTTATTCTTTGGATCTGAACAATGATAAATTACCCGATCTTGTTACTGGTGGAAACCAGTTTGGCTTTCTGCCACAATTCGAAAGGTTGGATGCCAGCTTTGGTGATGTACTTATCAATAATGGCAATGGAAAACTTATATGGCAGGATGATGCAAAGACTGGTATTGATCTTCGCGGCGAAATGCGTGATATCGTTGAGATAAAGGGGAGAAATAAAAAATTCATGCTGTTTCTGCAGAATAATGAATTCCCTGTTTTATTTGAAATAAAAAAGTGAGACTTAAATTTTAATACAGAGAAAATATTTTAGTGAAAAGATCAAACGTTCCGATATTTCTATTTGTTTTGATTGGCTTTTCGTGCACGAATAAGTCTTCAGAAAAAAAATTATTTACTCAAATGGATAAAACAGGTATTGACTTTACCAATACCGTTACTGATACCAAAGAGCTGAACATTATTAATTACAGGAATTTTTATAACGGCGGTGGGGTGGCCATAGGAGATATAAATAATGACGGGCTTGCTGATGTTTTTTTTACTGCCAACCAGGCAAGCAATAAATTATTTTTAAATAAAGGAAACTGGAAGTTTGATGATATCTCAGCGAAGGCAGGCTTCAAAGAAAAGAAGCAATGGAGCACTGGTGTTGTAATGGCAGATATAAATGCAGACGGCTGGCTAGATATTTTTATTTGCAATGCCGGTAATATGGATGATTCGTTATTGAGGAGAAACCAATTATTCATCAACAATCATGACCTAACATTCACCGATTCTGCTGCAGCATTCGGACTTGATGATATTGGCTACACAACACAGGTTTCTTTTTTTGATTATGATCTTGATGGGGATCTTGATTGCTTCATGATCAATAATAGTCCCATTTCTCCTGTTGTCTTAAATTATGAAAATAAAAGAAATATTCCTGATAAGGAATGGAACATTGCTTCTAATATGAAAGGGGGCGGTGATCATTTATACAAGAATGATAATGGTAAATTCATCGATGTTTCCGGGCAGACTGGTATACATGGGAGTACAATGAGCTTTGGTTTAGGAGTAACTGTGGGAGATATAAATAATGATGGATACCCTGATGTATATGTTTCTAACGATTTTTATGAACAGGATTATTTATACATCAATCGAAAAGATGGAACCTTTAAAGATGAAATGGAAAAATGTATGCAGCACACAAGCCTTGCATCAATGGGGGCTGACGTTGGGGATATAAATAATGATGGTTACCCCGATATTTTTACAACCGATATGCTGCCGGGCGAGGATTACAGGTTAAAAACAACTTTTGCTTTTGAAGATATTAATGTATACAGGTTGAAAGAACAGAATGGCATCTATCACCAGTTTTTTCAAAATACATTGCAGCTTAATAATAAGAATGGAAAGTTCACCGATATAGCAAACTATGCAGGCGTATCAGCAACTGACTGGAGTTGGGGCGGATTAATGTTTGATGCTGATAATGACGGTAACAATGATATTTATGTTTGTAACGGCATATATCATGACCTGATCAACCAGGACTTTCTTGATTTTACAGCTAGCGAGATCATGAGTAAAATGATCGCAACAGGAAAAAAAGAAGACATGAATGTGTTGATCGACAAGATGCCTTCTATACATGTGCCAAATAAAATGTACAGGAATAATGGAGACCTCCGGTTTGTCGATATTGGAGATAAATGGGGATTTTCAGAACCATCTTTTTCAAATGGTGCTGCGTATGGCGATCTTGACAATGATGGTGATCTTGATCTTGTCGTGAATAATGTAAATCAGCCGGCATTCATTTATAAAAATAATTGCCAGGAGGAAAATAAGAATAATTATATCGGGATATCATTAACAGGGAAGGAAAAAAATATTTTTGCTATTGGTTCTACAGTAAAAGTTTATGCAAACAAAGAAATTTTTACAAGAGAAGTAATTCCAAGTCGTGGTTTTCAGTCTTCAATGGATTATAAAATTATTATTGGGTTGGGTGACAAGACAAAGATTGATTCAATGATAATTCAATGGCCAGATCGTTCTTATTCGGTTTATGTTGAGCCCATGTTAAACAAGGTGTATAAATTCAATGAAGCAACACAAAAAAAATACTCATACAACATAACTGTAACCACGGATACAGTTCAACTTTTCGCATCAGTATCAGCAGTTTTCGATAAACATACAGAAGATGATTATATAGATTTTTATTACGAGAGAAATATTCCAAAGATGTTATCCCGTGAAGGTCCGAAGTCGGCAGTTGCAGATGTTGACAATAACGGGTTAGAAGATGTATTTATTGGCGGTACTGTTGGACACCCGGGACAATTGTACTTACAAAAAAATGAAGGAGTATTTATTAAAAAAACTGAAAAGGCTTTTCAGCAATTCTCAGATTTTGAAGACGGAGCTGTTTTGTTTTTTGATGCTGATAAAGATAATGATGCGGATCTTTTAGTTTCTCCGAGTGGAAATACCACTCCCGGCGATGGCAGGCATTTGCAATTGCGTTTATTTATTAATGATGGAAAAGGAAATTTTACAATAGATACAAAAGCTTTTCCTTACAATGCAATGGATATTTCTGTAGCCATTGCAAATGATTTTGACAATGATGGAGATAATGATCTGTTTATTGGCGGTCGGGATGTGCCGCAACAATACGGATTGTCTCCATCAAGCTATTTATTTGTGAACGATGGCAAAGGCCATTTCACAGATATAGCGAAAATAAAAAACCAGGACATTGCTAATATAGGAATGGTGACGGGAGCAGCATGGGCTGATATAACAGGAGATAAAAAACAAGAATTAATCATTGTGGGTGAGTGGATGACTCCCAGGGTATTTTCTTTTGAAAAAGATCATTTTGCAGAAGTGAAAACAAATTTGAGTGAGATGTATGGATGGTGGCAAACTGTAACTGTTGCAGATATCAATAACGATGGCAGGCAAGACCTGCTTTTGGGAAATACAGGCGACAATGGTTACCTGAGACCTGATGCTGATCATCCTGTAAAATTATTTTTAAATGACTTTGATAACAACGGTACAGTTGATAATATACTTACTTATACAGTTGATGGAAAAGACAAACCTGTTTTTCTGAAACATGATCTCGAAAGTGCGATCCCCTCTCTTAAAAAAAATAATTTGCGTCATGCAGAGTATGCCACAAAGACGATACAGGACTTATTCCCTGGAACAACATTAAATAAATCGATCGTAAAGAAATTTAATTATTCCTATTCTTGCATCGCTATCAATAATGGGAATGGAAATTTTTCAGTTCAAAAATTTCCACCGGGTATTCAGCTTTCATCTGTCAACGTGATCCGTTGTGTGGACGTAAACTCCGATGGTATTGAAGATGTGGTAACAGGAGGCAATCTTTTTGATTTTCAACCTCAGCTTGAAAGATATGATGCATCATTTGGCGAAATCTTAATAAATGATGGGAAAGCCAATTTAAGACAAATGGAAAATTCAAGAACTGGACTGGATTTAAGAGGACAATTACGAGATATTGCGATCATCAAAAACAAAAGCAAAAAATATTTTCTGTTTTTACAAAATGACCAGTACCCGCTATTATGTAAAATGAATGAGGGGTTAAATAAGGAATGAGAAAACATGCAACCATATTTTCTTTGAATAAAACCTTAGTTGGATTTATCGTATTATTTTTTATGTTAACGAGTAGCTGCAGTGATCAAAAGAAAAGCACTCCGGCATTATTTGAAGTGTTGGACGCTAAGAGAACCGGACTTAATTTCGAAAACAGACTTACGATCACCAGCGACTTCAACATGTTTAGCTACATGTATTTTTATAACGGTGCTGGTGTTGGCGCCGGTGATTTTAATAACGATGGTTTGACAGATCTTTTTTTTGCATCTAACCAGGGAAGGAATACATTATATGTAAATAAAGGAAAATTATTTTTTAGTGATGTAACAGCAGAAGCAAATATCCCCGATGACAAAGGATGGTCAACAGGAGTATCTGTTGTTGATATTAACAACGACGGGTTATTGGATATATATATATGCAGGGTTGGGAAATATCAAGTTCTAAACAGTCGCAACCAGTTTCTCATTTGCAAGGGCATAAATAAAAATGGAGTACCGATGTATGAAGACCAGGCTAAAAAGTATGGGCTTGATTTTTCCGGATTCAGCTCGCAATCGCTTTTTTTTGATTATGATCTTGATGGTGACCTTGACATGTTTTTATTAAATCATTCTGTACATCAAAATGGAATGTTTGCGCCCCGGCAAAATTTCATTGGAACCTACGACCCGCTTTCAGGTGATCGTATTTTCAGAAACGATGATACCATTTTTACTGATGTTACAAAGCAAACTGGCATCAATAGCTCTGCAATCAGTTATGGTCTTGGTATTGCTTGTTCAGATATAAATCTTGATGGGTGGCCAGATCTTTATTGCGGAAATGATTTTCATGAAAATGATTATTTATATATCAACCAGAAAAATGGAACATTTACTGAAGAAACAAATGAGCGGTTGATGCATACGTCTAAATTTTCTATGGGTGTTGATATTGCTGATGCAAATAATGATGGTTACCCCGAGATCATTTCTATGGATATGCTGCCATCAGATCCTTATATTTTAAAAAGATCATTAGGAGATGACGAGTATGATATTTTTTACCAAAAAATTGATGCCGGCTATAATTATCAATATTCAAGAAACAATTTGCAGTATAACAGGAAAAATGGAATGTTTAGCGAGATAGGTCTTTATTCAGGAGTCTATGCCACTGATTGGAGCTGGGCGCCACTTTTTATGGACTTTGATAATGATGGCTCAAAAGATCTTTTTATATCGAACGGTATTCCCAAACGGTTGAATGATATGGATTATATAAACTTTATTTCGAACGAAGAGATCCAGGGGAAACTGAGAAGGAATGAGATCGATGATAGAAATATGGCATTGGTAAAAAAATTACCAGAGATCAAAATCCCCAATAAATTTTTCAGTAATAAGGGAGATATGAAGTTTACTGATATCGGCGCAGATATTTCTGACAATAGATCAACTTATTCAAACGGTGCAGTATATGCTGATCTTGATAATGATGGCGACCTGGATATTGTTGTAAATAATATTGATGATCCTGCTTTAATATATGAGAACAAAAGCAATGATAATAAAGAACGGACTTATGCGACTATAAAATTAAAAGGTACTGAAAAAAATATAAACGCTATTGGTGCCAAGATCGTTCAATTTGAAAACGGCTCGATCCATGTATATGAAAATTATCCTGTGAGAGGATTTCTTTCCAGCATGCAGACACCAATGCATATTGGGTTGTATAAAATAAGAACAGATTCTGCTTTTCTTGTATGGCCAGATAATACATATCAGCCAATACAATTAGATACCAACTCAAATCAATCAATAAACTATTCAGTCGGCTTGCCCATCCTTAATTATTCAAAAATTACATCGTATAAGAAAAATGAAACAGTATCGATGATTGATATTACAGACACCATCGGATTACAATACCGTCATTTTGAAAATGCATTTGTGGAATTTAACCGCGAACCACTTCTCCCACACATGATCTCATCAGAAGGACCTGCGTTGGCAGTTGGAGATATGAATAATGACGGGAAAGAGGATGTTTTTATTGGGGCATCAAAAGGATTTCATAATGCAATTTTTGTGCAGGAGAATAATGGAAAATTCCGGCAATCAATAAATGAAGACCTTATCGCGGATAGTATGTATGAGGATGTAGCTGCCATTTTAGTAGACGTAAATAATGATAAATATGCAGACCTAATAATTGCAAGCGGTGGTAATGAGTTTTATGGAACAGATAAACATTTGTTGCCAAGAGCATATATAAATGACGGTAAAGCACATTTTAAAAGAAAGGATGATGCTTTTACTGATATGTATATGACAGGTTCCTGCGTCGTTGCAAATGATTTTAACAAAGATGGCTTTGTCGATCTTTTTATTGGAGGCAGAGCAATGCCATGGGCCTATGGCCAAATACCTCCTTCTTATTTATTGCAAAATGATGGCACTGGAAAATTCATAGATGTTACCAATAAATATGCAAAGGATCTAAAGGAAATTGGAATGGTAACCAATGCCAATTGGGTTGATATTGATAAAGATGGCGATAATGATCTGCTTGTTTGTTGTGAGTGGGGTGGCATTTATGCTTTTATAAATAGCAAGGGAATTTTTATAAAAAAGAGTTTAACTGAGAAGAAAGGCTGGTGGAATTTTATTTTACCATTTGATGCGGATGGAGATGGTGATATGGATCTGTTAGCAGGTAATCTTGGTCTTAACAGCCGGTTGAAAGCGAGTGAACAACAACCAATAAGAATGTATTACAATGATTTTGATGATAATGGAAAAAAAGAACAGATCCTTACCTATTTTGTAAATGATCAAGAGATACCATTTGCCACCAAAGAAGAAATAATAAAACAAATGCCTCCTCTCAAAAAGAAATTTTTGTATGCGGAGGATTTTGCAAAATCAACTCTCGGAACAATGTTTTCAGAAGATAAACTGAAGAAGGCTGATAAATTTGAAGCGAATTATTTTTCTAATGCGATTTTCATTAATGACGGTAATATGAATTTTTCCCTCACCGCCTTACCATGGGAAGCACAACTAACTTCATTCAGGGATGCAGTGATAGTAAATGCAAACAACGACAAGTATCCCGATATTTTTTTAGCGGGAAATTATTATGATAATAATATACAGATGGGAAGGTATGATGCTGATTTTGGAACGCTGCTGATCAATTCAGGAAATGATTCATTTACTTGTGAAAGAATAGATAGCGGAATTATTAAAGGGCAGGTTCGTCATGTAAAGGAAATTACTATTGGTAAAGAAAAAGCCCTGGTCCTTGCTAAAAACAATGATAGTTTAAGGGTCATTAAATTTAAACTACCGGGTAATAAATTTTAGTGATCCATTTAGTGCTATCGGATTCTTTTGACCTGTCTGTTATCAGCGACTGGAATGGGATTGCTATATTGCTGCGCTGGTAATCCGTAATATATTTTTCGATCTGTTTTATTGCTTCGTTAATAGTTTTTTGATCGCCTCTTACTTCTGCAACAAGTATATTCCCATTTTTTACCATTTGTTTCAATGAAATATTTTCTTTTTCAGGTAGTTTTTTATTTACCGGTACACCAACCCGTACATAATAATTTATACTGTCCTCGCTTTCAATATTAAGCATTGGAGAAAATTCTTCTTTGCCATCAGTTTTCCTGATGTGTTCTCTTATTATACTTACAAGGGAATAAATGTCTTCCGTGGTGGGAGAATGTGAAAACACTTTGCTGGTTGACAGCAAGAACTGCATTTCCACTTTCTCATTTTTTATATCATAGCCATATAGATCTTTCACATTTTTCGTGTGATCTTTTAAAGCCACCAGCAGATCATCAAACCCGCTTTTAATTTTTTTTGCCTTGAAATAATTTTGGATTCTGCTTACAGGATCACTTCCGCTATTCAATTCTGATTCTATTTGAATTGCACTACTATCTTTTTCAAATGAAATGATCTTCAGCAGGCTGTTATAAGAGTTTTCGTTTTTACTGAGAGTTAATTCAAACGAATGATACCGGATCTTTTCAATGCTATAATTATAACCGGAATAAGTGAATATTTTTTTTGAACTTGTATCGGTTGAAATTTTTCCCGGCCACCATTTCCCCCAATTGCTGTCTGCGAATAGAAAGCGAAAAAGGCCTTCACCATTCGCCTGGTATTTTATGGCGCTTGATATCTTTAACTTTTTTGGAATAAAAATATAAGTAGCTGCAAGTGCTAAAATAAATAAGATCACAATAGCGGCTATAATTCTTTTCATACTCCTCATCTTGGTTTTACTTATAAAAATGCTTCGCAAAAATAAGGGTGAAATAAAGATCTCTACTGTCTCGTTTTGACTGGTTTGGCATGATTAACAAGCTATAAACGATTACAGGCAAATCAATGATAAAAGACTAAATTAGTTGCTATTTCATTCTTGTTTTCAATCACTCCTTATTCACCGACAGAAAATTGAACCCTTAGGAAGCGGTTATTTATGAATTAATAAATTAAAACGAATGAACAGAAATTTGGTTATCTGGTCGATCACCGTGGCACTCGGAGGTTTTTTGTTTGGAATGGATGTAGCGGTTATATCCGGAGCGGAACAAGTGATACAAAAACTTTGGGGTTTAAGTAAACTGATGCATGGCACTGCGATCGCTATGGCATTATACGGAACAATAGTTGGCTCTATCATCGGCAGTTTCCCAGCAAATAAATTTGGCCGTAAAAAGACATTGCTTTGGATCGGGATCATTTTTCTTATTTCATCAGTAGGAGCGGCGATCGCACAAGATGTAAATACGTTTATGGTTTTCCGTTTCCTTGGCGGGTTTGCTATCGGCGCTTCTTCAGTCGTTGCTCCAATTTATATTTCTGAAATAGCTCCTCCAAAATATCGTGGTCGTTTAGCAGCTTCTTTCCAACTTAATATTGTTGCTGGGATCTTGTTTGCTTATTTGTCCAACTACTTGTTACAAGGTGTGGGCGGAGAAAATGATTGGCGTTACATGCTTGGTGTGGTAGCCATTCCTTCCTTGCTATTTTCAATTTTCATGTTGTTTACTCCGGAAAGTCCCAGGTGGCTGATCCTGTATAGGAACAATGAAACAGAAGCAAGAAGAATTTTTGCATTAAGTGGGGCTCCCGCAGATGAAATAATTCACGAAATAAAAAATTCTGTACAACAGCAAAAGAAAGAATCGCTTTTCTCGGGAAAATTTAACCGGTATATCCTGCTTGCTTTTCTTATCGCTTTTTTTAACCAGCTTTCCGGTATTAATGCCATTATATATTTTGCACCAAGGGTATTTAAAATGGCAGGGTTGGAGAAGAGCAGCGCATTTTTATCGAGTGTTGGTATTGGTGTTGTCAATTTCGTTTTCACAATGGTTGGTTGGTATCTTATCGATCGTCTTGGGAGAAGAACATTAATGTACATTGGTTCCATCGGGTATATTATTTCTTTATCATTGATCGCATTTTCTTTTTCAGGTAATGTACATGGCGGAATAACATGGTTTGTATTTCTTTTTATAGCTGCTCATGCCATTGGACAAGGAGCAGTTATCTGGGTATTTATTTCTGAAGTCTTTCCAAATTCTGTACGGGCAGCAGGTATGTCATTAGGGAGTTTGACGCATTGGTTTTTTGCAGCGCTTATATCGCAAACATTTACATTTTTTGCGGAGTCGCCATCAATTGGCCCGGCAATAATATTTGCATTCTTTGCCTTAATGATGGTGTTTCAATTATTATTTGTATGGAAACTAATGCCGGAGACAAAAGGCATAGCTTTGGAAGACATGAATACAAGGATCGGTCATTGAACAAAATGAAAATCTTATTTATGCTAAATATAAAATTCTCCGCCTGAGGCGGAGCCAGGGCATGGAAAAAATTCTTTGTATTGGCGAAGCATTGATCGACATGATCTGCACTGATAAAGGAAAGCACTTATCAGAAGGAGAAAATTTTTTAAAAAAACCTGGAGGCGCACCTACAAATGTTGCTGCTGCTATTGCAGCTTTAGGTGGGGATGTGGAATTGGCTGCCAAAATTGGAAAGGACCCCTTTGGCCAACACCTTATAGATGTTATGGATTCATTTGGTGTAAGTACAAAATGGATGTTGCAGGATGAAAATTATTTTACCACATTCGCTTTTGTCTCATTAATGGAAGATGGGGAAAGGGATTTTTATTTTAATCGCGGGGCTGACGGGCAATTGAACCGTGATGAAGTAGATGCCATCAATCTTGAAAAGTTTTCGATAATTCATTTTGGTTCGGCCACTGCTTTTTTGCCAGGTCCTTTGCAAATTGCTTATCAAAGCCTGCTTCAGAAATCATTGCTGCAGGAAATTTATATAAGCTTCGATCCAAACTACAGAAGCTTATTGTTTCAAAACGATCAACGATCTTTCATTCACCAGAGCTGGAATTTTTTAGATTGTTGTCATTTCTTTAAGGTAAGTGATGAAGAAGCAATGCTGCTGACTGGACGTTCAACCTTAACTGATGCAGTGAATGATCTTCTGTTAAGAACAACCTCAGTATTTGCGATCACGTTAGGGAAAGAAGGAACTTTGCTTGGCTTTGATGGAGAAACAAAGATCATTCCCAGTATAGAAATAAACCCCATTGATACAACTGGTGCTGGTGATGCATTTGTGGGAGCAGTGCTATTCCAGTTGGCAGACAGATCAGTAAAAGAGATCAGGTCATTGACCATGCCAGTTTGGGGGCAAATAATCGAAAATGCAAATAAAGCAGGTGCACGAACCTGTGAGTACATGGGCGCCATGGAGGCATTTAAACATTTAAGCGGCGATATATTTAGCTGAAATAAATTGGGCAGACAGTGATG
>Ga0207691_10002440_pt1 | contig 18181 bp, 16 predicted proteins | sample KBSM13metaG_FD_184327 | JGI IMG/M metagenome (GOLD analysis project Ga0207691, IMG submission 184327) | Miscanthus rhizosphere microbial communities from Kellogg Biological Station, Michigan, USA - KBS M1-3 metaG (SPAdes) (version 2) | ecosystem: Host-associated > Plants > Roots > Rhizosphere >... | reverse complement strand
ACCCGAAGGCCTCCGGTAGCGTAGTGCTGCCGACCGACGCCGAGGACGTGTCCACGCCGGAGCTGATCCGCGCCATTGCCGCGGCAATCGGTTCACGAGCCCGGCTCTTCCGCTTTCCGCGCGGTGTGCTGCGAACCGCCGCTCGCCTCGTCGGCCGGTCCGCGGAGATGGACCGTCTCACGGAAAGCCTGCGCCTCGACTCCCGTCATCTGCGCGACGAGCTCGAATGGCAGCCACCGTTCACCCTCGAGCGTGCGCTCGCGCTCTCCGTCGACGCGTCGCGCGGGCGATCGCACTCGGAGGGGCATGTCTGAAGCGCTGCTCCGGATCGCGGCGATCAGTGCCGTGGCGGCGGTCGTGCTCGTGGGCCTCGTCCGACGGCTCACGCTGCGGCACGGCGTGCTCGATCACCCGACGGATCGCAGCTCGCACGTGGTCGCCACTCCGCGAGGCGGGGGGCTCGGACTGCTCCTCGCCGTCCTCGGCGTGAGCGCGTGGCGCGCGACGCACCTCGACTCGTGGACGCTCGTCATCCTGCTGCTCGCAGCCTGTGCGGTCGCGCTCGTGGGGTGGATCGACGATCGCCGTGGCCTGTCCGTGCGCACTCGACTGGTGGTGCACATCATCGCCGGCGCGACGGTCGGCGCGGTGGCAGCGATCACCTCGGGGAGTGCCGTGCTCGCGTCGGTGCTCTTCGCGGCGTGGACCTTCTGGACGGTGTCGTCGATCAACCTCGTGAACTTCATGGACGGCATCAACGGTCTGGTGGCGTCCCAGATCGCCGTCTTCGCGATCTCCCTGGCGTACTTCCCCGACCCGACCAACGCCGTGGCGTTCGTCGAGATGACCGTGGCCGGAGCGTGTCTTGGCTTTCTGCCGTGGAACTTCCCCCGCGCCCGGATCTTCCTCGGAGACGTCGGATCGGGCGCCCTCGGATTCTTCGTGCCGATGCTCGCGCTCCTCGCCATGCGGGGGCAGGGGATCGACATCGTGCGCGCACACCTCCCGCTGCTACCCCTCTTCGGTGATGCGGTGTGGACGATCTTCCGGCGCTGGCGGAATGGCGAGCGACTCACCGCCGCGCATCGCAGCCATCTCTACCAGCGGCTGGCGAACGACGGGCTCGGACACGCGCCGGTCACCGCGATGTACACTGTCGCGGCGGTCTGCGGCGCGCTCGCGGCCCACATGAGCGGCGATGCGTGGGTCTCGCCGTGGACGGTGAGCTACGCCGCGATGATCGTCCTCGCCGGATTCTTCCTGCATCGCAGGACGACCGTCGCCGCGCGGACCACGACGTAGCGGGTCAGCGCGCCAGCGTGATGCCGAATCGATCGGCGAAGTCGAGCACCTCGTCGGCGGGAACGCTCACCGCGCCCAGGTGGCCCACCTCGATGCCCGCCGCGATGTTCGCGATGATCGCTGCCTCGAGGACCGTCCCTCCCGCCGCCAGCACCGTCGCGAGGTATGCGGTCACCGTGTCTCCCGCGCCGACGACGTCGTACACCTCGCGAGCCACGGTGGGTACACGCGCCACCTCCCCGTCGGCCGAGAAGAGCGCCATGCCGCGATCGCCGAGCGTGAGCAGGATGTGCTCCACACCGAGGCGCTGCAGCGTCGAGGGGAGCGCGTCCGGGTGATCGACGTCCACGGCCGCGCCGAGTGCCGCCTCCAGCTCGCGGCGGTTCGGCTTGAACACCGTCGCGCCTCGGTAGGCGAAGAAGTTCCTGAACTTCGGATCGACGACGATCGGCAACTTGCGCGCGCTCGCCTGGTCGATCGCCTCTCGAATGACGGCCGGCACGAGGACGCCCTTGTTGTAGTCCTCCAGCACGACGGCGTCGGCATCCGCCACGGCGGTCCGAACCGCCTCCAGCACGCGTGTCGTGTCCTGCTCGTCGAGGTCGACGTCGTCCTCCTCGTCCACGCGCAGGAGCTGCTGCGATCGGGCGAGCACGCGCGTCTTCTGCGTCGTGCAGCGCGACACCGTGACCAGCGAGGCGCTGCCCGCGTCCGCCCGGTGCAGCGTCTCGCGCAGGATCGTCCCCGCCGAGTCCTTGCCGACGGTCGCCACGAGGTCGCAGCGCGCGCCGATGGCGACGACGTTCTGCGCCACGTTCGCGGCGCCGCCGAGTGCGTACTTCCGATCGCGTACCCGGACGACCGGTACCGGCGCCTCCGGCGAGATGCGCTCCACGTCGCCGCTGAGGTAGACGTCGAGCATCGCGTCCCCGATGACGGCGATTCGACGGCCCCGCGCGCCCTCGAGGAGATGTACCAATCGATCCCGGCTGATCGCCATCGCGGGCAACCTAGAGAGCGCTTGCGCACGGGTCAACCGAATCTCGTGGACCTCGTGTACTGTGGACCGGAGACGACATGGTGCCGATCGTCATCACACTCGTCATCTGCGTGATCGACGCCGGTAGACTTGTTCGCGCCATGCTTGTAGGCTCGTTCGCGAACGAAAAGGGGGTTGACTGACACGGCCGCGCCCGGCATACCCCTTGCCTAGATTGTCGTATCCCACCGCCTGACGCCTACCGCCGGCCCTCCGTTTTGCCCGCACTGACCGCGCGACTCGCCGACGCCTCCAAGAACAAGCTCCGAACCGTCCAGGAGTACTTCGGCCTGGCCAGTAAGGCGCTGCGCTTCGCGTTCGTGCGTCCGTTCTACGCGCAGGATCTCATCCAGCAGATGGACGAGATCGGGGTCAAGTCGCTCGGGATCGTGCTGCTCACCGGCTTCTTCACCGGCATGGTGCTGGCCCTGCAGTCCAGCGTGCAGATGCAGCAGTTCGGGGCCACGATGTACATCGGCCGCCTCGTCACCGGTTCGATGATTCGCGAGCTCGGCCCCGTGCTCGCGGGCCTCATGGTCGCGGGCCGCGTGGGATCCGGCATCGCGGCGCAGCTCGGGTCCATGCGCGTCACCGAGCAGATCGACGCCCTCAACACGCTTGGCACCGATCCGATCAAGAAGCTCGTCACGCCGCGCGTCCTCGCCGCGCTGATCATGCTGCCCGTGCTCACGGTCATCAACGACGTCGTGGGGATCATCGGGGGCAACCTGATCTCCACGCTGCTCGTGGGCGTGCCGTCGGGCGTCTACTGGCGGACGGTGTGGGAGCAGATCGCGTCGGGAGGGTTCACGCTGCGGTTGATCCCGAACGACTTCATCCAGGGCCTCGCGAAGCCGTTCGTGTTCGGCGGCATCATCTCCATCACCGCCTGCTTCTTCGGCATCAACACGACCGGCGGCACCGAGGGGGTGGGACAGAGCACCACGCGCACCGTCGTGCTCTCGAGCATCCTGATCCTCGTCGTCGACTACTTCCTCACGCAGCTGCTCCTCTCGGTGCTGCCGACATGACCGACGACGAGCGCGACGCCGCCGGCTCCAAGTCCATCCCGCCGACCAATGCCGTCGAGCCGGCGGGCCCACCGTCCGGCGACCAGGGCGTCACCGAGGAGCGCCGCCAGGAGGGTCGCCGCGCCAGCGAGCGCCGGCCGACGACGATCCGGCGCGCCATCCGCGAGGAGCTCGCCGAGGAACCGACCGACGAGTACTACTCGGAGACGCACCCGCAGGAGCATCGGGCCACCCCCGTCATCGAGCTCGATCACGTGTACCTGGGCTTCGACCGCCCGATCCTCGAGGACGTGTCGCTCGAAGCCCGGAAGGGTGAGACGATCTGTCTCGTCGGCGAATCGGGGACGGGCAAGAGCACGACGCTGAAGCTCATCCTGCGGCTGCTCGTGCCCGACCGCGGCATGGTGTGCATCCACGGCGAGGACATCACCAACCTCACGTTCGAGGAGGCCCTCGAGGCGCGCCAGCACATGGGGATGGTGTTCCAGAGCGCGGCGCTGTTCGACTCGATGTCGGTGTTCGAGAACGTCGCCTACCCGCTGCGCGAGCACACCGACATGGACGACGACGAGATCGAGGAGCGCGTGCGCGAGAAGCTCGCGTTCGTGGACCTCGACCCCGAGCAGGTCATGTCGCAGCTTCCCTCGCAGCTGTCGGGGGGGATGCGCAAGCGCGTCGGCATCGCCCGCGGGATGGCCAACAACCCGGAGATCATGCTCTACGACGAGCCCACCTCTGGCCTCGATCCGCTCAGTACCGGTACCATCACCCGCCTCATCATGAAGTTGCAGCGCGAGCTCGACGTCACGAGCGTCGTCGTCTCGCACGACATCCGGTCGGTGTTCCGCATGGCGACGCGCGTCGCCGTGCTCAATGAACGTCGCATCGTGTTCTTCGGCACGCCCGAGGAGATGGCCGCGACCGACGACAAGTACCTACGCGACTTCCTCGGCGGATCATGACATGAGACGTTCACCGAGCATCACCTGGGATCAGCTACGCGTCGGCCTCGTCATCGGCGTCGCGGTGCTCGTGCTGGGAGTCGCGATCTACAAGCTCGGACAGGCGGCCAACCTGTTCGCCAAGCGCTATCAGCTCATCGCCTACCTTCCCGATGCGAACGGGATTCGCGAGGGCGGTTCCGTGATGGTCGCGGGCCAGCTCGCGGGCACGGTCAAGAAGATCGAGTTCCTTCCCGTCGACGCCGACACGACGCGCAATCTGCGGCTCACCCTCGCGGTCGACGCCGGCGTCCGCGAGCAGATCCGGCGCGACTCGCGCGGCAAGCTGCGCACGATGGGACTGCTCGGCGACAAGGTGTTCGACATCACGCCGGGCACGCCGCGGACGCAGCCGCTCAACGACGGCGACACGGTGACCGTCGTCCAGGCGCTGGACTACGAGGCCGTGATCGCGCAGGCGAGCGGCGCGGTGACGGACATGGTCGCCCTCACGAAGGACCTGCGCCTCATCACGGGCGGTCTGGTGAAGGGGGAGGGCACCGTCGGGCAGCTGCTCACCAATCGTGCGCTCTACGATCAGCTCAACGGCACGCTCGGCCGCGCCAACACGATGCTCGCGCGCTTCCAGAATCCGAACGGCAGCGTCGGCCGGATGCTCGACGACCCGACGCTGTACAACAGGTTGGTGGGAGTCATCGGGTCGACGGATTCCCTCGTGATCTCGCTCAACTCGAGCAAGGGGACGGCGGGGCTGCTGATGCGCGATACGACGCTGTACCGGAACATGGTCGGGATCACGCGAGGCGCCGATTCGCTGATGCGGACGCTGACGAATGGCCAGGGCACCGCCAGCAAGCTGCTGACCGACCAGACGCTGTACGATCAGCTCAACAAGCTCGTGACCGATCTGAGCGCCATCCTCGCCGATGTGCGCCGCGATCCGAGGCGCTACACGAAGGGCATGATCAAGGTCTTCTGACCCCCGGAATTACCCTTGCGACGCCCTTTGCCGCGGGCTAACATTTGTGTCCAGCCCCGAGGTTCGAGCTCGGGGCACCGGTCGCGTAGCTCAGTTGGTTAGAGCGCTGCTTTCACACAGCAGAGGTCCACGGTTCGAGCCCGTGCGTGACCACTCGTTCCTGCCAAACCGCCGTCCGGGCCTCCCTCCGCCGTTCGCCCCGCGGGCGACACTTATGCGCGCTCCTGTCCTGCGGTCACTCGTCGTGGCCGCTTCTTTTTTGCTTCCGACTCTCGCCGGCGCGCAGGTGCCGACGACGCGTCCGACGCCGGAGCAGGCGCAAACCCTCCTCCAGACGCGCCCCGATCTCGTCGCCCAACTGCGCCAGCGCTTCGCGACCAGCGGGCTGACGAGGCAGCAGGTGCACGACCGGCTGCGGGCCGAGGGCTATCCGGAGAATCTGCTCGACGCGTACCTGCCGGGAATGACGGGTGAAGCTCCCTCTCCGACGGACGACGTGTTCGCGGCGGTTCGCTCCCTGGGTGTGGTCGACAGTGCGGATGTCGAAGCGATGCGCCGAGGGTACACGATCCCGTATCCGCAGACGGTGGCCGCCGGCGTGGTCTGCGTGGTGGATCCGTACGCCGGCCGCCTGTACCCGGGACAGACCTATCCCGGCGAGCCGTATCCCGGGCAGACCTATCCCGGCCAGACGTATCCAGGACAGCAGTTTCCCGGACAGCAGTATCCCGGTCAGACGAACCCGGCCCAGGGCACGTTGCGCGATACCTCGGCCCAGCGCCGGCCTCCGACGCAGCTGCCCGGGCAGTATTCCCCTCCGGGGCAGATCTACATGCCGCCGTCGAGCGCGATCGACACGACGGTCATCCTCGGACAGACCACGCCCGGCGGACCGCAGGGTCAGACGCCGGCGATTCGTGGCGTCAACCCGTGTCCGCCCGGCCAGATCCCGGCGCGCGCGGATCCGCGGATGTACGATCCGCGCTACGAGAATCTGCTGATCGGGCGGGACAGCATGGACCGCTACTCGGCCCTCGTGGACAGCGGCTATGCGGTCTTCGGGCTGGACGTCTTCCGCAGCTCGACGTCGCAGTTCGACCCGAGCCTGTCGGGTCCCGTGGACGCGAACTACCGGCTCGGGCCCGGCGATCGACTCGTGCTCATCCTGACGGGGGACGTCGAGTCCTCGTACGACATGCCGGTGACGCGCGAGGGATTCGTCGTGATCCCGCAGGTCGGACAGGTGTTCGTCGCCAACCTCACGCTCGCCGAGTTCGAGCGCGTGCTCGCCGCGCGACTGTCCCGCGCGTACTCGGGTGTGCGGGCCGACAACCGCGGGTCGACGCGGTTCTCGGTGCACGTCGCGCGTCTGCGCTCCAACCAGGTCTACGTGGTGGGAGACGTGAGTCGTCCCGGGAGCTACGTCGTGTCGAGCGCGGGGACGGCGCTCACCGCCCTGTACGCGGCGGGCGGACCCACGATCAACGGCTCGTTGCGCGGCGTGCTCGTTCGGCGCGGTGGACGGACCGCGGATACGCTCGACGTCTACGACTATCTCGTCGGCGGCGACGCCTCGCACGACGTGCGGCTCCAGACCGGAGACGTGCTGTTCGTGCCCGTGCACGGCGCCCGCGTGCGCATCCTGGGCGAGATCGCGCGTCCCTCGACCTACGAGATCAAGCCGACCGAGACGCTCGCCGACCTGCTGCGCGCGGCGGGCGGCTTCAAGGCCACCGCCTCGCGCCAGCGCGTGCTGATCGAGCGCATCCTCCCGCCTTCAGAGCGGACGGCGACCGGCCGCGATCGCATCAGCCTCGACGTCACGTCCGCGGCGCTCGCCGGTGCGAGCGGACCCGCGATCCCGCTCCAGGATGGGGACGTCGTTCGCGTCTTCCCGGTCGCCGAGCGAGTTCGCAATCGCATCTTCGTGGACGGCAACGTCATCCAGCGCGGCTCGCAGGGGCTCTCGCCGAACATGCGGCTGAGCGAGGCACTGCGTCACGCCGGCCTGAAGCCGGACACGTATCTCGGCGAGGTCCTTGTCAGCCGGCTGCGTCCGGACTCCACGCGCGTCCAACTGCGTGCCACGCTCGCCGACAGCACCGGCGCGGTGGTGAACGACTTCAACCTGCAGGAAGACGATCAGATCCAGGTCTTCTCGCTGACGACGTTCCGGCCGGTACGGTATGTCACGATCGGCGGGGCGGTGCGCCGCAGCGGACGCGTGCTGTATCGCGAGGGGATGACCATGCGCGACCTCGTGCTGCTCGCCAACGGCGTGCAGGAGGGCGCGTATCTGAAGGAAGCCGAGATTGCGCGCATGCCCGATGATCGGAGCGGCGGCCGTACGGCGACGACGATGCGCGTTCCCCTCGACTCGACGTACCTCTTCGAGCGTGGGCCGGACGGCAAGTACATCGGCCCGCCCGGAATGCCCGTGCCCTCGGGGGGCGCGCCCGAGGTTCCGCTCAAGCCGTACGACAACGTGCTGATCATGCGGCAGCCGGACTTCGAGCTCCAGCGCTCGGTCAGCATCCAGGGTGAGGTGAGGTTTCCCGGCGTGTACACGCTCACGAACAAGGCGGAGCGACTCTCCGACCTGGTGAAGCGTGCCGGCGGGCTGACGAGCGAGGCGTATGCGGATGGCATCGTCTTCCTTCGCCGCGACAACAACATCGGACGGGTCGGCGTCGAGCTCTCGAGCGCGTTGCGCCGCTACGAGAGCGCGGACAACCTCATCCTCCGCGACGGCGACAACATCTCCATCCCGCCGTACAACGCGGTGGTGACGATCAACGGCGAGGTGAACATGCCGTCGACGGTCGCCTACATCCGGGGGAAGGGGATCGACTACTACATCGGCGCCGCTGGCGGAGCGACGCAGCGAGGGGACGACGATCACGCCTTCGTGACGCAGCCGAGCGGCAAGCTGGAGACGGTGAAGGAACACTTCTTCCTGCCGGACCAGATGCCGAAGCCGCGGCCGGGAAGCATCGTGACCGTACCCGTGCGGGACCCGGCGACCAAGCGCGACATCATCCCGCTCATCACCGGGCTCGCGCAGATCATCGGCAGCACGGTGGCGATCATCGTCGCGGTCACGAGGTAGGCTCCAGCGCGCGTCGAGCGATGAGCGCGCACGCGCCCGAACGCGTGGCCGACTCGCGCGCCATCGTCGTCCTGGGCTTCGCGCTGCTCGGCGTCTCGCTCTCGGGACCGCTCGTCCGGCTCTCGCACGCGCATCCGCTCGCCATCGCCGCGTGGCGCCTGGGGTTCTCGCTCATCGTCATCGCCGTCGCACTGCTCGTCACCGGCGAGTGGCGCCAGTGGCGTCGGCTCGACCTGCGAGAGCTCGGCATCGCGGCGGGCGCCGGCAGCATGCTCGCGCTGCATTTCTGGAGCTGGAACACCTCGGTCGGTCTCACGAGCGTGGCCGCATCCGTGGTGCTGGTGAACACGCAGCCCGTCGTGGTCGCGCTGCTCTCGGTGTTCTGGCTGCGGGAGGCACCGAGCCGCCGGCAGTGGCTCGGCATCGCCGTCGCGATGCTCGGCGCGCTCGTCGTCGCGCTCCCCGACCTGCTGGCGGCATCCGACTCGGCGGATCGGCCACGTGCGCTGCTCGGTGATCTTCTCGCGCTCGTCGGCGCGCTGACCGCCGCGACGTATTTCGTGGCCGGCCGACGGCTGCGCGGTACGCTGGAGCTGTGGGCGTACGTCGGGCTCGTCTACGGCAGCTGCTTCGTCGTGCTGCTGCTGCTCGCGCTCGCCGCCTCCGCGCCGCTGTGGCCTCAGCCGCCCAGGGAGCTCGCCCTCTTCGCCGGACTCGCGCTGGGGCCGATGCTGCTCGGTCACACGGGGCTCAACTGGGCCCTCAAGCGCTCGCCGGCGTACGTCGTCAATCTCACGCTGCTCGGCGAACCGGTGGGCGCCACGCTGATCGCCGCCTTCCTGCCGGGCATTCGGGAGGTGCCCGCGCCGCTCACCTTCGTCGGCGGTGCGATCGTGTTCGTGGGGATCCTCCTGACCGCGCGGCGCTAGCCCAATTCCACGCGGCCCCCGGTTATCTTTCGTGCTCCTTCAATGGCACGCCGGGGCATGGACCAGCTCTCTCTCGACGTCATCGTCACTCGCGGCGCTCTCGTGGAGTCGCGCCATCGGGTACACGCGGCCGTCGTCAACGCCTCCGGTACGCTGATCGGCGCCGCCCGCGACGCGGCGATCGTCAGCCACTGGCGATCGTGCGCGAAGCCGTTTCAGATCATGCCGTTCATCGAGAGCGGCGGGTTCGACAAGCTCGCCTGGGGCGACGATCAGCTCGCGCTCGCCTGTGCCTCGCACGGCGGCGAGCCCGAGCACGTCGCGATCGCGCAGGCGATGCTGGCGTCGATCGGGATGGAGGAGGGTGACCTCGTCTGCGGTCCGCACGATCCGCTCTCGCAGCGTGGCCAGAAGGCGCTGCGGGACGCGGGCACCAGACCCACTCGCCTGCACAACAACTGCTCCGGCAAGCACGCCGCGATGCTGGCGCGCGCGCACACCACCGGTTGGCCGACCTACGGCTACGAGCGCCACGACCATCCGGTGCAGCAGTCCTGTCTCGACGAGGTGTCGCGGTGGACGGACGTGCCCGCGGGGAACATCGGGCTCGCGGTCGACGGCTGCGGCGTCACGGTGTTCGTGCTCGGGCTCGAGCCGATGGCGCTCGCCTACGCGCGGCTCGCCGACGCGGCGCGACGTTCCGTCGAGATCCCGTCGCGCATCGTGCACGCGATGCAGACGCGTCCCTTCCTCGTCGGCGGCACCGACCGGTTCGATTCCGCGCTGATCGAGGCCACGGAGGGACGCTGCATCGCCAAGATCGGCGCCGAGGGCGTGCACTGTGTCGCCCTCGTCGACGAGGGGATCGGCATCGCCGTCAAGGTGGAGGACGGCGCGCAGCGCGCGCAGTTCCCGGCCGTCATCTCCGTGCTGCAGCACTACGGCGCACTGGGGAAGGATCTGCCGCCGCGACTGAGCGAGTTCCTGCACCGGTCGCTTCGCAACACCCGTGGCGAGATCGTCGGCGAAGTCCGCCCGCTCGGTGACGCCTAGCGAGTCCGGGCTGGACGACGCAACGCGCGTCCTCGTCCAGCTCAGCGCCGCGATCGCCGCGAGCGACGAGGCGACGATCCGGTACTGGCTCCTCCAGGCCGCGCGCGACGTCCCGCCGATCCACGTCGAGGAGCTCGTCCTGCAGAGCTATCTCTTCTGCGGGTTCCCGCGCGCGCTCAACGCGGCGCGCGAGTGGCGTCGCGTCTCGCAGCGGCTCGCGCCGGCCTCCGACGAGGCGGAGGACGTGAGCCTCGGCGAGGAATGGCGGGAGCGCGGCGAGCAGACGTGCGCGGCGGTGTACGACGGCATGTACGAGAAGCTGCGCCTCAACGTGCGCGACCTCCATCCCGCGCTCGACAGCTGGATGGTGGTCGACGGTTATGGAAAGGTTCTCTCTCGGCCCGGGCTCGACCTGCCGCGTCGCGAGCTGTGCATTGTGGCGGCGTGTGCGGCGATGGGTCAGGACCGCCAGCTGCACTCCCACCTCCGGGGCGCGCTCAACGTCGGCGTCGAGCCGGCGGTCCTCGACGAGGCGCTCGCCGCGATCGCCGGTCTGGTCGGTGCCGAACGCACCCGTTCGGCCCAGCTTCTGCTCGCGCGCGTCCTCGGCAAGTAGCTTTCGCTGCGCGCGGTCGCTCCGGCGCGCACGCGATCGCTGATGCGCCCGCGAGCTCGCCCCTTACTCTTCGCCGATCATCGGGATGTTCATCGACCGCGTCACTGTTCGCGCCACGGCCGGCAACGGCGGATCGGGCATCGTCTCCTTCCGCCGCGAGAAGTTCACCCCGCTCGGCGGGCCGGATGGCGGCGACGGAGGAAAGGGAGGGGACGTGATCATTCGCGGCGACAGCAACCTCGCCACGCTGCTCGACTACACGTATCGCGACTCCTGGCAGGCGGAGAGTGGCGCGCACGGCAGCGGATCGAACAAGACGGGGCGATCGGGCGACGACGTCGTGCTCCCGGTGCCGCCCGGCACGGTCGTGCGCAATCACGACACCGGCGCGGTGATCGGCGAGGTGCTCGAGGACGGCGACAGCTTCGTCGTGGCCCGTGGCGGTCGTGGCGGGAAGGGCAACACCTGGTTCGCCACCTCCGTGCATCGCAGCCCGCGCGAATGGCAGCCGGGCGAGGACGGCGAGTCGCTCACGCTCGAGCTCGAGCTCAAGCTCATCGCCGACGTCGGACTCGTCGGACAACCCAATGCCGGCAAGTCGACGCTGCTCTCCGTCATCAGCGCCGCCACGCCCAAGATCGGCGACTATCCCTTCACCACACTGGCGCCGAACCTCGGCGTCGTGCAGCTCAGCGACAGTCGAACCTTCGTCGTCGCCGACATCCCCGGGATCATCGAGGGAGCGCACGAGGGAAAGGGGCTCGGATTGCAGTTCCTCCGGCACATCGAGCGCACGCGGTTGCTCGCCTTCCTCGTGCCCATCGACTCGCTCGACTGGCAAGCCGAGTACGATCAGCTTCGCAGCGAAGTGTCCCACCATTCGGCGGAGCTCGGGGAGAAGCCGCACTGCGTCGTCTTCACCAAGATGGACCTGCTCGGCGAGGACGAGGCGCCGCCGATCGAGGCGCCCGACGCATTCGGCATCTTCACCATCAGCGCCGCGGCGCGCACGGGGCTCGACGCGCTCGAGGCCGCGTGGTGGAGCGAGCTGCTGAAGATGCGGAAGGCGACGATCCAGCCCATGCGCGACGTCGAGCTGCCCTGACGTGGAGCTCCACCGCGGCGATCCACGTTATCCCGCCGCGCTCGAGGACCTTCCCGATCCGCCGCGCAGACTCTGGGCGCGAGGAGACCTCGCGATCCTCGAGCGACCCACGGTGGCCATCGTCGGCACCCGGCGCGCGACGGCGTACGCCGAGCGCGTCACGCGGCAGCTGGCGACCACGCTCGCCCGTGCGGGCGCCTGCGTGATCAGCGGCCTCGCACGCGGCGTCGACGCGGCGGCCCATCGCGGTGCGCTCGAGGTGGGCGGCGCCACGATCGCCGTGCTCGGCACCGGCCTCGACGTGTGCTTCCCGAAAGGGCACGCATCGCTCCAGCGGGACATCGCCGCACGTGGTCTCCTCCTCACCGAGCTCCCTCCGACCGACGCCGCACACGGTGGCTCGTTCCCGAGACGCAACCGCATCATCGCCGCGCTTGCGCGCACGACGATCGTCGTGGAAGCAGGGGTGAAGAGCGGAGCGCTCATCACGGCGACGCGCGCGCTGGAGATGAACCGAACCGTCGCCGCCGTGCCCGGTCCGATCGATGTTCCGCAGGCGCAGGGAAGCAACGAGCTCGTTCGCGATGGCGCGACCGCCGTGACGAGCATGGCCGATGCGCTCGCGCTGCTCGGCCTCACCGCGCCCATTCGCCTGCACGAGATTCCCGAAGGCACCATCGAGCGCACCGTGTGGCAGGCGCTCGAGGTCGGGGGCCTCGATCTCGAATCGCTCGCTGCTCGCGCGTCGCTTCCGGCGCACGAGACTCTGGCCGCGGTGAGCGCACTCGAGCTGCGCGGGCTGGTCGAGTGCGCGCTCACGGGGGAGATACGGCGGATGTAGGAAGCGCGAGTTCTGCGGCGGAGGGAAACGTCGTGGCAGAAAACGTCAACAGATCGACGCGGAGCTCACGGAGAACGGCCGAGGGCGCGGAGCACTGCTCTCCGGCTCGAGCTCCCGGCCGTGGTGCATCGCTCCTCTCCATCCACGCCATCAAAGTCTTTGAGGGTTCGGCGGAGAGATCGCCGCGCCGCGTTCCGCGCCCTCGGAGTGCCCCCCGCGATCTCCGCGTCAATCGGTTGCCGTTGCCGTTGCCGTCCTCCGAGCCCCCGCGGAGAACACATTGCGCGACGGAGCGTGAATGCGCCGAACCGGCGATATTACACCGTGCCGCGCCACGTCTACCTTCACGTCCCGTTCTGCGCCCGTCGCTGCAGCTACTGCGATTTCTCGATCGCCGTGCGGCGCGACGTGCCGGTCGACGAATATCTGGCGGCGCTGGACGCCGAGCTCTCGATCCGCTTCGGCGCCGCGGCGCCGACGGAGGTCGACACCATCTACCTCGGAGGCGGCACGCCGTCGCGGCTCGGCGGGTCCGGTGTCGCGCGCGCGATCGAGCTCGTCGAGCGGCACTTTCCGCTTGCGCGCGGTGGCGAGCTCACCATGGAGGCGAATCCCGAGGACGTCGATGCCCAGGCCGTCGAGGCGTGGGCCGCGGCGGGCGTCAATCGCCTATCGCTCGGCTCGCAGAGCTTCGACGACCGCGTGCTCGCGTGGATGCATCGCACCCACGACGCCGCGACGATCGAGCGAGCCGTCGCAAGGGCGCGCGCCGGCGGCATCGCCAACCTGTCGCTCGACCTGATCTTCGCCCTCCCGGCCGAACTGGGACGCGATTTCGAGAGCGACGTGCGGCGTCTCACCGCGCTCGCCCCCGATCACGTGTCGCTCTACGGGCTCACGGTCGAATCGTCGACGCCGCTCGGACGATGGGTCGCGCGCGGCGACGCCGTGGAGCGGCCGGAGGAGGGCTACGAAGCAGAGTTCCTCGCCGCGCACGAGATGCTCACCGCTGCCGGCCTCGAGCACTATGAGGTTTCCAATTACGCGATGCCCGGCAGGCGCTCGCGCCACAACTCCGCCTACTGGTCGGGCGCGGCCTACGTCGGACTCGGGCCCGCGGCGCACGGCTTCGATGGGGACGTTCGCCGGTGGAATGCGCGGGCGTACGCGGCCTGGCGCGACCTGGCCGTGGCGGGCTCCGACCCACTCGAGGGCAAGGAGTGCCTCACCGAGGCCAACCGATCGGCCGAATCGGTGTATCTGGCGTTGAGAAGCGATCGCGGGCTCGCGCTGCTCCCCGCGGAGCGTGACGTGGTCGAGCCGTGGGACGTCGCGGGGTGGGTCACGATCGGCCCCGACGACCGGGTCCGCTGCACCCCGCTCGGCTGGCTGCGGCTCGACGCTCTGGCCGCTGCCTTGACGCATAGCCGAAGTCGTTAGCATATTTACACTTATGACCACTCCGGACGAGCTCACGCCACGCGAGCGACAGGTACTCGAAGCGGTCATCCAGACGTACGTCCAGACCGCCGAGCCTGCCGGCTCGCGCGTGCTGGCGCGCCGACACGGCCTCGGGGTGTCGCCGGCGACGATTCGCAACACCATGAGCGACCTCGAGGAGAAGGGGTTCCTCTCGCACCCCCACACCTCCGCCGGGCGCGTCCCCACCGACAAGGCGTATCGCGCCTACGTCGACTCGCTGCTCAACTCGCCCGTCGGCGCCATCGTCGTCGCCGAGCGCGAGCGGCTCCGCGAGCATCTGTCTTCCAGTCACTCCACGATCGAGACGATCCTCCGCCGGGCGGCGCAGAGCCTCGGCGTCCTGACGCAGGAGCTCGGCGTGGCGCTCGGGCCGCGGCTCGACGCGAGCATCCTCCGGCGGCTGGAACTCGTCCGCGTCGGCGCCGAGCGCCTGCTGCTCGTGCTGACCCTCGACGCCGGCGTGGTGCGCACGGTGTTCGTCGAGGTGGCCGGTACGCTGGCCGACGTGGCGGTCTCCGAGGTCACGCGGGTGCTGAACGAGCGACTCGCGGGACACACCCTTCGCGAGCTGCGTACGTCGGTCGCCGACCGGCTGCGCGACACGCAGACGATGCCCGAAGCGGGCGAGCTGCTCAACATCTTCGTCCAGGAGGGCGAGCAGCTGTTCGATGCCGCCCTCCCGATCGGCGAGGGGAGCGTGATCGTCGGGCAGGCGAGCGTCCTCGCCGAGCAACCCGAGTTCAGCGGCGCCGACAATCTCCGCCGGCTGCTCTCGCTCACGGAAGAGCCCGCGAGGCTCGCCGACGCGCTGCGGCGGAAGCACAGCGGTGATGAGCGGCCCGGGGTGAGCATCACCATCGGCGGCGAGCACGGTGACCCGCGGCTCGATCAGTTCACGGTCGTCACGGCGGAATACCACGCCGGACCGCTCGCGGGGGTGATCGGCGTCATCGGACCGACGCGCATGCCGTACGAGAAGGTGATCGCGCTCGTGCAGCACACGTCCCGCTTGCTGAGCGATTTACTTTGAGTCGTGAGGCGCGGACCGCTCGCGCGCCGATTCTCCACTGAAGGATCGACAATGGCTGAGTTCTACAGCGTCCTTGGCGTCGAGCGCGGCGCGTCGGACGATGAAATCAAGAAGGCGTATCGCAAGCTGGCGATGACCTATCATCCCGACCGCAACAACGGGTCGAAGGATGCCGAGGAGAAGTTCAAGGAGATCACCGAGGCGTACGACGTTCTGCGCGACCCGCAGAAGCGGGCGGCATACGATCGCTACGGAGAGGCGGGGCTTCGCGGGGGCACCGCGGGCTACCACCACGTGGATCTGTCCGAGGCGCTCAGCATCTTCATGCGCGACTTCGGAAACTTCTCCGGCCTCGAGGATCTGTTCGGGCGCGGTCACGGCGCCGGCGGGACGCGTTCGGGCACCGACGTCAAGCTCACCGTGCCGCTCACGCTCGCCGAGGTCGCGACGGGGGTGGAGAAGCAGATCACGCTGAAGGTGCTCGATCCCTGCGATCGCTGCAAAGGGAGCGGCGCCGAGCCGGGCAGCAAGGCGCAGCAGTGTCCCACCTGTGGCGGCCAGGGTGAGGTTCGGCGCGCGCAGCGCTCGTTCTTCGGGCAGTTCGTCACCGTCGCGCCCTGTCCGACGTGTCATGGCGACGGGAAGATCATCGAGTCGCAGTGCAAGAAGTGCCGTGGCGACGGCCGCGTGCGCGCCGAGAAGACGATCAAGGTCGCCATTCCCGCCGGCGTCGCCACCGGGCAGTACATGACGATGCGTGGCGTCGGCAACGCCGCGCAGCGCGGCGGCGAACGCGGCGACGTGCACGTCGTGTTCGAGGTCGCCGACGATCCACGCTTCGAGCGCGACGGCGAGGATCTGTACACCGAGGTGCTCGTCACCTATCCGCAGCTCGTGCTGGGGTCCACGCTCGACGTGCCGACGGTCACCTCCAGTGTGGCGCTCCAGATCCCGCCCGGCACGCAGAGCGGCCAGCTGTTTCACCTGCGCGGGCGCGGGCTCGCCCGAGTCAATTCGAGCGGTACGGGCGACCTGCACGTGCGAGTGCAGCTCTGGACGCCCGAGAAGCTGTCGCCGGAGGAAGAGCAGCTCATCGAGCGACTCGCCAAGGTGCAGCAGACGGTTCCAGCCGATCGCGGCAAGGGATTCTGGGCGAAGATGAAAGAAGCGCTGGGCGCGTGAGCTGGCTCGCCGTTCGAGTGAATGCCGGAGATGCCCGCGACGCCGCTCTCGGTGCCCTGTTCGAGCTCGGATCGCTCGGCGTGCAGGAGGTGGGTGACGAGCTCGTGACTCATTTCCCCGCCGGCGTCGACGCGAGGGACGTGATCGGGGCGGTGCAGCGTGCTGCGCCCGGGTCGATCGTCGCCACGGCGCACATCGCCGCCGTGGACTGGAGCGAGGAGTGGAAGAAGGGAGTGGGCGCGCACGATCTCGGCGCACTCTCGATCGTTCCTCCCTGGCTGTCCGAGGGGCGGGATCCGGCGCGCACCGTCGTCATCGAGCCGGAGATGGCGTTCGGGACGGGTGAGCACGAGACGACGCGTGGCGTCGTTCGGCTGCTTCCCGATCTCGTCCGTCCCGGAGACCGAGTCGCCGATCTCGGCGCGGGCAGCGCGGTGCTGGCGATCGCCGCCGCCAAGCTCGGCGCCGGCCACGTCGCCGCGATCGAGATCGATCACGACGCCATTGCCAACGCCGAGGAGAACGTGTCGCGGAACGGCGTGGCGGACCACGTGACGGTGATCGAGGGGGATGCGTCGCTGCTGCTCCCACTCGTCGCGCCGCTGCGCGTGGTGCTGGCGAACATCATCTCGTCGGTGCTGCTCGAGCTGCTCCCGGCGATCCGTACCGCACTCACCGACGACGGTGAGGCGATCCTCAGCGGCATCCTGTTCGAGGAGCGTGACACGATGCTCGCCGCGTTCGCGCGCGGCGGGTGGCGTGTCGTCGCCGAAGACGTGGAAGGTGCATGGTGGACGACTCGAATCGCCCGATCGTAGCGACCTTCTACGCGCCGGGTGACTGGCCTGAGCGCGTCGTGCTCGCCGAAGGTGCGTCGCATCACGCGAGCGTCAAACGACTCGCGGTGGGCGATCCCGTTCGCCTCACCAACGGGGCCGGCCGCCGCGTGCACGGTACGATCGCGCTGATCGGCAAGCAGCGCCTCGAAGTCGACTGCGACCATGCGAGCCTCGAGCTGGTGCCGGCGCCGCCGCACGTCGCGCTCTGGGCACCAGTGGGAGATCGCGACCGCATGCTCATGCTCGCCGAGAAGGCCGTCGAGCTTGGCGCGTCGTCCTGGCGCTCGATGGTGTATCGGCGCTCCCGCAGCGTCGCACCTCGGGGCGAGGGCGCTGCGTTCGGCGAGCGGCTTCGCTCCCGAATGATCGCTGCGCTCGAGCAGAGCGGCGGCGCGTGGCTGCCGACGATCGAGCCGGAGGCGAGCTCGCTCGACGCGATCGCGACGGGAATCCACGGTCACGCGATCCTGCTCGACACCTTCGGCGCTCCGATGGTCGACGTGCTGGCCGAGGTACACGAGCCCGTCGTCATGGCGTGCGGACCGGAGGGGGGTCTCGAGCCGGCGGAACGAGCCGCGTTCGTCGAGAAAGGCTGGCGCGCTGCATCCCTCGGCCCCAACGTGCTCCGATTCGAGACTGCCGGCATCGCCGGACTGACCCTGGCCCGCGCCCTGTTGAGACC
>Ga0207691_10002438_pt1 | contig 18196 bp, 18 predicted proteins | sample KBSM13metaG_FD_184327 | JGI IMG/M metagenome (GOLD analysis project Ga0207691, IMG submission 184327) | Miscanthus rhizosphere microbial communities from Kellogg Biological Station, Michigan, USA - KBS M1-3 metaG (SPAdes) (version 2) | ecosystem: Host-associated > Plants > Roots > Rhizosphere >... | reverse complement strand
GTTGTCTCGGGTAGGTGGGCGATTGCGCTGTGATTACCTCAGCACCGAATGTTCGGATCCGATCCAGTTCCGCCGAAAGATCAACCGTGTTTTCCCAGTTAACGATTTGCTCGGCGACTTCATTGCCGACGCCATCAACTTCGCGCAACTCAGTGCGTTTCGCGGCGAGGACACGTTCCGGCGTTTCAAAAACCTCAAGCAACCTGCGTAACCGCACCGGCCCCATGTGGGGCAGCATGTTGAGCGCGATGCAGGCTTCGGTGCTGTTCATGGGTCGCAACCGAAGGCAGAGGACTTTTCGTTAGGCGCGAATCTGCGCGCTCTCCCTAGAAAGGAATCTCGTCGTCGTCCGGCTCGGGCGCGCCACTCTTGGGAGGCGCTGCACTGCGCGCACCGGCGCCGCTCGATCTCGAACCGCGGCCCGAAAACTCTTCCCCGCCGCCTTCGTCGCCACCACCGCTCCCGCCGGGGCGAGCCCCCAGCATCTGCATCATTTCGCCGATGACCTTGAGCTTGCTGCGTTTCTGGCCCGATTGCTTGTCGTCCCAGGTATCCAGTTGAAGCCGGCCTTCGATAAAAACCGACCGTCCTTTCTTGAGATATTCGCCGGCTATTTCCGCCGTGCGACCCCAGAACGTGACGTCAACGAAAGTGACTTCTTCACGTTTCTCTCCGGTATCAAGGGTGTATTGGCGGTTAACGGCGATGCCAAGGTCGGCAACCGCGCTGCCTTTTGGGGTGTAACGGACCTCGGGATCCCGGGTCAAGTTACCGAGGAGTAAGACTTTATTATAGCTGGCCATGCGACCTTTTTAGCGAGCCTACTTCGTCTCGGCCATCTTCTTTTTCGACGGCTTCTCTTTTTTGTCGCGCAACTTCTGGTAGTGCTGCCGATAAACCTCAGGGTCCAATTTGAACTTGGAACGCAGTTTCGTGATCAACTGCGAGTCAGCGTGGAAAACGAAATTGACGAAAAAGCCGGAGTCGAGTTCGCCCGCCACATAAGAGAAAGGGCGCTTATCCATCTTCTGGACCTGCTCGATTTGCGCGCCTTCCTTTTGAAATTCGGATTCGAGACGCTCCACGATATCCTTAACGGCATCATCCTTGCCCTGCGTGTTCAGCACGAGCAACGCTTCATAACGATTCTTCATGATTCTTCTTCTGTTGGTTTGTTGAAAACATTCATCGCAGCATCCAGCCCTTTGTCGATGACGCAGTTCACTGCATCAGCCGCACGGCGAATCGCGGCATCCAGGATGGGCTTTTCTTCCTCAAAAAATCGACCGAGCACGTAATCGACAGCGCCGGCCGAAGGCGCCGCGCCAATCCCGATCCGCAAGCGCGCAATCTCTTCCGTGCCAAAATGCTCAAAAACTGACTCAAGACCGTTATGTCCGCCGGAGCTGCCTTGCGCGCGCAGACGAAGCCGGCCAAGCGGAAGCGCGAAGTCATCGAGCACTACCATAATTTCGGACGCGGCGATTTTGTAGAAATTCGCGATCGCCGCCAGCGGCTGGCCGCTACGGTTCATGTAAGTGGCGGGCTTAATCAGAATCACGTTAGTTTTGGCCCAGGCCGCGCCCCATTTTTCCGAGTAATCCCAGGGAAGTTGCGCATCGGCCGCGAGCCGATCGAGCACCATGAAACCGACATTGTGCCGTGTGCGTTGATACTCGCGACCGGGGTTCCCAAGGCCCGCGACCAAACGAATTCGGGTTTCGTCCACAGTCGCCTCGGCGCAGGGCGCGAAAAGTTATTTCTTCGCTTCCTTCTCCTTTGCAGGCGCCTCCTTGGCGGGCGCTGCCCCACCCTCTGTCGGCTCCTTCTTCGCCGTGATGACTTCCGGCGCAGTCGGAGCTTCTTCGGCGGCGGCAACCGGCTCTTCTTCCACCGTTGGCGCGACCACTGAGAAGACGGTCAAATCAGCCGACACGCGGGTGGTAACCCCTTGCGGAAGCTGAATTTCACGAACGTGAATGGAATCGCCGATATTGAGAGCGGAAACGTCGACCGAAATGATATCCGGCAAATCACGAGGCAGACACTCGATCGCCAGCGAACGAAGGCTCTGGTCGAGCAAGCCGCCAAACGTCTTGACCCCTTCGGCAATGCCAGTCGATGTCAGTGGGACTTCGGCCTCGATCATCTCATCCATCGAGACGGCATGAAAATCCACGTGCAAGATGTCGCCACCAATGGGCGCATGCTGCACCTCCTTGACGAGCGCGAGGCGGCCGGCCTGCTCGCCTTCGATCGCAAGTTCGACCAAAATGTTCTCGCCCGATGCGTGACTAAGCATGAGAGAAATGTCGCGCTTGGGAACCTGCAACGGTTCGGCCTTGGTCTTGCCGCCGTAAATGATCGCCGGGACTGCGCCTTGCGCCTTGATTTTGCGGACCGCCGCCCGGCCAGTGCCGGTGCGCCGCGTTGCCGAGAGTTTTACTTGTTTCGCCATGGTTCGATTTCCTAGTTCGCGCCGCCGTCGATCTTAAAAAGCGACGAAACAGACTCATCACTGTGAATCCGCTTGATGCTTTCTCCGAGCAGCTCAGAGACACAAAGCACCGTGGTGGTAAAACCCTCCACGGTGCGAACGGGCACGCTGTTAGTCGTTATTAATTCCTTAATTTGGGATTTTTGCAACCGCTGGATCGCAACGTCCGCCAGAACGGCATGGGCCACGCCCGCGTAGATGTCGAGGGCGCCGTTCTTTTTCAATAACGTCGCCGCGGAAGTCAGCGTCCCGGCCGTCTCGGTCAGGTCGTCGACTAGGAGAACATCACAGCCTTCGACGTCGCCAATAAGGTATTGCGCTTCGGTTTCGGTCGGGCTTTTGCGCTGTTTCGCGACGATCGCCAGGCTCGCGCCCAACGCCTGCGAATAGGCGCTCGCCATTTTCAGGCCGCCGACGTCCGGCGAGACCACCGCAGTTTTGCGGGTCAGCTTTTCGCGCAGATAAGGAATCAAAACCGGCAGGGAGTAAAGATGGTCCACTGGTATATCGAAAAATCCCTGCACCTGCTGGGCGTGGAGATCCATCGTCAGGACACGGTTGACACCGGCCGCACAGAGGAGGTTTGCGACCAATTTAGCGGTAATCGGAACCCGCGGCTTGTCCTTGCGATCCTGGCGCGCATAACCAAAAAACGGAATCACGGCCGTAATCCGGTCGGCGCTCGCCCGCCGCGCCGCGTCCACCATGATGAGCAACTCCATCAAGTGCTCGTTCGTCGGCGGGCAGGTCGGCTGGACGATGAAAACGTCGCGGCCACGAATGTTCTCCTCGATTTTTACATAGGTCTCGCCGTCGGGGAACGAACTCAGGTTCGCCTTACCGAGAGGGACCCCGATTCTACCGCAGATCCTTTGTGCCAGCTCGCGATTGGCGGAACCGGCGAAAACTTTTAGCTCGGGTTGAAGAGCAAACATGCGACGAGGGCCGTTACCTTAGGCGCGATCAATCCGCCTTGGCAAAGAAATCTGTCCCCGAATCAGAAAAAAACGGAGGCGACGGATCTAAACCGTCGCCTCCGACAAACAACCGAAAAAGCAAATCTGTCCAAACTGGAGCCTCCACTGACGCGCTCCCACCGACATTTTTAGACTACTCTAAAGAATGTCTCGGCGTCAAGGAGACTTCTTGCCTGATCCTTCGCCTTCTACCCCAAAACTCGCGCGCAGTTTCGCCTTTTTCTCGTCCCAATCCTCTTGCAACCGCCGGATCTCCATCGCGAGCTGTTTTTCCAGTTTCTCGAGTTCCTCGAAGGTCCCGGTCAAGCCCGCCTCGCGGATTTTTCCCTGCAGGAAAAGCTCCTTCTCCGCAATCTTCGCTTTGTAGCTCGAATCAATTTCCGCGATCTGCGCCTTCTGCTCGTCGTTTAACTTCACAGTGGGCGCGCTTTTTTCGAGGCGCTCCATCGCAAGTTCGTAAGCGGACTTCATTGCCAGAATCTAGTCACAATCCCGATCCGAGGGCGGGAAACAACTCGGAGGATCGATGAGGGCGAAATTGTGCGATCCAACTTGAGCATTCAGAGATAGCTCGGCGCGGTTGCCGTTGATCGGGACGGTGAATGGCTTGCCGTCGATCGCGATTGTCACCTGCCCGCCGGAATGGCTCGTGTCGGTCAAAGTCAGGCGAGCTTGCACGCGATGGCGGCCGGCGTCGTTGCGAACGCAGCGGGTTTGAAACGAGACCAGATCGTCACATGGAATGCTGCCCCCCTCGACGAGCGAAGCCCATTTCGTCACGGTCATATCAACTGCGCCGGTGTCGGCGTTATAAATGTAGCCGCCATCAAATAAATTGAAGGCTGCATCGAACCGAAGCGCGCCGGTGTGCAGAATTTCAGATCCGGTGTTGAAAACAAGGCCGCGATTTATCTCGAGCCCAGTCGCGCTATCGAGCACAAAAAGAATGATGTCGTTGCTGAAGGGCGGCGAGCTGGTAATGCCAGCGACAAACACATTGCCGTCCGAATCGACTCGCACATCTGACGGTATATCCCAGCAACCAACACAATTCTGTCCATAGGTGTGGGTCCAAAGCTGCGCGCCCGTCGCCGCATCGCGCTTCACCGTAAAGAAATTGTCGTTAAAATTGGAAAGGTCCCCATCAGGATCACTCTGTCCAGTGATGTAAACCCCGCCGGCACCATCGAGAAACAGTCCACTGAAGCTGTGATCGAGACCCTCAGCATCGTAAAATTGCCAGATCAATCCTCCGTCGCTCCCTCGGAACTTAACTGTGCTGTATTTGTCGATGAAATCGATCCCGATCCCGCTCACGTAAACATCACCAGCCGCATCGATCTCCATGTCGCCCGGAAAATCACCGCCGGTCACACCCCAACTCGTTTCCCAAAGGGTAGCGCCGTTCGTCGCAGCGTACTTCACCACCTCATAGTCAGGATGACCGCTGGCCGTGTAGGCAGTAATGCAGGAAAGGACGTTGCCGGCAGGATCGAGCAGAATTTTGACTGGCGAATCCTGGTCCAACGGTGGGAACCCTGGACCGTCAAAAACCTTGCGCCACTGCAGCGTCCCGGCGGAATTGAACTTCAATGTCATTACATCTGGACCGTCGCCGTTTGTGCCGCCAATAACGTAGATGTTGCCGGCTGAGTCAGTCACGATCGACGAGCCGAATTCGGAAATGCCCGTGCCGCTTCGGTATTTGATGGTCTTGAGTAGTGCACCTGTGTCGGCGTCATAGCCCAGGATAAGGACATTGGCGAAACTGCCTGGCCCCGGTGTGTTTCCCACGACGTAGACAATGCCGTCGGCACTCTTCGTAATCCCGCGCGCTTGGTCAGAGTTCGACCCGCCGCTGTTGTAAGTCTGCGACCATCGTGTCGAGCCATCCGCCGCAATCGAGACCGTGGTGACGTCCGTGTTCGACGATGGTCCGGAGATGCCGGTGATGTAGGAAACTCCGTCTGGGTCAACGTAAATTCCGGCGATCCCGGATGTTAATGACGTACCGACCGGGACCCGCGTAACCCACTCGGGCGATAACTCGGCCCGGGCAACGAGCGCCAGACTTGAAAAGACGAGCGTCACCAGAATGAACGATGCAAAATTAGCTCGTCCTAAAATTGCGCGCCTTCCTAGATTGCGGGCGGCGGCCGGCCGGAATTGTCCAAGGGGGTTTACCAAGGACCTGATCATATGCGTATCTCCCTCTTGTTTATCTGATCATCAGTATGACTGGCATCGGCGCGTTGCGCACGCAAAAACCGCTTCTAGATTCGCTTCCGGCATGTCGCAAAAAATCCAACTCATCAGCACCGATTTCGACGGGACGCTCGTTTCGCATGCAAGCGACCCGGTTTTCGATCGCGATTGCATGGAACTCATCGTGGAGCTTCAGCGCAACGGCGCCATCTGGGCGATCAATACCGGTCGTTCCGTGAGTCTGCTGGTGGAAGGACTCGAGGACTTCGGCTTCCCGATGAGACCTGATTTTATCCTAACGAGTGAACGCGACGTTTTCCGCCCAACTGAAAATGGTTGGGAACCCTATGGCGATTGGAACGCGCGCTGCGCCCAGGCCCATGCCGAGTTGTTCAATTCCGCTTCTTCGGTCCTGGCGGAGGTAGTCGATTTCGTTGGGCGAAAAACCAAAGCGCGGGTGGTCTATGAAGCGGAAGGTCCGGCCGGGCTCATCGCCTCGAGCGAAGAAGAAATGGATCGGCTGACCAAATTCATCGATCAGGCGAAAGCTCACGAACCGAAATTCCATTATCAGCGGAACACGATTTACCTGCGCTTCTGCCATGCCGATTACCACAAAGGCGCCGCGTTGGCCGAACTCTCACGTCTCACGGAGATCCCACGCGAGGTGATTTTCGCGGCGGGCGATCATCACAACGATATCTCCATGTTGGACGGTCGTTACGCCGCGTTCCCAGCCTGTCCCGCCAACGCCATCGATGCAGTAAAGTCAGCCGTGCGCGGTTCCGGAGGACGTGTGGCCGAAAAAGAATTCGGCGCCGGCGTGCACGAAGCGCTCCAGCATTTTCTGAAATAACGCTGCCCACGCGTGCTGCGCGAATATTGATACCGCTGAGACGGTCCCGCGCAGCGAATCATCGCCCAGATCCCGATCACGCTTTCAATCATATACGTGAATCACGTATGTCAGCGAAAGCGCGTGAGAAACAACCTATTCGAACCTCGAGGTAAAGTAGATTAACTGAAAATCGATGGTGCACGGTCCCACGGAAGTAACATTATCGCCTAGCACCACTTACAGAGCTCAGCTGATATACGTGACACAGCTACTCCTGAATTTGTCATCCCGCTCGCACAGACGGCGAGGAACCTCACATTCGCAGCAGTTATCGCGCGCAACAGGAAAGGTGACTTAACAAGAGCGACAATCATCCGCAGTACCTAACTGCCACCTAACTTTAGTCGTTCATCTTCCCCTAGGACTTCTCCTAACGGCTGCCAGGTTACGCTGCTGTCCATATCATGAAAGGCGTGGAGATAAACCGCCACGTTCTCAGGTGAATACTTCATCAAGAGTTGATCAATCGCCTTCCGCAGATCATCCGGACCCGGCGATTCGGGCAGCTGTTCCACCGTGCCGTCCTCGTCGTGCTTAATGCCTAACGAATCAAGGAAGTCGCAGAGCATTGATTTTTGCGCACCGAGCAGCCAGGCCTGGAGCAGGTGCGCAGCCAGAATGTCGCTCGGCTTGCGACCAAGCGTCGTTTTGATCCATGCATAGCGTTCGGCCGGTGGCTTTCGCTCAACGAAAACAGACCGCAAATTGCGCTGACTGGCCAGGGTTTGAACGACGCTTTTGAAGACCGGTGCCTGTTCTTTCTGCACGTAACTGAGAATCTCGACCGCCATGGTCGGCGACATTTTCTGAAAAATTTCGTAGGATTTCATTAGAGTGTGTGCGTTACAGCCGACGCAAAGGCTCCGCTGTGGTGCGCGTTGTCCTCAGCGCATCGGATTCCGTTGCCAGAGCGGACGTTACGAGCAGAGAACGCCTGGCGGCAAAACTATTGGTCATGTAAGTGAGAAGCAGAACCCAGAAAGTAAGAGCAAGACCGAAGAGCGGAAACTGCAACGCGAGCGGAAGCGAATAGATGATGGCCATGAGCGGGATCCATACCGCCCAGGTGGCGAGGAGCGTTGGCACAACTTTGCCGCGATAGTGATGCCAGGTGAAGCCGCGGACTAACGACTCCCGGCTGAATCCAGTGTTTTTCCATTCGTAAGTCAAAACACCAAAAGGCGCGGCGAAAAAGGGATTGTAGCCGAATTGATCAACACAGATTTTTGCCAGCACAACTGGGAGAGTAACGACGTTGCCGAACCACGCCGCTTCGCTGCGATAAAGCAAATCGACCAGCGAACCATCGACCGCCCAGATTGGAACGGTAAACATGAGGTTGTGCAAATTGCGGCGAGTAGGGCGTCCACGTTGAAAAAAGAAAATGAGGAAAATTTCAGGAAAAAGCGCGCCCGCAGCCACAGAAGCGACCAGAACAAAGACGAGACCATGACGTAATTTATAATCGGCGAAATCCTGCAAAATACGCGCGACCGTCGGGCTGACATAATAGCCGATGAGCAGCGCGAGCATTAGCACCTGGATCAGGAGCGCAGGCCCGAGATTGGCACGCGCCGCTTCCCAACCAATCGCCCACGAGGTGCGATGATGCGCCCGATGCGGAGTCATCGCCGCTTTAGAAAAGCTGCGGCTGGTTTTCTTCCTCGGTTTCCGGCTCGCCGATAATCGAGCGGATCTTTTCCTTCATCTCACGAAAATCGTAGGGCTTTTGCACGGTATCAAGAACCCCGGCGCGCAAAATCTCCAAGCGTAGACTTGGCTCCAGATAACCGCTGGCCACGATGGTTCTCACATTTGGTTTGATCTCTTTCATCCGCAGGACCACGTCGCGCCCACCCAGTCGAGGAAGTCCCAAATCACAAACGACCAGGCCGATCTCATCGGCGTGAATCTCGAACATTTCGACCGCCTCAATGCCATCCTTGGCCGCGATGACCCGATAGCCGTCGCTCTCCAGCATCATGATTCCAAGTTCGCGCAACATTTCTTCGTCTTCGACGAGCATGATCGTGCGCGCACTCTCTTTCGAGGCGCCCAGACCTCCATCCTTGGCGGCCGTTTCCGCGGCACTTCCGAGAGGCAGATAAATGCTGAAAGTGGTTCCCTCCCCCGGCTCGCTTTCGACCTCGACGAAGCCGTGATGATTGTTGACCACCCCATAGACGACCGAGAGCCCGAGACCGGTTCCTTTGCCCCGCTCTTTCGTCGTGTAGAAAGGCTCGAAAATGTGCGGCTTAACTCGCTTATTGATCCCGGTTCCCGTGTCGCTCACGCGCACGAACACATAACGCTCGGCCGTCACGCCTGTGAAATTTTCTCTCAGCTCGGCGCCATCGCTGACTCCGGTCTGCAGCGTGATTCGCCCATCGTTAGGCATCGCATCCCGCGCGTTGACGCAAAGGTTAAGGAGCACCTGGTGAATCTGGCTGCGATCGGCCTTCGCGAGAGGCAGGTTGGGCTGCAAATGCAGGACAAAATGAATCGTCTTGGGAAAAGTCGCTTCGAGCATTTTTTCCAATTCCTGAACGACCGTATTCAAATCGAGCGGCGTAAATCGAGCCCCCGTCTGCCGCGCCGAAGTGAGTAACTGCTGAACGAGCGTGGCGCCGCGCCCAACCGCATCGCGGATCACCTTGATCGCTTCGGGCATTTGCTCGGGATGCTTTTTCCAATCCTCGAGCCGAGTGGTGTAGCCGAGAATGATGCCGAGGATGTTATTGAAGTCGTGCGCGATTCCGCCGGCGAGCGTGCCAAGGCCTTCCATTTTCTGTGCCTGGACAAGTTGTTGTTCGAGCCTCTTGCGCTTGGTGTCGTTGAAGAAATAACCCTTCAGCTCGGTCAGTTGGCCGGTCGCATCGAAAGTTCCGACGAACCGTGCTGCCACATACAGACCATCTCCATCTCGCTGCCGCATCTCGAGCTCGGCGCGCTCCAAGCTCTCGTTAGGCTGGAGTCCGGCAAGCAGCTCCACGCCTTCCTTCTTGGTGTGAAGGAGCGAGAAAAAATTGGCGGAGCGCGCGTCTTCGACTGAGTCGAAACCAAAGATGCGTACGAACGCCGGGTTGCACGTCATAATTGACCCGTCGGGTTTCATGATGACGTTTCCCGTGAAATCGCCATCGACGAAACGGCGGTAGCGTTCTTCGCTGTCCCGTAGAGCTTCCTGGGCGCGGATTCGCTCCGTAACGTCAATACTGAGCTGCAACAACGACGCCTCAGATCCGCTATCTTTCAGGGTCCAGCCGGTTGAAGCTACGATCTCCGCGCTGTCGCGGCGGATCTGCCGAATCTCCCCCTCCCAATGTTTTTTGTCCCGCAACGACTGCATCACGACGGCCAACGCGTCCGGCGGCCCGGTTTGCAAAAGCTCGTGGACATTGCATCCCGTGACTTCTTCCCGCCGCCACCCGTACATCCGCTCTGCTCCACGGTTCCAATATGAAATTTTGCCCTTCGCATCGGAAATGACGATCGCGTCGTTCGCCAGATCGAGCAGCTCGGCGTGATGCAGCAGCTCCTGCCGAACTTTTTCCAGATCCCGTTGCGTTTCGGCATGCTGAATGACGCGCCGGATCGAGGGAACGAGCTTCGCGAGACGTCCTTTTTGAATGAAGTCGATAGCGCCCGCCTGCAGCGCCTCAGTGATCGCGGCGGAGTTATTTGCATTTGTAACTAAAATAACCGGGACCTCCGGAGTCTGCGCTCGCCCGATCGCGATGGCTCGCAGCCCATCGTTCTCCGGACAGTAGCGATCGGCGAGAATGACGTCGACAGGGCGCCGGGCCAGCTCGTGGATTAGCTCGGATTCATTTCGAACCCGCCGCACTTCACAGGCGATTCCGCCATGCTGCAGTTCGGAATGGACCAGGTCGGCTTCGGCATCGTTGCTTTCAAGATGGACAATCTGTAATGGATTCATTGCGGGAGTCTGGTGGCTGGGAACCGCCGAACCAGCCGCCGCACATCAAGCAAAGCGTTGCCCGTCGGTCAAGCGCGAATTCTTTGCCTAACGAACAGAATCCTTCGTTTCGACAGAGGGAGCAGGTTCTGCGGGTTGGCGGTAGCTCATCGCGAAAAAGAAATAGGCTGCAAGCGCGCCGCCAATGACCAGGACGAGGAAAAATATGCTCAGCGCGCGCCAAGTCCCGCGTTGCGACCGCTGCCGCTTCCATTTCTCACGCTTTAAGACCAGCTCCATGTCGAGCATCTTGGCCAGAGCGTCAGGATCGCTCACGAAATTAGCTGGCTGTTTCTCCGCGCAGGGCGCTTCTGGCGAGGAAATATTTTCCTCCGTTTTATTGTCAGTCATCGCAATTTTGAAGCGTCCTCCGGCAATGCGATCTGCAACGAGCAGCAATCGCGCCAAGACGAATCGCGGGACCGGAACCTATCCCTCCTTGCCGGGCGACTATTCCTTGCCCTGGCTCTCATATTTCCCTACCGATCGCTCATCGTGATAACGAGCGAGAATGATCATGCGGGTGAGCCGGATTGGCGCAAGATCTTCGCTTACGCCCTGCCCATGGCGCTTTTCACAGCCCTGCTCGGCCTCGGCAGTGCCCTGAAAACTCCTGGCCGCAGTCTTTGGCTCGCCTCACCCGAGTTTTGGATTTACCCGCTGCAAACCCTGCTCTGCGGCACGCTCCTCATCTTCTACCGGTGCGAGTATCAATTCCATCCCTTGCGCCGACCGGTTTTCACCGTCGGGTTTGCGCTGCTTGTCTTCGTAATTTGGATCGCGCCCCAACAGTTTTTCCGGTTTCCCGCCCGCCTGGTGGGTTTCAATCCCGATGTTTTTGCCGGCCTCCCAGCGCAATACTGGATTACCGTTGCGTTGCGTTTCCTCAGGCTCGTCGCGGTCGTCCCGCTGGTGGAGGAAATCTTTTGGCGCGGATTTCTTCTCCGCTTCCTGATCGCAGAGCGCTTCGAAGCGGTCCCTTTCGGCACCTTCTCCTGGCTCTCCTTCGGTGGGGTCACAATCGCTTTTGGTCTCTCGCATTCTATGGCCGATTGGCCCGTGGCCTTCCTCACTGGCGCCCTTTACAATGTCGTCGCCTATCGGACCAAAAGCCTGACGTCGTGCGTCCTCGCGCACGCACTCACGAACCTCGCGCTTGGCCTCTGGATTATGGCGACCAAACAATGGGGTTTTTGGTGAGGGGTCGCCCCAAGCGTCCTACTCGTCCTCGTCCTCCTACTCGTGCCCCTGCTCTACTCCTGCTCCTACTCATGCTCTTGCCCCGCCCCTAGCTCCCAGACTCGTCCTCGTGGAATGGCATTGCTTTTGCTCCAAAAGAAGGGTCGATGCACCCCACCTTTCTTCAAAAAGTGCTGATCTGCATGATCGCCGGGTTCTTCGCCGCCTGTCTTATTCAATGGGCCAAAGTCTTCGTCGAAGGCGCAGATGACGCGCTTAACTCCGGTTACAGAAAAGACAGCGTCACCCTCGTCGGACATCCCTGAAAGCCGTTGCTCCCTCCAGCCGCGCTGGTTAACCTGCGGGAAGCAACATGAGGATCGGCATCGCGCAGATTAATCCCACCATCGGCGATCTTCGCGGCAACTCTGAAAAAGTCCTCGCCGCCTATGAACGACTCGTTGGCGCTGGCGCCGAGCTGGTAATCACTCCGGAATTAGCGATCAGCGGTTATCCGCCGCAGGACCTCGTCTTCAAATCGCGTTTTGTCCCGCAAAATCTCGAGGCGATCGATCGGTTGCACGGCTGCGTGGGGTCCGTCCCACTCGTCGTTGGTTACGTGGATCGGAACGACGGACTCGGTAAGCCGTTTTTCAACGCCGCGGCGCTGCTCGAGCGTGGTCAGCCGATCCGCAAGACTTTCAAAACCCTCCTGCCAAGCTACGACGTGTTCAATGAAGACCGGTATTTTGAGCCGGGTCATGGCGGAGAGATCTTTGCAATCGGTGGCCGCCAGGTCGGCGTGACGATTTGCGAGGATATTTGGACGCAGAATTACCTCCCGCGTCCGCTTTACGACAAGGAACTGGTGGGCAGCCTGGTTGAGAAAGGCGCCGACCTGATTGTTAACCTCAGCGCCTCCCCTTTCGTTCTGGGTAAACTGAGTGTTCGCCGTGAGATGGTGGCAACCCTCGCCCGTACCCACCGTTGCCCGATCGTTTATTGCAATGCCGTGGGCGGCAATGACGAGCTGGTCTTCGATGGCAGCTCCCTTGCCTTTAATCGTGCCGGCGATTTGATCGCGCAGTTGCCGTCGTGCCAGGCCGCGGAAGCGCTCGTCGAGACAGACTCGACGAGCGTGCTCACGCCCGGACCGGGCGACGCGATGGCCGAGCTTCACGGCGCATTGTCATTAGGCGTGCACGATTACCTGGCCAAGTGTGGATTCAAATCCGCCGTGCTCGGACTAAGCGGTGGAATTGACTCCGCGGTTGTAGCCGCGATCGCAGCCAATTCGTTAGGCAAAGAGCATGTCGTTGGTGTCTCGATGCCGAGCCCCTACTCCTCTCGCGGGAGTGTCGACGATGCGCGCGCGCTCGCCCGCAATCTCGGCATTCAATGTCTTGAGATTCCGATCGCGGACGCCTTTGCCGCTTTCAAAACGCAGTTCAAGCAGGTCTTCGCCGGTCTGCCCGAGGACACCACGGAAGAGAACATGCAATCAAGACTGCGCGGAATGATCCTGATGTCGCTCTCGAACAAGTTCGGTCACATCCTGCTCACCACCGGAAACAAGAGCGAGCTGGCCGTTGGCTATTGCACAATTTACGGGGATATGGCCGGTGGCCTCGCCGTGATCAGCGACGTCCCGAAAACGATCGTCTATCAGCTCGCCGATTGGATCAACCGAGACCGCGAGATCATTCCAAGATCGACGATTGAAAAACCGCCCAGCGCGGAGTTGAAGCCCGGCCAGGTCGATCAGGATTCGTTGCCGCTCTACGATATTCTCGATCAAATCCTGCAGCTTTACGTCGAGGAAAATCAAAGCGCGCGAGAAATCATCGCCCGCGGGTTCGAAGAAAAAACGGTGCGTTGGATTCAGCGCCGCGTCGACCTGAACGAATACAAACGCGCGCAAGCCGCTCCAGGCATCAAGGTAACAAGTCGCGCCTTCGGAGTCGGCCGTCGCATGCCAATCGCACAGCAATACCGCGACACGGATCCGCTGGCAGACGAATGCCCGAAGCCAAAGTAAAAGTGCACCGCTCAGGAATCGAACCTGAAACCCAGTGATTAAGAGTCACTTGCTCTGCCAATTGAGCTAGCGGTGCCTTTTTATCGGGGAACAGTTGCTCAACACGACCAGCGATGCAATGAGGGTGGTAGTGAATCATTAACGACCTGGCCCGAGGCTCGCGGAGAGGTCGACATCCGTCCTGTCCTGCCTGACCGCGGCAATCATTGTAATACCATCGGAGTGGAAATCCCACTCCAACTCCCTATGTTTTCGGCCACATTTGGGCTGGCGAAATGCAGTTTCTCGTCTTTTCGTCTCGGATCTGTGCCTGTAGCTCAACCGGATAGAGCTGCTGACTTCGGAGCAACCCACCTTTCCAGGTAAAATCGAGCGATGATACGGGGTTTGCGACGGGCTGAGCATTTCCGTCCTGGAAGCTCGAAACCTCCGCAAGATTCGAATTTTGTAACGCATTTTTCAGCGTTTTCTATTTGACTGTCACACCCGGCTTTTCGTTTTCTGAGTTTTGCGATGCCGACCCCTGGATCAGCCGAGGTTCGTGGCGAGCGCGAAAACGACAAAGCGCGGGTCCACCTGCAACTCCGGCAGCCATTAGTTTGCCCAAAGGCGGTGGGGCGATACAAGGCGTCGGCGAAGAGTTCCGCGCAAACCCTCACAAACACTATCGCGGTTACAATTTCGCGTGACCTAACGCGTTTTTGTACGGCCGCCTTCGAACTGACAGCCTCGGCTCCTTCAGAATTCCCATAGGACGAATCAATGGTACCACAGCAGCGTAAATGGCTGAGCATGTCGGCGATGGGGTCCGACGGAACGGAACCGCTCGCCGACGGCAGCACGATGGTCGACAAGCCCAATACGTCGCCACTCCGGGTCTTTCCGGGGGGCCGAAACGTCAGTGTAAGGCAACGTTTCGCGATCAGCCGAAACGCAATTCCGCAGAGAGCTCAATTCCCGAGATGTGACACTTTTTCTCCACCTGAACCCAAGTAAAAGACAAGGACAACATTACTATGATCTCATCAGAAAAAGCACGTAATTTCGTTGAGGGACTTCCACTCGAGAAGCCGCCACAAGTCACTCGCAGCGTCAAGGCGGCGAGAGGCACTCGTGCCGCTGAGACGGAGCAACCTGCCGTAACGTTTCGTAACGACGGCCAGGCTCTCGCGGTGGGCTCCCAAATCGCTGAATTCGCCGAGAATGTTCCTGTGAAAATCCGACCAGCGATCTCAAATTCCATTCTTCTAGCACAGCTTGCAGCGAACAAGGCAGTTAAGGACAACGCTGGTACCTCCGCAGCCTGGCGTGAAAGTTATCGCAACGTTCTACTGAACACAGGCTGGCTGTTTGAGGGCTCCTCGATGGGCATGGAAGAGATCAAACAGGACGGCCTTGAAGTTCACAAGGCGATAATTCCGGTTTTAGCTGCGGTTCTTGGTCCAGCAGTAGCAGCTGCTGCCATCGTGACGACAGTGCTCAAGGGATTGCAAAGTATGAATGAAGATGCGCCTTGGATAACCCTTTTTAATCGCGAGAGCCGTCGCGCAAAGGTAAGCCAGTTTCAGATCGGATATGTTCAAGCTCCTAATGCTGCTGCGCCAAAAATGTCGACAATATTTTTCGAACTGGAAGTTACTAAAAACGTCACACAAGTCCTCTTTTTCAAGTTTTCAGGCGCGAAGGGATCCTTATTCTATTCGAATACCGACCTTAGTTTGAACTCATCGCTCGCAGGGGACCTCGGAGATGCTGTCCGGAAAAAGGTTGCGGCTTACGCCTCGACTTTCATTCAGGAGATTCAAATTTAGAACGTCAGCAATCCTTATTGACGACTTTTGGGCTGCGCAGCAGGCTTGCCCGCGTTATCGGCACGCAATGCCTTGAGTTACGGCTGGCAAAACTGCGGCACGTTCCAAATAGTAATTAGCGGGCAGCCCTGACTATTCACTGACTCGCTTAGTCGGAACTGGGGTGTGAACCGGCGTCTGTCCGACCGAGAGACGGGGGCGCAGCTGTTCGATCAGCGATAAACTCACACCTTTCACCCGTTTCAGGTCATCGACAGACTTGTAAGGCGGATCCCGGTTCTCGATAATCCGGGCCGCCAGCTTCGAACCGATCCCGGGCAGATATTCCAATTGCTCCTGCGAAGCCGTGTTGAGATCGACAGATTCGTTAGGCTCTTTGCTGACCACCGACTTTCCTAGAGCCTCGAGCTCGCGGTCTTCCACTCGCTGTTCATCGCGAATCTCGACCAGATGATCGACGTCAGTCACACTCCAGGCACCTCGCCGGTCGACCGCGGCCTGCAATGCAAGGTCGGCCAGAACTTTTTCATAATCGACGCCGGAAACGCCGTCAGGCCGCTCATGTTCTACCCCATGGACCCGAGCTAGTCCTTCTCGAACCAGGACCGCCGCAAGGTCCTCGCCCTGCGCGGTCGTAATCATCCCGTAAATCCGCGGCTTCCGCGAGCGACCTAGAGCTGAAGCAAACGACGTATGCAGTGTGAACGGTTTCGACAGAAGCTCAGCCACGCGCGCCGCGGCGCGTTTTCCAAATTCCACGCTGCGAACCCGATCCTTTTGCGCAAAACCAAATTCCCGCGCCTGTTCCAGCAGACGGCGTTTGTCGGAGTCCTGCGCCACAATCGACTCGAAGGCATCGACAAAGTAGAGCCGTACCACGTTCTCTTCCGGTTTACCGTCGCGAGTGTAACGAACGCGAAAGCTGTCACCATCGTTATACTCAGCAGGGACGAAGGTGGCGTCGTGAAATTCCTGAAGTGATTGCGAAGCCGCCGCAAGATCTGCCAGCAAAATCGGGGCGAGAAAAGAAATCGCGGCAGTGAGGCGCATAGGGTCGCAACTTTACACAAAACCCACTATTTCGACTACCTACCAATAGGCATTCCCTCTGGGAGAAGTTCGATACTGCTCTGCGTTCACGCGGTCAAGGCAACGAGGTACCCTGTTGTTGCCGGATGAACTGAATGTCCGAAGACGTGATGTGGCTGTCTGCCGTCACATCACTGCGGAAGTTTTGCTGATCGGCTTTTTGGCCTTTGTTCATCTGTGCCTCATGGTAATCACTCTGATTGACGACTCGATCGCCGTTGACGTCTCCCAGGAGCAAGCCCATACCGACAGACGCCGAGTCTAAAACATTGCCCTGATCGTCGCTGATATTGTCGGCTGTCACGATGATGGTCGATTCGTTGCAGCCATGCGCCACGTTCACCAGGTTGACCTTCACCCTGTGCGCATCGGCGCTGTCAATCACGATGCTCTGCACAGCGCCGCAGGTCGAACTCGCGCTCCCTACTGAAACGATGTTTTGGTTGAAGGTCATTACCACGGTGTATTTCTTGTTCGGTCCACCGGAACGATCTTCCACTCCCGACGGGCCGGTCAGGGGCAGGTTGATCGCGAAGGCACCTTTGACCGAAGCTGCGCTGGCCAGAGTGAGCCGAGACCCACCGGCATCGATTCTTCTCCTGATCATGCCCAGGTCGCCTACCGCCGTCCCATTGTTCGCGTCAGTAAAAAACACATCGTAAAAAGTGTTGGGTGTACCGCTTTCCTCTGTAACCCAATGATTTCCTCCATCTGTCGTCTTTACGATCGTGCCTCCTTCACCAACGGCAGTCCCACTATTTGCATCTGAAAAGGATACATCCCAGAGATGAGCGGTCGTTCCGCTCCTCTGACTATTCCAATGACTTCCCCCATCGGTTGTTCTGAGGATTGTACCGCTATTTCCAACCACCGCTCCTTCACTAGCACTTGTAAAGGAGACGCCGTGAAGAGGCATTGTAGTTCCACTGGTTTGAGCATTCCAGTTTGCTCCGCCGTTGGTAGTTCTTAATATTGTTCCGCTAAGACCCACGGCAGTTCCCGTATTCGCATCAGCAAATGAAACTCCGTAAAGAAAGTTTGCTGTTCCGCTGGTCTGAGCTTCCCAATTAGCGCCACCATCTGTTGTCTTCAGAATAGTACCTTCTGCACCGACCGCAGCCCCTGCGTTTGCATCGGCGAAGGAAACGCCAAATAGAAGACTAGCGGTTCCGCTTAATTGATTATTCCAAGTCTTTCCTCCATCAGTTGTCCTTAGGATCGTGCCTCCTTCACCAACTGCAGTTCCGGTGTTGGCATCTGTAAAACACACTTCATTTAGTTGATTGATCGTCCCACTTGTTTGGCTAACCCAGGTAATTCCTGCATCCGTTGTTCTGAGAATTGTTCCAAACGCCCCAACAACCGTACCGGTATTTGGATCAGCGAACGCAACTCCGTACAGCGCCTGAGTCGTTCCCTTTGATTGGACAGTCCAGTGAGAACCGCCATCTGTAGTTGTTAGGATTTCCCCGGCAAAGCCGACTATCATACCTTTGTTAGCGTCTACAAAAGAGACCCCGTAA
>Ga0207691_10002435_pt1 | contig 18208 bp, 17 predicted proteins | sample KBSM13metaG_FD_184327 | JGI IMG/M metagenome (GOLD analysis project Ga0207691, IMG submission 184327) | Miscanthus rhizosphere microbial communities from Kellogg Biological Station, Michigan, USA - KBS M1-3 metaG (SPAdes) (version 2) | ecosystem: Host-associated > Plants > Roots > Rhizosphere >... | reverse complement strand
GTCTAGCCGCCCGGCCTCCACGTCGCCGGAAACCGTCCGCTTCGCCGGAAGAGTACGGCGAGCCGGCACGCTTCCGGCGACTTCGACGACGGCGGGCAAGCGCACGGTCCGTCTGGTGCGCACGGTCCGCCTGGCGCGCCGGTGGATGACGTACTCGGCCACCGCAAGGTTGATCACCCAGGCTGCCCCCAGGAGCACCGCCCGGGTCGGCTCGTCGGGCGGGCCCACCAGCAGCATCCACGGCAGCCCCGTCAGCGCCTGCGTTCCCGCGGCAACGCCGATCGCGTAGCCGCGGGTCATCCATGCGCCGTGCCGCACAAAATCCCGGCGCACAACCGCCACGACTCCCAGGACAATGCTCGCCGCCATGGCCGAGCCGAAGACCAGCCGCAGCACCAACAGCGCCGGTCCGTCCCCGGGCGGCAGCGGATAGAAGACGGCCATCCACAGGCCTGACAGGGCGGCCAGCACACCCGCCGGCGCGAGGATGCGGCCGGCGATCCGGTGCCAGCCGCGGCGGCCCCGCAGCGCGGGGAGGAACTGGAACGCACCGAGCAGGCTGTAGGTGGTGACGCTAAGGATGTGCGTCACCACAGGCACTGGCGAGGCGAAGAACCGGGCGTTGTGGGCGGTGATGGCGGCACCGCCGGTCAGTTCCGTCAGCCGCGCCGCGGCGGCGATCACCGGGATGAGGCTGAGAAGGATCAACCCGGCGGGCACCGGCCACTGGGGGCGGCGGCGGACACGGGGGACGGGGGCGCTGCTGGCGTGTGTTGTCACGGCGTGGTCCTTGGCTGGGATGGCTGGCGGCGGTGGTACATGAATCGCGCGGTGTACGGCGTACACCTGATGCGGCCACGTTAGGTGTACGGCGTACACTTGTCAATAGGGAACCGTTAGGGAAGGGTGGCCGGATGACCCAGCAAGCGGAGCGCACGCGCCGGATCCCGTTGAGCCGGGACCGCGTCCTGGCTGCCGCCGTCGTGCTGGCCGATCAGGTGGGGATCGAGGCGCTGAGCATGCGCCGTCTGGCGCAGGAACTCGGCGTCGTGCCGATGGCGCTGTACAAGCACGTGGCCAACAAGGAGGAACTCCTTGACGGCATGGTGGACGCCCTTGTCAGCGAGATCGATCCTCCCGTCCGTGATGCCGGCTGGAAGGACACCGTGCGCCTGAGGGTGCTCTCGGCGCGGGGGGCGCTGCTGCGGCATCCGTGGGCCCGGCAAGTGCTGGAATCGCGCACGAATAAAACGCCGGCGGTCCTTGGCTACATGGACTCGTTCATCGGCATGTTCCTGGCCGGAGGCTTCTCCGTGGACCTGACCCATCACGTCATGCATGCCCTCGGCAGCCGCATGTGGGGGTTTACCCAGGAGCTGTTCGACGACTCCGCCGGCGGGGACGCCGCAGGGCTGGCCACCCTTCCGCCGGAAGCGCAGGCGGCCATGTTCCAGGAGATGGCCGAGCGGTATCCGAACATCCTGAAGGTCGCCTCCGCCTCCGCGCACCAGGACTCCGTGGTGGGCCAGGGGTGCGATGACCAGTTCGAGTTCGAGTTCGCCCTGGACCTGCTCCTGGACAGCTTCGAGCGGCTGCACCGGCAGCACTGGAGCTCCACTCCGGCGCAGACCAGTCTGGCGCAGACCACTCCGGCGCAAACCAGTCCGGCGCAGACCTCCACGCCGGCAACGCCCTGACCGGCCCCTACTCCTCCAGGAACCGCAGCAGGTACGGAAGAGTGGTCCGCATGGCCCGCAGGTCGCCCCCGCTCGCGGCCAGCTCGCCCAAATAATCGCCGTGGCTACCCGGGACTATCATCAGGCGCGCCCCGGGAATGACCCGTGACATCCGCACGGCGTGATCAGCGCTGACGACGTCGCGGTCGGCGCTCAGCACCAGGGTGCGGGCCGTGATGCGGCGCAGGTCCTCGTCCGGCCAGCCGGGGAAGGTCAGGAGCCGCTGGCGGTCCAGTTCGAACATCCGCTCGAGGTGTCCGGACTCCGGGTTCAGCCGGCGGTCCGCGTCCTGGTACACCTCCGGCATGTCATCGAGGGTTGCCTTTTCCATCCCCTCCCAGAATTCATCGCCCACAGCGTCGCGGCTGGCGAAGGTGGAGGCGGCAATCAGGCACCGCACCATGGACGGATGCCTCATGGCCAGCGCGAGCGCGGTGTGGCCCCCGGCGCTGAACCCGAGCACATCCACGGAGTCCACGTTGAGCTCATCGAGCACGGCTTTGATGTCCTCTGCCGATCCTTCGGCGGTGAGCGGCCGGGCGGTAGCCGCGGTCCGGCCGTGGCCTTCCTCTTCGACGGCGATCACCTGCAGGCTCTCGGCCAGCAGCGCGGGGATGAGGCCGGCGAAGTTGGTCTCGATGCTCGAGCCTCCGCCGGGAATCAGCAACAGCGGGGGCTCGCCGGCCCGCGGGTGACCATGGACCTCGTAGTACATGCGGAGGTCGCCGTTCGCCGCGTAACCGTGGGTGAATGTCACACGGCATGTTACCGCCGCTCATACCGGGCTGAACAGGGCCTTGCGGACGACGGCGGGAGATTCCCGCCGTCGTCGTGTTGCGTTGCAGGTCAGGCGTTGACGGACTCGGCGATGATCGCGTCGACCTGGCCCAGCGCCTCCCTCATGCCTTCTTCCATGCCCATGGCGACGATCTTCTCCATCTGCTCCTCCGCCTCAAACGTGGACAGGATGGTCATTCGGGTGCGGTCGCCGATTGGCTCCAGCGTCACAACTCCGTGGATCGTCCCCATGTCGGCCACGGGGTCGCCGTTGTCGTCCGCGAAGCCATCATCGAACTCCAGCCGGTGCGGGGCGTTGATGGTCACGAACCGCCACCAGCCGCGGGCCTTCTCCCCCTCGGGTCCCGTCATGTAGTAGCTGGCCTCGCCGCCCGGGACGAACTCATGCTTCTCGAAGGTGGCCGGCCACGTGGGCGGCCCCCACCAGCGCTCGAGCTGCCGCGGGTCTTCCCAGATTTGCCAGACGCGCCCAACTCCGGCATCGAACTCGGCGACCACGGTGAGGCTCAACGCCTCAAGATTCTTGACTGAACTGACAACCGTCATGACGAACTCTCCTATCCTTCAGTTTCCTTCAGCTTGGCCTTGCGATTTCTTGGTTGATCTGGTGCCTGCCTGCGTCTCGCCAGGTTCCGGGGCGGCCGATTCGGCAAGCAGGTCCGCAATTCGATCGGCGCGCTGGCGCCAAATGACCTCATAGCCGTCCAGCAGGCGGCGGGCCCGCTGCAGGCCGTCATGGTTGGCCCGCACGATCTGCTCCCTTCCCCGCTTCTCCTTCGAGACAAGGGAAGCGCGTTCCAGCACCGCCACATGCTTCTGGACGGCCGCAAAACTCATGGCGTAGAGGGCAGCGAGCCCGGAGACCGAGTACTCGCCCACTGTCACCCGGCGCACGATGTCCCTGCGGGTCGCGTCGGCGAACGCCTGGAAAAGGCGGTCGAGTTCGTCGTCGTTGAGCTGGGTTCGGAGCTGATCTACAACCATTTGGTTGTAGGATAGTCCGACCGCTCGGGCGTGTCAATGGGTCACGAAGCGACCCCGGGCGGCCCCGGCGCTGGGCGGCAAGGGGCCGGTGTGCGGAGCGTGTGCCGAGCGTAGAGTGAGCCCATGAAGCGTGTGGTGATCGACCGCTTCGGCGGCCCCGAAGTCCTGCAGGTGGTGGAGGTCGACGATCCACGGCCCGGCCCGGGCGAAGTCCGCGTCAGGGTCCTGGCTTCGGGGGTGTCCTTCACCGATGCCCAGCTGCGCGCCGGCACCTACCTCGGCGGACCGAAGCCGCCGTTCACGCCCGGCTACGAGCTCGTCGGCATCGTTGATGAGCTCGGGCCCGGTTGCTCGCGGGTGCGGGTCGGGGACCGCATCGGCGCGCTGACGGTGTGGGGCGCCAACGCCGAGCGCGTCTGTGTGCCGGAGGCATACGCGGTGGATGTGCCTGAGGCCCTCGATCCGGCCGAGGTCGTGAGCCTCGTCTTCCCCTACATGACCGCCTACCAGCTGCTGCACCGGACGGCCCAGGCGAAGCCCGGGGAGAGCGTCCTGGTTCACGGCGCGGCAGGCAGGGTGGGCGCCGCCATCCTCGAGCTCGGAGCACTGGCCCGCCTCCGCCTCTACGGGACCGCCGCCGGCCGGGACCGCGCCGCAGTGGAGCGGCTGGGCGCGGTGGCGATCGACTATCAGAACGAGGATTTCCTGGCCCGAGTGCGCGGGCTCACCGGCGACGGCGTAGACATTGCCCTCGACGGGATCGGTGGGCCGTTGTCTCTGCGCTCCTTCCGGGCGCTGCGGCCCGGCGGCCGGCTCGTTGTGTTTGGCCGCTACGCCACCATCGCGCAGGGGCGCAAGAACTGGCCGGGCGTGATCGCCTGGTACGCGGCAACGGGGAGCGTCGCACTCTGGGGCTGGCTGTCACCCCGCCGAAAGGTGCTGTCCTACCGGATCCAGAAGCTGCGCATCCACCACCAGGACTGGTTCAGGGCAGACTTCTTCGCGCTGCTCGAGTTGCTTCGCCGCGGCGAGATTCACCCGGTGGTGGCCGAGCGCCTGCCGCTTTCCGACGTTCGTCGCGCCCATGAGCTGCTGGGGAGCACCGCGGCGAAAGGGAAGATCGTGCTCGTACCCTGATCGGGCCCCGCCGGGTTCGCGGGAAGCCTGCGAGGTCGCCGGAAGGCTCCGGCGAGTCCGCACGTTTCCGGCGACTTCGCGGCCCAACGCCACGAGGGAGGATAGTTTTAGGGCATGACGGCAAGCTACAGGTACGACGTCGAGGTTCTGCACCTCCTTGTCTCGCCGGCGCACGCCTACTTCGGCCGCGCCCGCGATGGTGCGGCGCAGGTCCCCACGACGGACGCGGACCAAGTGGAACTGGTGGCCGGCAAGGGCATCGTCGGCGACCGGTTCTTCGGCAAGGCCGCGCACATGGACGCCGCCGTCACCCTCCTCTCGATCGAGGCCCTCGAGGCGATGGCCGAGGAGCTGGCAGCCGGCCCCTTTGACCCGCTCCTGACCCGGCGCAATGTGGTCCTCCGGGGCGCCCACCTCGCTCCCCTGCTCGGCGAAGAGTTCGTGCTCGAATCGAAGGGCAACGTGGTCCGGCTCCGGGCCGGACGGCCAGCACACCCCTGCGTGTGGATGGACCGGATGCTTGCACCGGGCGCGCACGCCGCCATGCGCGGCCGGGGAGGCGTGCGCTGCCAGCCGCTTTCGACCGGCCTCCTGAGCCGCGGCCCGGCCGTGCTGGTCAGCCCCGTCCCGCTCGACCCCGGGCAGGCCGGCGTCCCCACGCTGCTGCGCCCCTCCCGGCTGCCGTAGCCCGGCGGAGACGCGGGAGGCGCGGACGACGGCGGGCGTTGCGTGATCCAGCGGGCGGCGATCATGCTCTTTGCCGCGGATGTGGAACAAATGCACATCCGAATCGCCGGCAGGAAATAGGCTCGGACTCATCGATCAGGCGGCCGCACGGCAACCGCCAAGTGCAAAACCGGTGAAGGAGCCAGGGTGGACACCCGAAAGCTGAAGTATTTTCTGGCTGTTGTTGACCACGACGGGTTCAGCCGGGCCGCGGAGCACCTGCTCATCGCCCAGCCATCGCTCTCGCAGACCATCGCCGCCCTCGAGAAGGAGCTGGGCGTGCCGCTCTTCCACCGGATCGGGCGGCGGGCGGTGCTCACCGAGGCGGGCAAGGAGCTGATCGGGCCGGCCCGGCTCGTGATGCGCAACCTCGATGCGGCGCAGTCCGCGGTGCAGTCGGTGCGCGGGCTGCGCAGCGGACGGCTGGACATCGTCACGATGCCCTCACCCGGGATCGAGCCCCTGTCCTCGATGATCGCCGCCTTCACCCGTGCGCATCCCCTGGTCAGGCTCAATGTCAGCGCCGCCTTCACCCCGGAGGACGTCATCGAGTCTGTCCGAAGCGGCAGCACGGAGATCGGGCTGGCAGGCTCCCCCACGCCCATCAAGGTTCCCGGCGTTGAAGTGCTGGAGCTCGATCGCCAGCCGCTGATCCTTCTCGTCAATCCCCAGTCCGATACGTTTGGCGCCGCAACAACGATCCAACGCGAGGAGCTGGCCGGCCACCGCCTGGTCGCGAGCCAGCGCGGCTCGCTGATGCGCTGGCTTGTGGACGATGCACTGGCGCGGGGGATCGACGCCGAAATCGTCGTCGAGGTCGCCCACCGGACCTCGATCCTGCCCTTGGTCCTGGCCGGGGTCGGCCACGCCGTGATGCCGTCGTCGTGGGCGCCCCTGGCGCACAAATCGGGGCTGCGGTCGCTGCTGATCGAACCCGTGTCCTACCTGGATGTTGCCGTTCTCAGCCGGAGGGACGACCTGACCCCCGCGGCCCGTTCCTTCCTGGCGGTGGCGCGGCTGCACGCGGCCCCGCAACCGCAAGGAAGGACAGACACGCCTCCCCCGGCACATCATCAATAGGCTGAACCTATCTAGCGGATCGGATCTTGGTCTTGGACGGCATGTGGTGCCGGCCCGTCTACTTGAAGAGGAAGGCAGTGTGACGCTGCTAACACACTCAACGAGGAGGTAGGCACATGAGCGCCACCCAGAAATTCAGCATCGCTTCAATCCCCGCAGACGGGGTCGGCAAAGAGGTCGTCTCCGCCGGACGCCGGGTCCTGGACGCCCTGGCGCAGAATTCCGGCGGCAAGTTCGCCTTCGAATGGACCGAGTTCCCATGGGGCTGCGAGTACTACGCCAAGACCGGCCAGATGATGGACCCCGACGGACTGGACACCCTCAAGGACTTCGACGCCATCTACTTCGGCGCTGTCGGCTGGGAAAACGTCCCGGACCACATCAGCCTCTGGGGCCTGCGCCTGAATATCACGCAGAACTTTGACCAGTGGGCCAACATCCGTCCGGTGAAGTTCCTCCCGGGCGTCCAGTCTCCGCTGCGCAAGGCCGACACCACCGAACTCGACTGGATTGTGGTCCGCGAAAACAGCGAAGGCGAGTACGCCGGCCTCGGCGGGCGCAACCTCAGCGGCCGCGGCCCGGGCAACGAGGTCGCCCTGCAGACCGCGCTGTTCACCGAGAAGGGCTGCGAGCGCATCATGCGCTTCGCGTTCGATCTCGCCCGGACCCGGACGGTGAAGAAGGTCTCCTCCGTCACCAAGTCCAACGCCCAGCAGTACGGCATGGTCCTCTGGGACGAAACCTTCCAGCGTGTTGCCCTGGACTACCCCGATGTCGCCACCGAGAGCGTCCTGGTCGACGCGATGAGCGCCAAGTTCATCCTGCACCCGGAAGACCTCTCCGTCGTCGTCGCCTCCAACCTGAACGCCGACATCCTCTCCGACCTCGGCTCGGCCCTGGCCGGCAGCCTCGGCCTGGCGGCCAGCGCAAACCTGAACCCGGAGCGCCGCTTCCCGTCCATGTTCGAACCGGTGCACGGCTCGGCCCCGGACATCGCGGGCAAGGGCATCAGCAACCCGATCGGCGCGATCGCCAGCGCAGCCCTGATGCTGGACCACTTCGGCCTGCACGAGGAAGCCCGCCGCGTCGAGGCCGCCATCGAAGAGGCAACCGGCGCCGGCCACCTGACCCGCGACGTCGGCGGCGACGCCACCACCGCGGACGTCACCGACGCCATCATCGAGGCCCTGGCCCGCACCCTGGCGGCCGTCTAGCGCTTCCGTCCACCGCTGCGAAGCACCAAAACGGACGACGCCGGCCGCGCGGCCGCCGTCGAACGCTACACACCGCACGGGGCGGCTGCGCCCAACTGGCTCCCGCCCCGTGCAAACCCCCACACTTAAAGCATCTCCAGAGACATTCCACAATGAGGTAGGAATCATGGGACACATCACCACCGCGGGCACGGACATCCCCGCCCCCAAGAAACGCTGGTACAGGCAGCTGTACTTCTGGGTATTGACCGGCATCGTCCTCGGCATTCTGGTGGGCTGGCTGGCCCCGGCCGCGGGCATTGCCATGGAACCGATCGGCACCACCTTCGTCAACGCCATGAGAATGCTGATCGGCCCGATCGTGTTCCTGACCATCGTCGGCGGCATCGCCAGCGTCGCGGATCTGAAGAAGGTCGGCATGACCGGGCTGAAGGCCCTGACGTATTTCCAGATCGGCACGATCTTTGCCCTGCTCTTTGGCCTGGTCGCCATCAACATCTTCCGCCTCGGCGACGGCGTCAACGCAGACGCCAGCGCGATCAAGACGACGGACTCCGCGGCCAAACTCATCGACGCCGGCGCCCACCAGGAATGGTGGCAGTTCCTGACCCACGTCATCCCCACCAGCGTCGTCGCGCCCTTCGTGGAAGGCGACATCCTCCAGATCATCTTCATCGCCGTGATCTTCGGCGTCGCGCTGAACGCCATGGGCAAGGTCGGAGCGCCCGTCCTGGACGGTGTCCAGCGCCTCACCGGGGTCATGTTCAAAATCCTGGGCTTCATCATGAAGGCCGCCCCGCTGGGCGCTTTCGGCGCGATGGCCTTCGCCGTCGGCAAGTACGGCGTCTCCTCCCTCTCCAGCATGGGCGGGCTGATCGCTCTCTTCTACGCCACCTCGATCCTCTTCGTCGTCGTTGTCCTCGGCTCCGTCATGGCCTTCCTGAAGCTGAACATCTTCAAGATGATCCGCCACCTCAAAGAGGAGTACCTGCTCATTCTGGGCACCTCCACGGCCGAACCGGCCCTCCCGGGCCTGATGCGCAAGCTCGAGCACGCCGGTGTGAAGAAGGAAACGGTCGGGCTCGTGGTCCCCACGGGCTACAGCTTCAACCTCGACGGCGCCGCCATCTACCTTTCGCTGGCCGCCGTCTACATCGCCCAGGCAACCAACACGAACCTGACCATCGGCCAGCAGCTGGGCCTCATCGCGGTCATGCTGCTCACCTCCAAGGGCGCGGCCGGCGTCGCCGGCGGCGGCTTCATCGCCCTGACCGCCACCCTGGCCACGCTCGGCACCATCCCTGCCGCCGGCATCATGCTTATCTTCGGCATCGACAAGTTCATGTCCGAGTGCCGGGCCCTGGTGAACTTCACCGGCAATGCCGTCGCCACCTTGTTCATCGCCTGGTGGGACCGCACCCTGGACGCGGACCGCGTCCGCCGCGTCTTCAACGGCGAAACTGTTGAGACCCTGCCCAGCGAGGATCCGATCCTCCCGGACGGTTACGGCGACATCGACGATGACCTGATCGAATACGGCCACCACACGCACCAGGACAACAACCCGGAGCGCACAGTACCCGCCGATGCCGATTCGACGGCCAAGGACAACCGCCGCCCCGCCTACTCGGAAACCATCTGACATGGTCCACACCACCGCCCCGAAAACCGTGCGGACCCTCATCGCACCGGACAAGTTCAAAGGCAGCCTCACGGCCGGCGAGGTGGCCGATGCCCTGGCCGCAGGGCTCCGCGCCGGAGCCGGCTCCACTGGCGGGGCCGGAGCGGTCCATTGCGAGCTGCTTCCGCTGGCCGACGGCGGGGACGGCAGTGTGGACGCCGCCGTCGCCGCCGGCTTCACCCGGCACCGCCACACTGTCACCGGGCCCACCGGCCAGCCCGTCCCGGCCGGCATCGCGTTCGACGGCACCACCGCCGTCGTCGAGGTCGCCAACACCTGCGGCCTGGCGCTCCTGCCGGCGGCCCAGCTGGAACCCTTGGCGGCCTCCAGCCGGGGCTTTGGGGAAGCGATCCTGTTCGCCCTCAGTCTGAACCCGGCCAGGATCGTCCTGGCGCTGGGCGGAAGTGCCAGCACCGACGGCGGCATGGGAATGCTCACCGCCCTGGGCTACGGCTTCCACGACGTCCGCGGCCGGCAGCTCCACGGCAGCGGAAAGTCGCTGGCGCAGATCCACACCATCCGCCGGACAAGGTTCCCCGAACTGGACGGCACGGAGCTCGTGGTCGCCAGCGACGTCCACAATCCACTGCTCGGGCCCGGCGGCGCGCCGGCGGTCTTCGGACCCCAAAAGGGCGCCGGACCGCAGGACGTTGCGGCGCTGGAGCACGGGCTGGCGCACCTCGTCGCCACGTTGACGGACGCCGGATTTGAGGACGCCGAGGCACTGGCGCAGCGCGAGGGCGCCGGAAGCGCCGGCGGCATCGGCTTCGCCTGCCTGCTGCTGGGCGCCAAGCAGGTCTCGGGCGCCGACTACTTCCTGGACCTGCTCGATTTCAACAACCGCAGGGACAGTTGCGACGTCGTCATCACCGGCGAAGGCAGCATCGACGAACAGACCCTCGCCGGCAAACTTCCCGCCGCCGTCGCCCGGAGGTCCGGAACCCGCCCGATCATCGCGGTGGCCGGCCGTTCCCTCCTCCCCCGGGAAAGGTGGTCCGAACTGGCGCTCACCCGGGTCTACACCCTGGCCGAGTACACCGACCAGGACTCCTCCAAGGACCCCGGACTGTCCGCCGCCCTGCTGCAGAGGATCGGGAGGGACATCGCGGCAAGCCTGCTGTAGGCGCCCTTCCGCCGACGACGGGAACGCCTGCCTGGGGACACCCGGGCGGGCGTTCTTGTCGCGTTCCCTTTGATGTCCGCTTGTGGTCCGCCCACCGGCGCGCCGCTGTCAGCAGTAGCGGAACTTGGCCCCGCGGTCCTACTGCCTAATCGCGCCCTGGCTCTTCCCGCTCCGCGATTCCTTTCACGCTCTTCACCAGGCTGTCCCACATGCCCTTGGAGTGGTCGGCGTCCTCGGCACTCGCGTTGTTGTCCTGGGCGAGCGTCAGTTGCGTGGCACCGGCCTGGTCCTCGAGCGTCCAGGTCAGCGTGTGGTAGTTCTCCGGCGCATCCGGCTGGCCGCTCAACGGGCTGAAGTGCGTGACAACAAGCCGCCGTCCGGGTTCAAACTCGAGGATGCTGCCCCTGTCCTCGTACTCCTTGCCGTCCCAGGTGCCCCGCCACAGGATGGGTCCGCCTACCGTCCAGTCGGTCACGAGTTCGGTGCCGAACATGAACTCCTTGGCGGCATCGGGATCGGTGATCACGGACCATACGCGGCTCGCGGGCGCCGCGATGGTGATGGTCGAGGTCGCCACATACATTCCAGGCATAGCCTTCCTTTCCTCGCGGAGTCGCTCGGCGCCGGCAGCGCCCGGCACCGAGACTACTCCGCCGGGCGGAACGTGCGGAAGCTCCCTAGGCCGGGTAGATCGCGATGGCGGCGGCCTTGATGACGAAGTAGACGCTCATTCCGGGGACGAGGCCGAGGTCGGCTGACGCGGCCGGGGTGATGTCGGCGGAGAGTCGACCGGCACGGACACGGATCTGATCGCCGTGGGGCTCCAGGTCCGTGATGATCACTCGGAATGAGTTTCGCGGGCTGCCGTGCTCTTCGGTGAGGAACACCGATACCGCCGAGGGCGGAAAGACCGCTACTCCGTCCTGCCCGGGCTCGACGGACTCGTCCTGGTGGCCCGCGACGACCATGCCCTGGGCGGTGGTCACCCCGGCGTCGCTGACGGTGCCGGCCACCAGGTTCAGCCCGGCCAGTCCGGCGGCGAACCGGCTGCGCGGTTTTTCCAGGACTTCGCGGGTGGGGCCCTGTTCGGTGATCCGGCCGTCCTCGAGGACGATCACCCTGTCGGCCAGCATGAGGGCGTCGAGGATGTCGTGGGTGATGATGATGGCCCGGCGGCCGGCGAGGACGCGCTTGAGGAGCCGGCGGAGCAGCGGGGCGGCGTGGATGTCGAGCGCGGCCATGGGCTCGTCGAGGAGCAGCAGGTCGGGGTCGGCGGCGAGGGCGCGGGCCACGGCCACCCGCTGGGCCTGTCCGCCGGAGAGCTGTCCGGGGCGCCGCGAGGCGAGGGAGTCGGCGTCGACCTCGCTGAGCCAGTGCATTGCCGTTTCGCGGGCCGCCGCGCTGGAGGCGCCGGCGCTGCGTGGCCCGAACGCGACGTTGTCCAGTGCGCTGAGGTGCGGAAACAGGAGGGCTTCCTGGGCCAGCAGCGCCGTGCCCCGGGTGTGCGGGGCGCGCCAGATGTTGGTGTCCGCGCTCAGGTCGAACAGGACTTTTTCGCCGATCGTCGCCTTGCCGGCATCGGGGCGCAGCAGGCCGGAGATGATCGAGAGGAGCGTCGATTTACCGGCCCCGTTGGGCCCGAGGATGGCGATTGTCTCGGCCGGTCCGAGGCTGAGGGAGACCTCGAAGCCCCGTGCGGCAAGGGTTGCGTCCAGCTGAAAGGTCACCGGAGTGCTCCTTCCGGTGCAACGCCAAGGCGAGGGCGCCGGTAGGAGAGCCCGACGACGGCCACCGCCACGGCGACCAGCAGGAGGGAGAGCGCGACGGCGGCGTCGGCGTCGGTTTCGCGTTGCAGATAGATCTCCAGCGGCAGGGTGCGGGTGACGCCCTGCAGGCTGCCGGCGAAGGTCAGGGTGGCACCGAATTCGCCCAGGCTGCGGGCGAAGGACAGAACGGCGCCGGAGGCCAGGCCGGGGAGCACCAGCGGGATGGTCACCCGGCGCAGCACCGTGCCCGGGCGCGCGCCGAGGGTCGCGGCGACCGCCTCGTACTTGTTGCCGGCGGTGCGCAGGGCGCCTTCGAGGCTGACCACCAGGAACGGCAGGGCAACGTACGTCTGGGCGAGGACGACGGCGGTGGTGGAGAAGGCGATCTGGATTCCGGCCAGTTCCAGGCTTTTGCCCAGGAGTCCCTGGCGGCCGAAGGTGTAGAGCAGGGCGATGCCTCCGACCACGGGAGGCAGGACCAGCGGCAGCAGGACGAAGGCCCGGAGCAGGCGCTGGCCCGGGAACGGGCTCCGCGCCAGGATGAGTGCGAGCGGCACGCCGAGGACGATGCAGGAGGCGGTGCTCGCCGCGGAGGTACGCAGGCTCAGGCCGAGCGCGGTGAGTGAGGATTCGGAGGTGATCAGCGGGATGAACTCGGACCAGTTGACCCTGGCGACCATTGCCACCAGCGGCAGCAGGACGAAGAGTGCCCCTGCTGCCGCGATGGCGTAAATCCATGCCGGGATGCCTGTGTACCCGGTGCCGCTGCGCCTGTGCATGCCGTTTACGGGGTGCCGAATCCGGCGTCGCTCAGGACCGTCTTGCCCTCGCTGCCGGTGACCGCGGCGATGAAGGCAGCGGCGAGCTCCTTGTTCTTGCTCGTGCCGACGGTGGCGATGGGGTAGGTGTTTACAGCCTGGTCCGACTCGGCGAAGGGGATGCCTTCGACCTTGTCTCCGGCGTTCTTGACGTCCGTGACATAGACCAGCCCGGCGTCGGCCTCACCCGAGGTGACCTTGCCCAGGACATCCGTGACGGACGATTCCTCGCTGACCGGCGCCAGGGTGGTGCCGGTGGCTTTTTCGACGGTCTCGGCCGCGGCGCCGCAGGGAACCTGCGGTGCGCAGACCACCACCTTCACGCCCGGTTTGGCGAGGTCGGCGAAGGAGCTGATCGATGCCGGGTTGGACGGCGGAACCGCGATTTCCAGGACGTTCGTGGCGAAGTTGGCCGGGGCGCCGTCGATCAGTTCCGCATCGGTCAGCTTGGCCATGTTCTTGGTGTCGGCGGAGGCGAAGACGTCGGCCGGGGCGCCCTGGGTGATCTGCGTGACCAGGTCCGAGGAGCCGGCAAAGTTCAAAGTGATTTTGGTGCCGGGGTTCTTCGCCTCGAAATCGCTGGCCAGCTTGGTGAAGGTCGATTTCAGCGAGGCCGCGGCGTAAACGGTGATCGCTCCGGACAGCGTGCGGGTCTCACTGGCCCCGGCGCTGGAGTTGGAGTTGGAGGCGGTTCCGGCTGCCCCGGGCGTGCCGGCGGCGCAGCCGGCCAGGCCCGCGGCCAGGGCGCCGGCCGCCAGCAGTGCGAGGATGTGCTTGCGGGCAGTCCTCATATGATGCTCTTTCCGTGGGGCGTTTCGATGATGACGGTGGTGGCTTTGACCACGGCGGTCGCCACGGATCCGAGCTCCAGGCCCAGTTCCCGGACGGCTTCGCTGCTCATCAGGGACACGACGCGGAAGGGCCCGCACTGCAGCTCAACCTGTGCCATGACTTTGTCAGCAGTGATGCCCGTGACCAGGCCGACGAACCGGTTGCGGGCGGAGCGGCCCACCTTGGTGGGGTCATCGGGAAGCTGTGCCTGGTCGCGGGCCAGGTGGGCAAGTTCCAGGCCGTCCACGGCCAGCCGGCCGGAGTCATCCTTGACCGGGGTCAGGATCCCGTTCTCGGTCCAGCGCCGGACGGTGTCGTCACTGACCCCGAGAAAACGTGCTGCTTCGGAGATGCGGATTTTCGGCATGACTCTATAATCACCTATTTGCGGCAATTATGGGGATTCTGATTCGCAAATCAGTAAACACGTCCTCCTTTGGGGGACATCCCCGTCTAAGCCAGCACTCTGTCGTGCATCTGCGACGGCGGCGCGTCAAGAGTTTTCTGCTCGCTGACCTCTTTACACGTTGTCTCGATTTTGCCGCCGCCCGGGACGATAATCGGAGGTGACCGGACAGCTTTCTGTCGAGAGGAGCCGGCCGTGGCAACCACCACCCTGCTGGCAGGATTCAGATCTGCTATCGCCGCCCTCACGCTGGGGGTGCTGCTGCTGACCGGAACCGGCTGCTCCTCAGACAACCCCGCGGAAACCACGAAGATCACGCCGGCGACCAACGGGATCAACACCGTGGTCGGTCCGATGAAGCTGGCGGACATGCTCATCCTCTCCCACGGAGCGGACCAGCCCGGACGGATCATGGGCACGGTTTTCAACACGTCCGCCAAAGACGCGGTTGTCACGATCTCCGGCGCTTCCGGATCGACGGTATCGATTCCGGTCAAGGCCAACGGCGAAACGTCTTTGGCCCAACCTCCGGCCATGATGCTGGACCCCACCACGGGATCCCCCGGGTCTCTGGTCACGGTCCGGGTGAGCGAGGACTCCACAGGTAAGTCGGCCGAGCTGCAGCTTCCGGTCCTCGACTCCACGCTGCCCGAATACCAGTCGTACATGCCCGCGACGCCTGGATCCGGGACTGCCTCCGGCAGCACGTCACCCACGCTGCCCGGGAACACCACCGCCCCATCCGGGACCGGGTCCCCCAGCCCCTCCCCCAGTCCGTAGCCGGAAGCCCGGCCCCAGTCGCCTGACAACCATGGATCTGGCCCCACGGGCGGCGCTCCCGTTACCGGAGCAGGACGGGGCTTAGGCAGGCAGGGCCGGTGAACGCCGACCCTGCCTGCCAGCCGTGGCCCTGGCTAGGAGAAGCGTCCCGGCCGGAAGGTGGCCAGCATCGGGTGCTTCGTGCCAGTCATGATCTCGCCCGCGAGAAGTTCGCCTGCGATGAGGCCGAGCGTGGCCCCCGAGTGTGTGAAGGCCACGAAGCAGCCGGGCACCTGGCCGAGTTCACCGAGGACCGGTTCGCCGTCGCCCGGGATGGGCTTGTAGCCGATCTTCCAGGAGGCCGGTTTGAGGTCGGGGTTGCCGGCGATGAGCCTGGATGCCTCATCGGCGAGCTCCTGGACCACGTCATCGGGGATGCTGAAGGAGCCGTCGGCGTGTTCGGCGATGTGCCCTTCATACCAGTCGTGGTCCAGGGCGAGGGTGTTTCCGGGGTTGGGCCGGACGGCGGCCCTGGGGGTGTTCAGCACGGCCTTCAGCTCGTGCTCCACGGGTTTGGTCAGCACCAGCATGGAGACCGGGGATCCGTTGGGGATCTCGACGCCGAGGGGTGCGACGACGGCGGGAGTTGCGGCACCGCACGCCACGAGGACAGCGTCTGCCTCGTAGGTTTCGCCTGCGGCCGTCTCGACGCCGGTGGCCCGGCCGCCGTCGACCGTCACGGACACCTTGCCGGCGTTGAGTACGAGTTCACCGCCCAGGGCGTGGAACTCCTCCATCAGGAAGTCCACCAGATCGGGCAGGCTGACCCAGCCCTCGCCGGGATTGAAGATGGCGTTCTCCGGAACGGCATCCGGATCGATGCCGGGGGTGGCTGAGGAAACCTGTGCGGGTGTCAGAAGCTTCGAGTCATAGCCGATGGATTTCTCGTAGTGGTGGCGGGCTTCCGTGGCGGCTTCCTGGCCGGCGGGATTCCACATGAGGCCACCGCCGAACTGCAGCCAGTCCCGGCCGGGGTCCGCGGCGAAGAGTGTGCGGTAGCGGTCCACGCCGGCGACCCGGAGCTGGTGGTACGGCGTGGACCGTTCTCCGGCGGAGTTCAGCCAGGAGAGCGAGCGGCCGGTGGCCTCGCTGGCCAGGCCGTGTTCGGTCAGGAGGGTGACGGAGGCGCCGTCGCGGAGCAGGTGGACGGCGGTGGAGACGCCGAGGATGCCGCCGCCGATGATGGCGATGCGCTTGGTTGAGGGTGTGGAGGACATGGGTCTGCCTTTCCTTAAGTAGAGGTGTCAGGGGTGCCCGCCAGGGGCACTGGGAGGCGGTGTGCGGGCTATGCGAAGGCGCGGATATTTTCGATGACCCTCAGGACGTCGAGGGACTCTTCGGGGTCGACCGGAAGTGGGCCCTTGCCACGGAGGGCAGCCGCGAGCTGTGCGTAGAACAGCGGATAGGCGCCGGGCTCAGATGCGGTTGGTCTCAGGTCTCCATCGATACCGAAGGTCCCCCAGTGGGTTTGGGGTTCGACGCCGTAGCCCGGGTCCGTGGGTGTCGTTCCGGCCGCGAGGGCCGGTTCCTGGCCGTCCAGGCCCCACTTCGTGTAGCCGGACTCGGAGCCCAGGACGTGAAAGCGCGGGCCGACCTGCGCCGCCATGCCATTCATCCACAACCGTGAGCGGACCCCGGATTCGTGGAGCAGGGACACGAAGGCCTCGGTGTCGGCGCCGCCCGGATCCGGGCTGTGGTTCGCCGTTTCCCCGTAGCTTTCGGTTACCGGGCCAAAGAGCTGGATGGCCTGGTCGATCAGGTGGGCGCCGAGATCGTTGAGGATGCCGCCGCCCTCGGACACGGCAGCGGTGTCCCGCCAGTTTCCGAAGCCCTCCGGCCGCCACCATTCAAAGCGCGATTCGAAGCTGCGCACCTCCCCCAGCACTGCTTCCCCGACAAGCTTCCGCAGCGTCAGGAAGTCCGCGTCCCAGCGTCGGTTCTGAAATACCGTGAGCTGCACGCCGGCGTCGGCCGCCCGGGAGATGAGCTCCTGCCCCTGGTCCGACGTGGTGACGAACGGCTTGTCCACCACCACGGGGAGGCCGTGGGCGATGGCCGTCGCGGCGAGGTCGAAGTGGGTCAGCGGCGGCGTCCCGAGGACCACCAGATCGAGGTCACCGGAGAGCGCAAACAGGTCCTCCGGCGTCGGGACGATCCGGGCGTCCGGGTAGAGCCTCGCCGCCTCCGAGGCGCGGTCCGGATCCGCCGTGACGATCACGTCCAGCGAGTAGTTGGCATCCGCCGCGATCAACGGTGCGTGAAAGACTTTGCCCGAGATGCCGAACCCGACGACGGCGGTGCGGATGGGTCCCGCGGCGGCGCTTCCCTTCAGGGTCTCCATCAGAGCACTTCCGAGAGGAAGCGCTGGAGGCGTTCGCTTTGCGGGTTGTCGAAGAGGTCGGCGGGCGTGCCGGACTCGACGACCTCGCCTTCGTCCATGAAGACGACCTGATCAGCGACCTTGCGGGCAAAGCCCATCTCGTGCGTGACCACCAGCATGGTCATGCCGCGGCGGCCCAGGCCTGCCATGAGGTTCAGCACGCCCTTGACCAGTTCCGGGTCCAGGGCGCTGGTGGCCTCGTCGAAGAGCATGACTTCCGGTTCCATGGCCAGGGCCCGGGCAATCGCGACGCGCTGCTGCTGTCCGCCGGAGAGGTCGCGGGGGCGGTGGTCGGCGCGTTCGGCAAGACCGACCTCGGCGAGGCGGCGCTGGGCGCGTTCCCTGGCCTCGGCCTTGGGCATGCCCTTGACGCTCCAGAGGGCCAGCGCCACGTTCTCGAGGGCGGTGTGGTCCGGGAAGAGGTTGAAGTGCTGGAACACCATGCCGATGCGGCTGCGCAGGAGGTCCGGTTTGACCTGCAGGGCGCTCTCGCCGGCCAGGAGCACGTCCCCGCTCTTGGGTTCGTGCAGCCGGTTGACGCCGCGCAGGAGGGTGGATTTGCCGGAGCCGGAGGGACCGATGATGCAGGTGGTGGTGCCCGGGGCGACGTTGAGGCTGACGTTGCGGAGCACCTCGACGTCGCCGTAGGCCATGGTCAGGTTTTTCAGTTCCAGGCTGGAGCCGTGGAACGTCTCGATGTCCGGGACTG
>Ga0207691_10002434_pt1 | contig 18212 bp, 15 predicted proteins | sample KBSM13metaG_FD_184327 | JGI IMG/M metagenome (GOLD analysis project Ga0207691, IMG submission 184327) | Miscanthus rhizosphere microbial communities from Kellogg Biological Station, Michigan, USA - KBS M1-3 metaG (SPAdes) (version 2) | ecosystem: Host-associated > Plants > Roots > Rhizosphere >... | reverse complement strand
CAGCTGCCGGGCATGCTGCACATGGACATCGTGCGCAGCCCCTACGCGCACGCGAAGATCCTGAAGATCGACTCCTCGAAAGCGCTGAAGGTCCCCGGGGTCCTCGCCGTCATCACGGGCGAGACGCTCGCGCAGTACAAGCTCCACTGGATGCCGACGCTGATGTCGGACACGCAGATGGTCCTGCCGACCGACCGGGTGATGTACCAGGCGCAGGAGGTCGCGGCCGTCATCGCCACCGACCGGTACACGGCCGCCGACGGTGTGGCGGCGGTGGAGGTCGAGTACGAGCCGCTGCCAGTCGTCACCGACCCGTTCGAGGCGATGAAGCCCGGCGCCCCGGTGCTGCGGACGGACAAGGAAGGCAAGAAGGACAACCACATCTGGCACTGGGAGGCGGGCGACCGGGCGAAGACCGACGCCGCCTCGAAAGCGTCGGACGTCGTCGTGCGGGAGAAGATCTACATCCCGCGCATCCACGTCGCGTCGATCGAGACCTGCGGCTGTGTCGCGGACTTCCATCCCGGAACCGGAAAGCTCACCGTCTACATGACGACCCAGGCGCCCCACGCGATCCGCACCGTCTTCGCGCTCGTCGCCGGTCACGTCGGACTCTCGGAAGAGAAGATCCGCATCGTGTCGCCCGACATCGGCGGGGGTTTCGGCGGCAAGGTGCCCGTCTATCCGGGCTACGTCATCGCGGTGGCGGCCTCGGTCGTCATCGGAAAGCCCGTCAAGTGGGTCGAGGACCGGATGGAGAACCTGCAGGCCGACTCCTTCGCCCGCGACTACCACATGGAGGCCGAGCTCGCGGCGACGAAGGACGGGACGATGACGGCGCTCAAGATCAAGACGGTCGCCGACCACGGCTATGCCGACGCCGCGGCGAACCCGTCCAAGTACCCGGCCGGCCTCTTCTCGATCTGCACCGGCTCGTACGACATCCCGGATGCCTTCTGCGAGGTGGACGGCGTCTACACGAACAAGCCGCCGGGAGGCGTGGCGTACCGCTGCTCCTTTCGGGTCACGGAGGCGGCGCACGCGATCGAGCGCATGGTCGACATCCTCGCCCAGGAGCTCAAGATGGACCCGGCGGAGCTTCGGATGAAGAACTTCATCCCGCCGGAGAAGTTCCCGTACCACTCGGCCCTCGGCTGGGAGTACGACAGCGGCAATTATCCGGCGGCCCTGAAGATGGCGATGGAGATGATCGACTACGCGGGGCTGCGCCGTGAGCAGGCCGAAAAGCGCAAGAAGGGCGAGCTCATGGGCATCGGGATCTCGAGCTTCACCGAGATCGTCGGCGCGGGCCCGTCCAAGCATTTCGACATCCTCGGCATCAAGATGTTCGACTCCTGCGAGCTGCGGATCCACCCGACCGGCAAGGCGATGGCGCGGTTCGGCACGAAATCCCAGGGCCAGGGCCACGAAACGACATACGCGCAGATCATCGCCGAAGAGCTCGGCATCCCGGCCGCCCACGTGGAGGTCGATGAAGGGGACACGGACACCGCGCCCTACGGCCTCGGCACCTACGCCAGCCGCTCCACCCCGACGGCCGGAGCGGCGGGCGCGATGGCGGCGCGGAAAGTCCGCGACAAGGCTCGCAAGATCGCCGCGTATCTCCTCGAGGTCGCCGAGGAGGATCTCGTCTGGGAGCCCGGCAAGTTCTCGGTCAAGGGCGCCCCGCAGAAGTCGAAGACCATCCAGGACATTGCGTTCGCGGCCTACACGAACCATCCGCCGGGGATGGAGGCGGGGCTGGAGGCGGTCAACTACTACGATCCGCCGAACCTCACCTTCCCGTTCGGCAGCTACATCTGTGTCGTCGACATCGACCGCGGGACGGGCGAGGTCAAGATCCGGCGGTTCGTCGCGATCGACGACTGCGGCAACATCATCAACCCGATGATCGTGGACGGCCAGATCCACGGCGGCCTCTCGATGGGCATGGCGCCGGCGCTCATGGAGGAGATCACCTACGACGAGAACGGCAACAACCAGGCCGGAAGCTTCATGGACTACCTCGTGCCGACGTCGATGGAGACCCCGAACTGGGAGACGGGCAAGACGATCACGCCCTCGCCGCACCATCCCTTCGGGGCCAAGGGGGTCGGTGAGTCGGCCACCGTCGGCGCGCCGCCCGCCATCGCCAACGCGGTCGTCGACGCGCTCTCGCACCTCGGGGTGAAACACATCGACATTCCGATCACGCCGGAGAAGGTGTGGAACATCCTGAAGGCGAAGGGAGTGGCGGAGTAGCTCGCGGGAGGCGGGAGGCGGAGTAGCGCGAAGTCTCAGGCGACGGCGGTCCGGAGCCGATTCCGTGACGAGGCCTGGAGCTCGCGGACGAAGGCCTCCACGAAGGGCAGAGGCTTTCGGCGCCTGAGGGTCGCGGCGCTCCACTGGCGCTTGAGACCTCCGGGCGTGATCCGGCTCGCGGCGAGGGTTCCGGCCCGCAGCTGTGGCGCCACCGCCCAGCGGGCGAGCACGGCGATGCCCAGGCCGGCGCGCGCCATCTCCACGATGGCCTCGGTGAGCTCGATCGGGGACCAGCGCCGGGGCTCGACGCCCGCGGGCCGCAGGACGTAACGAAACACGTCGAGCTCCTCGCGCGGCACCGAGAGGGTGAAGAGCGTTTCCGCCGCGAAGTCGCCGGCCTCGACGTAGCGGCGCCGCGCGAGGGGGTGGCTCGGGCTCACGACGGCGACGAGCTCGTCGTCGAAGAGCGGTTGGACGGCGATGCGTCGGTTCCGAACGGGATCGCTCACGATCCCGACGTCGAGATCGCCCGAGAGCAGCGCCGGAATCGGGCGGCGTGTGGCCTCGAGAACGATGCGGACCTCGACTCCCGGATGCTCGGCCTGGAACTTCCGCAGCGGCTCCGGGAGCCAGTGGTAGCAGGTGTAACACTCGGTCGAGAGCCGCAGAAGTCCCGCGGGCTCGGCGGCGCGGGCCGCGACGTCGCGGGCCGCGGCGCTCATCTCTTCGCAGGCCCGCCGGGCGGCTTCGATCCAGCGTTCGCCGGCGGGCGTCGCCGTCATGCGCTTGTGGCCCCGCTGGAAAAGTGAGACGCCGAGCGCCCGTTCGGCGTCGGCCAGCTGATGCGACAGCGCGGACTGCGAGAGGTGGAGGCGTCGGGCGGCGGCGGTGAGCGTCCCTTCCTCGGCGACCGAGAGCAGGAGCTGGAGGTGGCGGAGCTCGAGACCGCGCGGGGGCCCGTCCATACTATGAATGTATCGCATAGTACTCATGACAACAATTCGCTTTGTAAATGCCTGGGCGGCGGCTAGCCTTTCGCCACGGGGGTGGGAGATGGCGGTGCGGTCGGAGACCATCGACTCGGACGCAGTCCTTTTTCGCGGAGATCGGTACGACTCGACCTCGCTGGCCCTCTTCGACGGCGACCGCGCGCTCCTGATCGAGGGGCTGGGATCCGCGGCCGACGCGGAGGCGCTTCGGGCGGAGCTCGCCGCGCGGGGCAAGCGCGCGGAGCTCCTGGTCAGCACGCACTACTTCAGCGACCACCTCGCCGCATGGAACCTGTTCCCGGAGGCGGACGTGCTCGCGCACGAGAACGCGCTCGCGACGTTCTGGAGCGAGGAGTTCCGGACCGCCGAGGAGGTCGGCCACTTTCGCGAACCGACGATCCTTCTCTCGGGGCGGCTCGGCCTCGCGTGGGGGCGGTTCCACATCGAGATCTTCGAGAATCCCGGCCACACGGCGGGGACGCTCAACGTCGAGATTCCCGAGCTCGATCTCCTGCATGTCGGAGACACGGCCGTCGGCCGAATGGCCTATGTGCAGTATTCGGCGCCGGAGGCGATCGACCGGGCGCTCGCGCGCGCTCTCGCCCGGGGCCGGGGCCGCGTCCTGCGCTCTCACGGACTGCTGACGAGCTCCGAAACGCTGCGCTCGGCGCGTGGATATCTCGCGAACCTCCGCCTCCGCGTGCTCGAGGCGCGGTCGAACGGCCGGCCGGTATCGGAGATCCGCATCGAGGAGTGCCTTCCGGCCGGGCCTCCGGCCATCGACTTCGAGGCGTTCTTTCACGCGCGCAACCTCGCTTCGATCGAGGCCCGCGGGCTGTACCGGGAGGCCGCATGATCGTCGTCCTCTTCTTTTCGAGGCTGACGGAGCAGGCCGGCGACGAGTACGTCGCGACGGACCAGCGCCTCATGGAGAAAGCGCGCACCGCGCCCGGCTTCGTGAAGGTGAAGAGCTTCACCGCCGCCGATGGCGAACGGCTGACGATCGTCTGGTGGAAGGACGCCGAGACGCTGCGCGCCTGGCGCGAAGATCCCGAGCATCGCTCCGCCCAGGCGAAGGGCCGGGCGCTGTGGTATCGGTACTTCGACATGGAGGTCGCGGAAGTCGTGAGGGAGAGCCACCATGCCCGCCAGACACCCGAAGCCGCGGTCGAGCTCGCTGATTCGCCGTCTCTTCGCTCTGGGTCGTGAGGTCCGTTACGTCGCCGTCTACCGGAAGGGCCGGCTCCAGATGCGCCAGCGGCCGGAGCTCGCGCACGCTTCCGCCGCGGAGTCGGACCGCTACGAGGAGCTCATCGTCAATCCGACGCTCCTCAAGCTCGTGGTCCAGCGCGGGGAAATCGACTGCGAGGGCGTGAAGTTCGTCGTGATCCGGTACGGGAACTTCTTCCAGGCGGTGTTTCCGGTGCCCGACGGCCACGTTTCGGTGGCCCTCGAGCCGGCCGCGAATCCGCCCGACTTCGTCTTTCGAATCCGGGAAATGCTCGACACGGAGGGCCGACGATGAACGAGACCTTCGAGCAATACGTCGCGAGGATCCTGTCCTACGCGGGCGAGGACGGCCGCGTGCACCGCACGATGCTGAAACGGACGCCGGCGGCGCTCACGCGCCGGATCGCAGGCGTCTCGCGGCGCCGCCTGACCCGGCCGCCCCGGCCCGGCAAGTGGTCGGTTCGCGACATCCTGGCTCACCTCTCCGAGGTCGAGCTCCTCTGGGGCACGCGGATGCGGATGGTCCTGGGTGAGAACGGCGTGCTCATCGTCGGGATGGACCAGGCCGTCTGGGCGAGGCGCTACGGCCGGATCGACCCGCGTCGGGCGCTCGCGACCTTCACGGAGCTCCGGCGCGCGAACGTGGAGCTCCTCGCCGGACTCCGGAGACCGGACTACCTTCGCTGGGGCAAACACTCGCAATTCGGACGCCTGACCATCGCGCGCATGGTCGCGCTGCTCTCCGGCCACGACATCAACCATTCGCGCCAGATCCAGGCAATTCTGTCGCCCGCCTCGTCCTCCGAGCCCCGGTCATCCGCGAGGAGGTCCCGACGCCTCCCGAACGGGAGCCCACGTGACGTCCGCTGAGCTGCATCGCGCCTTCGCCGAGCTCTCCACGCCCCTCGTCGCCGACGCCTGCCTGCGGCTCTCGATTCCGCTTCGCCTCGCTCCTCCGGGGCTTCGTCCGGTTCGCGGAGGCTCGAAGGCGGCGGGCCGCGTCGCGCCCGTCCGCCACTTCGGCAGCGTGGATGTGTTCCTCGAGGCGCTCGAAGCCGCGTCGCCGGGCGACGTGCTCGTGATCGACAACGGCGGGCGCAGCGACGAGGCCTGCGCCGGCGACCTCACGGTGCTCGAGACGCGCGCCGCGGGTCTCGCCGGCATGGTCATCTGGGGATTTCATCGGGACACTCTGGAGCTCGCCGAGATCGGTTTCCCCGTTTTCAGCTACGGCTGCTCGCCCTCCGGCCCGGTGCGGCTGGACGCGCGGAGCGCCGACGCGCTGTCCGCGGCGCGCTTCGGGGACGGGACGGTCGGCCGCGAGGACGCCGTGTTTGCCGACGACGACGGGGCCGTCTTCGCGCCGCTCGAGTCCGCCATGGCGATCCTCGAGGCCGCGCGGGACATCTTCGGCCGCGAGCGGAGGCAGGCGGATCGGATCCGCGGAGGGGAGACGCTGCGCTCCCAGCTCCGCTTCCGCGATTACCTCGACCGGCGCCGGCGGGAGCCGGATTACACTCTGCGCCGGCATCTTCAGGAGATCGGCGGAGCCATCGAAGTTTGAGGAGATTCTCGTGAAAATCGCACCGGCCCTTCGGGCCCTGGCGCTGGCGGGGCTCTTTGTATTCGCGGCCGCGTTGGGACGCGCTCAGACGCCGACGCCGTCGGGCCCGGGCGCGACGATGTCGATCGAAGAGTACGACCCGAAGTCGACGCTCGTCGTCCCCGAACACCACCCGCAGAAGGCGAAGTTCCCGTTCATCGACGTCCACAACCACCAGGACCGCGACATCTCCGCGGACGCCGCGGCGAAGCTCGTTTCCGAGATGGACCGGATTGGCATGCAGGTCATGGTCAACCTTTCGGGAAGCCGCGGGGAAGAGTTCGTGAAAGGGCAGCGCAACCTCGCCGGGCGGTACCCCGGCCGTTTCGTGGTGTTCGCGAACCTCGACTTCGCGGGGATCGAGCAACCGGGCTGGGGCGAGCGAGCCGCCGAGCAGCTCGCGAAGGACGTCGCGGCCGGCGCGCGGGGCTTGAAAATCTTCAAGAACCTGGGGATGACCGTCGTCGACGCGTCGGGCAAGCGCGTCCCCGTCGACGACCCGCGGATCGACCCCGTATGGACGAAGTGCGGCGAGCTCGGAATCCCGGTGCTCATCCACACCGCCGAGCCGAGCAGTTTCTTCGAGCCCCAGGACGTCCACAACGAGCGCTGGCTCGAGCTGAAACAGTTCCCTCAGCGCGCGCGCCCGCCCGACAAGTTTCCGCCCTTCGAGCAGCTCCTCACCGAGCAGCACCACATGTTCGAGAAGCATCCGAAGACGAAGTTCATCGACGCGCACCTGGGATGGCTCGGCGGCGACCTGACGCGTCTGGGCAAGCTCTTCGACCGCCTGCCCAACGTCTACACGGAGATCGGCGCCGTGCTGGCCGAGCTCGGCCGCCAGCCGCGCGCCGCGCGCGCCTGGTTCGAGAAGTACCAGGACCGCGTGATGTTCGGGAAGGACACCTGGGCCGCCGACGAGTACCTCGTCTACTTCCGCGTGCTCGAAACCGACGACGAATACTTCGACTACTACCGAAAGCGCCACGCGTTCTGGAAGATGTACGGCCTGGCGCTGCCCGACGAGATCCTGAAGAAGATCTACTACAAGAACGCCCTCAAGGTGATCCCCGGCATCGACCCGAAGGGGTTTCCGCCCTAGCTGCCCGCGAAGCGCCAGTACACGGCGTATCGCTCGTCGTAAATCGAGTTCAGCGGAACGAGCTCCACGACTCCGCCGGTTTTCGTCGCGGCCTCGAAGCGGATCGGGGCTCCGTCGGCGCGGCGGATCGACGTTTCCGGATGCGCCACGGTCGCCGCGAGCTCCGGCGCCGCAACCGCGGGCGCGTCGAGCTCGGGCACGGTGCGCGGCTTCGTGGGGCCGGCCCGGAGCGTCGCCGGCGTGAGGCCTTCCCTGCCGAGCCGTCCCGCGAGGACGACGGGGCCCCAGGCGACGGCCGCGAGCGTCGGGTCGTCGGGCATCGCGACGGCACGCAGCGAGAACGGCACCATCCAATCCACCCGGTCGCCGTCGTTCCACAGGCGTTCGAGCACGGCGTAGCCCGAAACCACCGGCGCGGCCGTGGACCGCCCGTTGATCCGGGCCTCGCCCATTCCCGCCCAGCCCGGCACGCGCAGGCGCAGAGCGAATCGTCGCGGCTCGCGCAGGCGGAGCTTCAGGCGCGTCGCGGGCTCATCGGGAAAGCGCGTGTCCTGGGTGAGGACGAGGCCCTGTGCCGGCCAGGTGAGCTGCGAGGCGAGGAAAAGGTTCACCCAGATTCCGCCGTCGTCGCGGAAGTACGCCAGCTCGCCGAGCTTCGCGAAGGACTCGGCTCCGGTCCCCGTGCAGCACCAGAAGTCCGCGAGCGGCGTTCCGAAGTACTTCCACCAGCCCGAGCCCAGCGGCACGTAGTACAGCTTGGCGCCGTCGGAGGGATGCTGCGTCCCGAGAATGCCGTTGAAGAGCGCGCGCTCCGCATACTCCGCGCACGCGGGATCGGCCGTCCAGCCGAAGAGGTGCCCGGTGAGCTTCAGCATGTTGTAGGTGCAGCAGCACTCCTGGGTGTAGACGCCGAGCTCCGAGGCGAGCCGGCCCGGATCGGTTCGCCACTCTTCCTCGTTGCTCGTCCCGCCGGTGGCGTACGAGCGTTTCGAGACGACCTCCGTCCAGAAGTACGACGCGGCGGCGCGCGCCCGCGGATCCCCGGTGGTTTCCCACCGGCGCGCGGCGCCGATGACCTTCGGGATCTGGGTGTTCACGTGGAGACCGCGCAGCTCGTCGCGACCCTCGGCCAGCGGGACGAAGATCCGGTCGTGGTCGAAACGGAAGGCGAGCGCGCGATAGCTCGGCTCGCCGGTCACGGCGGCGAGCTCGTACAGAAAGTCGTTCATGCCGCCGTATTCGACGTCGAGGACCCGGGCCATCTGCGCGTCGTCGAGCTTCGAGGCCCAGCGGCAGGTCCAGTCGGCCATCCCGCGAGCCATCTCGAGCGCCTGGCGATTGCCGCACAGCGTGTACTGGTCGAGCAATCCCGCCATGATCTTGTGGAGCGTGTAGAAGGGCGCCCAGACCCGCTCGCCCGCGAGGAGCCGGTCGAAGAAGCTTTCGGGAAAGGCCGAGAGATACCCGTTGCCGAGAGCCGCCTGACAGGCGGCGAGCCCTTCGACCGTGCGGCGGCCGCTGGCCGTCAGCGCGGCATCGCCGGTCCCCGCCGAGACGAGAGCGCAGGCCGTGAGGTAGTGCCCGGTGAAGTGGCCGCGCAGCTCGTTCTCCGGCGCCTCCCAGCCTCCGAGCGGAGCGGCGCTCGTCGGGAGCCCCGCGTTGAGACGGAACGTGTGAAGCAGGCGATCCGTGTCGAGGCCCGCAAGGTAGCGGCGGTTGACCTCGGCGGCGGCGAGGAGCGGACCCGGAGAGAGGCGCACGCTGCCTTGCGGGAAGGGACGCGCGCGGATCCGATCCCCCGGAGACTGCGGCGGAGCGGCGCCGCGGGCGCTCCGGACGGAGCCCGTCGCGAGCGCCGCCGCGGCGCTGGAAGCCAGAAAGCGTCTTCGCGTCCAGGAGGTCATGCGCGTCTGGCGCGCATCTTAAGCCGCCCGGGGACGGGACGGGGACGTCCGTCGCTACATGACGGCGACGTCCTCCGTCTCGGCCTCTTCCACCGGCGGCACGTCGGCAATCTCGAGCGCGACGGCGGCCGCGTGCATCGTGGCGGCGATCCGGATCGCGTCGTGGACCTGGTCTTCGCTGAGCTGGCCGTCGAGGACGGCCTGCTCGTGCGATCGGACGCAAGCCTCGCAGCCGTTGATCGCGCTCGCGGCCAGCGAGAAGAGCTCGAAGTCGGCCTTGCTGGTTGCGGGCCGGGCGATGCGGTTCATCCGCAGGCGAGCCGGCTTCTCGGAGTACACGGGCTTTCCGACCACGTGGCGGAAGCGGTAGTAGACGTTGTTCATCCCCATGAGCGCCGCCGCGGCCAGGGCGTCCTCGACGACCGCCTCGGGGACGGCCGCGCGCGCGTCGGCGACGACGGCGTCGCGGAGGCCGGGCTGGCGCGCCGCGGCCGCCGAAGCGATCGCGACGCCCCACCGCTGCTCCGGCGAGAGGCTGCTCTCCGAGAGCACGGCCTGGAGGTTGAGCTTGATGTCCTTCGCGAGATCCGGGAGGGTCTCCCGGATCGCGTCGAGGTTCGGAAAGGCCGTCATGCGACCTCCAGCGTGGCCTCGCCCTTCTTCCAGTTGCACGGGCAGAGCTCGTCGGTCTGCAGAGCGTCGAGGACGCGCAGGACCTCGTCCACGTTGCGTCCGACCGAGAGGTCATTGACGCTGACGTGCCGGATGATCCCTTCGGGATCGACGATGAACGTGGCGCGGAGCGCGACGCCGTCGGTCTTGTGGAGAACGCCCAGCGCCTGCGAGAGCTCCCGCTTCGTGTCGGCGAGCATGGGGTAGGGGAGGGTCTTCAGGTCGGGATGATTGTTCCTCCACGCGAGGTGGACGAAGTGCGTGTCCGTCGAGGCGCCCAGGATCTGGGCCTCGCGGTCCTGGAAGTCCGCGTTCCGCTTGCCGAACTCGGCGATCTCGGTCGGGCAGATGAAGGTGAAATCCATCGGCCAGAGGAAGACGACCTTCCAGCGGCCGGGATGGCTCTCGTGCGTGATCTCGCGGAACTCTTTGCCCTTCTCGAGGCTCACGACGGCCTGGAGTTGAAACTCGGGAAACTTGTCACCGACGGTCAACATGATTGGGAGCTCCGTTCAAGAGTTGAAGGTTGAAGGTTGAAAGCATCGAGGCGCAAGAATGCCGTCTGCGGCTTTGATAGTCCAAGACTTTATTTGAGTGTCTGTGATAGTTTAGAACTGTCATGCGCGACGCCCCGCATCCCTTCACGCTCCGGCAGCTCCAGTACGCGAGGGCGGTCGCCGACACGCTCTCCTTCCACAAGGCTGCCGAGCGCTGTCGCGTCGCTCAGCCTTCGCTGTCGGCGCAGATCGCGGCCCTCGAGAGAGGCCTGGGCGTCACGCTCTTCGAGCGGGACCGGCGCAAGGTTCTCGTCACGGGGGCCGGGCGGGAGCTTCTCGACCGGGCCCGGCGGATTCTCCTGGGCGCGGACGAGCTTTCGGATGCCGCCCTGCGGCTGTCCGACCCGCTCTCCGGGATGGTGCGGGTGGGCGTCATTCCGACGATCTCCCCGTACCTGCTGCCGCCGGTCACTCCGGCGCTTCACGCGGCCTATCCGCGCCTGACCATCGTGTGGATCGAGGACAAGACGCCGGTGCTGACCGCCGCCCTCTCGGAGGGCGGGCTGGACGCCGCGGTTCTGGCCCTCGAAGCCGAGGTGGGGGATTTCGAACACGCGGTCATCGCGAAGGATCCGTTCGTCCTCGCGATGTCTGCGGACGATCCCCTCGCGAAGCGGAAGGCGCCGGCGAGGCCCGAGGAGCTCGCAGGGGAGAGCGTGCTGCTGCTCGACGACGGGCACTGCTTCCGGGACCAGGCCCTGGCGGTCTGCGCGAACGCGAAGGCGCGGGAGCTCGAGGTCCGCGCCACGAGCCTTCCGACGCTCTCGCAGATGGTGGCGCGCGGCCTGGGCGTGACGCTGCTGCCGCGGCTTGCGGTCGCGACCGAGGCGGAGCGGGCGGGCCTCGCGATCCGTCCCTTCGCGGAGCCGGCGCCCCGGCGCACGATCGTGCTGATCTGGCGGCGCGGCTCCCCGTGGGCCGCGACGTTTCGGAAGGTCGCCGCGACGCTCGCTGCGGCTTACCCGGGCGCGAGCCCGAAGCGCGCCCGACGGACATGAGCGAAGGGGCGGCCTCCGCGGCCGCCCCGATGAAGCCGACAAAGAGGCCGGCTACTCGCCGTCGTTGGAGTCGGTGTGTTCTCTTGCCCGCGCGACGGAGAGCGCCTTGCGATACCGCGGATCCCCGCGCAGGTTGTCGAGGTCGTCGTCGCTGCGGATCGTGTGCGTCTGGTCGAAGCCGGCGTCGATGGCCTTGTTGAGCCACTCGAATGCCGGATCCTTCTGGTCGAGGCGCGAGTAGGCGCAGGCCAGGTTGTACATCGTCGTGGGCTTGCGATAGCCGAGATCGAGCGCCTTCTGGAACGCCTCGATCGAGTCCTCCGGCCGGTCGCCGGCGAGCGACGCGAACCCGAGGTTGTACCAGCCGCGGCCGCTCTGCGGGTTCTTCTCGACGTATTTCTGAACCCGCTCGGCCGTCTCGCGCCACTTCGTCCGCTCGCCGCGCGAGCCGCTGTTCCACCAGTTCTGGTTGTAGCCCGGCAGCGAGAGGTCGCGCGCCTCCTTCTTCAAGGAAGCCCAGCGCGGATCGCCGTGGAGGGCGTCGAGGTCGTCGTCCTTCGCGAGGTGATCCGGCGAGTCGAAGCCGTTGTCGAGCGCCTTGTGCAGCGCCGCGAACGCCTCGTCCTTCTGGCCCGCCAGGGCGTAACCGCACGCCTGGTTGTAGTAGGCCGTGCCGACCCGGTAGCCGCGGTCGATCGCCGCCTGGTAGGCCTGAACGCCCAGGGTGTACTGCTCGCTCCGGAGGAGCTCGATGCCGACATCGAAGAAGGCCTCGCCGCTCTTCGGGTTGCGGGTCACGATGCGCTGATAGCGCGTCGCGACGGCTTTCGACTCGCGGGCGAACTTGCCGTCGCCGTTCTCGCGGGCTTCCTTCCTGAGCTGCGGCCAGCGGGGATCCGAGTGCAGGCCGTCGAGGTCGTCGTCGTGGAGGTAGCCGCCGACGTCGAAGCCTTCTTCCATCGCCTTCTTCAGGTACTCGAAGGCGAGGTCGTTCTTGCCGAGCAGGGCGTAGCCGCACGCGATGTTGTAGGTCGCCGCATCTTCGTTGTAGCCGGCCTCGATGGATTTCTGGAAGGCCTCGATCGCGGCCTCGTACTGGCCGTCGTGGTGGAGGTCCATTCCCTCGCTGTACCAGTCGCTGCCATCCCGGGGGGCCTTGGAGTTCTTGTGCTTGGATGCCTTGACGAATCCTTCGACCTTGCCCGAGGGGGCGGAGGTCGGCGTCCAGACCGCCGGGACGGCTTCTTCCGGCTCGGCTTTGGCTTCGGGAGCCGGCGTGGCTTCGGTCGCGGTTTCCGGTGTGGAAGCCTCGGCCGATTCGACGGGGGCCGTGGCCGGGAGGAATCCCGCCTTCTCGGAGACAGGCTTGGCCGACTTCGAGGGGCACTCGTGCTTCTCGGTCCGCGTGACGACCGACATGGATTCCGACGAGGACGTCGACGTCGACGTCGATTCCGAAGTGGACGTCTCGACGCGGGACGACGTCGCGGTCTCCATCGCGGCGACGTCATCCGACTCCCAGGTGATCTCGGCTTCCGGAGCGAATTCATCCGCACGCGGCGCCCAGGGCGACACGAAGCCCATCACGGTGGCGGCGCCGGCGAGAGCGATCACCGCCAGGCGGGCCTGGCCGCGCGACTCCCCGCCATGAGACGAATGCGGATCGAGGATGGTGCGGAGACGCTCTTCGAAGTGATGCGGCCGGCTCCCGCCGACGCCCAGCGCCAGGGCCGGAGTCGGATGGGCCGGCGATCCGAGCGAGCGGAAGATGCCGAGCAGGTGTCCCGCGTAGACCGAGGGCTTCGTGCCCGAGGCGATGACCAGGTCGTCGCAGGCCGTCTCGGCGTCGCGGCGCACGCGCCGCGTGAGCCACCACGCGAGGGGGTGGAACCAGTACACGGCGGCGGCGAGCTCGGCCAGCAGGAGGGCCGGCCAGTCCGCGCGCTTGACGTGGGCGAGCTCGTGGAGCAGGACCACGCGGCGGCGCTCGATGGCCCACTGGCGGGCGGCGCGGCCGAACATGAGGAGCGGGCGCAGGACCCCGAACGTCATCGCGACCGGCACGGCTTCGCTCTCGACGAGCTCGACGCGGCGGTTGAGGTCCAGGCGCCGCGCGGCGGAATCCCGCTCGACCAGCCATTCGACGTCGCGGATGGGTTGGGCCTCGCGCCCGATCTGCCGGACGCGCGACCAGCCCACGAAGAGGCGGAGCACGACGGCCGCCGCGCCCGCGATCCAGGCGAAGAGGAGCAGGCTCGGCGCGGCCGAGGATCCCGAGCGCGGAGCGACCGGGATCGGAAAGTCCGACGGGGAAGGGGACGCCGATTCGCTCGGGGACGCCTCGGGAGCGACGGCGTCCTCGGGCGCGGCGGGGATGGCCTTTTCGGGAACGGCGAGGGCGAGCTGACGCCAGGAGATCTCGGACGCCGGCTCGGCGTCCATGGCCCCGGGCGCGTCGAACGACTCCAGGGCGGCGACGGCCGGGCGCGGACGCGGGCGGACGTCGGGAAGGATCGGCACGTTCACCTGCGGAAGCGCCGCCGACAGGAGCGGCAGCAGCAGTGCGGCTCCGAGGCCGAAGGTGCCGACCCGATGCCGGGTCGCGGCGGTGGAGCGCCGCATCAGGAGGAGCGCCACCGAGGTCGCCGCGAAGACGAAGGTGGCCTTCACGGCGAGGTCGAACCCGAAACGGATGGCCGAGTCGAGCAGGAACTTCATGTCAGCGTCCCTCCATGCGGGCCTGATCGATGAGCTGCGAGAGCCGGTCGAGCTGGTCGCCCGAGAGCTCGGTTTTCGAGAGATCGAGGAGCGCGGCCACGGCTTTTTCCGTCGAGCCGTCGAAGAAGGTCTCGAGGACGCTCGCCAGGGCCGGCCGTCCGGCCCGGTCCCGCGGGAGCGTGGGGAGGTAGACGTAGCGGGTGCCCTCGGAGACGTGGCGGATATGGCCCTTGTTCTCGAGGATCCGGAGCAGGGCCCGGACCGCCGAGTAGCCGGGGGCGTCGGGAAGGGCGGCGAGGACGTCTCCGGCCGTGGCCTGGCCGTCCCTGTAGAGGACTTCCATGATCTGCCGCTCCCGCCGGGACAGGTTCGAGAGCGTCTTCTTGGTTCGCATGCCGGGTCTCCTCCTCGGATGGGATTCTAGTGCTAAAAATTTAGCAAGTGCTGTTTTTTTAGCTTCCCTCGCCAACCAATACGACGGCCCAGGGCTAAGGTTTCGCAGTTTCGGGAAGGGGTGAGGAAACTCGTGGGGCGGTCCGAAGCGGGCCTGGACGGTCAGCCGAGGCGGGCGCCGGACTCCCCGTCGAAGAGGTGGAGACGCTCGAGCTCGACGGCGACCGCCACCCGGCGACCCACCTCCGGCATCCGGCGGGGCTCGACCCGGTACGTCAGGGGGTGCCCTCCCACTCGGGCATGAACCACGGCCTCGTCGCCCAGGGGCTCGACGAGCTCGACGTCCGCCTGGAGGGTCGCGGTCGGCCCGTGCGCCGGAGAGGAGGGATCGACGACGTGCTCGGGGCGGATGCCGACGTGGACGGACCGGCCGTCGAGGGGCCGTGCGGCGGCCCGAAGAGCGTCCCGCAGAGGAAGCTCGAGCCCGTCGGCCTCGACCCGGGCGCCGCCGTCTCGGACCGTCGCCTGGATGACGCTCATCGGGGGCGATCCGATGAAGAGAGCCACGAAGAGGTTGGCCGGCCGGTCGTACACATCGAGGGGCGTGCCGACCTGCTGGAGGCGGCCGTCCTTCATGACGGCGATCCGTGTGCCCATCGTCATGGCCTCGACCTGGTCGTGGGTCACGTAGACCGTCGTCGTCTTCAGCCGCCGCTGCAGGTTCTTGATCTCGGCGCGCATCTGGAGCCGCAGCTTGGCGTCGAGGTTCGAAAGCGGCTCGTCGAAGAGGTAGACGGCGGGCTGGCGCACGATCGCGCGTCCCAGCGCGACGCGTTGACGCTGGCCTCCCGAGAGCTGGCGCGGGCGCCGATCGAGGAGCGGCGCGAGCTCGAGGGTCGCCGCCGCCTGAGCGACCAGACGGTCGATCTCTTCGCGCGGCACCTTCCGCATCTTGAGCCCGAACTCGAGATTCTCGCGAATGGTCATGTGGGGGTAGAGGGCGTAGTTCTGGAAGACCATGGCCACGTCGCGGTCTTTCGGGGGCAGCTCGTCGACGCGGCGGCCGCCGATCGCGATCGTTCCCCCGGTGAGGTCTTCGAGGCCCGCGATCATCCGGAGCGCCGTCGACTTTCCGCAGCCCGAGGGCCCGACGAGGACCATGAATTCCTGGTCGCGGATCTCGAGATTCAGGTCCGCGATCACGGACGCTCCGTCGTAGCTCTTGTCGACGTGCTCGAGCCGGACCTCCGCCATGGACGCGTTCTACACGCCGCCGAACGGGAGGTCAACGCGCCGCGCCCTTTTCATGCCGGCATGGCAGAATCGGCAACCATTCCATGACCTCCGCTCCTTCGTTTCCCGAGGGGTTCGTGTGGGGCGCGGCGACCTCGGCCTACCAGGTCGAGGGCTCGCCGCTCGCCGACGGCGCCGGCCCGTCGATCTGGCATCGCTTCTCCCACACCCCGGGCCTCGTCCACGGCGGCGAGAACGGGGACGTGGCCTGCGACCACTACCGCCGCTTCCGCGAGGACGTGGCGCTCATGAAGGATCTCGGGCTGACGGCGTATCGCTTCTCGATCGCCTGGGGCCGGGTGCTCCCGGAGGGCACCGGCCGGGTCAACGAGAAGGGCCTCGACTTCTATCGGCGGCTGGTCGACGCGCTCCTCGAGGCCGGCATCGCGCCGGCGGCGACGCTTTACCACTGGGACCTCCCGGCTGCCCTCGACGATCGCGGCGGCTGGCTCAACCGCGACGTCGCGGCGTGGTTCGCCGAGTATGCGCGCGTCGCGTTCCGGGCCCTCGACGGGCGCGTCCGGATGTGGGCGACGCTGAACGAGCCGTGGGTCGTGACCGATGCGGGCTACCTCTACGGCGGGCTGGCTCCCGGCCACCGCAACCTCTTCGAGGCGCCGATCGTCACGCACAACCTGATGCGGGCCCACGGCGCGGCGGTCGACGCGTACCGGGCCGAGGGAAAGCACGCGATCGGGCTCGTCGTCAACCTCGAGCCGAAGTATCCGGCTTCGGACTCCGAGGCCGACCTCGCCGCGACGCGACGCTCCGACGCCTACATGAACCGGCAGTTCCTCGACACGGCTCTGCTCGGCCGCTACCCGGAAGAGCTTCCCGCGATCTTCGGCGAGGCCTGGCCGACGTTTCCCGACTCCGATCTCGGCGCGATCCGGCGGCCGATCGACTTCGTCGGGATCAACTACTACACGCGCGGTGTCATGCGGCACGACCCGAAAGCCTGGCCGCTGTCGGCGAGCCGGGTCCGCCAGCCCGGCGCCCATACGGAGATGGAGTGGGAGGTCTATCCCGACGGACTGACGGACGTCCTCGTTGGCGTGCGCGAGCGTTACGGCGCGATTCCCCTCTATGTGACCGAGAACGGCGCCGCCTTCGCCGATCCCGCGCCGTCGAACGGCGTGGTCCCGGATCCGGCGCGCGTGGACTACCTTCGGGATCATCTGCGGGCCGCGCGGCGGGCGCGGGAGGCCGGCGTCGATCTGCGCGGCTACTTCGCCTGGTCGCTCCTCGACAACTTCGAGTGGTCCCACGGCACGTCCAAGCGCTTCGGCCTCGTGCGCGTCGACTACGACACGCAGCGCCGGACGCCCAAACAGAGCGCGCGTTTTTACGCCGAGGTCATCCGGACGCGCGGCGCGGCCCTGGACCAGGAAGGCGAAGGCTAAACACCAGGCACCTCGACCGTCACGCGGCGTCGGTCCGCGCCGGACGCCGCCAGGACGGGAATCAGATTGCCCGCGAGGGCGGCGCCGTCGAGCTCGAGGCGCGGCGAGCGGCCCCGCTCGATCGCGATCTCCCAGATGGCGCCCCTCCAGGGCCGCACCATCGAAGCGCGGTCCCAGCCCGGCGGCAGGCACGGGTCGATGCGCAGACCGTCCCACTCCGGCCGCACGCCGAGGATCCACTCCGCCACGATGCGGTGCAGCCATGCCGCGGAGCCGGTGTACCAGGTCCAGGCTCCCCGGCCGTGGTGCGGAGAGTCGGGCCCGTCGACGTTGCCGGGCAGCACGTAGGGCTCGGCGAAGTAGCGGTCGGGGTCCTTGGTCGCCGGGTTCATCGCGGCGAGCAGGCGGCCCGCGAGCTCGGCGTCCTTCATCTTCGCGGCGGCGGCGATGGCCCAGGTCGCGGCGTGCGTGTAGACGCCGCCGTTCTCGCGCAGCCCCGGCGCGTATCGGGTGATGTAGCCGATCTCGGGGACGGGAGTATCGAAGGCGGGCGCGAGCAGGAGCGCTCCCGCTTCGGTCACGAGGTGACGCCGCACGGCCTCGAGGCAGGCCGCGGCGCGATCCGGCGGCGCGATGTCGTTCAGGATGGCCCAGGTCTGCGCGTTCAGGAAGATGCGGCCGACCCGATCCGCCGATGTCCCCAGGATGCGGCCGTCGTCCAGCGTGCCCCGGCGGTACCAGGCGCCGTCCCAGCCGTGGAGGTTGATGGCGCCCACCAGCTCCTCGCGGCGGCCGGCGAACTCCCGCGAGAGGCCTTCGCGGCCGGCGCGCAACCAGACCCTCGACCACTGCGCCAGCAGGCCCGCCAGAAACTCACCCAGCCAGACCGATTCGCCGCGCTCCTCCAGGCCCATCGCCGAGAGACCGTCGTTCCAGTCTCCGGCGCCGATGTAGGGGATCCCGCGCGGGCTCGTGCGCTGGAAGACACGCCGGAACGCGCGCAGGACGTGATCGGAGAGCGGCGCGGGGCCCGCGTCGAGAAACGGCGCTTCGTCGTCGAGGATGGAAATGTCCCCGGTCTCGCGCAT
>Ga0207691_10002433_pt1 | contig 18212 bp, 13 predicted proteins | sample KBSM13metaG_FD_184327 | JGI IMG/M metagenome (GOLD analysis project Ga0207691, IMG submission 184327) | Miscanthus rhizosphere microbial communities from Kellogg Biological Station, Michigan, USA - KBS M1-3 metaG (SPAdes) (version 2) | ecosystem: Host-associated > Plants > Roots > Rhizosphere >... | reverse complement strand
CCGCCGCCGCCCCAGCCGCTGCCGCCTCCGCCCCAGTCCTTGTTGCCGAAGCTGCTGTTGCTGAAGTTGTTCCACCTCTGGTCGCCGGTGCTCCGAGCATTGCTCCAGCTGTCGAGGTTCTTGGACTCCTCGCTCGAGGCGTTCTGCCAGGTGCTGCCGCTTCCGCCGACGTTCTTCTGCCAGCCGTTTCCGGTGTTGGAGTAGATGTTGCCGTTGTGGTCGGCGTAGGTGTTGCCGTTGACGTGAGCGACCCCGCCCTGGTCGCCGTGGATCGCGCCGCCGGTGTACGTGTTGCCTCCGGCTCCCGTGACGGTCCCGTGCGAAGCCGTCACCTGATTGCCGGTGTAGGCGTTGCCCACGGTCGCGCGGCCTCCCGCGGCCGATGCGCCGGTGGTCGGGTTGTACGCCGCGCCGCGTCCGCCGGACGCGTAGTTCCCGGTGTAGGCGTTGTAGGCCTGTCCCCGCTGGCCCCAGCCTTGAGCGCCCGTCTTGGAGTTGTAGAAGCTGCCCTCCTGGCCGTGCCATGCGTTTCCGGTCCAGGCGTTGTAGCCTCCGCCGCTCCGCGTGACCGCCGAGGTCGAGCCCCACTGGCTGTAGACGTTGCCCGAGGACCAACGCGCGTATCCGGGTCCCCAGACCGCGCCTCCGCCGTAGCCCCAGGCGGCCGCACCGTAGTGGCCGTAGTAGCCGCCCCAGCAGCCGCCCCAGCCCCAGCCGTAGTAGCCCCAGCCGTACCCGCACATCGCGGCGCCCATCGCGAAACCGCAGCCGACGCCGAACGCGAACGCCCATCCGGTGTAAGGCGTGTACGCGATGTTGACGCCGTACCCGTACGTCACGGGCGGCCCGTACCAGACCGAGCCGATCCAGGGCGAGTAGACGTAGCCCGTCCCGTACACGACCACGCCGTTGTAGACGATCATGCTCGAGTAGCCGGGGGTGTAGCCGACGTACACGACGGTCGGCGTCGAGCCGTACACCTGGACGTACGTCAGGTTGTAGAGCGGTGAGGTCGGCGGGATCGTGTAGATCGTCGACGGCACCCACGCGGCCACGATCCACGGACCCGTGACGGCGGTGGAGGTGAACCAGATGCCGGCCTGGCACATGTAGTACGAGTTCGCGCCCGTCATGACGATCGGCGTCGAGGCGTTGGCGACGTACTGCATCGTCGTCCCCTCGATCGGCTTCATCTCGGGCGCGCCGTCGAAGGTGACTTTGCTCGCCTGCGCCGTCCGCTGCACGGTGGCCGTCTGCGGAATGGACGCCGCGACCACGGCCTCCTTCGCCTGCTGCGTGCCGGGCACCGATGCCTTCGCGTTCTCCATCGGGCTGTCGTCGGGGATCTTGGCGAAGTCCGGGGGCAGGCTGGCGTGGGGGACATATGTCCACGGACCCGATGTGTCCGGAGCGCTGAACCACCGTCCCGCGATGAGGACGTACGTGTTCTGGTTGTCGATGTCCTTGAACACCCGTCCCGACGTGTTCTCGATGTAAAGAAGCTGTGTGCCCGGAATCGCCTGGTAGTTCGGCTGGCCGTTGACGACGATCAGCTCGGTCGGCGTGGTCGCCATGTAGACGACCGGAACCGGCTTGTCCTTGAGGGACGGCTTGGGAGCCTTCGGATCCGACGCCGAGCCTCCGGCCATCGGGTCGCCGGTCTTGGCGGCGAGGATGTCCTTGAGCGCCTTGTCCAGGTTGTCCTTGCGTCCGAAATGCGGGTCCGAGACCTTCCAGGGCCCCTGGATCGACGAGGCTTCCATCCAGCCGTCGAAAAGGTGGAGGTAGAGTTCGCCGGAGCTCGCCTTCAGGATGATCGAGCTCGTGTTGATGACGCGTTGGAGATCGGTTCCCGACTCCGCGCGAAAGGCGGGCTCACCCGCGATCAGTACGAGGACGGCGGGGACGTTCGAGAAGATGACCTGCGGGGGAGTATTGTCGAGCGGCCGCGATTCGCCCTCGATCTTCGCCTGGGTGATCCCCAGATCCGCCTCCAGCCGATCGAGTGAGATCGCCTTCGAGCGCTTCGACGGCTCGAGCTCGTGCAGCGCCTCGACCCAGGCGGCGGCCTTGTCGGGCGCCGACGGGAAGCTCGAGCGCGTGATGGTGAGGTCTTCGAAATACACCAGGCGGTTCGTCTTGTCGACGTCGGTGCGCGCCGTGAACCAGATGACGCCGAACGTCGGATCCTTGGCCCCGGTCGGCTGGACCGAGACCGCCGCATGCGCCTCGATCAGGTTGTTCTTCCAGGTGTCGAGCTGCGGCTGGTAGATCAGGAACGTGCCTTGTTTCGTGCCGAGCCTGCGAGGCCAGGGATCCGACGGTCCCGCGGGCGCGGACGACGCCGCCGGCGCGGCGGCGGGTTGCGCGGGCGGCGATTGCTGCGCCTGCATCAGGGGCGTCGAGACGAGAGAGGCCGCAAGGAGACCTGCGATCGCGGTCCGCGAGAGCTGACCCAGCATGGGAACCTCCGGTAATCGGGGCGAATATACACTTGGACGACTTCCCGATACGAATGGAGGGCACTCGTTGAAAGACCCTGAACAGCTCGGCGTCCTCTTCGCGATATCGCTTTTCCTGGGGATGCTCGTGCTTCTCGAGGTCGGCCGCCGGGTCGGGACCCGCCGCCTCCGGAAAGACCCCGAAGGCGCGCGGACGGGGATCTCCGCGGTCGAGGGCTCGATGTTCGGCCTCCTCGGGCTGCTGATCGCCTTCACGTTCTCGGGTGCCGCGAGCCGCTTCGACGCGCGCCGGCAGCTCATCACGGAGGAAGCCAACGATATCGGCACCGCGTGGTTGCGCCTGGACCTCCTGCCGGCCGAGGCGCAGCCGGAGCTCCGCGACCTTTTCCGGCGGTATCTCGACTCGCGGCTGCTGACCTACAGGAAGCTTCCGGACGTGGAGGCCGCCCAGGCGGAGCTCCAGCACTCGATCGAACTCCAGGGAGAGATCTGGACGAAGACGATCGCCGCGTTGAGAGCGGGCCCGCCGGGATTCACCGGCTCCCTTCTTCTGAACTCCCTCAACGCGATGTTCGACATCGTCACGAGCCGAACCGCGGCCGCGCGCACGCATCCTCCGTTCGCCATCTATCTCATGCTCGGGGCGCTGGCGCTGGCGGCGTCGCTCCTCGCCGGCGTCGGGATGGCGGGCGCGAAGACACGGAGCTGGATCCACGTCATCGGGTTCGCGGCCGTCCTGTCGCTCACGGTGTACGTCATCCTCGACCTCGAGCACCCGCGCGTCGGGCTCATCCGTGTGGACGCATTCGATCGCTCCCTCATCGAGCTCCGGGAGAGCATGAAGTGAAGGAGCGTCTGCGCGAGTGGAGGTTTCTCCAGCTCGCGCTGTGTCTGGCCGCGCTCTTCATCGTCCTCCCGTGGTCCTCTCACCACCTCCTGTTTCAAGTCGCGGTGCAACTCTTCCTGCTCAACTCGATGCTCGTGGCGGTCTCCGAAGAGGGGCGAACGTCGCGCCTGCGCACGTTTCTCTGGATCACCTGGAGCCTGGCGATCATCGCCTCGGTGTTCACCTGGCTTCCGCTTCCCTTCGACGTGCATGTCCTCGAGTTCTTCTGCTTCAGCCTCGTCCTGGCCGGCTGCGCCGTGGCCATCCTCCGGTTCGTGTTCCGAACCAGCCGGGTCACGGTGGACAGCATCTTCGGCGCGGTGGCGGCCTACCTGCTCATCGCCGCCTGGTTCGCCGTCGTGCAGATGCTGCTCCTGCACTGGGATCCGAACAGCTTCCGGATCCCGGACGCGACGCCGGAGGCGCCCGGGGTGGTGCGGAGCGACATGCTCTACTTCAGTCTCGTGACCCTCGTCACGCTCGGCTACGGAGACATCGTTCCGGTGACGCCGCTCGCCCGCATGATCGCGGCCTTCGAGGGCGTCATCGGGCAGTTCTACGTGGCGGCCGTCGTGGCCATGCTCGTCGGCCGCTACATCGCGCAGGCCCTGGAAGGGGATTCGGGATCCTCGGGGCCGGCGAGCTGAAGCGGTGGAGGCGTCGAAGGAGGAGCGGTGAAAGACGGAGAAGGCAGGAAGCGCAACGCGAAAGGGCCGCCGACCATCAGCGCCATGAAGATGGACGAGTTCGTCGGGCGCGCGCGGGAGCTGGCGCACCGCTACCGCATCAAGGACGGCGAGCGCTTCCGGCTGTCGGACGTGGATCCGGACGACACGGCCTGGCTCAAGGACGCGGACAAACCTCTCGCACAGGAGGCGCTTCAGCGGGGCGTCGAGGCCCTCGCCAGCCTCCAGGACAGGCTCTACGCGCAGGACCGCTGCAGCGTGCTCCTGATCTTTCAGGCCATGGACGCCGCCGGCAAGGACAGCGCGATCAAGCACGTCATGTCCGGCATCAACCCGCAGGGCTGCCAGGTCGTGTCCTTCAAGGCGCCTTCGGCGGAAGAGCTGGATCACGACTTCCTGTGGCGGTGCGCCCGGCACCTCCCGGAGAGGGGCCGGATCGGCATCTTCAACCGCTCGTATTACGAAGAAGTTCTCGTCGTGCGCGTTCACCCGGACCTGCTCGCGAAGGAGAGGTTGCCCGAGAAGCTCGTCGCCAGGGACATCTGGAAGAAGCGCTTCCGAGACATCCGCACCTTCGAGCGCTATCTCACCGGCAACGGAACTGTCGTCCGCAAGTTCTTCCTGCACGTGTCCCGCAAGGAGCAGAAGAAGCGCTTCCTGGAGCGGATCGACAGCCCCCGGAAGAACTGGAAATTTTCCTCCGTCGACGTGCAGGAACGGGGGTTCTGGAAGGAGTACATGCGGGCCTACGAGGACATGATCCGTCACACGGCCACGAAAGATTCCCCGTGGTACGTGGTGCCCGCGGACAACAAGTGGTTCACGCGCGCCGTCGTGGCCGCCGCGGTCGTGGACACGCTGGCCTCGCTGAACCTCCAGTACCCGAAGGTCGACAAGGAGAAGCGCGCCGAGCTCGCCCGCGCCCGCAAGCTTCTCCTCGCCGAGAAATAGCCCGATTTCAGGCCGGAGCGATGCAGTAGCCGGCGGCGAGCCTGCGGTAGGCCTGCACTTGCGCGTCGGCCCAGGCGTCGTCGCGTCCCAGCTCGCGCGCCAGGAGCGCCGCCACGTCGGGGGCCGCGTCGACCGAGGCCGCGGCGTCGAGCAGCAGGCTGCGGGTGCGCCGGGCCAGGACGTCCTCGAGCGTGCGGGCCATCTCGTTCCGAGCCGCCCAGACGACGGCGCTCCGGGAGTAGGGGAGCGCGGGGTGCAGCGGTGCGGCGAGGCCGGGCTCGTCCCGTTCGAGCGCTCTCACGCCGTCGAGGTCCGTGCCGTAGAGGCGCATCGGGTCGGCGGGCGTCTCGGGGCGCGACGTCTTCCAGCCGTGGAGGCGCAGCGTCTCCGTGACGCACGGCCGCGGCGGCAGCCCGCCCACCTCGATCGCGTGATCCATCGTGTCCTGCGCCATCCGGCGATACGTGGTCCATTTGCCGCCGACGATGGTCACGAGCCCCGCGCTCGAGATGAGGACCTCGTGGCTGCGCGACAGCTCTTTGGTTGCGGTCTTGCCCGGGACGCTCACCAGAGGCCGCTGGCCGGCGAACGCGCAGAGGACGTCGCGCCGCGAGGGATCCCGGCCGAGATAGCGGCCGGCGTTGCGGAGAAGGAACTCGATTTCGTCGGGCAGCGGCCGGGGCTCCATCTCGGGCGCGGGCATCGCCGTATCCGTCGTGCCGACGAGGGCCCGGCCGTGCCACGGAATGACGAAGAGGACGCGGCCGTCGTCCGTATGCGGAACCATGATGGCCGTCTGGCCGGAGAGAAAGGCGCCCTCGAAGACGAGGTGCACGCCCTGCGCCGGCTGGACCGCGGGCGGCGCCGAACGATCGTCGAGCCGGCGGATCTCATCGGCGAAGATGCCGGCCGCGTTCACGACGACGCGGGCCCGGACCTTCCGCCGTGCGCCGGACTCGAGCTCCTCGAACTCGGCGCCCGCGATCGCGCCCTCGGACCGGAGAAGCCCGGTGAGTCTCGCGTAGTTGAGGAGGCAGGCGCCGTGATCCGCCGCCGACTGCGCGAGGGTCACCGCCATGCGCGCGTCGTCGAACTGGCCGTCGTAATACATGACGCCGCCGAGGAGATCGCGCTGCTCGACGTTGGGAATCCGGGCGATCGTCTCCTCGCGGTCGAGGATCCGCGAGGGCGCCAGGTTCAGGCGGCCGGCGAGGAGGTCGTACGTCTTCAGCCCGATCCCGTAGAACGGGCCCTCCCACCACTTGTAGCGCGGGACGATGAACGGCAGGTTGCGCGCGACGTGGGGCGCGTTGGCGTGGAGGAGGCCCCGCTCGTGCAAGGCTTCCATGACGAGGCGCAGGTCGCCCTGCTCGAGGTAGCGCACGCCGCCGTGGACGAGCTTCGTCGAGCGGCTCGAGGTCGCGGAGGCGAAGTCCGCCTGCTCGAGCAGGAGTGTCCGGTAGCCGCGCGTCGCCGCGTCGACGGCGACGCCGAGGCCCGTCGCGCCGCCTCCGACGACGAGCACGTCCCAGGACGCGTCTCCCTGCGCCTCGAGGCGGCGAAGCATCTCTTCGCGCTTCATCCGCTCTCCGCCCAGCCCCGCGCGCGCTCGACCGCGCGGCGCCACAGCGCACGCCGGCGCCGACTCTCCGCGCGCGGCATCCGCGAGGTGAACGTACGCTCGACGCGCCACGTCTTCGCCAGAGCCGCGAGGTCGGGCCAGACGCCGACCGCGAGGCCGGCCATGAACGCGGCCCCCTGAGCCGTGGTCTCGAGGTTCTCGGGCCGGGTCACCCTCACGCCCGAGAGGTCCGCCTGCAACTGCATGAGGAGGTCGCTCGCCGCCGCGCCGCCGTCGACGCGGAGCTCGCGCAGGCGCGTTCCCGTGTCCGCCTCCATGGCGTTGAGAAGGTCGGCGACCTGGAGCGCGATCCCTTCGAGCGTGGCGCGCGCGAGGTGCGCCGACGTCGAGCCGCGCGTCAGGCCGAGGATCGTTCCCCGCGCGGTCGCGTCCCACTCCGGAGCGCCGAGACCCGTGAAGGCCGGGACCACGACGACGCCGCCCGAGTCATTGACCGATGCGGCGAGCGCGTTGACGTCGGGAGCGGCGGGAATGATCTGGAGGCCGTCGCGAAGCCACTGGATGGCGGCTCCGCCGGAAAAAACGCTGCCCTCGAGCGCGTACGCGATCGGTTCCTCGCCGATCCGCCAGGCCACGGTCGTCAGGAGGCGGTTGCGGCTCGCCACGGGCCGCGACCCGGTAAACATGAGGAGAAAGCAACCCGTGCCGTAGGTGCACTTCGCCAGGCCGGGACGCGTGCAGAGCTGACCGAAGAGCGCGGCCTGCTGATCGCCGAGGATTCCGGCGATCGGCACGCTCGCGCCGAGGACGTCGGGGTCGGTGTCCGCGATCCGGCCGCCGCTCGCAACGATCTCGGGAAGAACCGAGGCGGGGACTCGCAACGCGCGGCGCAGCTCTTCGTCCCACCGGCCCGTGCGGAGGTTCATGAGCATCGTGCGTGAGGCGTTGCTGACGTCGGTGACGTGCCGGCGTCCGCCGGTCAGCTTCCAGACGAGCCAGGAATCGATGGTTCCCGCGGCGAGCCGGCCGGCCGCCGCCTTCTTCCGCGCCCCGGTGACGTTGTCGAGGAGCCACCGGAGTTTCGAGCCCGAGAAGTAGGGATCGAGCAGGAGGCCGGTTTTGCGGCGGGTGGTGCGTTCGAGACCCGCCTTCCGCATCCGATCCATGAGCCCGGCCGTGCGCCGGTCCTGCCAGACGATCGCGTCGTGGACCGGCTTACCGGTCTCGCGGTCCCAGAGCACGATGGTCTCGCGCTGATTCGTGATGCCGATCCCCGCGAGCGCGCGCGCGCCGATGCCGGCCTCCTCGAGTGCGCGCCGGCTCGTGTCGAGAGTGGCGGCCCAGATGTCCTCCGGGTCGTGCTCGACCCAGCCGGGCCGCGGGAAGTGCGGCGTGATCTCCTTCTGAGCGGCCCCCAGCTTTCGCCCCCGCTCGTCGAAGACGATTGCGCGCGAGCTGCTCGTTCCCTGATCCAGAGCGAGGATGTACGGCATCGGTCAGATTCTAGTGACCAGGCGTTCCTCCGCCGCGTGAGAGGATCCTCGGATCGACGAATTCCTGGCGCGATTCTGGGGAGACCTCCTCGGGCGCGCGACCGGCCCGTGGCGGATCCGGCTGCTGATCCAGCCGCTCGTCGCCGCGACCTTCGCGATCCGGTCGGGGCTTCGGGACTCTCGGGAAGGCCGGCCGCCCTATCTGTGGTCCCTCTTCTGGCTCGCCCGCGGCCGCGGCGAGCAGCTGCGTCAGGGCTGGCGCGAGATCTGGAAAGTCCTCATTGCCGCCGCCGCGATCGACCTCGTGTACCAGAGGCTGTTCCTCCGCGCCTTTCACCCGGAGCAGGCCTTGATCGTGGCGGTCCTGCTGGCGATCGTGCCCTACGTCGTCTTTCGCGGTCCGGTCAATCGTCTCTTCCGCGCCCGGCGCTAGAACGAGACGGAGAGCGACGTCACGACGGTCGGCGGCTGGGCGTCGCCGTTGAAGACATAGACGGTCAGGGTCGTGCTCTTGTAGGTGAACCCCACGAACGGGCCGCGCTGCACGTCGAGGCCGGTCTCGTAGGCACGGGTGCGCTGTGAGGCGAAGCCGACCGTCAGCCAGTCCCAGGGGGAGTACCCGAGCTGCGCCCAGTTGTAGAAGAAGTCGCCCTCGGAGTCTTCGAGATCGAAGACGTACTCGCCCTCGCTGTAGAGCTCGAGCGGTCCCCAGGACACCGTCAGCTCGTAGCCCGGGGCGACGCCGTTGGTGTTGCCGAAGACGCCACCCGCCATGATTGTCGCGTCGAGCCGAAGCTTGTCGCCGACGCCGACGTTCCAGCCCACCCAGGCGGAGCCGGTGCCGATCCCTTCGTAGTTGTAGCGGGCCTCGAGGTGCAGCGCCTCCCGATCCGCCGTCACGGTCGGCTGTCCGTAGTCGGTGTCCTCCGGCGGAAAGTATCCGTAGACGCTGGCGCCGAACTCCCAGGCCGGGGCCTGCTCCGTTTCCGGCGCGGCCGGCGCCGGCTCTTCCTGCGCGTGCAGGGATCCGGCGGCGAACGCGAGAATCGCCGCCGTCGCGAGTCGGCGGATCTTCATCCGCCCAAGGCGATCGTGGCGGCGACGAGCACGAGGCCGATCGTGACCATGACGAGCGCCGCCAGCCAGGGTCGGAAGCCGGCGTAGCGCCCGTACTCGTAGCCCCCCACGAGGAGCATGAAGATCGCGATCGCGTTGGAGAAGCGCAGAGCCCGTCCGGCGTCCGAGACGAGGAAGAACGGAAGGACCACGGGGAAGGTCGACAGGAATACGAGAAGGAATACGGCCAGCGCGGCGAGAAGGTCGCCTCGATTCAGTGCGGCATGACGGTCCGGCTCGGGCATCGTCGTCAGGCGCTGGCGGAGGGACTCGAGCTCCTCCTGCGTCGAGACCTGCGCGACGAGGGGGGGCAGCGCGTCCGCGATGACCCGGCGCGCTGCAGCTGGTTCTCTCTCGGCTCGGAGCTTCCGGAACATGACGAGGCTTCGTCCTCTCTCGGCGAGCGAGTTCATGACGTACATGATCGCGTCGACGATGCCCCAGGCCAGATTGCAGCCGATCGCCCCGATGATCATCTCTTTCACGTCTTCGCGGCCGCTCGTCGCGACCGACAGGGCGCCTGTGAAAGTCAGGACCATGATCAGGCCGAACAGGATCTCGGAGAACCGCTCGGTCGGCTCGAGAACCCGGCGTCGTTTTCCCTCGGGCATCGCGTTTCCTTCGCCCGCCGCGACTCAGTTCGGCAGGAGGTAGAGCGTCGCGGCGAAGGTCAAGTAGACCGCGAGCAGCTGGACGCCGGAGTACCAGGCTGAGTGGCCGGTTGCGACGACCATGGAGACCGTCAGCGTCGTCAGCAGCACCATCAGCACGTGGCCGCCGGCGAAGGTGAGGTCCATGGGCGTCGGAGCGAGCACGTAGCTCAGGAGCACGAGGGCCGGCGCGACGAAAAGCGCGATCTGGACGGAGCTTCCCATCGCGATTCCGACGGACAGATCGAGCCGGTTCTTGCGCGCCGCGGAGAAGGCGGCGGTCATTTCGGCGGCGGCGCCGACGAGTGACACGACGACGAAGCCCACGAAGGACTGCGACAGGCCGAGGGACTTGCCCGCCTCCGTGACCGATCCCACGAAGATCTCGCTGACGAGGGCGATCAGGACCGTGACGGCCGCGAGCGTTCCCAGGGCGGCCGGTAACGGCCAGGGAGTTTCGCCGTGCTCTCCGCCTTCCGCGCTCGTGAAGAGCTCCTTGTGCGTGCCGAGGGAGAAGAAGAGGCTCAGGGCGTAGGTCCCGAGAAGGATGAACGAGATCGTGAGGCCGAGCGGCATTTTGAAGGAGGCCACGTTGAGCTGGTCGATGCGGGTGGTGGCCGACGAGATGACCAGGCCGATCGAGGCGAGCAGCAGCATTCCCGACTGGACCCGAGCGTTTCGCGGGTTGAACTCCTGGACGTGGTGCCGGAGGCCGCCCAGGAGGAATGCCCCTCCGAGCATGAAGAGGCCGTTGGTCACGATGGCGCCGGCGATCGACGCCTTGACGAGGTCGAACATGCCGGCGCGCAGCGCGGTGATGGCGATGACGAGCTCGGTCAGGTTGCCGAGCGTGGCGTTCAGGAGCCCCCCGATCGCGTCCCCGGTCTTCGCCGCGACGCTCTCCGTCGCGTGGGACAGGAGGGCGGCGAGGGGCACGATCGCGAGGACCGACAACAGAAAGAGGGCGGTGTGCGACTCGGGTCGCGTCTTTTCGGCCGCGAATACGACCGGCACGAAGGCGAGCAGCCAGTAGACGGGGTTGTGCCGGAGCTCCTTCCAGACGCCGCTCATGAGCTCCTCAGTTTCGCACGCGTCGCTGGCCGAGGCCGGGGTGGGCTATTCCTCGTCCTTGGTGATCGTCCAGGTCTTGTCCGGGTTGTACGCGGTGATGGCCGGAGCGAGCGTCGAGGTCTCGGGCCCGAGGTCTTTCTGGTAGACGTTCCCGTCGTAGTTGACCTGGAACGTCTGGACCCCGGACACGCCGTACTGCGCCGGCCACGCGATGGCCGCGAAGCCGCCGATCATCATGCCGTTCACGATGTAGCTCCGCGCGCCCAGCGGCGCGTCCGGCCCCTGGGCCGTGAGTGTGCGGAAGTGGTAGCCGTTGTACGGCTTCGTCTTGTCCGTGTAGCCGGCGGCCAGAGCCTCGGCGATCTCGTCGCCCATCGGGCCCGCCGGCTTGTGGTCGGCGTCGTACCAGGACAGGCCATCCTGCTTGCCGGGGGCACTGAGCCACTTCTGCGCGTACTGGCGAATCTGGCTCCCGTCGTGAAGCTCCGAGGCGTAGTCCATTTGAGCCTCGACGTAGCCTCGCAGGAGCGAGATCGCGTCGAGCTCGTTTTCCCCGATGCGGCGCGCGAGGATCTCCAGGCGGCCCTCCTTCGCGTCGAACCGCCACTTTCCGTTTCGCTGGACGATGGGCACGGGGAGCGGCCAGCCGTCGGATCCGACCACCAGGACGGCTCTCCTGGGGTCGGCGACATCGAATGAGATCTCCGTCTTCTCGTTGGCCTTCTTCACGAACTCCGACAGATCGCTCTTGTCACTGACCGCGTCGCCGGAGGAGACGATGTCCTTTCCCTCGGGGCCGAAGATCCCGAGGATTGCGGGCACATCGTCGGCCTTCGCCGCCGCGATCAAGGCGTCGGCGGCCTGGCGCGGGGTATCGAACGCCTTCTGGGCCGCCGGGGCCTCGGCGCCCTGAGTCGACAGCGCCGCGAGAAGAGTGAGTGCGCCAAAGCCGAACGCGAGGAGAAACCGGGTCCGAATGTTCTTCATCTTTTCTCCGCGCGGCTAGCGCCGCCGCCCTCCGCCGCCCCCGCGCATCCCGCCCATGCTCGAGCTGCCCCGGGAGCTCGATGAGCGCGCACGGTTTCCGCTGTACGACGATCCTCCGAAAGCGCTCGAGCTCCGGCTGCTCGAGCTCCGGTTGCTCGAAGAAAAATCGCGGCTGCCCACGCTGGAGCTTCCGCCGCGGTTGTAGCTGCCCGATCCGGATGAAGAGCGGCTCCGGTCGAAGCTGCTCGCGCCCGCGCCGCCGGAGGATCGGCTGCGGTCGAAGTTCTGGGACTGGCGCTGACTCGCCTGTGCCTGTCGGGCCTGCGCCGAGTCGCCGCGCGCGCCGCCGCCGTACTTGTTGGCCGTCGCTCGGTCCTTGTACGGGGCGCCGCCGCGCTGCTGGGCGTTGTGCTGCCAGTTGCTGTTGCCGCTCCGGTTGATGTTGTTCTGCCTGTTGTGGTGGTTGACGTAGTTGTTGTTGTTGTTGATGTTGATCGTGTTGTTCCCGCCCCAGCCGCAGCCCCAGCCCCACCCGCCCGAGATGCCGATACCGATCGCGATCCCGACGCCGTAGCCGAGCCAGGCGCCGCCGTAATACGGCGGGTAGTACAGCGGTGGATAGGGGTAGTACATCGGCCCCCATATGACGCTCGGGCTGTAGGTCGGAACGTAGACGACCTCCGTGCTCGCCGGCTGGATCTCGATGACCGTCTTCTCTTCGACGACCTTGGTCTCGACCTTCTGCTGCTCCGAGGACGCGAGCTTGCCTCCGTCCTTGGCTTTGACACGCAGGCGCTGGACGGCGTCCATCACCTGGCTCTCCTGCCCGAGAAACGCATCGCCGAGCTGCGTCGTCCACTGGATGTTCTCGCTCATGACCTTGAGAGCATCCGGCAACGAGACCAGAGCCTGCACGCTCGGGTCCCAGGGCTGCTGCTCGGCGGCTTTGGTCAGCGCGTCTCCCTTCAGCGTGGAGTTCTTGGCCTGCCACTGCTGTGCCGCGACGATGTCGAGGGGATACGTCGAAGCCACGAGGCACTGGGCGAGGAGCGGATCGGGGTAGAGGGCGATCGGCGCGACCAGGGCTTCGAGTTGATCGCCGGAGAGAAGGTCGGCCTGGGCAGGTGCGGCGGACGCGGGCGACGTCGAGGGAGAGGACGGCGCGGCCGATGGCGGTGGTGCCGGCGCCGGCGCGGGCGCCGCTTGCGTCGTCGTCGTTGTCGTCGTCGTCGTGCGCTGCGGCGTCGTCGTCACAGTGACCGGCTGCGGTGCGGGAGTCGAACAGGCAGGTGCCGCCAGCAGCGCGCAGAGAACGACGACGAGAAGTCCGCCCGGAATGTTCGCGAGTCTCGTTCGGAATGATTGCAGGTTTGGCAAAGGCCCCTCGCTTTCGATCGGGACAATGCTATGGCGGGTGCCGGGCCTTTGCCAGTGAATGTGTCGCCTCGGCGCCAGGAAAGACGTTGGGATGGGGGATGCAGGGTAGAGTCTGCCCTCATGGCAAGCAAGAAGAACGACAAGGGCGGCAAACCCAGGCTCAAGAACAAGGAATACGACAACGAGCTTCGCCGACTGCAGGCGGAGCTGTGTCGACTGCAGGACTGGGTCAAGCACAAAGGGCTTCGGGTCATCGTCATCTTCGAAGGACGGGACGGAGCCGGCAAGGGCGGCACCATCCGGGCGATCACCGAGCGCGTGAGCCCGCGGGTCTTCCGCGTCGTGGCGCTGCCGGCGCCCTCGGACCGCGAGAAGAGCCAGATGTACATGCAGCGCTACATGCAGCATTTCCCGGCCGCGGGAGAGATCGTCATCTTCGACCGGAGCTGGTACAACCGGGCCGGCGTGGAATACGTCATGGGCTTCTGCTCCAAGGAGCAGCGTCAGCACTTCCTCGAGCTCGCGCCGGAGATCGAGGGATACATCGTGGCGGGAGGCATCCAGCTCATCAAGTACTGGCTGGAGGTGGGGAACGACGAGCAGGAACGGCGGTTTCAGGCCCGGATCGAGGACCCCCTGCGCCAATGGAAGCTCAGCCCGGTGGACCTGCCCTCGCGGGAGCGCTGGTACGACTACTCGCGCGCGCGCGATCGCATGCTCGACGCGACGGACACGAAGCACGCACCCTGGAACATCGTGCGCTCCGACGACAAGAAGCGGGCGCGGCTCAACTGCATCTCCCACCTGCTGAGCCAGATTCCCTACGAGAAGGTGCCGCACGAGAAGGTGAAGCTCCCGAAGCGGTCGAAGAAGGGCGCGTACGACGACCAGGCCTCTCTGAAGGGCCGGAGATTCGTAGCCGAGAAGTACTGAGGCCGCAGACGCAGGCTCGTCGATTCGCCCTCCCGGTTCTGGACTGGCTTCCCGGCTACCGCCGGGAGTGGCTGCGGATGGACGTGCTCGCCGGGCTGATCACGGCCGCGGTGGTCATCCCCAAGGCGATGGCCTACGCCACGATCGCCGGCCTCCCCGTGCAGATCGGGCTCTACACGGCACTCGTTCCGATGGCGATCTACGCCGTGCTCGGGACTTCGCGTCCGCTGAGCGTCAGCACGACCACGACGATCGCCATCCTCACGGGAGCCCTGCTCGGCGAGGTTGCTCCCGACGCCGATCCGGCGACCCTGATCCGGGCGACCGCCACGCTCAGCGTGATCGTCGGCGGCATTCTCCTCGTCGCCTCCCTGCTGCGGCTCGGCTTCGTCGCGAACTTCATTTCCGAGCCGGTCCTGATCGGCTTCAAGGCGGGAATCGGGCTCGTCATCGTGCTCGACCAGGTCCCCAAGCTCCTCGGCATTCACTTTCCCAAGACCGGCTTCTTCCGCAATCTCCGAGCGATCGTGCAACACCTTCCCGAGACCTCGTGGCCGACCCTCGCGGTGGGCATCGGCACGATCGGGCTCCTGGTCGCCCTCGAGCACTTCCTGCCGAAAGCGCCCGCGCCGCTCGTCGTCGTCGCCGCCGGCATCGCGGCGATGAGCCTGTTCGGGTTGCAGGCCTTCGGGGTGGAGGCGATCGGAGCGATTCCGCGGGGCCTGCCGTCGGTCACGCTCCCGGAGCTCTCACTGGTGGCCCGGGTGTGGCCCGCGGCCGTCGGCATCGCGCTCATGAGCTTCACCGAGACGATTGCCGCGGCCCGCGCCTTCGCGCGATCCGACGAGCCGCCGCTCCGCCCGAACCGGGAGCTCCTGGCGACGGGCCTGGCCAACATGGGCGGAGGTTTCCTCGGCGCGATGCCGTCGGGCGGGGGAACGTCCCAGACGGCCGTGAACCGGCGGGCCGGCGCGCGCACCCAGATTTCGACTCTCGTGACCGCGGCAGCGACGCTGCTGACGATGCTCGTGCTCGCCCCGCTCCTGGGCGGCATGCCGCAGGCCGTCCTGGCGGGTCTCGTGATCGTCTACTCCATCGGGTTGATCGAGCCCGCGGAGTTCGGCGCCATCCTCCGGATCCGCCGAACCGAGTTCGTTTGGGCGCTCGCGGCGTTTGCCGGTGTCCTGCTGCTCGGGACACTCAAGGGGATCCTGCTCGCGATCATCCTCTCCCTCGGGGCCCTCGCGTATCAGATGGCGGATCCGCCAGTGCACGTGCTCGGGCGCAAACCCGGAACCAACGTCTTTCGGCCGCGCTCGAAGGAGCATCCCGAGGACGAGAGCTTTCCGGGCCTGCTCATCGTGCGCCCGGAGGGCCGCGTGTTCTTCGCGAACGCCGAGCGTGTCGGAGCCAGGATCCGCGCGCTCGCTGCGGAAGCGAAGCCGAAGGTCGTCGCGCTCGACATGAGCGCGGTCTTCGATCTCGAGTACACGGCGCTCAAGATGCTGATCGAAGGCGAGAAGAGGGAACGCGACGCGGGCATCGCCCTCTGGCTCGTCGGCCTCAACCCGGACGTCCTCGAGGTGGTCCAGCGCTCCTCACTCGGCGGCACCCTCGGCCGGGAGCGGATGCACTTCACCCTCGAGATGGCCGTCGCGAAGTACCTCGCGGCCCCGGTCGCCGAGGAACGGGCCTAGAACCCGGCCAGCGGCGGCGCCACGGTGCTAGAGTCGAGCTGCGAAACCAGGAGGTGGAGCTGATGAGCATTCCAGGAAAGAACAAAATGTTCGTGCAAGGTGTGGCCGTCGTGCTGTGCGTCCTCCTGCTCGGCTCGGGCAACACGATCCTGCTTGCGCAGGACGCGGCGCCGGCCCAGGAGGCCGCTCCGGCCGAAGAGGAGGCGCCGAAGCTCAGCAACGATCAGCTCGACTCCCTCGTCGCGCCGATCGCGCTCTACCCCGACCCGCTGCTGGCCCAGACGCTCGTCGCGTCCACGTACCCGCTCGAGCTCATTCAGCTACAGCAGTGGCTCGCTAAGAACCCGACCCTCAAGGACAAGGCCTTGGCCGACGCGGTTGCCAAGGAGCCCTGGGACCCGGCGATCCAGTCGATGGCGGCCGTTCCCGACGTGGTGAAACGGCTCGCCGACGACATCCAGTGGACGACGCAGCTGGGCGACGCATTTCTCGACAACCAGGGCGACGTCATGGACGCCGTCCAGCGGATGAGGAAGAAGGCCGAGGACAAGGGCGCCCTGAAATCGAACGAGCAGCAGATCGTCGAGAACAAAGTCGTCGAGAATAAGACAGTCATCGTCGTGCAACCCTCGAACCCCGAGGTCGTCTACGTCCCTTCTTACAATCCGACGGTCGTCTATCCGCCCCCGGTCTATCCCTATCCGCCCGTCTATTACCCTCCCTACGTCCCTGGCGCCGCGCTGGTCTCCTTCGGCGTCGGTATGGCGATGGGCGCGGCCATCTGGGGCGGGTCCTGCTGCGGCATGGGCTGGGGCGGGGGCGGCAACAACACGATCAACATCAACAACAACAACAATTTCAACAAGAACTCGAACATCAGCGGGAACCGAGGCGGGGGCAACAGCAACTGGCAGCACAACTCCCAGCATCGCGGCGGGGCCCCGTATTCGAACAAGTCGACGGCGAGCAAATACGGCGGGTCCACGCGCGGGTCACAGTCGGCGTCCAATCGCCAGGGCTCGTCGCGAGCGGGCGGGGCGGGCGCATCGTCACGAGCGAGCGGGGCGGGCGCATCGTCACGAGCGAGCGGCGCAGGCGCCTCGTCGCGAGCGGGCGGGGCGAGCGCCTCGAGCGCGAACCGAGGAGGTGGCGGGGGCGGCAACCGCTCCTCCGGCGGAGGAGGCAACTACGCGGGCAGCCGGAGTGTCCCGTCGGGCGGCTCCTCTCGCGGCGGCAGCTCCTTCGGCGGGGCCTCGGGCGGGGCCTCGAGCGCGAACCGCGCCAGGTCCAGCAGCTCCCGCGGCTCGTCCAGCATGGGCGGCGGCGGCCGGGGCGGCGGCGGCGGCGGGAGGCGGAGGTAGGCCGATGAAGAAGGAAATGACGATGAACACCCACATCAGCGGCACTCGTCCGATTCGATGGATCGTGGTGGCGGTCGCCATCGGCCTGGCCGGCCTCGTTGCACCCGCCCTGCGGGCGGCCTCTCCCACTCCTTCTGCGCAGAAGACCTTCGACTCGCCCGAGAAGGCCGTCGATGCCGCCGTCCAGGCCGCGGCCGCCGACGACGTTCCGGCGCTGATGGCGATCTTCGGGCCCGACGGAAAGGACATCATCAGCTCCGGAGACGCCGTGCAGGACGACAAGGGCCGCAACGAGTTCGTCAAGCTCGCGAAGGAGAAGACGACCATCACCAAGGACCCCTCCAATCCCCATCGCGCGTGGGTTTCGGTCGGCCCCAACGCATGGCCTTACCCGGTCCCGATCGACGAGAAGAACGGGAAGTGGATGTTCAACTCGAAGGAGGGCCGCTACGAGATCCTCCTTCGCCACATCGGAGAAAACGAGCTCGACGCGATCACCGTGTGCCGGGGCTTCGTCGAGGCGCAGCACGACTACGCCCTGGCGGACCCCGACAAGACCGGCGTGCATCAATATGCGCAGCGCATCATCAGCACTCCGGGCAAGCACGACGGGCTGTATTGGAAGAGCGAACCCGGCCAGCCGGAAAGTCCCATCGGGGAAGAGGTCGCGAAAGCGATCGCCGAGGGCTACGCCAGGAAGGACCAGCCCTTCCACGGATACTACTTCCGGGTCCTCACCGGCCAGGGTCCGGCCGCGCCCCTCGGCCAGCTCGACTACGTGATCAAGGGACACATGATCGGCGGTTTCGCGCTCGTCGCGTGGCCGGCGAAGTATCGGGTCACGGGCGTGAAGACGTTCATGGTCGGGTACGACGGCGTCGTCTACGAGAAGGACCTCGGCCCCGATACCGCGAAGGTCGCATCCGCCATCAAGCGCTACAACCCCGACAAGGGCTGGGT
>Ga0207691_10002431_pt1 | contig 18216 bp, 18 predicted proteins | sample KBSM13metaG_FD_184327 | JGI IMG/M metagenome (GOLD analysis project Ga0207691, IMG submission 184327) | Miscanthus rhizosphere microbial communities from Kellogg Biological Station, Michigan, USA - KBS M1-3 metaG (SPAdes) (version 2) | ecosystem: Host-associated > Plants > Roots > Rhizosphere >... | reverse complement strand
CGCGCTGCGATCACCGCTGGAATGATCGCGGCACCATCGATGCAACCTCACGCGAGACACTCCCACGGTGCGCCGCCTGCGGCATGCTCGCTCGGCCGGACATTGTGTGGTTCGGCGAGGCGCTCGATCCGTCGGTTCTCGGCGAGGCGATGCGCCTCGCCGAGAATGCCGAAGTGTGCTTCGTGATCGGCACGAGCGCGCTCGTCCATCCAGCCGCCGGTCTCGCCGATCTCACGCGTCGTCATGGTGGCAGCGTGATCGAGATCAACGTCGCCGATACGCCGATCACGCCAACGGCCACCGTGTCACTCCGCGGGCCCGCTGCCGCGATCGTGCCCGATCTCCTCGCCTCCTAGACGCAGCCCATGGGCATCCTGGATCTCGCCGCGATCCGTAAGGACTACGCGCTCTCGTCACTGACGGAGCGCGACGTCGATGCGGACCCGATCCGTCAGTTCGAGCGGTGGTTCGCCGATGCGCTATCCGCGCAGGTGCTCGAGCCTAACGCCATGACGCTCGCCACCGCCACGCGCGATGGATCTCCCTCGGCGCGCATTGTCCTGCTGAAGGGCGTGGACGCCCATGGCTTCACGTTCTTCACGGACTACCGAAGTCGAAAGGGCGCCGAGCTGACGGAGAACCCGCTCGCGGCGCTCACCTTTCTCTGGAAGGAGATCGAGCGTCAGGTGCGCATCGCGGGTGCCGTGTCACGCGTGAGCAGCGCCGAGTCCGAGGCGTATTTCCGTTCACGCCCGCCGGGGAGCCGACTGGGCGCGTGGGCATCGCATCAGAGCGCCGTCATCGCCAGCCGTGAAGCGCTCGAGGAGCGTCTTCGCGACGTGACACGGCAGTTCCCGACCGATGACATTCCCCTACCGCCGCATTGGGGCGGGTTCCGTGTCGTTCCAGACGAGATCGAGTTCTGGCAGGGACGTCCGAGCCGGCTGCACGATCGGCTGCGGTATCATCGCGAACCAAGCGGGTGGCGGATAGAAAGGCTGTCGCCCTGAGGAGGCCGGCGGTCGGGGGCCTTAGGAAGGAGGCCTCAGGAAGGAGGCGGACGACGTGACGGCGAACGACGCGACAGCGACCACCCTACCAGAGACGCGCCGCCTCCTGTAGCTCCTCCCGGAGCTTTACGTAGCTCTCGTGGCGGCGGGCGCTCACGTCGCGCGCGGCGATCGCCTCCAGCACCGCGCAGCCTGGCTCCACCGTGTGCGTGCAGTCCGCAAATCGACACAACGCTGTCAGCGGGCGGAATTCCGGAAAGCAGTCGGCCAGGTCGCTCGGGTCCAGGCCCCACATGCCGATCTCGCGCAGGCCCGGCGTGTCGGCCACGAAGCCGCCGTCGGGGAGCGGATGCAGCAGCGCACCGACGGTCGTGTGGCGGCCCTTGTTGACCGACTCGCTGATCTCGCCGACGCGCAGGTTGAGGCCCGGATACAGCGCGTTCATGAGGGACGATTTCCCCACGCCGGACGGACCCGAGAGCGCAGACGTTCGGTTCTGCAGTGCGTCGTGCAGCGGCGCGAGCCCTCGGCCGCCGTCCTTCGTACTCGTTAGGTGCAGCGGGTAGCCGGCGCGCACGTGGTCGGCGAACATTGCCTGCGCTTCCGACTCGCTCGCGAGGTCGACCTTGTTGACGACGATGCGCGCCGCCAGCGAGTTCGCCTCGGCGATCACGAGAAAGCGATCGAGCATCGCCGGGTGGGGCGTCGGCTTCACGAGCGCGAACACGACGACCACCTGATCGACGTTCGCGGCGATGATCCGCTCACCGCGACCCGAACCAGGCTCCCGTCGCGCCAGCTTCGAGCGCCGCGGGTGGATCTCCGCGATGACGAACCCGTCGCCCGCGTCCTTCGGCTCGAGCTCGACCTCATCGCCGACAGCGAGCTTGAGCCCACCAAGCTTGACCCGGCCGCGGACGGAGCAGTCATACGTTAGGCCGTCGGCACCAAGCACGCGCCAGATACCGCCAGTTCCCGATAGCGCTGTTCCGCGCATCAGCGTGTTGTCCAGTAAATCATTCGTCCCTCATGGCATCCCACCATCGCCGTGACGGACGGTTCGCCGATTGCTCGTTAATGAGCTCGTCCAGAATGCGCCGGACCGCGTCGAGCTTCATCTCGCCAAGGGCCGCGCGCGCTGCGTCTTCCGTTGCGCCGTAGGCGAGAAAGTCAGTCTCCAGATGCCCCTCGATACCCTGCGAACCAACGCGTCGCCACCGCAGGAACAGGAAGTAGGCGCCGTACGGTCGCCCGGCGATCTCCGTCCTATCGACGACGATCTCCACGCTGTACGACATCCCGTCCGAGCCCTCGAACGCCGCGGGTCTTGCATGCACGGCGCTGTACCCACCGATCGTGTTCGCGTCACCACGCGAATGATCGGGAGGCTGAAAGCGGCCGGGCACCGTCAGCGACCGCGCAGCATTTCTTTCACGACGTTGCCCGTCATGAACGCGACGTTCGCGGGACGTTCCGCCAGGCGGCGCATGAGATACGGATACCACTGCGTGCCGAACGGCACGTACACGCGCATGCGGTACCCTTCGCGCACGAGCTGTTCCTGCAGGTCGCGGCGGACGCCATAGAGCATCTGGAACTCGTATCGGTCCGTCGCGATCTTCCGCTCGGCCGCGAATCGCTTCGCGTCAGCGATGATGCGCTCGTCGTGCGTGGCGATGCCCGGGTAATTGCCGTCGCTCATGAGCGAGTGCATGCTGCGGATGTACTGCTCGTCCACGTCGCGCTTGTCCGGGAATGCAACCGACGCCGGCTCTTGATACGCGCCCTTGCAGATGCGAACGCGAGCGTGCAGGCGGTTCGCCATCTCGACGTCGGCGTACGTGCGACGGAGGTAGCTCTGGAGCACGATCCCGACGTGCTTCGGGTACGACGGGTACAGGCGATGCTCGAACATATGCAGCGTGCGCTCCGTGTACGCGCTGCTCTCCATGTCGATGCGCACGAACGATCCGTAGTCGCGGGCACGGTCGAGCACCATCTGCATGTTCGCGACGCAGAGGTCTTCGGAGACGTCGAGGCCCATCGCCGTCAGCTTGAGCGACACGTTCGCATCGAGCTTCTGCGACTGGATGCGATCGAGCAGGTCGAGATAGGACTGCGCCGTCGCCCGCGCCTCCTCCTCGCGGTGCACGCTCTCGCCCAGCAGATCGAGCGACGCCGTAATGCCGCGCGCGTTGAGCGCTCGGACCGCGGTCATTGCCTCTTCGATCGTCTCGCCCGCCACGAAACGCGACGCCATGCGTCTCGCGAGCCCGTTACGGCGCACGAACGTGAAGACTTTTTGCTGATTCGAGAGGTAGAGCAGCGTCTTCCTCAGCATGAGGCCTCGTGATCGGCGCGAGAGCGAGCTAGGCGAGTGAGAGAACGTCGTGTGTTAGCGGCACCGGCGCGACAGACGCCACTATCGGCGCGTAAATATACCCAGCCCTCTGGACCGCTGGTGCAAGATGGCGGGGCCCGGTTTCATGCAGGACCCAAGCCGCACTGTCCGGGTAACGCCGTCGTCAGGCGGATTGGGCTGAGGCGTAGGGCTGTGCCAGCGGCACGCTCACCGACGTTCCAGGCCACGAGTCCGTCATCGCTTCGAGGATCGATCATGTAGGTGGCAAGCACGCCGAGCGGTTGCGTGAGACGCACGACGTAGCTTCCGGGCTCGATGCGCGTGTTGGCCTGCTGCCAGCGGCCCTCCACCCGAACACTCCGGCGATTCTGGAACGCCGTGGGTGACACGATCACGGAGTCGGAGGTGAACGACTGTGCGGTCGCCGAGCACTCGCTACGCGTGCGCTCGACCGTGATGCCGTGAAGCGCGAGCAATTGCGCCGCGGTCGAATCCGCGGCGGGCAGCGCGAACCCCCACGCAGTCGGCGTCGACATCGTCGGAACGAAGCGATCGTAGACGGGCATCTGCACGGGCCGATAGCTGCCCGTCCGTCGCATGCCGCGGCGTACGCCTGGTTCGGTGCGGAGCGTATCGCCGGTGCGTTCGAGCGTTTCGACGATTACCTCACCGGTATAGGGCTTCGTGGTCAGATCTCCGCGAATCGGGATCTGCGCCGACGATGTGCCCATTCCCCACGACGCCACCGCCGAATCCGCTCGCGCCGAGAGCGCGCGAATGCGCGCTCCCCGCTCGGCCACGAGCGTGAGCAGCTCACTCACGAATGCGTACGTCGACGCCACGCGGCGAGGAAACGGATCGTGAGAATACGCTTCGCTCAACACGGACATGCGACCGCGTAGCGCGTAGTAGTTCGTCCCGTAGCGCGGGCGATGATCGTAGGTGAACCATCCGCGGTCCGCGGAGTCCTGCGAGACGAAGTTGCCGTAGTCGAATATCTCGTAGCCTCGTCGGGTTCCGACGCGGCGGCGAAGCTCCGGCAGCAGCGAGTCGCGCACGACCGCGCCACCGGAGAAGGCCGGCCCAATGTCGCCCGCTGGGTTGAGCGACGGGGCGTACGTCAGCGCGTACCCGTGGTAGCTGCCGTCGGTCGTGTGCAGATCGACGAAGAAGTCGGGATTCCAACGATTGAACGCACTGAGCGACGCGCGAGTTTCCGGCGCGTCGGCCTTCATGTAGTCGCGATTCAGATCAAAGCTCTGCGCATTCGGCCGCTGACCGACGAGCTCCGGCCCGTTCTGTGCTCCGCGATTCTGCGCCTGGGGCGCGAAACGCTCGTTGCCGTCGGCATTGTAGATCGGCACGGCGATGAGCACGATGGAATCGAGCACGTTGCGCTTCTTGTCGAAGACGAGATCGCGCAGCAGTGCCTGCAACGCTTCTTTGCCCTCCACTTCGCCGGCGTGAATGTTCCCCTGCACGTACACCATCGGACGGCCGAGAGCGCGCGCGGCGTCCGGCGTCGAGACCGGCGGCCGAGACGCGATCACGTACGGAATCTCCCGGCCCTCACTGGTCTTTCCGATGCTGCCTACGGCAATCGGTGCCCCCAGGCGTTTCAGAGAATCGATGAATGCCACGACGTCGGCATAGTGCGACGTCTCGGTGTAGTTCGTCAGCTCGGCGCGCGTGCGAGGAAGCCGGGCATCGGTCACCGGCGGCGGCACGGCGCCGGAAACGTTAGGCGCTGCTGCCGCGCTCGGCGTGGTTCGGGAGCAGGCGATGGCTCCGCCGAGTAATGGCACGACGAGAGCGGCCGCGACGACACGCGATCGGAACATGACGGGTGATTGAGAGAAGAGCGAACGTGGCATCAGTGTGCTTTCGGCGTCACCCGGCTGAGTCAGCCGCCTAGCGGATGGCCACGCTCCGGGTAGAAGCGACGGCCTTCACGAGCCATCTCGATGAGAAGCTGCGCCGGCGCGAACCTCGGCGCGCGGTCAGCGTTCAGGCCCTCGAGCGCGCGAACGATTCGCTCGGTACCGAGGGAATCCACGTAGCGGAATGGGCCGCCGCGGAATGGCGGGAACCCGATGCCGAACACGGCGCCAACGTCACCGTCTCGCGGCGCGCGAAGCACGCCATCCTGGAGACAGCGCGCCGCTTCGTTCACCATCGCAAGCACGCACCGGCGCTGAATCTCGTCCCCTGGCAACTCGGCTCGTCGTTGACCCGTCGGCAGCAAGTCGTAGACAGACAGGTCGACGCCGCTCTTCTTGCCGGCCTCGTCGTACTTGTAGAAGCCGCTCTTCCCTTTTCGTCCGGTGCGCCCCGCCGACACTACACGCTGCAACGATTGCGACGGCGCGAGCCGAGCGCCGAAGGCATCGAGCATGATCGCGCCGGACTTGCCGGCGATGTCGAGCCCGACCTCGTCGATCAGCGTGATGGGACCGACCGGGAATCCGAAGTCCACGAGTGCGCGATCCACCGCGTCGATCGCCACGCCCTCGTCCAAGAGGATGCCAGCCTCGTTGATGTAGGGCGCCAGGATGCGGTTCACGAAGAATCCAGGCGCGTCGTTCACCACGATGACCGTCTTGCCTAACGACTTGCCGTAGCTCACGACCGTCGCCGTCACTTCCGGCGCCGTCGTCGGCGTGGTGATGACCTCGAGCAACGGCATCTTCGTCACCGGCGAGAAGAAGTGCATCCCGATGACCCGCTCCGGCCGCTTCGACGCTTCAGCAATTCGTGCGATAGGGATGGTGCTCGTGTTCGACGCGAAGATGGACGTGGGCCTGGTGGCGGCTTCCGTCTCGCGGAGCACGGTCTGCTTCACGGCCAGGTCCTCGAACACGGCCTCGATGACCAGGTCGACGTTCTGAAAGCCCGCGTATTCGATCGTGCCGCCAACGAGCGACATGTAGTCGTCGAGCTGCTGACGGGTGATCTGCTTCTTCGTCAGGCGCTCGCGCAGCGTCTCGCGCACCGTGGCCAACCCCTTCCCCACCCGGGCGTGGTCGGCATCCTTGAGCCGGACGATCGTTCCCTGCGGCGCAGCGATGGACGCGATACCGGATCCCATGAAGCCGGCGCCGAGGATGGCGAGCTTGCGAATCGGGAGCGGTGGAGGCGCCGGATCGGCAACGCCCGGATCCTTCTTCAACGCCGTCGTAGCGAAGAAGAGGAACACGAGCTGCCGCGAGACCTCACTGACCGCGAGCTCGCCGAAGAGCCGAGCCTCCTCCCGATATCCGCGTTCACTCCCATGGGCAAAGCCGTTGGCGACAGCATCGAGCGCGGCGAGCGGCGCGGGGAAATGGCCACGCGTGCGCGCCAATACTTTCTCGCGCGCTTGCCGAATTACCAACGCGCGTCCAACGCGATTCTCATCGAGCAGCAGGTGACGAGCACCGTGCGGACCACTCGGCGCACCACGACGAAGCGCGCCGTCGGCCAGGGCGCGGGCGCGCGCAATCGCGATCTCGTCGAGGATGGCGGGGTGCACCAGCTCGTGCACGAGACCAATCTGCAACGCCTTCCGGCCGCGCACGTTCTTCCCCGTGAGAATCATGTCCAGCGCAGCCTCGAGTCCGACGAGGCGCGGCAGACGCTGCGTTCCGCCACCTCCAGGGATCAGGCCGAGCTGCACTTCAGGGAGCGCGAATACCGTTTTCGGGGCATCGCTCGCGACGCGATAGGCGCAGGCGAGAGCGGCTTCGAGACCACCGCCGAGGCAGGCGCCATTGATCGCCGCGACGACAGGCGTCCGAAGATTCTCCAACCGGTCGAGGAGCGCGTGCCCGTCGCGGCTCATCGCCTCTGCCTGCGATGACGTCTCGATCTGCAGGAACTCCTCGATGTCCGCTCCCGCCACCCAGACGTCCGGCTTGGCGCTGCGAATGACCGCTGCCTGGATCGCCGGGTCCCGCTCCAGCTGGTCGAGCACGCGGGCAAATTCCTCACGCACGAGTCGCGTGAACGTGTTCACGGCCGCGTTAGGCACGTCGAGTGTCACGACAGCCACGCCGTCGCGCACGTCGAGCGAGAGCGTTGAGCTCATTCCACTTTCCGTATCATTGACGTTCGACGACCATCGCGAAGCCCATTCCCCCTGCCGCGCATACGGTCATGAGGCCGAACTGCCCGCCACGGCGCCCGAGCTCGTTGAGCAGCGTGGTCGTGATCCGCGCGCCAGTCGCGCCGAACGGGTGGCCGATCGCGATCGACCCGCCCATGACGTTGAGTCGCGCCCGATCGACTTCACCAACGGGCTCGGAGAAGCCCGCTCGCTCGGCCCACGCCTGCGACTCGAAGCCACGGAGATTCGAGAGCACCTGCGCGGCGAACGCCTCGTGCATCTCGACGAGATCGATGTCGCGCAGCGAGAGCCCCGCGCGCCGTAGCGCCACCGGTGCGGCCAGAACGGGCGCCTGCAGCAGCTGCTCTCCCGGGTCGAGCGCGGCATACGCATACGACCGAATGAAGCCGAGCGGCTCGTAACCGAGCGCGCGTGCGCGGTCCTCGCTCATGAGCAGCACCGCGGCGCCGCCGTCGGTGAGCGGCGATGAGTTACCGGCGGTAACCGACCCATACTTACGATCGAACACCGGCTTCAGCGCCGCGAGCGCCTCGATGCTCGTATCCTCGCGAATGCCGTTGTCGCTCGTGAGTACCGTGTCATACCTGGGCGGCACATACGTAGGCGCGATCTCGGCCGTGAGTCGCGAGTCCTTCGTACCTGCCGACGCGAGCCGGTGGGATCGCAAGGCGAACTGATCCTGCTCATCGCGAAGAACGTGATTGATCTTCGCCATCTTCTCGGCCGACTGCCCCATTGTCTCACCGGTGGACGGCTCGGCGATGGCGGGCGTGATGGGCACGAGGTCTTTCGGACGAATGCGCGACAGTGCTTTGACGCGGCCACCGAGCGACTTCGCGCGCGACGCGGCCACGAGCGCGTCGGCGAACCCGCGCGAGTGAAGTACGGGCACGTTCGAGAGCGATTCCGCGCCGCCAGCAATGACGACGGACGCGTGACCGAGTGCGATCTGGTCAGCGGCGTCGGTGATGGCTTGATTCGCGGAGGCGCACGCCCGGCTCACGGTGACGGCCTGAACGCCTTTCGGCAGCATCGGCAGGAGCGAGACCTCGCGCGCGATGTTAGGCGCGATCACAGACGGAACGACCGTGCCGAAGACGAGCGCCTCGACCTCTCGGCCGTCGAGTCCCGTGCGTTGAATCAGCTCGGTGACGCACGCCTTCCCGAGGTCGATGGCCGAGATGTTCCTGAGCACGGTGCCGGCCCGGGCGAACGGCGTCCGCACGCCCGCCACGATCGCGACTCGACGGCCATTCCCATACGTCTCCATGCGGGAAACCTACTTACCGCCGCAAGTCGTTGGGCTCACAATATTTGCCGGAAGCGCCCGCGGCATCCACGTTGGGACTCGCCCGGTTCGCACCGAGGAGCTTGCCGCCGCGGATACCATCGTTAGGGTTACCGTTTGATTGCGACAGTACGGGCAACATGCCTTTCCCCAGCACTATCGCTGAGCAGTCGTTCCTCGTACTCGGAGACGTCCAGTGGCGCGACGAGCGTCCGCAACTCGCCCGGCTCGAGCAGGTATTCAGGGTTTCGCGGTCCGCGCGCGCGCCCGCGGGCGACGACGTCGAGGTGTGCACGCGTGAACGTCTCGTACACGAGCGTGCCGCCGGCGGTAAGCAGCGTCGCCAGTGTTGGGAAGACCGACCGATCGAGAAAGCTCACGCACACGATCGCGTCCACCGAATTGGGTCGCAGTGGACATGCCCGCGCGTCCGCGACCAAGCCGACGATGCGGTCGTCACGTCCGGTGGCTCCCTCGACGGCGGCGAACACGAAGTCCATGACGATCACGCGCCGCCCGGTGCGCGCGATCGCGGCGGCGTTGCGCCCCGAGCCTCCAGCAAGGTCGAGCACCAGCGCATGCGGCGGCAGCGCACGACATCGATCGACGACCCAGTCGGATGGGTTCCGATCGAGCTCGCAACCTCGCTCACTGTACTTCTGCCGCCAATGCGCGCGGTCATGGCGTCCGGATCCGTCGCCTGTCATCGATGACTGACGAGACTCGGGACGACGTCTCGTTGCCCACGGTCCGGCGGAAGCTCGACGCGGCGGACAATCCGGCAACGCATCGTGCGACGCGGCTGGCGCGCCTCACCGCCGAACCGTTCGATGTGCTCATCGTCGGGGGAGGCATCACGGGTGCGGGGATCGCGCGCGACGCGGCTATGCGCGGGTTGCGCACCGCGCTCGTCGAGCGTGACGACTTCGGAAGCGGCACATCGAGTCGCTCGTCTCGGCTGGTACACGGCGGCGTGCGCTATCTCGAGCATGGGCATCTGCATCTGGTGTTCGAGTCCAGCCGTGAGCGGCGGACGCTGATGCGCATCGCACCTCACCTCGTGCGTCCGCTGCGATTCACCTGGCCCGTCTATCGTGGCAGCCGCATCCCGCTCTGGAAGTTGAGCGCCGGCCTGTTCATGTACGATGCGCTCGCCGCGTTTCGCAATGTAGAAAGTCATCGTTCGCTCGAGGCGCGTGAGGTGCTCGCGCATGAACCGGCTCTGCGGCGCGATGGTCTCGTGGGCGGTGCCGAGTACTATGACGCGTCCACGGATGACGCGCGACTGACGCTGGCGAACGTCATTGATGCCGAGCACCATGGCGGCGTCGCGGTGAATCACGTGTCGGTGGTGCGGCTGCTGCGTGAGGGCGGTCGCGTGGTCGGCGCGGCGATTCGCGAAGCACCGGATGGACCGGAGGCAGAAGTTCGCGCGCGCGTCGTCGTGAATGCAACGGGGGCCTGGACCGACGCGCTTCGGGGCATGGACACGGGCGACACCGGCGACATCGGCGCGATCGGCAACGGTGCGGTGCGCGGGACCAAGGGCGTACACATCGCGGTGTCGCGGGAGCGACTGGCAACTCAGGCTGCCCTGACGCTGCTCTCTCCCATCGACGGACGCGTCATGTTCGCGCTGCCGTCGACGGCGACGACGATCATCGGCACAACGGACACGCCAACCGATGAGCGACCAGAGGAGGTGCGTGCGTCGCCGGCGGACATCGAGTACCTGCTCGCAGCGGCGAACTCGTTCTTCCCGGCAACGCATCTCACGCCCGACGACGTGATCGCGGCGTGGGCAGGGATTCGTCCGCTGGTCGCGTCGGGGTTCACGCGCGACGCGGCGAGTGCCTCACGCGAGCACCGCATCGACCGCAGCGCATCGGGGCTCATCTCCGTGTCCGGCGGCAAGCTCACCACGTTTCGATCGATGGCGGCGGAGGTCGTGGACGTGGTAGAGCAGTCGTTGGGGAAGCGCCCGTCGCGATCACGGACGGATCGCGTGCCGCTGCCCGGTGGTGACATGCGGGCGCTCGACGAGCTCCGTCGCGCGGCGGAGCTGGAAGTGGGCGACGCCGCCGTCGCGCGCCGGCTCGTGGAGGCGCACGGCACGCGGTGGCGCGACGTCTCCGCACTGACGGCGGAGGAGCCGGCGTTGGCGCGCCGCATCGTGCGCGACCTGCCGTACCTGCTGGCGGAAGTCGTCTACGCGGCGGAGCGCGAGATGGCGGTGACGCTCGCCGACGTGCTCGTTAGGCGTCTCCGTATCGCGTACGAGATGGCGGACCACGGCCGCTCCGCCTCGCGCGTCGCGACCGCGGTACTTGCCGGCCGGCTCGGCTGGGACAACGCGCGTGCTCGCGTCGAGATCATGCGCTACGACGAGGAGGTCACGCGGATCTTTGGCGCACCCGCGACAACGCTCGCGTGAGATGCGGGTGCCGCGCGTGGCGCGCTACTCGACGACGCCCTGGTGGATGGTCGTCAGCTCGACGATGCGCAGTCGGCGCGTCGCGGCGGGCAGCTTCAGCAGGATGTCGTCCCCAACAGCTTTGCCCACGAGCGCGCGACCGATGAGCGAGCCCATGCTCACGTGCCCTTCCTCGAACTCGACCGAGTCACCGAACACGAGGCTGAACGTCTCGTGGGCCTTGGTCTGCTGATCCTCACAGACGACACGCGACCCGAGCCCGACCTTGTCGGTCGGGATCTGTGCCAGATCGATCTGCGAAAGCTTACTGAGACGCTGCCGGAGTTGGCCGAGACGCGCCTGGACGAACTGCTGGCGCTCGAGGGCAGCCTTGTACTCGCTATTCTCGCGTAGGTCGCCGAGCTCCACCGCCTTCCGAATCTCGTTCGGGAGGACGACGTTCAGCTCGTGTTGGAGGCGTTGTACCTCGTCGCCCAGCTTTTGCTTCAGCTCTTCGATCATCGGGCCCCGCAGAGACAGATCCAACGGCGATATAAAAAAGTGGAGCGCCCGGCCTTTCGAGCCGGGCGCTACGCCCTTGTTCAAGGTAAGCCGCGTGCATGAGCGAGGCAAACCCGGCGGACAACGGATGGGATGATACGCATCGAGCAACACGGCGACGTCACGCGGCTCGAAATGTCGAGCCGGTGGAGTCGCGCCATCGGCTATACGGCGAGCGCGTATCTCGTGCGTGGGGTGCTCATTGATTGCGGGTTTCATGGCGTTGGTCGCGAGGTGTACGCGATACTCGCGGAAACGCGTCCGCGCGGGCTGCTCATCACGCACTACCACGAGGACCACGCGGGGAACGTGGAGCGCGTGGCTCGACTTGGCATTCCCATCGCGGCATCGACCGACACGCTCGCCCGGCTGCGGTCGCCGGCTCCGATTCGGTTGTACCGCCGGCTCACGTGGGGAGCCGCTCCTGCGTTGCGCTCCAACGTGACTCCGTTTCTAGATGATGCGCTCACGCTGATTGCCTCGCCGGGGCACTCGGTGGACCATCACGTGGTGTGGGACGCGACCGACGGGACGCTATTCGGCGGCGACGTGTACCTCGGCGTCAAAGTGCGCGTGGCGCACCCGGGCGAGGACCCGCGGGTGCTGGCGGCGACGCTTCGCCGCATCGCCGCGTTAGGCCCGACGCGACTGTTCGATGCGCACCGTGGGTACGTGGCGAACCCTGCTCCGCTGCTGCTTGCGAAAGCGGACTGGATCGATGAGACGATTGCTTCCATCGAACGGCGGATTGCCGGCGGCGCATCGGATTCCGCGATCGTGCGAGAGTTGTTTGGCGGGGAGTCTATGCCGGGACGCTTCTCTGGTGGAGACTACTCGCGCACGAACTTTGTTCGGGCGGTCAGGCGGGGACTGGGGAGTAGGGACTGAGCTGCACACAGGCGGGAACATCTGCCGACGGCTGCATGCTGCGGCCGCACGCTGCCCGCTGCTGCTATTACTGCCGGGACACCACGCGCTGCTCGCTGGTCGCCTGAACAACCCAGTCCCGATTCCCGATTCCCGATTCCCGATTCCCTATCTGTGCATCGGCAGCTTCGCGTCGGCCGTCTCGGCAGACGCTGGCTCGCCGCCGGCGCGTTCGTACTCGCTGCGTAGCGTGTCCATCAGCTCGCGGCGACGATCGTAGAGACGGCGGAGCGGACGCTTGCCGCGCACGGCGAGCGCGTACGACGTCAGCAGCGGCAGCGCCACCGTCGAGTCGAGGTAGCACACCACCGCGTCAGGCAGGCGATCCGGATCGATCTTTCCCCAGCTCACCGCCTCGGCCGGCGTCGCGCCCGACAGGCCACCCGTGTCGGGACGCGCGTCCGTGATCTGCAGGAAGAAGTCGTGCCCCTTCTCATCGATGCCGAGCACTTCCTGAATCTGCGGCTCCGTCTGCAGCATGAAGTTTTTCGGGCTGCCACCACCCGCGATCAGCACGCCGCTCCGGCCGCCGCCGCGCTTGGCGCCGAGCACGATCGACGCCGTCTCGTTCACGTCCGCATTCGGATCGATCACGCATCGATTTCCGTCGAGCGCGAGCGCCGCGACGTTCATGCCGATGGACGAATCCCCGGGCGACGACGTGTAGATCGGCACACCCGCGACGAACGCGGCGGACAGGAGTGACTTCTGCCCGATGCCTAACGCCTTCTCGCGCTCGCGGACGTACTTGCCGCACAGCCAGTGGAACTCCGCGCTCGACATCGGGCGCTGGAACTCCGGGCCCTGGATGATCTTCCGGAAGAATGCGTCCGTCGACAGCAGCACGTCGTAGTCGAAGAAGATGTCGTAGATGCGAACGATCCCCTCCTCACGGAGCACGACGTCCGACTCCTGCGCGTTGCCACGATGCATCGCGAGCCCGAGCCCGAAGTGCGTGTCGTGGTAGAGATTCGCGCCGGTCGAGATGATCCAGTCGACGAAGCCCGCCTCGATGAGCGGGATGAGCACGGCCATTCCCAGACCCGCGGGCGTGAGCGCACCCGTGAGCGTCATGCCCACCGTGACATCCGGGTCGAGCATCTTCTGCGTGAAGAGCTGACACGCCTCGCGGAGCCGCGCGGCGTTATACGCGAGAAAGGTCCCGTCGATCAGCTCGGTGACCGTCTCGGTGCCATCGATGCGGCGCGGATCGATCCGCTGGCCGCGAAGAAACCGGCTGGTCTCGTGCGACGTGTGCTTCACGCCCGCCTGCTCACGCTCCTCGGCCGCACGCTTCTGGTCGGCTTTTGGTCCGGCCGGCGTCGAGCGCTTGATGGTCTTCCCCGGCCGAGAGCTCTTGAGCCCGCGCGGCCGCGACTGCGACGGCCGCGACTGCGACGGCCGCGACTCCGGCGCCGGCTTGGCGGGCGCCGCCTTGCGCGCGTTAGGCGCCGCTACTTTTCGGGCGTTCGGTCGCGGCTTCTTTCCGTTCCCGGTTCCCCCACTCCGGTTCCCTTTCTTTTTCATTCCCCTTCCCCCTCCATTCGCCCGCGCGAGGTATCGAGCTGTGCCCGGTAAGCCGATACGACAGCGGCCGCGGCTTCTGCCGGGTCGTCGGTGAGCAGCATGAGATCCATGTCCCCTGGCGAGATCTTTCGCTCAGTGAGCACCCGCGTCTGCAACCAGCGCACGAGGCCCGCCCAGTAGTGCCGGCCGAAGAGGACAACCGGGAACTGATAGATCTTGCCGGTCTGGATCAGCGTGAGCGCCTCGAACAGTTCATCGAGCGTGCCGAATCCGCCGGGGAAAATGATGAACGCCACCGAGTACTTGATGAACATCGTCTTCCGGACGAAGAAGTAGCGGAAGTTCACCAGCGTATCGACGTACGGGTTGGCGCCCTGCTCGAACGGCAGCTCGATGTTGCAGCCAATGGAACGGCCGTTCCCCATGCGCGCGCCCTTGTTCGCCGCCTCCATGATGCCCGGCCCCGCGCCTGTGATGATCGCGAAGCCCGCCTCGGCCAGCAGCCGCGCGACTTCCACGGCGCTCTGATACTGCGGGTCATCGGGTCCGGTGCGGGCCGAGCCGAACACCGTCACGCCCTTCTGCACCGACGCGAGCGTGTCGAATCCCTCGATGAACTCACTCGTTATGCGCAGCACGCGCCACGTATCCGTGCGCGTGAAGTCATCGTAGCGGCCGGGCTGCTGCAACAGCTTTTCGTCCTCGGTCACCACCGCGTACGGGTTGCTGCGAATGGCGTCGTCGATCGCGCGCGTCGCGCCCGAGCTGCGAAGCGCTGGGGTCTGCGACGGCGGCGTGCGGCCAGCCATGAGGTGCCCCTGTTCCGTGCGTTCCCGGAGCCCCTCGAGCGCGTTCTGCGCCGCATCCGCCAGCGTGCCGGCGTTTACTTTTTTACCGGACGCCGTTCTGGGACCTTTGGCGCTCTTGCTGGCAGCGCGTGGGGGGCTAGTCTCAGAGAGTCGTCTCGGCGCCTTCTTGGACGCCGCAGGAGGGCGCGGGGTGTCCGGTCGTTGTTTTCGTTTCGCCATTACACTCGGGTCGGCAGGAACGCTCGCGCGCGTCGCGCGGCAAGCGAATGAGTTTATCGACCCCACGACTCGGCGCGCCACTCGTAACGGCTCGCTGATTCGCCGGCCGGCGCCATCACGCTCATCGTACTTCGCTCAGGCACAGACTTGTCGGTCATCATTCTTCTCGCGGATGGGGCGCGTCCCGACGTCTTTCGTCGCGCGATGGACGACGGATCCCTCCCCGCGCTGGCCCGCCTGAGAGATGAGGGTGCGCTGCACACGGTGGCGACGGCGTTCCCGTCGGTAACCGGCCCGGCATATGCGCCGTTCCTCATGGGCCGGTACCCCGGACCCATCGGGCTACCGGGGCTGCGCTGGTTCGATCGCAGTCGCGAGACGGCTCGGGGCTTCGGCAACTGCCGCAGCTACGTCGGCTCGGAGATGCGGCACGTCGATGCCGACCTCGCCGCTGACGCCCCGACCATCTTCGAGCTCGCCGGCCCGTCCGTCGGGGCGCTGAGCGTGATCTGGCGCGGACTGCGGCGGACCGAGCAGGTTGGCCGCAACCTCGCGTTCGTGGCGCGCGCGGCACGTACCCACTTCGCCGGCAACGTCGCAGGTTGGCTTCAGATCGACCGTGAGGTCGGCGCTGAGGTGGCGCGACGCGTCCGTGAGCACGAGCCGCGCGTCACGTTCGCCGCGCTGACGGGCATCGACAAAGCGTCGCACTCCGCCGGGCATGATTCGCCCGCCGTGCACGAGGCGATGCGCATCGTCGACGACATCGCGGCGGAGATTCGCCAGGACGCCGAGCGTGCGGGACGGTGGGACGCGATGCACCTCTGGGTCACAAGCGATCACGGCCACTCGCCGGTCACGGGCCACGACGACCTCGCGATGCTGCTGCGGTCGTGGGGGCATCGGACCGTCGCGCATCCGTGGACGTTCGCGGGAGGCCGTGACGCCGCCGTGATGGTCAGCGGCAACGCGATGGCGCACATCTATCTCGAGCTCGATCGTCGGGAGCGTCCGTGGTGGCCCGAGCTCGCAACGCGGTGGTCTCCCCTCGTGGCATCGCTGCTCGAGCGACCGTCGGTAGACCTTCTCATTCTGTCACACAGTACCACGTTGTTCGAAGTGCACAGTCCCGCGCGCGGCGCCGCGATGCTTGCTGTGCACGGCAATACATTCAGCTATCGACCGACGAGTGGCGATCCATTGTCGATCGGGCCACACGAGGGGCTGAGCGACAGCGAGGCGTTCGACGTCACCGCCGAATCGGACTACCCCGACGCGATCGTACAGATCGCGCGGCTCGCCGGCTCGTCGCGTTCGGGCGAGGTCATTCTGTCAGCGGCTCGCGACTGGGATTTTCGCGAACGGCACGAGCCCATTCCGCACGTGTCTTCGCACGGCGCGCTGCACCGTGAGCACATGCTCGTTCCACTGCTCACGAACCGCCCTCTTGCGCGCACGCCTCGGCGAACGGTCGATGTCATGCCGAGCGCACTGGCAGCGCTCGGACTGGAAATTCCGCGCGGGCTCGATGGCACGAGCTTCCTCGGCAGCGCGCCGAGCGGGAGTGACGGGCATCTTGCGCGTGAGCGCTCCGATAACGACCGTGGTGCCGAGTCCGCCGTGGCGTGATGCCGCGGCGTCATACAACCCGGCACACCTGGGGGGGTCATGCGTGCTCGCGTCATACTGACTGCGCTCGCGGTCGCTGTCTGCAGTGCGTGTGCATCGAGTGGAGGCGCGTCGAAGGCCAAGTCCGGAGGCTCGCGGAGTCAGGACTTCATCGGCGAGGCTGAGATCGCGCAGAGCGCGCGCGACGCCACGAATGCGCTGGCGGTCATCGAGAGGCTGCGGCCGCAAATGCTCACCAGCCGCGGCGCTACTTCACCAAATAACACGGGTGCCGAGGACGTATTGCCGCGGGTGTACGTCGATGACGTTTCGTATGGTTCCATCAACTCACTGACCAACGTGACCGCGGGCCAGATCAAGGAGATTCACTTCATCAAAGGTCCGGACGCGACGACTCGATGGGGAACCGGGCACGTATCGGGGGTAATTTTGGTGCTGACCAAGAAGTAGGAAGTGCGACGCGAAACTCAGAAGCACCTGATGCGAGCCCCGAATGCCACTCCCGAGAGAAATCCAGGAAGAGCTCGAGCGGAAACGCCGCGCCGAGCATGTCCAGGCAGAGCGCGATGCGTTCTGGGCGAACGTGCGAGCGGCCCTCATGTGCGTGGCGTGGTCCGCGGCAGGACTCGCGTGCATGGGTTGGGGTCTTCACACCAACGACGCAGAGCTCGGGGGGATCGCCTGGAAGGGCGGCATGATCATCGGCTACGTGGGAATCCTGGTGACCGTGGTGCGCTGGTACACGAAGGCGAAGGACCGTGGCGACGCGTGACAACGTGGGTGTCATGACCTGGCTACGCCTCACACTCCAACTCACGACTCGAGCCGCGTTCAACCCAGCGCTCGCGGCCGACCTGCTCCGTGTCGCGTGGCGATTCCGGACCCGCGCCTGGTACCGGCGCTTCCCCTTCCTTCCGATCCCATCGCGCAAGTACGTGCGCTGGCGGATGCACACGGCGTATGGTCAGTACGATGTAGTTCCGCCCGTCGAAGACGTTGTGCGCTACGCGCGCTGGGTCGGGCGCGGATGAGCGCACTGCCGCGGCCGTCGCTTTCAGACGCCGCTGTCGAGACCACCGCGCATTCGCTCGAACAACGGATCAAGGCGCAGGCGTACGGACTCGGCTTCGATCTCGTTGGCATCACGCGCACGGGACCGGCGCCGACGTCCGGCCGGTTCGAGCAGTGGCTTCGCGCGGGCCGCGCCGGCGACATGCACTATCTCGAGCGCGGCGCGGAGAAGCGTCGCGACTCGCGGCGTCCGGTGGACGGTGCACGCAGCGCGGTGGTCGTCGGTCTCGACTACGGCGGCCGCGAGCCCGCGGGACCAGTCGCTCGTTATGCACGCGGCGCCGACTATCACGAC
>Ga0207691_10002429_pt1 | contig 18235 bp, 18 predicted proteins | sample KBSM13metaG_FD_184327 | JGI IMG/M metagenome (GOLD analysis project Ga0207691, IMG submission 184327) | Miscanthus rhizosphere microbial communities from Kellogg Biological Station, Michigan, USA - KBS M1-3 metaG (SPAdes) (version 2) | ecosystem: Host-associated > Plants > Roots > Rhizosphere >... | reverse complement strand
AAGGCGTCGTGTTCTGGTCGTGGTTCACAAATAGTGATGAAGGGAGACGTCTCAGTGAGACCGTAGGCATGCGTAATCATCCAGCCCAATTCGCCTTCGACGCGTTCAATCGTAGCCGCAGCCGGTGGAGCTCCAGCAGTTAGGACCCGCAAACCTCTGGGAGATCCCGATCGAGTCTGTTCGGGAGCGTTGGCGATTCCAATCAAGACCGTCGGTGCCGCGCAAAACATCGACACCCTCTTCTGCTGAACTAACTTGAATACTTCTGCCGGATCAACTTTCCTCAGACAAATGTGCGCGCCGCCAACTGCTGTAACTATCCAAACATATGTCCAACCGTTGGCATGAAACATCGGCAACGTCCAAAGGTATCGATCACTAACGGACATCGGATGGTGAATGAGCGTGCCAATAACATTGAGGTAGGCATTTCGATGCGTAATCATCACGCCTTTGGGCCGTGAAGTTGTGCCACTGGTGTAATTGATCGATATCAGATCTGATTCAGCGATGTTTGCGGGTATGAAGTCTGAGCCGGCGTCATGGAGAAGTGTTTCGTAATCAAGCCAGCCGTCTCTCACGCCTTCCAGGGCTACGAATGCGGTGACGCAAGAAAGTTCCGAGCGAACGCTGTCAACGGCATCGAGGTATTCAGAGTGGACGCAAACAACTCGCGCGCCGCTGTGATTGATCAGGTAGGCAAAGTCGTTCGACGTGAGGCGGTAGTTGAGCGGAACACAGATCGCGCCGATTTGCGGGATTGCGTAAAACGATTCCAACATTGCGTGAGTATTGGGGGCGATGTACGCGACGCGATCGCCTTGCTTTACACCGAGCGACAGCAAGGCGTTAGACCAACGATCACAGCGCGAAAAGAACTGTTCGTAGGTGAAACGCAAATCACCATCAATGACGGCTTCGCGTTCCGGATACAGCTTACGTGTACGACGCGCGAATTCGAGTGGAGTTAACGGGAGCTCCATGTTGGAAATGTTCCGACAATTACTTCTTGTTGAGTATTGCCGAAGCAGAAATTTCCCGGGTGTCGGCGTAGGTATAACGAAAGGCGATTTGTCTGCGATTGAGACGCTCGATGGTTACGTTTCCATTGTTTGCGCACCCGGAAACACCAAAGGTAATTCGCTCTCTAAACCGCGCGTTACGTGAATCCATATCCAGCAAACGCCAAACGCCATGACATTTCAGTGAAGGATACTCGATAACAAACTTATTTCCCTGAACGCTCAAGTTCATCGTCCACGTTTCGTTGGCGTCTATTTGATAGCCAGTTCCTTCCCACGATCCGTGCAGCCAACTTCGACTGGTTTGACCATGGCCGATTGAAGTGAGGGTAGCGAGAAAAACAAGCGCATACGCAAAACGAGCACTTCGCCGTATCAATGATGATCTAAAGATTCGATTGCCCACTCTTGTGTCGAGGGTTTTCCCAATGAGTGCCGTTCTTAAAGTCGACCTCTGAAATCCATACGATCAGGGTTTCATTGCCGTCGCACTCAAGCGAAACTGTTTCAAGGTTTCCTGGCGCGTTTTTACTTTTTACGTAAACGTTTAAGACAGGGCCGCGGTACTGCCCCCAGGCCGGTTGGTAACTCACCGTATAGTTGTTGATTGGGTGTCCGTAGATGTTGTCTGCGACAAACTCAACGTGTTGACGATGAGTGAAAGTCAGATCAGTAGTCGTACCAGAGTAAGTTAACTTCAGCGGATCTGCTTGCGCAGTATCAATCGACAAATAAGGTCCGGAAAACGAAGGACCGTGATGGCGAGGCTGGGCGTCCAGTCTGAAGACTTTCCTGGAGTGGCAGCGGTCGTATTGTTTTTGTCTCGAACGACGAGGCCCAAAACTAACGGCAACGCCAATACAAAAAGTCAGCACAGCTACCAGAGCGCGAACAACATAACGATTCATATCTCACCTTCCCTTACTACCAAACTACAGAATCTCAGGTTGGCAAGCTACAAGCACTCGGGTTTTTGACTCAGGCCATATCGCCAGCCATCGCATGAGCCCGAACTGCAGGTACGTAATCGACCGGCATGTCGCCATTATCAGCACGTAGGAACTGCCAGTCTTTTGGTTTTAGTGATGCTAGCAATTCTTTACGTGTTTTTACTTTTAAAGGTTTCCCCTGATAGATCTTACCCATTCGCTGTAAGTTCTTTTCAGAGATAGCGCCGGAGAACATCAACAACGGCCAGGTGAAATTCGGACCATTCAATCCGCGTAGTTTGTAAAGCCACATGCCGATTGAGCCGACGCGCCAGGCCATTGGTCCCCACCAACTGTATTGACCCGGACGTAGATTCATCTTCCAGCACTTCATCATCAACTGCCATTGTAATGGAGTCAGCTGCTTAGTTTGCGTAACTCCCATTTCCTTTTCCATGCGCGTATCGTGCAATGGCGTAAAAATGGAAGGAATCAGAAACGCAAAGAGCCCGCGCTTCTCCATTTCGTAAATCAAGTCGATGGTGTCCATTACATCCTGGTCGGTCTCGCCAGGATTGCCAACAATCAATGTCATTGCGGGAAACCAGTTGTTTTCATTGAGTACGCGCAAACCTTCGAGCACGACACTGGGCCAGTCTTCGATTGAAAACGGCACGCCTTTGCTCGACATGATCTGTTTGGCCATTCTAACGGAGCCAGTTTCCAACCCGATTAACGGCGCCAGTGCTTTCTTTTCTGGATGGCTACTGAGATATGGGAAATGGATCGGGCTCTTTGGTAACAACTTGTCGGACAGTTGTTTGATCAAAAGTGGGTCAACTACTGCGGGCGCTATGGTGCTGTGACTCAACACGTGCTGCTCAACGCCCGGAGTGTCAACGATGTCGGAGTACAGATCCACCAAAGCTTCACGATTAGGGAAATAGAACGGCGTATCAGTATGCACCTGTCCCCAGATGAACATGTCTTCCGTCGCGAGCGAGATCTGCTTATTGCCGTTTCGCACATTTGCGCGCACGGCTTCCATGATCTTGTCCTTCGGTAGATCGATTTGCGGGTTCAGATCTGGAACACAGAACTTGCACCGTCGTCCACAGCCGGTAGTCATCTCGACCACGCCAAAGGTCGTCCGGGTATCCGGAAATAAAATGCCTTCTCTGTCGAGCGGGTGTTTTACTTCAATGCGTTTCGGCAGTTCCTCTCCCTGAATCGCTTTGCGGAAGAGATCGAGCGTGTCGGTCGATTCACTTCGTCCTTCAACAACGCAATCAATGCTCAACTCTTCGTAGGTATTGGTCTGGACAATCTGCCAGCCGCCGGATCCGCCAACTATCACTTTGAAGTTTTGACGGAATGGATTCGCCTTTATCGAAGCAAACAATTCGCGCGAGTAGTGGGAATTGATCGGCATTCTTGATGAGCCGAAGATTGAGGTGTAGACACCCGCCGCGAAAGTAACGCCGAGCGGGTTGTGGGTCGACACAGCAACCACCCGTGTGCGCGGACCGACGAATTTATGGAGGTCAGCTGGGAAACACGCAACGACATCATCGCCGCGATATTCACGAGACAACGATTTCTCGACCAACCTGACGCCTGCGGGCATGTACCGAGCGGAGCCGTCTTCGTTGTATTCAACGTCGCGCCACTTTGGATACTTCCGATTAATGACGCCTTCCATCCAGATTGGGAGCGAAGCCATCGCCATTTGAATGAAGTAGCCTGCGTGGTCAATAGCTTCGGTCAGCGGAGCCGTAAGCACGATCAGCCGGCCGCCATCGGCTGGACCTTCGGTATCGATCACAGGAGGAGGTAGATTCTTTTGCCGCCGTTTAAGGGGGAAACTCATGACTGTGCCATCCAGGGTTCGGTTTTTGTTAATTGCATCGATTTAATTGACCTTTGACGTCGAAAATCGGAGATTCCGCCGTCCTGATCAGAGATAAGAATTGACCTAGCGCCGCTACACTAATGAAAACGGGTGTTCTTGACAAGCAAAGAATTTCCGAAGGTGTCCGATAAGCTTTAGCTTGTCGCAACTGTAGGGTAAATGCATCCACAGATTTCTAGAACGAGTTATTCGCCAACAGCGCCTATCGCTTCGATCTCGATTAGAAAACCGTAATGCAACGGGCCACATGGAATGACTGCTCGTGCTGGTCGATGTTCGCCGAGAACCCGGATGTAAACTTCGTTCACTGAGCCCCAAAGATTGATGTCGGAAACGTACAAAGTCATTTTCAGTACTTTGTCCCAATCGCTCCCGGCAGCTTTCAAGATTCCATGAACGTTGCTGAGCGCTTGTTCTGTTTGCTCTTCAATCGAGCCAAGCTTCTTCTCACCGGTCTTCGGGTCGATTGCTAGTTGACCGGAAACAAAAACCAAGCCGTTGTGAACTATTCCCTGTGAGTAGTGCCCTGCCGGTTTAGGTGCGCCTGGGGTTTCTATTCTTTTGATTTCCATGTTCTGAATATAGTGAAAGACATAAAGGTCATTAACGGTGGCTAAGTTCGAAGCCGTTGTCTCGGTGTAATAGCCCCGAGGAAATAGCCAGACTGTCAAGGAGGGCACGGGTTGGTCGTAGTGCTGCCTAAGCCCTCCTTGACAGTCGGGCTACTGCCCCGGCCTACTGCCCCGGCCTACTGCCTTGGGCTACTGCCTCGGGCTACTCGCTTGGCATAACTATCTAGGAAAGCCTCCTTCTTCCGTCACTCTCTTTGCCTGTTGAAAATGACGTTTCTCATGTACGACCACAATCCTGAAGGCATCCATAACGGTGTATGTGATCATTTTCGCTGCCGGTGAAGTCATTACGATTCGATCAACATCCATGTCGGCCGTAGCTTCCATCAGTTCTGCAAGTCGACTTTGATGTTTGACGAAGTCGTCAATAATTGAACCGGGAAGATCGCTCGTCGCAGGTTGAAATGGTGCCGGTGCTTTTAGTTTTCGCGTCGTCTTTGGATCGAGTGACTTGATCAGCAGCTTAGCCCAAAGGCTTGGCACCACAGGCAGTCGTTCAACGAATGTCGATTGCTTCTGGCCTTTCGCGATCGATTCGAAGACGGGAAAGTAACCAACGTTGGTGGTGACAAGATGGTCGAAACACTGAGCTACGCTCCAACGCTCTGCGCCCGGTTTCCAGTTAAGTTGTTCGACCGTCAAAGCGCCGAACTCATTTCGAGCTCCCTCGCTGACCACTTTAATCTCTTTTGTCAGCGTTTCTACTTCTATGCGATTTCTCATCTCGAAACCTTAGTGCGCTAGTAGCCCAACGCCATTCCATCTTTCCTTGGATCCGACGCCCCCATTAAGGTCTTGCTAACCGGATCGATCATGATCGCCTGTCCACCTCCCATCGACGACCGCAACACCCCCGGAGGTTTCCCGCGGACGTGCCCCATCGATAACAACTGTTCTATCACGCTCGATCCGAGTTCATCCTCCAGCAGCACGCTACGTCCACTTGTAAATCTATAACGAGGAGCATCAATCGCTTCCTGTAGTCCCATCTTCAAATCGATCAAGTTTACGAGTACTTGCACGTGACCCTGCGCCTGGATTGCGCCACCCATGACACCAAACGATATGAACAGCTGGTTGTCTTTCATGACCATTGCCGGAATGAGCGTGTGAAAGGGACGCTTGCCGGGGGCGATGGCGTTCGGATGTTTGGGATCCAACGAGAAGGCACTGCCCCGATTTTGGAAGACGATGCCAGTGTCGCCGGCGACAACTCCAGATCCAAACGCGTCGAAGAGACTGTTGATAAACGAGACCGCGTTTCCATCTTTATCGACGACCGTGAAATACGTCGTATCACTGCCCAGGTTAATGTCGCCCGACGGAGGATTATCCAGGGCCTTCCTGGGATCAATCAGCGCGCGTCGCTTGGCGGCGTAGTCTTTCGAAAGCAACTCGGCAACCGGAACTTTCGAAAACGTCGGGTCGGCGATGTACCGGTTGCGATCTGCGAAAGCTAGTTTCATCGCTTCGATCATTGTGTGGTAGTACTGCGCCGGCTGCGAACGCATTGCGCCAAGATCGAACCCCTCGAGGATGTTTAGAGCGATGAGCGCGGTAATTCCCTGGCCGTTCGGAGGTAGTTCATAGACCTGATAGCCACGATAGTTTGTCGAGATCGGCTCAACCCAGTCAGCCTTCGTTGCCGCAAGGTCCTCCATCGTGATGAAACCGCCGTTGTCTTTCATGTAGTCAACGATCGATTTGGCGATTGGTCCTTTGTAGAACGCGTCGCGTCCGCCATCAGCAATAGTGCGCAGGGTACGAGCAAGGTTTGGCTGACGAAAGATTTCACCTGGTCGGGGGGCTCGCCCATCGATGAGGTAGTTTGATGCGGCTGCCGGTGTGCGCTTCAACTTTTGAACTTCGGCGTTCCAGTCTTCCGCAGCCTTCTCCATCACCGGAAAGCCGTTCTCGGCGTAGCCAATTGCCGGCGCCAGTAAGTCGGCCAGCTTCATCGTGCCGTACTTGTCTCGTAGGGTAGTCCAACCGTCAACAGCGCCGGGTACTGTAATGCTGGTCATGCCGAACTCGGGCATCCGCTTGATGTTGTTCTTTGCGAAGTAATCGAGACTGAGTGCGCGTGGGGCGCGGCCGCTGGCATTTAGACCCTTCAGTTCCTTCGTTTTTGCCCAATAGACAATCGCGAACATATCTCCGCCGACACCAGTCATCATTGGCTCCGTCACATTTAGCACGGCGGCCATTGCTATTGCTGCGTCGACCGCGTTGCCCCCACGTTTCAAAACCTCGAGGCCGACCTGCGAAGCCAGGGGCTGGCTGGTCGCCACCATGCCATGTTGAGCGCGTACAACTGAGCGGCCCGCTTTGACTTGAGCAGCCGGTCGTTGCAACAAGGGAGAGTTGATACCAATCGCCATGATGGTTGTTATGGAAACTGTTAGGAAGAGTCGAGTGCGAAAGCTGTGCTTGCGTTTTGGATGCATGGTTGTCGTAGTCTACGCGGCTTTGCCGCGCTCCGTGCGAAGTTGATTTGCGGCTTCGCCGCCTCCCGTGCGGAAAGCCTCTGGCTTTCCGTTAAGCCCTCGAGTCTTTGGCGGCTATGCCGCCCGAGGCGTAGCCTCAAGAACCTTCAAACCAACTATCGGAAAGCCAGAGGCTTTCCGCACGGGAGGCGGCAGAGCCGCGACACCAAGCCGCTCCTTTTCAAAGTGGCGAAATCAATTTGGTTATGGAACTTAGATTCCCGGATCGTAGTTAGTCACCATCGACCGCCCACGTACTAACACGTCCTCTTGAAACGGGCAAGACTTCCTTGTGCCGGCGTCGATCTGCACGCCGGTGAGCACTGTGACTGCGGCCACTTCACCCGATTCGTTGTTGGTCATCTCATGGAAGAATCTTACTGACTTCGCTCTTACTTCAAGAATCCCTGATCGAATCGTCACAGTTTCGCCTGCCAACACTTCACGCTTGTACACAATCTCCTGCTTCACCGCGACCATACCAAGACCCTTTTCTTTTAACGACGAAGGAGTCATTCCAAAGAGCGCCAGTAGATTCCAGGTTGCCTCATCAAACTTTCCCACGTACCACATCACGTTCATGTGGTTCATGTGGTCGCACTGCCACGGGTAAACGACGCCTCGATACGTAATCGGAAGTTCAGTCATCCTATTGCTCTTTTAGCCCAGCTAAGTTTCGTACGGTCAGCTTTGTGTCAGCAGTCGCCCACGCTTGCTCAAACTCTCGTTGCACCATTTGTGCGGAAGTCTCCTTACCCTGGCGGCGCAAACTCTCAGCTAGGCCGTACAACGCGCGACCGTTACGTTGATGTTTGGCAATCTCAGCTCGGAATACCTTTTCAGCTTCTGCATTATCACCGTTGAGCAAAAGCACAGCACCGAAGATTTCCCGTACCGGTAAATCCCAATCAGCCGGTTCGTTGTAATGCACGGCGTCATCAGCCTCCACCGCTTTTGTAAACAGGTCCATCGCAGACGTTTTGTCGCCCTTGGCAAGTGTCAGCTTTGCTTGCAACGTCCTTTCCGCAACGCGTAACACATCGCCCACGACATTATTCCCGAAGGGTCCGTTCGCGGGAATTTCCTTTGCCAAAGCTTGAAAGGCCTTCAACTCCGTTTCGGCATTCGTCGTCGCATCTGTTGAGGCGTAAGCCATGCCGCGGGCAAAGTGCCAGTAAGCAGTCGTGATCTTCAAACTGCCTTCCGGCTTAGGTGTGGCCAAAATCTCTTCCCACTTACCAAAGCGAACCATCGTTACGATCGGGTAGGGCACAAACATTTCCAGCATCGCCATCGTCGCGACATGAGGCTTAACTCCTGCCTCCAATTCACGCGCCGCTTTTATAGCGTCCGTGTATCGGCCCTTCATCGCGTTGGCCGAGGCGAAAAAGTGCACGTTGTGGTTGTAGTACATCATCGTGTACACACCCTGCGCACCAGTCTTCGTCATGTACTCTCGATCTGCCGCGATCGCATCAGCATTTGACTGCGCCGCCTCGTTGTAGTCGCCAGTACGAATGTAAACGTGTGAGGGCATGTGCACGAGATGGCCCGCTTTCGGCGCCAGCTTCCCAAGTCGCGCCGCGCTTGGCAGAGCACGCTCAGCGTTGTTCGAAGCCTCGACAGCGTGGATGTAATAGTGATTTGCTCCGGTGTGATTTGGATTGCGGCGTAACACACCTTCCAAGACAGCGACAATTTCTTCGGTGCCTTCCGCTGGTTTTCCGTCAGCCGTCCAGAGTTTCCATGGTCTGAGGTTCATCATGCTTTCGGCGTATAGCGTCGCCGCATCGAGGTCATCGGGATTGCGACGAGCCAATTCACCCATCGCATTCTTGTAATCGATGGCAAGCTTCTGCTGATCGGTCTGAATGTCTGCGGAATATCGTTTGGCCAGGGCTTCGATATAACCACGCTCAGGTTCGGAAGCATTCGCTGATAGAGTCCTGGCCTTCTGAAGATTTGCATAGGCTTCGAGTAGGGCTGGACCTTCAGCCTGAAGGTTGTAATTTGAACCCAGGGCGAGAGCTATTCCCCAATACGCCATAGCCAGTTGCGGGTCCAACGCAGCCGCCCGTTTGAATGAGCGGACCGCTTCGTCGTGGTTGAACCCGTATAGATAAGCGAGACCCTGGTTGAAAAACTTTTGGGCCTCGGCGTTTTTGGTCGAAACTGGGTGATTGATGTCGCCCAGGCCTGGACTCAACTCAGTTACAGCCTCGCCCATTGGGTGACTGTGTTGGGCAAGGATGGCCGATGGAGCTAAGAATACGAGGATAATTACTAAGTACTTCATACACGCCTCCCAAGAATAGAAGCCTATCAGCAAGTTGTACTCGCTACGCTCATCACTTAACGCGAAAAGTGTCGTCCGAAAGGGCCACCACAATCTTATTGACCCTGAGCAGGTTGTTTTCCGCTAACAGTTTTGCTGTCCTCCTGTCGAGACCTTCTCAACCTCGCTTGAATGCCAGCCATGCGCCCAGCGTTGTTAACGTCAAAACCAACGCAAGCCCGACCAATCCAACAACTCGATCGAGGCTCTTTATTCCGGTCCACTGTAGGTAATGAATCCGATAAAGCAGATCAATCCGATCTGTGTCTCTCCCTTTTTGTTGAAGTGTCATACGATTCCAGTCGAGTGTGACTTCAACGCCGGTACTCGTGGTAACTGTGTTTCCATTTACCGAAGTGATATCGCCATAGCGAGTTGGATTCGCCGAGAAAGCATCCTTGAGCAACTTGCGAAGCTCCTCATCATTCGGTGGATTTCGCGGTTGGTTGTTTTTCGGATCGAGGTGAATCCATCCAGATCTGGTGCGCACTAACAAGTGATCGCCAAGAATTGTGCTTATGCACCTGAACTCTTGCCAGCCTGGGGCGGGACTGATGGGAAGCTGAGTATTGAGAGGGTAAGTCTTGGGACTCAGTAGTTCGTATGCGCCTGCGTAGCCAGGTTTGATGAAGAACACCAGACCTGTGAAGGCCCAACCAAAAAACGGAATCAGAAGAATAATGCCGACGACTCGATGAACTGTTCTTGCGCGCATTCAGTTTTGTTTTCCAGGGGGCGTCCAATTCGCTGGAGCTTCTGGCCACACTTCATCGGGTGACGCAGGCTCCGGTTGGTCCATTCCCAACTCATTCGCTTGAATATCTGCGACGATAAAGTTCTCTGGAGCGACAGGCGATCCGGCAAAACGTCGCAGCATGGCGAGCTGCCCGGCATGAGTCATGGCATCGGAAAAGGGTCCTTGTAATAACGCTTCCTCAGTCATACCTTCACTTAACGCGGTTTTGTTGGCGAGAAGATTCGAAAGATCCTCAAGCATGTCGTGAAAGCGCTTCACCTCTTCGTTCAAAGAATCTAACGGGTCTGGCCAATACTGGCCGCCCACAAAAAAGGTACGTGCGTAACCCAGCACGCTGGTCATGTGACGCACTAACTCTTTTGGTGATCGGACATCTGCCGGTGGTTGATACGATCCAAAGTCGGCAGGGGCATCTCGCAGAGCTTTTTGAGTTCGATAAGCAAGAGCCGCTAAGAAATGTTTGAGCAACGCCCGTTTGTCAGTCATGCCGTCTTTTAAAACGTGGCTTTTGCGGCGCAGTCGTTGGCGTGGATGCTGGCTGTATCTGACGGGTTTCCAATTTCGGCTCACTGTCGTTGAGATTGATTACTAGAAAATTGTTCTTCAGCGGGATTGCCGGAAAAGTCGAAGCGATTTCAACGCCATTGGTTCGACAGGGGTTCCAAACCATTCCCTGGTCTATTGTGTTTTGCGTAGTTCGTTCGGCGATCTGTTTCGCTGTGTCTTCGGGCACTAATACGCGCATCTTGAAACGCCGGCATGGATCGTGGCGATCATCCTGCACGACTAGAGTGGTCTGTTGACCAACGACTGATGTGCAGAAGACTAAAAAAAAACCTAACAGGCCCGTTAACTGATATCTCACGATAGCCTCCTCTATTACTCTCCAAACGCAAAGAATTCGACGTGGCCGCAATCAGCACAGACATACATGTCCAGACTCTCTTTGGCCACCAGCAGTTCGCCCCAGTCCCCGAGAACTCCTAGGTTCGGTCCCTGATGGAATTTCTTAGTACCTGCGTGCGTCAGCACGTGGTTACAGCGCAAGCAATTAATTGGTTTGTGGCGCTTATTAACAATGGCCTTAACGCGCTCATCTTCCAGCTCGCCATTGTCGCTTTTACTGAACTGCCGGAGACCGCGACGATTTGCCTGGCAGTTCCAACAGAGCTCAAAATGATCCTCGACGTCTTCACCACATTTTACACAATGCCACATCGCAGGTATGCCTCACCTTGCATTGGCGAGCCGCTTCGCGGCGCCACTCAATAGTCTTTCAGAATCGATAATAGCTCGTGTGTGTTCGCCTTCGCCTATCTTGCCAGCGGCATCGAAGGCTTCAACCTTAAACTTGTAGAGCTTCCCTTCCAGCTCCAAAAAAGTCGCTACTGCGGTGACCCGGGTGTTATTTGGCGTCGCTGCCAAATGTTTGATGAAGACGCCGACTCCAACTGACAACTGACCAGGGCCAACAATTCGCTTCATCAAACGTGCACCGGCCAACTCCATCAACGCGATCATTCGCGACGTAGCAAACACTTCTGGAAAATCATCATCGGTGGAAGCGGCCAGTGCTTTAGCCATGTCTCGATCAGTCGCTATGAACGAGGCCTCTTCCCTGTCGCCTGCTTCCAACACCATTCGCTCCTTTAAGAAGAGGTTAATGACTTCGATGCCACATGAGATGACTAATGCGCCACACGCCATCCTTCTCACGTCGTAACAGCATCAAGTATGTATCGTCGAGCTGTCGAAAATCCCCACCATTAATCGGCACCAGGTTGCCGCCATTGTGACCTCGCACAAATGCCGTTTTCTGATCAACGCACACTTCATCAATACGACTCTCGATCTGTGGCTTGAAGTTGGCAAAGAGCGGTTCGTATCGAGACCTAATCGCCGCTTGACCAGAAACCGGAGGCTCATTTGGCGGCAAGAGCACTGCATCCGTTGCATAAAGCGCAATTACCTTCTCGATCTCCTGAGCGTTGTCAGCAGCGATAATGTTGTCGGCCACGCGGCGCACGGCCTTTACGACAGTGTTGTCCGCACTGCATTCCTGAGCTGTGGCCACGGTCCAACTAAGAACGAGAGTTGCGATGAGAGGTAGAACTTTCTGCATTATGTCGCTCAACGTAAACGGGGTCGAAGTTTCTAGTCGTGAACTCCGTCACACTTGGTGGCTCTTTCGCTTCGATCAAATGTGGAAGTTCGGTCGTTGTATCCGCCCTGGTGAAATCTGGAGTCGGTTCAGTGCTTCCCGATCGTTGCGATCGTTGTACCAGGAATACTCCTTTGAGTATGAAGACAGCGATACCAGACAGGGATATTAGCGTGCCGATGTCCGCGATCAACTGTTCACCAATAATCTTTTTGCCGATTGTGACGACCAAAAGGCCCATCAGAACTAAGAAGAATCCATAGAGCAGCGGGTTCTGCCAGATGTTTTTGGGCTCACAGAAAGCTTTGATTGCGGAATCAGTTTTCTGGATCGATCTAATTTGGTGTGAAACTACCTGCGAGATGGTTTGCAGATGAAGGCCGCAGGTACGACAGAATCTCTGTTCTTCCGAGTTTTCGCTGGCACAGTTTGGACAATACATCGACGATGACCTCCGAGACGTTTACGATACCCGATGCCTCTAGGTTCAGACTAGAGCGTGACCTACCAGGATCCACCATTCCCAACGAACGTGTCAGGAATAGCGGCACCCAGACGAATCGAGAATCGCGGGCACTCATAAACGCTAACTAATCTCAGTCACGCGGCGCACGATGTCTCGCGCTGCATTTGGTCTCCCCAGCTTTTTTGAAATGGACTGCATTTTCGCGAGGCGGTCACCGTCAGCAAGAAGCCGATCAAGTTTATAAGCGAGGGTTGGCAAATTATTAGAACGGATTGCCACACCTGCTTCGAGCAAATGATCAGAATTCCGTTCTTCCTGACCTGGGATCGGGTCGACAATTGCGAATGCTAGACCCTTCGACAGTCCCTCCGAGGTTGTCAGACCTCCGGGTTTTCCCAGAACAATGTCCGCTGCAGTCATGTACTCATCCATCTCCTGGGTGTATCCGATGGGTTTGATCAGCACATTGTCGTCAGCTTTGGCTCGTGCCGCCGTTTTGGTTAAGCGCTTCCGCAATTCTTCATTGCGACCACAAATCGCAACGACCTGTGCTCGTTGCTGGAGCGGCATCAAAGCGGCAATCAATGGTTCGACAGAGCCCACACCAAAACCGCCGGCCGACAACAAGATTGTCACACGGTCTGACTCAAGTCCGTGCTTCTTCCTCATTTCGACTTTGCTTTTCTTTTCAGCGAACACCGGGTCAATCGGAATTCCGCTCACGGTAATCTTGTTTGCGGGAATCCCCAATGCTTCGAGGTAGGCGCGCGCTTCGTCGATTGCGACAAAATACTGTTCATAATGATGAACAAGCCACATTGCATGGACATCAAAATCTGTGACGATGACCGCTTGTCGACTGGCTAATCTCTCCTTCGCTTTGAGCCACGAAACAATCTCAGCCGGAAGGAAGTGAGTACATACGATCATGTCCGGTTGATAGTCACGAAGTAGCTTTACTAGAGGGCGAGTGTTCAGCTTATCCAGCGCTAGTCGCCTTCGTTCGTTCTTCCATGGACGATCAAGCTTGTCGTACATCCAGCCCGGCACTTCGGGCATTTTGTTGACGAGATCGATGTACGCCTTGGAGTAGAAATGTCGAAACACCTTGTTTGTGTAGTTGAGAACGTCGAGGTGCCGGACCTCATCGACAGTGCCCAGTTCATTGAACGCCTTTTCAAGAGCCTGCGCGGCGCGTATATGACCGGCACCTGCGGAAGCGGATAACAAGAGGACTTTTCTAAGCATAGTTATTACTTTGCCGCAGGACCAACGATGAAGACAAGAGAGTATTTCGCGCTATCGAGTCAGGCCGATGAGGTCTGTACCACGACGCGATAGCGCGTGCCTCGCAGAATTTCGAGAATCACTCTACTCGGTCCAGCGCCATACGCGTTATGGTACTGACTTCATCGGCCCGTCGAACCGATTTGATATATTCCCTGCGGTCGATCAAACAACTCATGCAAACAAAAATCATCTGTGCCCTATTCACTTTGCTACTTCTTTCCTTAAGCATTAATTCTCAATCAACGACACCAACCTGCTCTTACTCGTCTCTCTGGGGTGTCAACGGAGAAAAGTGGGATCTGCACGGACGTCTACCTGACTTTTCATACTCCGGTTATCACGCCGGAGAACAACAACTCCCGCAGCGCAAAGCCACTTTCGATCTCAAACGAGACTTTCACGCTGTTGGTGATGGGAAGACAGACGATTCAACCGCCCTTATCAATGCACTGAACTCAATGAAACGAGGCGTGCTTTTCATTCCGAGGGGCACTTACGTCATTTCGAAGCGGATTGATATCGACAAAGCAAACCTGGTGATTCGCGGGGCTGGTCCAAATGAGACTGTCCTTTTGTTTCCAAATTCACTAACAGACCTTTTCGGAAATAACGCCAAAGGCACTGAGCAATCTCAGTGGTCCTTTCGTCCAGGACTCATCAACGTGACTGGACAGGATCCAATTAACAGTCAGACCCGCATTGCCAGCGTAGTTACGCCTGTGCCCCGAGGCACGACCCGACTCGAACTATCAAACTCACTTTCAATCAAGGAAGGAGAGTGGATCCGTCTGGTGCAAAGTGATCCTACAAAAGGTCAACCAAATACGGGTTCGCTAATCAAGTATCTGTACGGTGACTTAATGCCTCCGGGCGAGGACCTACTTGGAACGCAGTCAGTGGTTCGATTTTTGTCGAGAGTGAAGCGGGTTGTCGGGAAAACAATTGAGTTGGAGCGTCCATTGCCGTATGAAGTGCGCTTGGAGTGGAAGCCTGAAATCCACCGGTTCAGTCCGACCGTTACAGAAGTTGGCATCGAGCATTTGTCTATTCACTTTCCCTGGTCGCCTTACCCTGGTCACTTCAAAGAAAAAGGCTACAACGCGATCTTTTATCAAAACGTTTCCCAATGTTGGGTCGACGATGTTGAGATTCAGAACAGTGACTTTGGTGTCGATCTCAACTCGACAAACTTCTGCACCGTTAACAGCGTTACATTAACAACCAGCGAAAGTCGGGCAGTTGGTGAAGGCGGAAAGGACGGTAATGGTCATCACGGAATCGACATCAGTCATGGCACCGAAAATCTGGTAACGAACTTTGACGTTCGCACGAAGCTGGTTCACGACATCAGCGTTGAGTGGTATGCGCTCCACACGGTTTTCGCCAATGGTCGGGGTGTGGATCTCAATATGGATCATCATCGTGAGGCAAACTACTCGAGCCTTTTTACAAATCTTGATTGTGGCGCCGGAACCCGACCGTTCAATAGTGGCGGCTCAGGGAATCGCGGCGCTCACGCGGGTGCTTACTCCACTTATTGGAACGTCAGGGGTGCCGTTGCACTAAAGCTTCCTTCCGCAGATTTTGGTCCGCTACTTAACTTCGTGGGTCTGTATCTGAAAGAGGCATCGACAAAGTCAACGTATGAATGGCTTATCGATTCGCCTGGGCCAACGGGTGTTTGTCCCTCCGATTTGCACGAGGCGATGAAACTGAAAAGACTTAAGCACTAGGTCGACTCGGCATCGTTGATTTCCTGTGCGACTCGATTGCCTGATTCGAGTGCACCCTGCATCCAGCCAAACAGCGATGAAGCATGTTCGCCGGCAAAATGTAGTCTTCCCTCAGGCCGTGCGACGTAGGGTAACAACGACTTCATTTGCCCGGGCTTGTACCAGGCGTAACCTCCACGGGCCCATTCATCAGCATCCCAGCATTTCGTTGTGCCTACTTCAAAGTTTGAATGAATGCTTGGGTAAGCTTTCCCGACTATCTCCTTCACCCAGGCTATCCGCTTGGGCTCAGGCATGGAGGTGGTCTGACGAGCGATCGCTCCGACCATGTACGACTCCAAAATACCCCGCGACTGATCTGATCCCTGGTTTGGTGCTCCATCAAACACCATCGTATTTCCAAGGTCCGTAGTTGCCGATCCCGTGAATCCCTCTTCGAGCCAAAATTTTCGCTTGGTTTGCAGATACGTCCGAGTGACCGACGTGTACGGCAGTTCCTTAATTGCTCGTTGCTTTTCGACAGAGAATCCCGGAGACACTGCGATACTTCGTAACACTGAAAACGGAATGGCGCAGACCACTCGATCAGCCGCGATGTTTGTGCGCACTCCGGCTTGAACAAAACTGACGCGGACCTGAGTTGCACCTTGTTCAATACTGACAACAGGTGCGCCGTATCGAATCTTGTCCGAAAGTTTTGCGGCGAACGCCTTCGGTAATGAATCCGTGCCGCCTCGAATATACGAATTGCTAGTCATTCCAGAACGATGAGCAGCCTCGCGAAGAAGAACCAGTGCGGAGACACTCCGAACTCCATCTCCCAAACCACCATATGCGCCGAGACCCAAGAGTGTTGCTGCGTCGGCCGACGCCCCTTGTTTGCGCAAAAACTCGTAAAAGGTCATGTCGTCGTACTTCATCAGTTGCGAGGTGGGCCATCCGGCGGCGGTATAGTCTCCGAGATCTTTCAGCACAGGACCAACGTAGCGGTCCCATAGCTCACGACGCGCAACATTTGTTTCGGAAGCTGACAGATGAAGTGGATACACGACGGCCTGACCCGCTTTGATCGTAATTCTCTTTCCCCGAATAAATGCAATCGAAGCCAGGTTGGGCGAGGTAGAGCGATCGAGGATGAGGCCGAACAATCTTATGTACTTTAAAGTCCACGAGTGATTGTCAAAGACATTCATGGCCCCGGCTTCTGCGTAAAGACCATCCGCAAAAGGTTCGCGTAAGGTCAGCACTCGTCCGCCTGGCCGGTTACGCGCTTCAAGGATCGTCACGTCGTGCCCCGCTTGAGTTAGTTCGTAACCTGCCGACAGCCCGGCTAATCCAGCGCCGATAATGACCACCTTTTTGGTCACTCCGCGCCGTTGAAGTGTTTCTGTTAGAAGCCTCGTTGGCATCAACCCTGGCAAAGTTATGGCTGCCACGGCTGCGCTTTGTTTTAGGAAATCTCTACGTTTCATGACGGGGTTCCTTTCGAGGCGCGGATTCTAATGGGGCTGAGCCTTGCTGCCAATACCCAATTGGGTAGGAACGATAGGTCGCAAGCAGTCTGGCAGGAACGGGAAATGCTCTTGCTCGTGAACTTTGCCTTATGTTAGCGTCCAATTGTTCGGATTTATCCAATACGACAGATTGATCCCCCTCGACCGCTTTGGGCTCACCCAGGCAACCGTGTTTTGTGTGGTTCTTAACTACTACTTGTCGTCGTTGTACGTGAACTTGGAGGACAAAATATGAAGACTCGCTTAACTCTCATTCCGATACTGGCGCTCGTGCTGGTACTCACCACCGTTGTAATTCTTCCACAAATAATCGAAGCCAAACGCGCCCATCCGGATGCAGTTGTACCTGAGCCGACGGCGATGGTTCAACCATTGATGCAGGGAAAAAGCGATGTGGTTTCCGATGTTTCGGTTCGCAATGATACGTCGATTCCCGTCCGTGAAATGAAGCAAAAACCCATCGAACGGAAAGGGGAACGCGAACTTAATGAGAACCCCAAAATAAAACACGTGCACAAGGATAGTCCTGATGCATCGGTGCAACGTTCACTTACGGGTCCGAACATTTTTACGCCCAACATGCCGAGCGTCGATCAGAATTTCGAAGGCATCGGTTTTCCTGGAGTCAGTTGCAACTGTGCACCGCCTGATACAAACGGAGAAGTTGGTGCAACGCAATACGTTCAAATTGTAAACGAAGGCTTCCAGGTTTTTGATAAGACTACCGGTGCTTCCCTGCTTGGGCCATCCGGAATCAGCACGATCTGGAGCGGTTTTGGTGGTGTCTGTCAGAACAATGGCAATGGCGACCCGGTTGTTCTTTACGATCAGCTTGCCGACCGATGGGTTATTTCTCAGTTTGCCGGCGTCTCAGTGCCAACAGACGAGTGTGTGGCTGTCTCCACAACTGGCGACGCGACGGGCTCTTATCACCGTTACGATTTCCACCTTGGTTCAAACTTTTTCGACTACCCACATCTCAGCGTTTGGCCCGACGG
>Ga0207691_10002426_pt1 | contig 18248 bp, 16 predicted proteins | sample KBSM13metaG_FD_184327 | JGI IMG/M metagenome (GOLD analysis project Ga0207691, IMG submission 184327) | Miscanthus rhizosphere microbial communities from Kellogg Biological Station, Michigan, USA - KBS M1-3 metaG (SPAdes) (version 2) | ecosystem: Host-associated > Plants > Roots > Rhizosphere >... | reverse complement strand
TGCTGGCCGCCATTCACCGACAGGGTTGAGCCAGTGATGAAGCCCGCGTTCTCGTCAACCAGGAAGCCGACGGCGCGAGCGATCTCGTCCGCCTTGCCGAGGCGGCCCACCGGAATCCGCGCAACGATCTTGCCGAGGACGTCCTCCGGCACCGCGGCAACCATGTCGGTGTCGATGTAGCCCGGGGCGATCGCGTTGACGGTAACGCCGGCCCGCGCGCCTTCCTGTGCAAGCGCCTTGGTGAAGCCGTGGATGCCGGACTTGGCCGCTGCATAATTGACCTGGCCGTACTGGCCGGCCTGGCCGTTGATCGAGCCGATGTTGACGATGCGGCCGTACTTGCGGCCGCTCATCCCGTCGAACACTGCCTTCGCCATGTTGAAGCAGCCGCCGAGGTTCGTGTCGATCACCTCCTGCCATTGCTGGTGACCCATCTTGCGGATGGTCGTGTCGCGGGTGATTCCGGCATTGTTCACCAGCACGTCGACCGGGCCGAGATCGTCCTCGACCTTGCGAACGCCTTCCTGGCAGGCCTCGAAGTCGGAAACATCCCACTTGAACGCCGGAATTCCGGTGCGATCGCTAAACTCGCGCGCGCGTTCGTCATTGCCCGCGTAATTGGCGGCGACCTTCATCCCCATATCGCGGAGTGCGATGCTGATCGCCTCTCCGATACCGCGCGTTCCACCGGTGACGATCGCTACTCGGGCCATGCGACTCTCCTCTCGGAAAGCGCGCTTATGACTGCTGCAGCCAGCCTGCAAGTTCGCGCGTGATCAGCCGTTCCAGCATGACGATGCTTTCCCGTGAATCATTGAGGCAATCGAGCAGCGCGAATTGGTCGCCGCCGGCATCGAGAAATGTGCGGCGGCCGCGGATGCCGAGCTCCTCCAATGTTTCGATGCAATCGGCTGAAAATCCGGGCGCAGCGACGGCGATTCGCTTGATCCCCTGCTGTGGGTATGCGGCCAGCGTGGCCTCCGTCGCGGGCTCGAGCCATTTGGCGCGGCCAAACTTCGACTGGAACGCGATGTCGACTTCGCGGCCAAGCGCTTCACTCAAGAGCCGCCCCGTCTTCCGGCAATGGCAATGGTAAGGATCGCCGAGTTCGAGCGTTCTGACCGGCATCCCGTGAAAGCTCAGCAACAGGCGCTCCGGCTGGAACTCGAGCGCTCCGAGCTGGCGGGTCAGGTTGGCAGCGAGTGCCTCGATGTAGAGCGGATCGTCGTAATATGGCGGAAGGGTTCGCAGCGCAGGCTGCAACCGCATCCTCGCCAGCGCGCCGAATACTGCGTCGTTCGCCGTCGCGGTCGTGGCCGCGCAATATTGCGGATAGAGTGGAGCAGCCAGGATGCGGCTGCACCCCTCGCGGATCATCACGTCGAGCGCTGTGGCGATTCCAGGACTGCCGTATCGCATCGCATAATGAATGCTCACGTCGGGTAGTCGACCACGGAGAGCTTCGGCCTGGCGGTGCGCGATGACTCGGAGTGGCGAGCCTTCGTTGGTCCAGATCTGATTATATGCTTCCGCCGATCTCCTCGGCCGCGTCCTTAGCACGAGGCCATGCAGGATAGGCTTCCATGCCAGCGGCGGAATCTCGATCACTCTCGGATCGCTGAGGAATTCTGCAAGATAGCGTCGGACGGCCCGGGCTTCGGGCGCATCAGGCGTTCCGAGGTTGATCAGCAGCACGCCGATCTTGCTTTCGGGTAGCGCCGGATGGTCAGTCGGAACGGTCACGCCGTCCCCATCGGATCGAAGGGAAGGGAGCGCATGCGCTTGCCCGATCCCGCGTGGATCGCATTCGCGACCGCCGGAGCAAGGGGAAGCGTGCCGAGGCCGCTGATGCCGCCCGGCGACTCGCTGCTCGGGATGATTTCGACAGCGATGTCGGGCGCGTCCCCCATTCGGGGCAAACCCAGGCCCCCGATTGGCCGCGCACGCGGCATTCCGGCGACCCATTCGGACGAAGGGATCGTCGCCTGTGCAAGTGCCCAGATCAGTCCGGCCTCGATCTGCTGCGCCGCGACCGAGCTGTTCACCACCCGTCCGCAATCGACAGCCGCGATCAGGCGGTGAACCTGAACCCGCTGATCGCTTCCGATGCTGGCATTCGCGACCAGGCCGATGTGAGATCCGAATGCGGATGCGCCGGCGATTCCCATCGTGCTTCCCTGCCCGCCGCCATCCCAGTTTGCTAGCCTGGTCGCGGCCTGAAGGCAGCGAGCCAGACGCCCGTTTTCGCCCAGCATCGACATTCGAAATGCGAGCGGCTCAATCCCGGCAGCGCGCGCAAGCTCGTCAACGAAGCTTTCCGTGAAGAATGTGAACTCCCGCTGTGGCGATCCCCGCATATATCCGGGCGCAAAGGGGAGGGCCGCACGCACCGCATCGATGCGAACATGCGGGATGGAATAAGGCGGCGCCGAGCCGTCGAGCGCGGTCCGGCCAAGCTTCTTCGGCGCGTCCTTTTCAACGAGCCGTCCGAGCGCCGAACCGAGGCCATCCGAAGTCGCGACCTTCATCGACCAGGCTGCGGTAATCCCGCCCGCTCCCGGCAGGGCGGCCATTCGCGCGAGTGCGCCGGGCGCGACCCGATCGTGATTCTGGCTCGCCGATTGGGACAATGTGGCCTGCACGGGCCGGCCCACCGCGCGCGCGAGCTCGATTGCAATTGCGTCGATGCCGCTATCCATTGCGCGCCCCGCAGGCTCGCCGGATGGCATCGGATAAAGAGTCGCATCGGTCGCTGATCCTGGGACCTGCGTCGCCGACCACAGCTGAACTGTTCCGCCATTGACTCGGGCAGTCGCTGCGACTGGCTCGATCCCCAGATGCTGTGAGGGAGCGACATAATAGGTTGCGGCGAGCGGCCGAGAACCGCGTACGGCATCTTCGTAATTGCCTTTGGAGAACCATTCATCAGTGGCAATATTTGCGAGTGAATCATCAAATAAAACCCGCATGTCCTGCGCTGTCCGTTCGCCCGAAAATTGCGGGCTGGAGGACTTGAGCGCATGCTCCGCTGCCCACCAGCTATCGGCGACGACCGCGATCCAATCATTCCTTGCAGTCACGTGGCGGATGCCCGGCATCCTGGTGATCGCATCGCGCGAAAAAGCGGTCAGCCCTCCGCCCGGAGGCGCCAACCGGACCGAAGCAAACAGCATCCCGGGAACGCGAATGTCACCGGAGAAGCGCCAGCTTCCATCAGCCTTGGCGGGGCCATCGAGCCTTTGCAGCGCCTGGCCGAACAACCGCCCCTTTGTCGATTGCCGCATCTGCGGCTTCGAAGGGGGGCTCCGATCCGCGGCTTCTTCCGCAAGCTCGCCGAACGTGAAAGTCCGGACTCCATTGATTACGAAGCCGTCGGCCGTGTCGCACTCGCTCGGATCGACATTCCAACGGTCGGCGGCGGCGCCGATCAGCATCATTCGTGCAGCCGCCGCCGCGTCCCTTAACGGCTCTTCGAACGCTCGGACGGAAGTCGAGTTCGCGGTAATCCGGATTCCCTCGGGCCAACCTTCCTCCTTCGCAAGCGGGTTGGCATAGACCTTTGCCAGCGGCGCCGGCTCGACCGCGATCGTCTCCCACGCGGCTCCGAGCTCGTCGGCTATGATCTGAGGCAGCGCGGTCCAGATGCCTTGCCCCGTTTCCACCTGCGGCACCGCCACGGTGATGCGGCCATCGCGCGCAATCTTCAGGAAGCTTCCGAACGTCTGCTCGCCCCGGCCTGCTGCAAGTTCGCTCTTCCAGTGCCGCGGCCACAAGGAGAAGCCGACGATAAGGCCGATGCCCGCACCGCCCCCGATCAGAAGGGTCCGGCGGTCTACCCTCAATGCGCGTATTGGGCTTTGAGCGCCCGCCGATCGATCTTGCCCGTGCCAAGCCTCGGCAGCGGATCGGGCGAGAAGATGATCCGCTCAGGGATCTTGAACTTTGCCAGCTTGCCGTCGAGGAATGCGAGGAGCTTCTCCTCGTCCAGGCGCTCGCCGCTTTTCACATGGATGACCGCGACGGGCACTTCGCCCAGTCTTTCGTCCGGCGCCCCGAATACGGCCGCTTCGGCGACGGATTCACAGGCGTAGCATTCGGCCTCGACCTCGGCCGCGGAGATATTCTCGCCGCCGCGGATGATGATCTCTTTCTTGCGGTCGACGATGAAGAGATATCCGTCTTCGTCGATATAGCCGACGTCACCCGTCCTGACGAAGCCGTCGGGGCTGATGGCTGCCTCCGTCGCCTCCGGGTTCTTCCAATAGCATTTGATGTTGGCCGCAGTGCGAATGCCGATCTCGCCCGTCTCGCCGATCTTCATCTGCCGGTCGCCGGCACCGAGGATCGCAACTTCGACAAGCGGCTTCTGCGCGCGGCCCGTCGATGCCGGCTTGGCCGCATAGCTGCTCCAGAAATTGGCGCAGCCGGTCGCGTTCGTTTCGGTGAGGCCGTAGCCGAGCGCAGGATTGGCATTGGGAAACTCGACCTTCAGGCGCTCGACGTGGCTGATCGGGCGCGGAGCGCCGCCGGCAGTTATGTCCCTCAGCGACGACAGGTCATATTTGTGCCGGTCTGGGTGGTTCATGATCTCAAGGCTCATCGTCGGAACGCCAACGAAATAAGAGACTTTCTCCTTCTCGATCAGCCGAAGTGCCTCGGTCGCATCCCATTTGGGCATGATCACCATGCAACGACCGATGACGAAGCTGTTGAGCATGACAGGAACTTCGCCCGTGACGTGGAACAGGGGCACGCTGAGCAAGGTCCGGGCCGGTGTCGTCGGCGCATTGCCGTCCTCGCTCAGCAAGCCGAGGAGGACGATGAGGCCGGTCGCATAGGCGTAGACTCCCGTCGTGACCGCCCGATGCGTGGAAAGCGCGCCCTTGGACTCGCCGGTCGATCCCGAAGTGAAGAGGATCGTCGCATCGTCGTCGGGCGAGAGCTCGGGGAAGGAGGCGTCATCATCCACATCCCCAATCAGCGGCGCGACGGCTTGCTCGACTGGCGAATTGACGTCCACGCAAATCGTTTCGAAGGCATTGCAGCGTTCCGCGATCCGCTTCGCGCGGGGCGGATCGGCGATGATGAGCTTGGGTTCGGTGAGGAAGATGGCATGTTCCATCTCGAACGGTTCCCACCAGCCGTTCAGCAAGGTTGCGATCCCGCCCGCCTTGATGATCGCCATGTAGATGACGATCCACGCCGGGCAGTTGCGCATGGCAATCCCGATCCGGTCCCCCTTGGCGACACCACGGGCAATCAGTCCGCGTGTCAGCCAGTCCGAAACGCGATCGAGATCGGCAAAGGTCAGCCGTTCCTCGCCGGCGACGACTGCTTCGTTCGCGGCGTTCAGTGCGCAGAATGTCTTGAAAAAGGCGGGCAGGTTGGCCGGAAAATTAGTGACGATCGCCCGTCCCTGCTCGTCGCGGCCGATGACCAGGCGCCCGCCTGGGCCAATGACCTTTGCCAGCTCCTCGTCAAACCGGCGGTCCAGCTCGTTAGGCATCGACGTCCCCGCGCTCCTTTGCCTTTGAGCTTGCCCGCCTTATGAGGCGCTGACAATCCATTGAGGGAAGCCTTTGCAAACCGCCGTAGACAACTCCCGCTTCGTTGCGTTCCCGGACCTGGGCCTGTCGCCGGTGGCGCTTCACATTGGTCCGTTCGACCTCCGCTGGTACAGCCTTGCTTACCTTGCCGGCATTTTCGTCGGATATTGGTATCTGCTGAAGCTGTTGAAGCAGCCGGGTGCGCCGTTCGCGCGCCGCCATGCCGACGACCTCGTCTTCTACGCTGCCCTCGGGATCATCCTCGGTGGGCGCGTCGGCTACGTCCTCTTCTACAACCTGGGCGAATATCTGCGGCACCCGATCGAGATCCTGAAGCTGTGGGACGGCGGAATGTCCTTCCATGGCGGAGTGATCGGAACGTCGCTCGGAATCTTTTATTTCGCCTACAAGCAGAAGCTGAACTGGCTGCGCTGCCACGATTATGTGGCCTGCTGCGTGCCCTTCGGCTTGTTCTTCGGGCGCCTGGCAAACTTCGTAAACCAGGAGTTGTGGGGGGCGCCGACGACGGTTCCATGGGCCGTGCGCTTCGTCGAGGCGACACCGTTCGGGCCAATGCTCGGGCCGCCACGCCATCCGAGCCAGCTTTACGAGGCGGTATTGGAAGGAATCGTTCTCTTCGCAATCCTGGCTTTCATGTTCTGGAAGACGAAAGCTCGCTACGAACCGGGCAAGCTGGTCGGCGCCTTTATCTTTTTCTACGGCGTCTTCCGTTTCGGTCTTGAGTTCATCCGTGAACCGGACAGCCAGCTCCGCGGCTTCGCCGAGGCCACGCATCTGCACATGGGCCAATGGCTGTCGCTGCCGATGATCCTTGGAGGGCTGTACCTGATGCTCACCGCTGCAAGGCGGCGCGTCCGGGTTGAAGCGACCGCCGGAACCGCTTCCGTCGCGTGACGCCCCTTGAAAGAGCGCTTCGGGACCGCATCAAGGCCGAAGGGCCCATGACGGTCGAAGCGTTCATGGAAGCGTCGAACGCCTATTACTACGCTACGCGCGACCCGCTTGGGATTGAGGGCGATTTCACCACCGCGCCGGAGATCAGCCAGATGTTCGGGGAACTCGTGGGAGCGGCGCTTGCGGACTGCTGGAGACGCGCCGGTTCGCCGGATGATGCGATCTTCGTCGAACTGGGGCCGGGCAGGGGAACGCTCGCAGCCGACGCTCTTCGGATGATGCGATCCGCCGGCTTTCGCGGGGAAGTTCATCTCGTCGACACCAGTCCGGTGTTGCGCGACCGCCAAAGGACGGTGGTGCCCGATGCCCTCTGGCATGAACGTATCGACGATCTCCCCGCACGACCATTGCTGCTAGTCGCCAACGAGTTCCTGGACGCGCTTCCGGTAAGGCAGCATGTCGGAGGCATCGAGCGGCGCGTGGTAATCGCAGGCGGCGGCCTCGCGTTCGACCGCGACGGCGAGATCGTGGAAACGTCGCCTTTGCGCGACGAGGCCGTCGGCTCCATTGCGACTTGCGTCGCGCTCAAGGGAGGGGCCGCGCTGCTCATCGATTATGGCCACGAGCGAAGCGCTCCGGGCGACACGCTCCAGGCGGTGAAACGCCACGGCTTTGCGTCCATCCTTTCCGCTCCGGGTGAGCAGGACATCACGGCTCATGTCGATTTCGAAGCGGTGTCAGTGGCAGTTCGGAATGCGGGGGCCGAAACGACGCCTCTGGTCACCCAGGGCGAATGGCTTATCCGCCTTGGAATCGAGGCTCGGGCGCAATCGCTTTCCCGGGCAAATCCAGACCGTTCGGAGGACATCCAGGCGTCGCTGGATCGCCTGACGTCGCGTGACCAGATGGGAACATTGTTCAAGGTGATTGGCGTCCATTCGAGGAATTGGCCGGCGCCCGCGGGTTTCCAATGAACGTCAGTTATCGCGATGCAGGCCCGGAAGACGCCGCTACCTTGGATCGCCTCTTCAACAAGGTTTTCTGTGACACCTTCGCGCATCTTTATCGGCCGGAGGATTTGAGCGCCTTCCTGTCGAGCTTCGGAGTCGCCGACTGGGAAAGGCAGCTCAACGATTCCGCGTTCGCATGCCGGATCGCAGAGGCGGACGGCGAGGCGGTTGGCTATCTGAAGCTTGGGCCGCTCAAGCTTCCGATCGAGCCCAACGGCCCAGCCATGTTGCTCGACCAGCTGTATATCCTCGGAAGCTATCATGGGGTGGGAATCGCGCACCGGCTGATGGACTGGGCGCTCGAAGAGGCGCGATGTCGCGGCGCCAGCCAGATTTATTTGACGGTTTTCATCGACAATGACCGGGCCAGGCGCTTCTACGACCGCTATGGATTCGAAGCGGTGGGCCGCTACGATTTCATGGTGGGCAATCAGGCGGACGAAGACATCATCATGCGGAAGCTCCTGTGAGCCCAGACGATCAGGGCATCGAGGTGATCCGGGCAATCAGCCTGGGCCAGCTTCCGCACGGCTTTCTCGGCCGAAGGGGCGGTATGTCGGTCGGCGCCTGCTCGGGCCTGAATGTCGGCTTTGGAAGCAATGACGATCGCGAGGCCATCGCCGGCAACCGGCGGCTAGCAGTCACTGCATTGCTTCCCGATGCGGAGCTCGCGACTGTTCACCAGGTCCATTCCGCCGAGGTGGTCGTCGCGGATCAGGCGTGGCAGCAGGGCGAGCGACCGCGAGTCGATGCAATGGTCACCGACCGGCCCAACCTTCTTCTCGGAATTCTCACCGCCGACTGCGCGCCGGTCCTGTTTGCCGACCACAAGGCTGTGGTCGTCGGCGCCGCCCACGCAGGGTGGCGTGGCGCACTCGCAGGAGTGACGGATGCCACGATCGAAGCAATGGAGCAGCTCGGCTCTCGGCGCGAGAATATCCATGCGGCCGTCGGGCCCTGCATTGCGCAGCCCTCTTATGAGGTGGATGATGACTTCCGCTACCGCTTCGTCCACGCCGACGCCGACAACGAACGCTTCTTCGTCACCGCTGCCTCAGGCAAACCCCACTTCGACCTGGAAGCTTACGTCGTCCATCGCCTCATCGCTGCGGGAATCGACGAGATCGAGGCGCTGAACCTCGATACCTACGCCTCGCCCGACCGCTTCTTCAGCTACCGTAGATCGACCCACAACGGAGAAGCGGACTACGGGCGTCAGTTGAGCGCGATCGCCATCCCCGGCTAACCCCACAAGCCCAGCTTATCGAACGCTGCATCCCTCATGATTGGCGCTGTGCTCTGGTTGGCGCTAATGGCCCCGCCGAACGAGGAGATTTGAATTGCCCACCGAAGACGAACTGAGCGGCGCCGTTTCGCATCAGAGGCCGCCGCGGCCGTCGCCCACGAAAATAGGCAACCGGAAGCTGAGCGCCCAGACGCTGATGCTCGGCTACGGCTTCGATCCGGAGCTGAGCGAAGGGTCGCTGAAACCGCCTATCTTCCTCACCTCGACTTTCGTGTTTGAAAATGCTGCGGCCGGAAAGCGATTTTTCGAGGGCGTGACCGGCAAGCGCCCCGGTGGCGCGGAAGGCCTCATTTACTCCCGCTTCAACGGACCCAACCAGGAGATCCTCGAAGATCGTCTGGCGGTCTGGGAAGATGCGGACGATGCGCTCGCTTTCTCGAGCGGCATGGCGGCCATTGCGACCTTGCTGCTGACCTTCGTCCGCCCCGGCGACTGCGTCGTCCATTCCGGTCCGCTCTACGCGGCGACCGAAACGATGATCGCGAAGATCCTCGGCCAGTTCGGCGTTTCCTGGATCGATTTTCCCTCGGGCGCGACCCGCGAGGAAATCGATGCCGCCATCGCAAAGGGCAAGGAGAAGGGGCGCGTCAGCCTCATTTATCTCGAAAGCCCGGCGAACCCGACCAACCAGCTCGTCGACGTCGAGGCGGTCCGCGCCGCGGTGGATGCCGCTTTCCCCGCCGACCAGCGCCCGCCGATCGCGATCGACAACACATTCCTCGGTCCTCTGTGGGCCAAGCCGCTCAGCAATGGCGCGGACCTCTCGGTCTACAGCCTGACCAAATATGTCGGCGGTCATAGCGACCTCGTCGCTGGCGCATTGGTCGGCGAGAAGAATTTGATCAACCAGATCCGCAGCTTCCGGAACACGATCGGGACGATCTGCGACCCGAATACTGCCTGGATGCTTCTGAGGAGCCTCGAAACGCTCGAGATGCGCATGAGCCGGGCCGGCGAGAACGCTGCGAAGGTGTGCGATTTCCTGAAGAGCCACCCCAAGGTCGAAAAGATCGGATATCTCGGGTTTCTCGAAGAAGGATCGCGGCAGGCCGACATCTATCGCCGCCATTGCAGCGGCGCGGGGTCGACCTTTTCCCTTTACCTCAAGGGCGGCGAAAAGGAGGCGTTTGCCTTCCTCGATGCGCTGCAGATCGCCAATCTCGCGGTCAGCCTGGGCGGCACCGAAACCCTCGCAAGCGCGCCTGCAGCGATGACGCATTTGTCGGTGCCCGACGACCGCAAGAAGCAGCTCGACATAACGCCGAACCTGGTTCGGATCTCGATCGGCTGCGAGGATGCGGACGATCTGATCGCCGATTTCGCCAACGCGCTTCAGGCCGTCTGACGCGGGCGACCGAGTCATCGGTTGGCCAAATTCTGGCGTGAATCCAAAAACTCGGCTCGGCGGGTTGCACTAATGGGGGCGCCGGATGTGGCCGGTTACCCCCTTTTCCGTTCGCATGGAGGGTAGTTTTTAAGCGTACATTGCGGCGGAGGTGGCTCGAAAGGGCGACCTTCGCCGCTTTGCTATGGAGTCGAGTGGTTCCGACTGGCACTTTTTCGTGACCGTTTATTGCAGTAAATCACGGCGCGACTGGCATGCTTTGCTGGGAGAGCCGAATGTCATTTGCAGCGGGACTGCGGCAAGCGCTTCAACTTCGCCAGGGCGATGTCGTTTCGGAGCTTGAGCGCGGGGACAGCCTCGAAGACATTCTCAACAAGCATTTGCTCACGGTCGAGGAAATGTCCGACCAGGAGATTCTGACGTCCATCCTGCTCCTCAGCTCGGATGGAAAACACCTCACTCACGGGGCTGCGCCGAGCCTCCCGAAAGCGTACCGCGAAGCGATCGACGGGGCAGAAATCGGACCTGCAGAGGGGTCATGCGGCACCGCGGCCTATTTGGGCAAGCCGGTCTATGTCACCGATATCGCGACGGATCCGCTGTGGGCGACCTATCGCGAAGTGGCGCTGCCGCACGGTCTTCGATCGTGCTGGTCGACCCCGATCCGCCATGCAGACGGGTCCGTACTGGGCACCTTTGCCATCTATCATCGCACCATCAGTGGCCCGATCAGGGAAGAGCTGAGCGCGATCGACATTATCACCGACAATGTCGCCCAGGCGATCACCTGGGCGCGCAATCCGGACGCCAGGGTGCACGCGTTCGGCGTGTTGCCGAGGCAAGTCGCAGCGCTCGAAGCCATCGCAGCTGCGATTAGCGAGCAGGCTTCCATCCTGGACCATGAGGGTCAGGAGGCGATCGACGCCATTGTGAGGGACAGCAGGACGCTTGCCGAAGTGGTCCAAAGGCAGCTTGCCGGATCCGAATCCCGGCACTGAAACGCAAGGCCCCGGGTCAGCCCGCGAGCAGCCTCTCCACCGATGAAGCGATATCGAAAAGTCGGCGATCCCCTCCGCGCCGCGCGAACAGCATTAGGCCGGAAGGAAGGCCGCCGTCATCGGGCAAGGGCAGCGAAATCGCGCACAGGTCGAAGAAGTTCGCGATCGCCGTGTTGCGCAGAAGAAGCCGGTTGCACGCGTTGAACCTTCTGGGATCGGCAATCTCGTCGATGGTCGGTGCGACGATCGGGGTGGTGGGCAAGGCCAATGCGTCGACGTCGCCCAGCGCGACGTCCATGGCGTTCGCGAGCTCGGTTCGCTCCGCGATCATACGCGCGTAATCCGATTGCGAGACCACAGCGCCGGTTTCGATCCGGGCGCGTACGATGGGATCATAATCGGACCCCCGCTCTGCAATCCGGTCATGATGAATGTAATAGGCTTCGACGGTTGCGATCGTGGCCGCTGACTGTACGCGCGCCATGCCATCGAATAGCGCAAACTCGACGTCCGACACCAACGCTCCGGCTTGGCCAAGCTGTTCAATCGCGGCTTCAAACCGGCCCGAGACAATCCGATCCAGATCCTCGAGCGGCATGCCCTGCGGAATTCCCAGCCGTAGACCCCGCATCGCGACGGGTTCTGGCGCACTCGGCTGATCGCCGGCCAGCACCGCGTGAGCAGCGGCGCAAGCTTCGACGCTCCCGGCAAGCGGGCCAATCGAGTCCAGGCTGGGGGACAACGGAAACGCGCCTTCGGTCGTGACCCGAGACTGGGTCGGCTTGTAACCGACGACCCCGCAGAGCGCCGCCGGGATGCGCGTCGATCCGCCGGTATCCGTGCCGATCGCGATGTCGCACATGCCATCCCCAATCGACACCGCTGCGCCCGATGAAGAGCCTCCCGGAACACGGGTGCGATCGGCGGGATTGCGCGGTGTGCCATAGTGCGGGTTCGCTCCGACGCCGGTGAAGGCGAACTCCGACATATTTGTTTTTCCCACGATCACGGCGCCGGCCCTGCGAAGTCGCTGCACGACCGGCGCGTCACTTTGCGCCGGTCTTGCGTCGGCAAGGATTTTCGACCCCGCTCGCGTGGGCTCGCCAGCCACGTCGAACAGGTCCTTGATGCTGACGACGAGGCCATCCAGGGACCCCAACAAGGCGCCGTCGCGCGCCCGCCGGTCCGCGGCATCGGCCGCTTCGTACGCATCTTCCTGATAGAGAGTGAGAAAGGTGCGAGCGCCCTCGCCCCCAGGGTCCTGGATCCGGGCAAGCGCCCGCTCCAGCCGATCGCGTGCCGCGCCCGCTCTTCTCATCAGTGCTTCATAACGCCATTCCGTCCAATGTCCTCAAATCGCCCGAGGCGGTCATTGGCGGCTTGTTGCGGCTGGGATATGGCCCGCAGCCTACGATGGCCCGCGCTTCCCGATCCTCAAGCTCCAAGGGCCTGCGCCAGTTTCTGAGTTCCGAGCAACAGCACGCCTGGATGGAAGGCCGCGCAGACTTGCAGGACGCAGTTGAGCGCTCGGAATCCCTGGAGCAACGGTTGAGATATGCCGCGCGGTTCGAGAAATTGCTGCGCCGCCCGCAGGCCCATGATGTGGTCGAGATACTGAGGGTCTATTGTGATCGCTGCATCCCGACACCTCGGCGAACCGAGCGTTATTACTGGTCGGTCTCGTGCCTTCCGTCGACGAACGACAGACCCCTCGTCCGAGTCAATGCGAGCTGGATGGAGTTGTTCACATTGCTCGCAGACGGCGAAGGTTTGCGCTCAAGATTCGTCCTTCATTTGTCTGATTTCACCACAGATGGTTCCGATGACCCGGAGGAAGTTGACGAGGCCTTCCTCGACGATTGCGTGGCAACTCCCGAAGACGTCGCTCATTCCACGTGGCGCGGGAAATCCATCCTCATCGTCAACGTTCGCGGCGCGGTCTCGATCCGCAAGTTCCTCTCGAATCCGCGGGCGCTTCGCGCAGTGCGGAGGTTCAATCTCAGCCACATGAATCGGGGAAGGAACGCATATCAGGCGAGCCATTGCTACAGCGTGGCAGACGTCATGCTGGGGGAATGAGTCTCCGGTCTTTGGCAGCACGCAGAAGCGTTGCTACATCGGCGGCTCTTCAGGAGGACTCCGGTGATGATCAAGCGTCCAGTGACGAATATTTCGGTTTGCGTCGGTGTAATGGCCGTCGCTTTTGGCGGTTATGCGATCGCTGCTCCCCAAGGGGTCGCAGCATTCAAGTCCGCAATCGCCGATCCCATCCGTCCGCCGGAAGACGTTGCCCGCGACGCGGATCGCAAGCCTGCCGAGCTGCTCGCCTTCGCCGGCGTTCGCAAGGGCATGACGATCGCCGAGCTGGCGCCGGGCGGCGGATACTTCACGCGGATCCTGACTAGCGCAGTCGGCGCCAAAGGCCATGTCTATGCGATCACCGCCAAGCCTTCTCCGGGCATGCAGGCGCTCGCCCAGCAGCGTTCAAACCTCACTGTGGCTAGTGGCTCGCCGGGTACGATTCCGACGCCGGGCCAGGTTGATTTGGTCTGGACGACGCTCAACTATCACGACTTCAAGAACAACAAGCTCCCGACCGGCGACGTCGCACAGTCATTCGATGCAGAGGCCTTCCGGGTGCTGAAGCCAGGCGGCACGTATCTCATTGTCGATCATGAGGCCGCGGCCGGCGCGGGCGCGAGCCAGACGTCTACTCTTCATCGCATCGAAGACACTGTGGTTCGCCGCGAGGTGGAGGCTGCGGGGTTCAAGCTTGAATCGGAAAGCCAGCTGCTTCGCCATCCGGCGGACGATCACACGACCAAGGTCCAGGAGGCTGGAATTCGCGGCAAGACCGATCAATTCGTCCTCAAGTTCCGAAAGCCTCGATAGCGGCCACAGCCGCTCAGACTGCCCCCGGGACGCCAAAAACGGCAACCGTCAGAAGTTGGTTAGCCCTCGGTCAGCTTTCCATCATCCACTTCGGCTTCGCCCTCAGTCATCCCCGCGTGAACTCACGTCGGATGAAAGGATGAATCATGGTGAAGCGGAGAATGGCATTGAGTCGGTATATGATCGGCGCAATCGCCGTCCTGGGCCTGGTCTCGGCCCGCGAAGCGACCGCGCAAATCGCGCAAGTCAATTATGCTTCGCTTTCAGGCAGCCAGTTCGTAGCCCCTGGCTCGGTGCCTGGCGGACCGGGCGTGGGCACCAATTACGATAATATGCTGATCATCAACGGCGTCGGCTTTGGTGAACGCTTCGCAGGCCAGACGATCAGCGCGCTGGGCAATTTTGACCAGATCGGCGGGTCGCCGACCGCCGGCCTGAACCTGCTGCCGGGCAATCCTGGACATAATCTTGATGTCTTCGACAGTCCTGCCGGGCCGGTTCTGGCAGGTGTCGGAACGCTCGGATTTCCGGAATTCGATGCGATTGGCGAAGGCGCAGTCTCGCTTCTGTTTTCGACCGATCAATCCGAATTCGGCTTTCGCCTGGCTGGCGGCAACGGGGGCAATGCCTACGTCAGCTTTTTCCGGAACGACGGCTCGCTCATTCAGTCCTTCACCCTCAGCAGCCTGCCGATCGTTGCGGGGTTCGGCTTTGCGCGTGACGGGGGCGTGCACGACATCCGGGGCGTTTCGATCTGGAACGACGATGTGACGGGCTTTGGCTTCGCAGCCTTCCGTCACGATGTCGCTTCCGCCGTTCCAGAACCCGCGACCTGGGTGATGATGCTCCTGGGATTTGGAGCCATGGGAATGACGATCCGCAGGAATCGCAAAACGCATCTCGCGCAATGCGCCTGATCCTGGGTCACGAGGGCGCTCATTGAGCGCCCTCGGCATCGATAATCGTGCGGCGAGGCCCTTACGCTTAGATGATTGTCCCGATTGAAGGTAGAAATGACGGCGTTAGCCTTGATCCATGGCCGTTCTGCGCAACTGGATCGTGCTCGCGTCACTCCCACTAATCTCAATTTCAAGCGCCGCCCTTGCGCGAGAAGGCGGATGGCGACCATCAGAGCGACGATTCCCTTATCAAGGCGTGGATGTATCGCATCATCAGGGCCACATTGCGTGGGCGAAATTGCCCCGCCAGGGTGTCGACTTTGCCTATATCAAGGCGACTGAAGGCTCAGACCACGTCGATAGGCGGTTCTCGATCAATTGGCGTGCTGCCCATCGGGCTGGCATCCACAGAGGGGCCTACCATTTCTTCAGGCTGTGCGGGAGCGGGCGGGCGCAGGCGGCGAATTTCGTGCGTACCGTGCCCTTCGACGCGGCAGCACTGCCGCCGGCGATAGACCTCGAATTTCCCGGTAACTGCAGCCGCCGTCCATCGCGGGCGAAAGTCCACAAAGAACTTCGCGATTTCTTGCGGGTCGTCGAAGGGCGCTACGGCAAGCACGCGGTTCTTTATCTCACCCGGCGATTCGACAAACGTTATCGGATCAGCGGAGCCTTCAACCGTCCTCTTTGGCTTCGCAGCATCCGATCGGAGCCCAGCTTTGGTGCACGGTCCTGGTCCATCTGGCAGGCGTCGTACACTCGCCGGCTCCGCGGAGTGCGTGGTCACGTGGACTGGAACGTAGCGGCCCGGTAGCTGCGGTTAAGCGGACGCTGAGCGAAAGTTCAGGCAACGTCGCTTTGAGTGGAAAGCAGACTCTAGCCCCATTCCTCGATGGCCCAGCCGCGCTCCTCGGCGAGCCGGCGGAGCTTTCCATGCGGGTTCACGGCGACTGGCTCATCGGACCATTCGAACGCGGGCCTGTCGGATACGTGGTCGGAATAGAAGCGAACATGGCCGTGGGAGCCTTTGAGACCTGAAATTTCGAGCCAGCCGGCGATCATCCGCAACTTGGCCGGACCGTAGCAATTGTCACCGTCGATTTTGGCATGCACGCGCTCATCCAGCCCAATGATCGAACCCGTTCCAATGACGTCGTCGAAGCCCAACCGTTCTGCGATCGCGTCCGCGTAAAGCCGATAGGAAGCGGTCGCCAGGACCAGCCGCCGTCCTTCCGCCTTGTCGCGCGCGATCGCGGCTCGCGCTCCCGGGCGAATATTCGTTGCGACCTGCTTGTCCGCAAAGCTTTCGACCAGCGGCTTCAGGTCGCGCGGATGGACCTTTGCGCCGAGGAGAAGGTGGTGATTGACCTCTTTCAGCTTCGCGCGGTCGATCAGTTTCAGCACATAGGCGAGCATCGAGCCGATCACGAACGGCAGGAACAGCAGCCGCCACGGAGCCCGGTGCATCGCGCAATGAAGCAGGAAGGGCGTGTAGGTCGCGGTCCGAGTGACCGTCCGGTCCATGTCGTAGACGGCGAGATCGCTCATGCCCGGCCCGCCAGGATCGCTTCGGCCAAAGTGTGGTCCGCGGGTTTGTCGACGTCGACACCTGCAAGGGGGTTGGACAGCTCGACCGGCTTGATCTTCAGTCCCATCCTTCCGCCCAATTGCGCCAGCACCTCCGTGAGGCTCACCAGCCGCAGCGTGACACACAACAGCACCGCGGGACCGAGCAGTGAGACTATTCTCCAAGCCTTCTTCCGGTCGTGCTCGACCGATCGCCACAGCTCGATCGCGGGCCGTACAGCCGGCGATCTCAGCGCAAACAGATTGGCGCCCGTGTAGGCGCCGCCACGAAACTTGAGCCAGGTCCTCTGCGCTTCGGGAAAACGCTTCATCAACACGCCACGTTCGACAACGCCGAGTGCGAGATCTGCTCCATCCGAATTGCCCAAGAACTCATCGACCGTGGCGGGATCGAGCAATGCGTGATCCGCGGTCGTCACGACCAATGGCCATTGCGTTGTTGGATCGTCGCACAGCGCCAGCATGGTTTCCGCGATCGTTCCGCGCGATTCGCGAAATGTGACTCGAGGATCGCGCGGAACCACGCTGGCAATCCGCTCAGGAGCCTGCGACAGCAAGACGACGCTTCCGATGCTTTCACTCGCGAGCAGCGCGCGCACTGGCCGTCGCACCATTGGCTCGCCCGCGACCGCAATCAGCGCCTTCATGTCGTTGCCGAATTGCTCCGCAAAATGGTCGCGACCTGGCCTTGAGCCTGCCAGGACAATTGCCGTGAATTTCACGCTTCAAGCCAGGATGTGATCTTCTGCCCGCGGGCCTGGCGCTCGGTCATCTGCGCGAGCCGGACCGCGTGGAAGATCAGGCTGATGAGGGTCCACCAAGCGACGAGCACGAGGCCGGTGTCAGGTCGAGCGAACAGTAGGGCCGCGACGAGGATCACCATGTTCGGGTTCCGCCGCGCCGTGATCAGCCGGAACTTGCTGTCAATCGGACGCCAGACGTGGATCTCCATGCCGTCGAAGCGCTGGATCGACAGGCCCTCGATGATCCGCTGGGCGACATATCCGCCGATGATGACCCACAGGACCATCGTGGCGTAAACCGGTTCGAGGGGCCGGCCGTAGGTGGTGAGGCCATGTAGCCAGGCCCACCACCAAAAGGGCGGGTGCACGAGGTCGATCCCGTGGTCGAAGACATTGCCCCATTTGGATGACGCTCCGGTGCAGCGCGCGAGCTTCCCGTCAACCGTGTCGAGCACCATGAAGCCGAAGCCCGACAGGATGCCCAGCCAATATTGGCCGCGCCAGAAAAGGACGAACGCCAGGGCGCAAAGCACCGCGCCGACAAGGGTCACCATGTTCGGCGTGATCCCGGCACGCGCCGCCCAGCGAGTGAGGTAGAAGGCGGGCTTTCGCCAGAGATAGAGCGTCAGTGCGTCGGTCACGCCCTTGTAAGCGGCGTCATAGGCGGCTCGCTCGACCGGATCGGGATCACTTGGATCGAGCGGCAAGACGAAGGAGCGCTCGCGCTTCCTGAGGGCACTGTTCGTGAGCTCCGCCGTTTCAGCAGCGACTGCATCATAGCCGGTGATCGAATTGCCGCCGGCCATGGCAGCCGTCACTGCCGCCGCATCTTCGCCTTCCGGGACATTCGCCATCACCGGCTTTCCGCCAAGGGTCAGCACTGTCTTTGGACGGCTTCGCATTTCCTTCAACCAGGCCGGGTCCCAGCCATAATCCATGCTAGCCAGCATCGCCGAACGCCCGTTCACGGCAACATGTGAGCATTCAAAGCCGGCGTTGGTCGCCAG
>Ga0207691_10002422_pt1 | contig 18263 bp, 23 predicted proteins | sample KBSM13metaG_FD_184327 | JGI IMG/M metagenome (GOLD analysis project Ga0207691, IMG submission 184327) | Miscanthus rhizosphere microbial communities from Kellogg Biological Station, Michigan, USA - KBS M1-3 metaG (SPAdes) (version 2) | ecosystem: Host-associated > Plants > Roots > Rhizosphere >... | reverse complement strand
TAGCCGAGCTGGCCGGCATAGACCTGGCAGGTGTTGCAGATCGCGTCCTGGCGGCGGAAGGCCGCGGCGACCGGGATTCCGTAGCGGAAGGCGAAGTTCGCGAAATGGTGCGATGCGCGCGGACTCCAGTCCGCGCCGCCGACGATCGCGATCGGGTTGGTCGCGTCCTTCAGTAGCTCGAACATCGCTTGGACCGCGCCGGGATCGGGCTCCTCGGCGAGCGGCGGGACGCACGGGCGGTCGGGCACGTCGACCTCGTCGCGCAGCATGTCCTCGGGAAGCGCGAGCACGACCGGACCGGGTCGGCCGGCCGTCGCAACCCGGTACGCGCGGGCGATATATTCGGGGATGCGCCGGGCATCCTCGACCCGCGCGGCCCATTTGGCGATTGGTGAGAAGAAGGCTGGAAAGTCGATCTCCTGAAAGCCCTCGCGGTCGCGGTCGCCGCGCGCGACGTCGCCGATGAACAGGATCATCGGCGTGGAATCCTGGAAGGCGACGTGCACGCCAGCGCTCGCATTGGTTGCGCCCGGACCACGCGTGACGAAGGCCACACCCGGGTGACCCGTCATCTTGCCGTCGGCGTCCGCCATATAGGCCACACCGCCTTCCTGGCGGCAGACGATTGTGTCGATCTCAGGCGTGTCGTGAAGCGCGTCGAGGACGGCGAGGAAGCTCTCGCCCGGAACGGTGAAGATGCGATCGCAGCCCTGGATCTTGAGCTGGTCGACGAGGATGCGGCCGCCGGAGCGAAGTGTGGGGGAAGGTGGCATTGTTGCGGGTCTTACTCAGCCCGTCATTCCCGCGAAAGCGGGAATCCCGCTGACGTGCGAAGGAGTATCAGGCCTGGTGGATCGCCTTCACGACCTGGTAGCTCTCAAGGCCTTCCTTGCCGCCCTCGGAGCCAAAGCCTGAATCCTTCACACCGCCGAACGGAGCGTCGGCGACGCTGATCGCGAAGGTGTTGATCCCGACCATGCCGCTTTCAACGAGGTCGCCGATCAGGTTCGCGCGGCGGCCATTTTCGGTGAAGGCGAAGGCAGCGAGGCCGTAGGGCAGGCGGTTGGCCTGCTCGATCACTTCTTCAAACGTATCGAAGGGGCGCGAAACGGCGACCGGGCCGAACGGCTCGTCATTCATGATGTTCGCCTCGTTGGGAACATCGGCGAGAAGGGTAGGCTGGAAGAAGAACCCTCCGTCGCCGCGCTCGCCGCCGGCAAGGACGCGCGCGCCCTTGGCCTTGGCGTCCTGCACGAGGGTCTCGATCGCATCGGGCCGGCGGCTGTTGGCCAGAGGGCCCATCTTCACGCCTTCCTCCAGGCCGTTGCCGACCTTCACCTTCTGAGTTCGCTCCGCGAAGCCTTTCACGAATGCGTCGTATATGCCGCGCTGGACATAGAATCGGGTCGGCGAGACGCAAACCTGTCCGGCATTCCTGAACTTCTGCGGGACGACCATGTCGAGGGTCTTCTCAAGGTCGCAGTCGTCGAAGATCAGCACGGGCGCGTGGCCGCCCAACTCCATCGTGACACGCGTCATGCTGTCGGCGCAGAGCCGCATCAGATGTTTGCCGACGCCGGTCGAGCCGGTGAAGCTGACCTTGCGGATGACGCGGCTGGCGATCAGCGTTTCGCTGATGAGGTTTGCGTCGCCATGGACAAGCTGGGCGACGCCCGCGGGGATGCCCGCGTCGGCGAGCGCGCGGAACAGCTCGGTGGTGCAGCCCGGAGTCTCGTGCGGGGGGCGCGAGATGACCGTGCAGCCCGCTGCAAGAGCGGCGCTCACCTTTTTCGCGAGCAAATAGATCGGGAAGTTCCATGGCGTGAAGGTCGCGGTCGGGCCGACCGGCTGACGGATAACCCGGCTGAGCTGCCCGGCCGGGCGAACGAGCGTTCGGCCGTAATCGCGCTTCGCTTCCTCGGCATACCAATCGAAAAGCTGCGCCGACCCAAGGACCTCCGCCTTTGCCTCGGCCAGGATCTTGCCCTGCTCCTGGGTCAGGGTCGCGCCGATCTGGTCCGCTCGTTCTCGCAGCAGCGCCGCCGCCTTGTGGAGGATCGCGCCGCGCTTCTCGACGTCGGTCGAGCGCCACTCGGGCCACGCACGTTCGGACGCGGCAAGCGCCTCGTCGAGATCGGCCTTGGTTGCGTAGGGGACTTCGGCGATCGGGCTTGCGTCGACCGGGTTGACCACGGTGTGGCAATCTCGGCCTTCGCCTGATTTCCAAACGCCATCGATGAAGAGCTGGAGCGAGGTTTCGTATCCCATGCGAGCGCAGATAGGCGCGCCTTGAAGCGGTAGCAACGGCAGGCTACCGCTACTGACAAAGGAGAAAGCAAGCGATGACCAAGCAGGAACTCGTCGAGCGGATGCAGCAGGGCCAGGCCTGGATCCCCGGCAAGCGCGTGAAGATCGACTTTGGCGGCAGCGAAGGCGCGATCATGCTCGACGGCGCCGCCCAGCAGGTCAGCGAAGACGACGGAGCCGCGGAAACGACGATCAAGATCGGCTGGGACGATTGGCAGCAAATGGCTGCGGGCCAGCTCGACGGCATGACGGCATTCATGATGGGCAAGCTCAAGGTCGAAGGCGACATGAGCAATGCGATGCAGCTGCAGGGAGTGCTCGCGAAGTTGAAAAGCTGAGGCTGCCGTTCGCCGTTTCGTCGATACGTCATTGCGAGGAGCGCAGCGACGCGGCAATCCAGGCGCCATCTGGATTGCTTCGCTACGCTCGCAATGACGGGGGTGGGAGAATGCGGAAACTCGTCGCGGCACTCAGCCTGTTGGCTATTTCATCGACGTCAACGGCGGCGCAACAGACAGCGGCGCCAGCGGCTTCCGCGGCGCCTTGCGCCGACCCCGAATTTCATCGGCTCGACTTCTGGGCCGGCCGATGGGACGTCTACGATCCGAAGGGCGCGATGGTGGCCCATAGCCTGGTCGAACCGGTCTATGGCTGCGGCATACGCGAGAACTGGATGCCGCTCGGCAAGGCGGGCGGCGGTTCGTTGAGCATTTACGTGCCGGCTGAAAAGCATTGGGAGCAGTTCTGGATCGATTCCAGCGGCTCGCGCGCATTCTTTACCGGTGGCTGGAACGGCAAGGCGATGGTGATCACGGGCAAATGGGGCGGGCCCCTGGTGCGAATGACCTACAGCAAGAATGGGGACGGTTCGGTGCGCCAGTTCGGCGAGCAATCGACCGACGACGGCAAGAACTGGAGCCCGTCGTTCGACTTCACATACAGGCCTTCGACGGGCGGCAAACAACCAAGCTTGTCTTGACCCCCTTTCGCACGCGCTCCTATGGCGCAGCCGAACTTCGCGCCAGCCGAAGCGACAAAGTTGAAAGTCGGTTCAACTTATCATAGCCGAGCCTCAGGAGGGGCGAAGTGCAGAAAATCTATCCCAATGCCGAGAGCGCGCTCGATGGGCTGCTGTTCGACGGAATGACGATCGCCGCCGGCGGCTTCGGACTGTGCGGAATTCCCGAGCGTTTGATCGATGCCCTTGTGGCAAGCGGAGTGAAGGATCTCACCATCGCTTCGAACAATGCGGGCATCGACAATGAGGGTCTCGGCAAGCTGCTCCGCACGCGGCAGATCAAAAAGATGATCTCCTCCTACGTCGGCGAGAACAAGGAGTTCGAGCGGCAATATCTGGCGCACGAGCTGGAAATCGAATTCTGCCCACAAGGCACGCTGGCCGAGCGCCTTCGCGCGGGCGGAGCGGGGATCCCCGGCTTCTATACCAAGACTGGTGTCGGAACTGTCGTTGCCGACGGCAAGGAGGTCAAAGAGTTCGACGGCGAGGAATATATCCTCGAGCGCGGCATCCGCGCCGACCTCAGCATCATCAAGGGCTGGAAGGCCGATGAGAGCGGGAACCTGTTGTTCCGCAAGACTGCGCGCAACCTGAACCTTCCCGCAGCGACGTGCGGAAAGATCTGCGTCGCCGAAGTCGAGGAGATCGTGCCGGTGGGATCGCTCGATCCGGACTGCATCCATCTTCCGTCGATCTACGTGAACCGACTGATCCTCGGAGCGCCCTACGACAAGATGATCGAATTCCGGACCGTCCGCCAGCGGGAAGAAGCATGAGCCATCCGAACGAGCAGCGATTGACCGTTGACGGCGAGATTGAGAACGGGAGTGCCGACTGATGGCAACGCAGGTTGAAACCAAGGGCTGGACCCGCGACCAGATGGCCGCGAGGGCTGCGAGGGAGCTGCAGGACGGTTTCTATGTGAACCTCGGCATCGGCATCCCGACGCTCGTCGCCAATCACGTCCCCGACGGGATGACCGTTACGCTCCAGAGCGAGAATGGAATGCTGGGGATCGGGCCGTTCCCCTATGAGGACCAGGTCGATCCCGACCTGATCAATGCGGGCAAGCAGACGATCAGCCAGCTTCCGCAGTCCAGCTATTTCGACAGCGCCACCAGCTTCGCGATGATCCGTGGCGGCCATATCGACCTTGCGGTGCTGGGCGGCATGGAGGTCAGCCAAAACGGCGACCTCGCCAACTGGATGGTCCCTGGCAAGATGATCAAGGGCATGGGCGGGGCGATGGACCTCGTTGCGGGGGTCAAGAAGATCATTGTCGTCATGGAGCACGTCTCCAAGAACGGCGATCCGAAGTTCATCCCCGAATGCACGCTTCCGCTCACCGGCAGGAACGTCGTCGACATGATCATCACGGACCTCGCGGTCTTCCAGCGCTCGACTCACATGAGTCCCTTCCGTCTCATCGAGACAGCGCCGGGCGTGACGCCCGAAGAGATCCGCGAGAAGACGACGGCGAGCTACGAAGGATGACCTGGCGGCACGCCAAGGAAACCGCGCTCACCGCGTCGCTCCTTGCCGTGCTTCTGATGCTCGCAGCGCACATCCTCTATCAGCTACGCCACAGCGTCGGATGAAGTTCGAGCCGTGAAAGCACTCCTTTCCTACGAGATAGGCGGCCCGGAGACGCTCAAGCTAGGCGAGGTTCCGGCCCCCAGGCCCGGCCCCGGCGAGTTGATCGTCCGAGTGCGCGCCTGTGCGATGAACTTCCCGGACGTCCTCATCATCGAGGACAAGTACCAGATGAAGCCGCCTCGGCCGTTCGCGCCTGGTGGCGAGATTGCGGGCGAGGTCATCGAGGTTGGAGCGGGCGTTTCCGGCTGGGCTCCTGGCGACCGGCTGATCGCGGCCCTCGGCTACGGCGGCTTGGCCGAGCAGCTCATCGTCCCCGTCGAACGCGCCATCTTACTGCCACCCGAACGCAGCTTCGAGGAGGGCTCGGCCCTGCTCCTTACCTATGCAACCGCCATCCATGCGCTGGTCGATCGCGGCGGGCTTGAGGCAGGACAGACGCTTCTCGTTCTCGGAGCCGCCGGCGGAATCGGAATGGCGTCGGTCGAGATCGGGAAGGCTTTGGGAGCGCGGGTCGTGGCCGCCGTCTCATCCGAAGAGAAGGCCCGGGCCGCTCGCGACGCAGGCGCGGATTCGGCCATCGTCTATCCGGCAGGTCCGTTCGACCGGGACGGGCAGAAGGCGCTGGCTGCGCTCTTCAAGGATGCGGTCGGCGCGGCGGGCGCGGACGTGATCCTCGATCCCGTCGGGGGCGATTACAGCGAGGCGTCGCTGCGGGCGATCGCTTGGCAGGGCAGGTTCCTCGTGGTCGGCTTCCCCGCCGGGATCGCGAGACTTCCGCTCAACCTGACGCTGCTGAAAAGCTGCGACGTATGCGGCGTTTTCTGGGGGGCGTTCGCCGCTCGCGATCCCAAGCGGAACGCGGAACATGTGGACCAGCTGTTCCGCTGGTGGGAAGAAGGGAAGATCGCCCCAAAAATCAGCCGGACCTATCCGCTCGAGCGGGCCGGCGAGGCGATCGTCGAGCTGCGCGATCGAAAGGCGGTCGGCAAGCTGGTGGTGACGATTTGAAGCCCAGCGAATGGCGCGCCAGCCGAACGGCGCGCGCAATCTTCTGGGCCGCCGCATGCTTTGCGTTCGTGATGGCGGTCTTGCCGCATCCGCCGGAAGTTCCCGGGCATCCTAACGACAAGGTCCAGCATATCGCGGCCTTCGCCACGCTCGCCCTGCTGGGAAGTTTTGCCTATCCGCTGACCGCGCTGCTGAGCCTGCTGGTGCGCCTTTCGCTGTTTGGTGCGGCAATCGAGGTGGTCCAGGCGATCCCGTCGCTTCATCGCGACAGCGACATTCTCGACTGGCTCGCCGATACGGCGGCTGTCGCTGTCGTCCTTCTGATCGTAAGGATGTGGCGCGCGCGCTCTTGACGTTGCGCGCCGACGCGCCGCCCCCTATCTGCGCCGGCAAATGTTCAAGGATCTTGCATGACCCAGTTCGATGACCGCGAGCGTGCTTTCGAGGCCAAATATGCGCGTGACGAAGAGATGCAGTTTCGCATCCTCGCGCGCCGCAATCGCTTGCTCGGCGAATGGGCCGCGCGACAAATGGGCCTCAGCGAGGCGGAAACGGAATCCTATGCAAAGGACGTGATCCGATCGGACTTCGAGGAAGCGGGGGAGCATGACGTGATCCGCAAGCTTCTCGGCGACCTCACCGCAGCCGGCGTGGATTGCGACGAGGACGAGATCCGGCAGGCCCTTCGCAACAAGGAAGTCGAGGCGCGCAGGCAGATCATCGAGGCTTCGAACAGCTGATGCCCATGGCCGCCAGCGACATCGAACGCCTCATCAGGGAATCGATCCCCGACGCCGAGGTCACGATCCGCGACCTCGCCGGCGACGGCGACCATTATTCGGCGCGGGTCGTTGCGAAGAGCTTCGAAGGATTGAGCCGAATCCGACAGCACCAAGCGGTATATGCCGCGCTTGGCGGACGCGTTGGGGGTGAGCTTCATGCGCTGCAGCTCGAAACCGCAGTGCCACACGGAGAATGAATGTGAGTGACGCCCAGACCCGTATCGCCGAGGTCGTGAAAAACAACGACATCGTCCTCTTCATGAAGGGCACTGCACTGTTCCCGCAGTGCGGCTTCTCGAGCCGAGCGATTGCGATCCTCGACCATCTCGGCGCGACGTACGAGACCGTCGACGTGCTCCAGGACCCCGAAATCCGCGCCGGAATCAAGGAATTTTCGAACTGGCCGACGATCCCCCAGCTTTACGTGAAGGGCGAATTCGTCGGAGGATCGGATATCATGATGGAGATGTTCGAAAGCGGCGAGCTCCAGCAGTTGGTCGGAGCGAACGCTTAAAAAGAGAAAGGGCGGAGCAGCTGGACCAGAGAACCGCTGCACCGCCCCTTCGTGGCGTGGAACCAAGTGGACGCGCTTTATGTAGCAATGGGCGTGCCAATTTACGGAAATGGCTGATTACTGCCATTTCTTGAGGAACACGGGGAAAGGCAAAACCCAATTGCGTAAACTTTTCCGACAGGTTCGGGCCCAAACACCGGAGGGCGGCACTTTGCCTGCGCTCTTTTGTTGGATGGTTCGGTGAGTCGGCACGATCCTGTCCTAGTCCGCCACGGCGGTGCCAAGCTGTTTTGTGACCTGACCCAAAGCTGGTCGGACGTCGGCGGCGGGGTGCGTACCTATTTGCTCCACAAACGCCGTCACATCCTGGAATCGACGCCCCACAGTCATTTGCTCATCATTCCAGGGGACCGCGATGAAGTGGTCGAGGAGGACCGGTCCATCACGGTGACGATCGCGTCGCCGCACGTCCCGAGCAGTCCGCATTATCGACTTCTGCTCCGCAATGGAGCCGTCCGCGAAGCGCTCGGACGATTCCGGCCGGATCTCATCGAATGCCAGGACGCCTATAATTTGCCCTGGGCCGCGATCGGACACCGGCGCCGCCATCCCGATACGGCGCTGATCGCGGCCTACATGACCGATTTTCCAACGGTCTATGTCGAACGGCCGCTGTCGAAATTCATCACCAGGCCGGTCGCGGGAGCTCTCGGAAGAATCTGCTATTCCTATTGCGAGGCGCTTTATCGACGCTTCGATTCCCTGTTCGCGCTGAGCGAAAATGGGGGCGCCGCGAAGCTTCGGTCGCTGGGCATCGAACCGGTGGAGGTTGTTCCGCTGGGAGTCGAGGTCGGCGAGTTCGGTCCGCAGCTCCGCGATCCCCGGCTACGTGAAATGCTCGGGCTCGAAGATCACGAGCCGCTCATCATCTATGTTGGCCGCCTCGACGGTGAAAAGAAGCCCGATGTCGTGGTTGATGCATTCCGGCGCTTGCCGGACGCGCTTGGCGCAAAGCTCGTCCTGCTCGGCGAGGGCCCGTTGAAGGCGGAAATTGCTGCTCTGAACGACGATCGGATCGTCATGCCGGGTTATGTGAAGAATCGGTCCGAACTGGCGCGGTGGCTTGCGAGCGCCGACATCTATGCGTCCGGGATGGCCGACGAGACGTTCGGCGTATCCATTATCGAAGCGCAGGCCTCGGGGCTTCCAGTCGTAGGCGTCGCGGCGGGCGCGATGATCGACCGAGTGACCGATGCCACCGGCCGGCTGGGACCCGTCGGCGATGCAGAAGCAATGGCCGCCAACATCCTCAGCGTCATGTACAGCGACAACGCTGCCATGCGCGAAGCGGCACGCGCCCACGCGCTGCAGTTTAGCTGGGACAGCAGCATGGAAGCCTTGTTCAGCCGGGTCTATCCGGCGGCATTCGAGCGCCGCCGGCAGCGCCAGCTGCAGATCGCCGCGCCCGCAGTCGCGACCGCTTGAACTCGGTTCAAGCCGGGTTCAACCTGCGGCAGCGAGACGAAGGGACAAGATGAGGGGCAGTTTCAGATTTTTGGCGGGAATGTTCCTGCTCGGCGGCTCGGCCGCGATCGGGGCGCCGCCGCCGGGCCAGCCGCCTGCCACCAAGGCACTCGTTCAAGGATGCGAAACCCACCGGTTCGAGACGGTCATTCATCTGACGGGCCCCGACGGTAAGCCGAGGGACTCGAAGGTCCGGATGTGCGGAACCGTGGGGCAGACCGACGCCGACTGGATCCGGACGCTGAAGGATGCAGTGACGAAGACGGCGGATAACCCGCAAATGCCGCGATCTGCGAAGGAACAGATCATCGCCGCCGTGAACGCCGAGATCGACCGGCTAAGCATGCCGACGATCCGGCTTCCCGCCGGGACAGACGTCGCGACGTTGCCGGCCGGTCCCGATATCAAGAGCCTTCCAAAGTCTGCTTCGAATAGCGGTGCGAGCGTGCCGCTTTCCCGGGACTATGGGTCCCTTCCGCCCCTCCCGACCGCGTCGAGCGTCGCGACGCACGTGCTCGGGCCCAATGCCGACATGACCCCAGCTCCGCGCCTGACGTTGCGTTGCGCACTGGCCGGAGACGAGGACAGGCCAGGGCAGTGCGACAGCATCGACAAGGACACGATCCTGGTGCTGCGCGCCGATGAGGCCTTTCCGCGTGGGGTCGAGATGCGCTTCGTTCGGCACGGCGATCAGCGTGCCGAACTCGACATTCCCGCGATGAAGGAGGGAGACAAGAAGAGCCTCCATCTGCCGGCTGCGGTTTGCGCCGGCGTGGTTCGCAGCAAGCTCGAAATCCAGGCGCTCGGAGCCAATTCGCCGAGCGGCGCGACTGCCGGAACGATCGGCGAGTACGACCTCCACTGCTAGCAAGGAGGCGCTTGGCGTGGCAGAGGCCACAGCCGTGGACGCGCCTTATGCAAAACTTGAAGAGCTGGAGACGGGGATCGCGCGAGTCCTCGCGCATAACCCGTCCGCCTTCACTTATTACGGGACGCAAACCTACCTGATCGGCACCAAGGAGGTCGCAGTGATCGACCCGGGCCCGGATCTTCCGGAGCATGTCGACGCGCTCGAGCATGCCATCGCCGGGCGCCCGATAGTCGCAATCATGTGCACGCACACGCATCGCGATCACAGCCCAGCGGCAAAGCCGCTGGCCGAACGAACGTCGGCGCCGATAATCGGGTGCGCGCCACTCGCTTTGGAGACGGTGGGGCCGCGAGCCGACGCGGCATTCGACGGGGACTATTCCCCGGACAGAATTCTCGTCGATGGCGACAGCGTCAACGTCGATGGCGACGCGATCGTCGCGGTCGCAACGCCAGGCCACACGTCCAACCACTTGTGCTACGCCTATCGCGGCGCCCTTTTCAGCGGAGACCATGTCATGGGCTGGTCGACGACGGTCGTCGTCCCGCCCGACGGTGACATGGCGGCCTATATGGCCAGCCTCGACAAGCTGAGGAAACGGGACGACCGGGTCTATTATCCGGCGCATGGTCCCGCAGTGGCCAAGCCCCAGCAATATGTGCGGCATCTCGTCGGCCATCGGATGCACCGCGAGAAGCAGATCCTGGGCCTGCTCCGCAAGCGCGCCCGCCCAATCCCTGAAATTGTCGCCGATGCCTATCCCGGCCTCGATCCCCGCCTTGTCCTGGCAGCCGGAGGCTCGGTATTCGCGCACCTGCTGGACCTTGAACGACGCGGCCTCGTTGAGCAGCAGGAGGAGACATGGAAAGCCGCCTGAACAAGCCTCTCGTGTTCGCGATGATCGCGGTGGCGCTGGTGCTCGGGATCATTGTCGGGACATCGACCGGGATTGCCGATCGCCTGTTCGGCGGCCCGAACCCGAAGACGATTGCCACCGCAAGCCTCGAATCCATGCGGGCCCAGAACCGGCTGATCGCCTTCGTCGCGCGCTATGTTTCGGTCACCACCAGCGAAACCACCAGGCTAGGCTTCTCCGCCAAGCGGACGCTGATCCTCCCTGGGGACGTCCGATATGAGCTCGACCTGTCGAAGCTCCAACCCAGGGACGTCACCTGGAACGCGTCTACGAAGACGCTTCGGGTTCAACTGCCCGAGGTGGAGATCGCAGGGCCGGACGTCGATCTCGCGGCGGCTCAGGAATATGGTGAGAGCGGGGTTCTTTCCGCTCTGACCGACGCCAACCAGCAGCTCGATTCCGCGAACCGCGCGAAGGCGGTGTCGGATCTTCGGAAGCAGGCGCAGGGACCGGTGCAGATGCGGCTCGCCCACCAGGCCGCGCGGGCCGCGATCGAGCGCAGCTTCGCCATGCCCCTGGTCGCCGCCGGAATCCGGGACGCCAAGGTCGTTGCGCGCTTCCCGACCGAAGGCACTGATGATCCTTCCTATCTGGACCTGTCGACACCATATGAGGAAGCGATCAAGGAAGCTGAGCGTCGCAGGGCACAAGGTCAAAAATGACGGTTCAAGCCAATACCCTCAAAGGGCTCGACCTACTTGCCGAGATCGAGCGTCTGAAGCGCGAGCGCAATGCGGTGATCCTCGCGCATTATTACCAGAAGCCGGAAATTCAGGACCTTGCCGATTTCGTCGGCGACAGTCTGGATCTGTCGCGCAAGGCGGCGGAGACGGATGCCGACGTCATCGCCTTCTGCGGCGTCCGCTTCATGGCCGAGACGGCGAAGATACTCTCGCCCGAGAAGATCGTGATCTTGCCCGACATGGATGCAGGCTGCTCGCTCGAGGACAGCTGCCCGCCCGATCAGTTCGCTGCCTTCAGGGCCGCGCACCCGGACCATATCGCGCTCACCTACATCAATTGTTCAGCGGCGGTGAAAGCACTGTCGGACATCATCGTCACCTCATCGAGCGCGCAGATCATCCTCGACCAGATTCCGAAGGAACAGAAGATCATCTTCGGACCGGACCGCCACCTCGGTGGCTATCTCGCGCGGAAGACCGGCCGCGACATGCTGCTGTGGCCCGGTATCTGCATCGTTCACCAGGCCTTCAGCGAGACCGAACTCCTGAAGCTCAAGGCCGAGCATCCGGATGCGCCCGTCGCAGCTCATCCTGAATGCCCGCCGCACATCATCGATCATTCCGACCATGTCGGTTCGACCAAGTCGATCCTCGATTTCGCGCTCAGCAGCCCGGCGGACACGATCCTGGTCGCGACCGAACCGCACATCATCCACCAGATGGAGAAAGCGGCACCGGGCAAGACGTTCATCGGGGTCCCGGGCGGCGACGGGAACTGCAACTGCAACATGTGCCCGTACATGGCGCTGAACACGCTGGAGAAGCTCTATGTCGCGCTTCGCGACCTCCAGCCGAGGATCGAACTGTCGCCGGAAGTCATGGCGCGCGCGCGCGTGCCGCTTGAGCGCATGCTGGAAATGGCCGGTCGGACGGTCGGACAGGGCGATGTGGGGATGCCGATCATCGACCATCCCGATGAGATCGATCCCGCGATCAGCGGCGACTAGGGCCCTATTCAGCCAGTCAGGCGTCCAAACGGCATGCGATCTCCGGGCCGCCGCCGCGTCGGGCGAGGAACAGCTGCGGGGGGTTCGCCGTTAAATCACATGGTTACCGGCTGTCCGCATGTCCCCGAGCACGCACGGTTCGTCGTTACTGCGTCCAATTGCGCAACACGGGTTCATCAAAGCTCGTTAGATTCGCGAAACAGAACAAGAAGAGAGAACATAATATGCACAGCTTCAGCAAAATTATGGCCGCGGCGCTCGCCGCGATGAGCGGCGCTCCACTGGCAACGCCGGCGGCCGCCCATAGCACGACCTACGCACATCATCACCGCTATCATGGGCGCACGGTCTACGCGCACAAATATTGCCGCTATTCGAGCGGAACCACGGGCCTGGTTGCCGGCGGTGTCGCCGGTGGACTGGTCGGCCACAGCGTGCTTGGCCACGGCCTGCTTGGCACCGCGGCCGGCGCAGTCGGCGGAGCGGTGGCGGGACGCGCGATCGACCGAAGCGCGACCGCGCATCAGCGCTGCTACTACCGCTAGGCATTCGCGGGCCCTTTTTTGCCCGCTTACGCCCAGCATGACCAAATGACGCGGCCGCGGGAGCGCGCTTATGCGCTTGCCGCGGTCGTTCTCGTTCAGGTGGCGCTCGGCGTAATCCTGCTGCGCGGGCTGCGCGTCGACGTGACGCGGCCCGCCGAACTGGTGCAGCGCCTGGTCGACATCAGTCTTCCGAAACCTCCGCCTCCGCCGAAAAAAGCGGTGGAGCCCGAACCGCGATCCAAGCCTCATGAAGCTGCCGCGCCCAAGGCACAACCCGCGAAGCCCGGCGGATCTCCTGGTCCACATCCCGCGCACGCACCTGCGTCGGTCACTCCGGTGATTGCCGTGGCACCCTCGGCGGCTCCATCGGGTGGAGGCAGCGGAACCGGGCCCGCGGCCGGCGCGGGCGCGGGCGGCGGGGCAGGCGGCGCCGGTTATGGCGGCGGCGGGGGCGGAACGGAGCTCGAGCAAATCGCAGGCGAGATCACGCCGAGGGACTATCCGAGAGATTTGCGAGATTCAGGCATAAGCGGCACTGTCGGTATCCTGTTCCGGGTCGAGGCGAACGGCCGGGTAAGCCGCTGCTCGGTGACCCGGTCGAGCGGGGTGCCCGAACTCGACTCCCTAACCTGCCGGTTGATCCAGCAGCGCTTCCTCTATCGGCCGAGCACCGATCGCTACGGCCGGCCGATGGCCGACGAAGTGGAGGGCGAACACGAATGGGTCGCGCGCAGGCGATAGTTCAACCGACGGGCTTTGCTTTCGCCTCGACGGTTGCGCCGCTCGCATGATGCTTGTCGAGGTGGCTCTTGATCATCTTCAGGTTGCGGGTGTTGGATCGGAAGAAGAAATCCGGGATCGCGCCCACCCAGGGGATGAGGCCAAGCATCCAGTCGAAGCCGACGTTCCCAGCCATGCGGCTGATCTGCCACCGCGACATTCCGACGTTCCTTGCTTCCCAAACGATATAGGCGCCGAGCGCGGCGGCCGCGACGTCACCAACGACGGGAACCAGGTCGAGAATCACGTCGAGGCCGACAGGCTTGTTGATGCCGGGAATGACGATCAGCCGCTCGAGTAGCTTTTCCATCGCTTCGACGCGCTTTCGGACGGATTGTGGATCGGTCCCGGTCGGTAGGGACAGCCGCTTGTCACTCAGAATCGACATCAATCCCTGCCAGACTGTTGCTCCAGGTCCGTGAGCGTGTGGCGGGCGTAACGGTTCCCGTCGAAGCCCTGGATACGGGCCGAGACGAGAGACCAGCGAACCGGTGCAGTCAGCGGAATGAACAATTGCACCGCCTCGATGCGGGCGGCAGCCTGGGCCAGCAGCGCATAGCGCTGGGCGGGGACGGGGTTCTGCCGCGCGGCGTCCGTCATCTCGTCGGCCTGGGCATCGCAGACAGGCACGACACCACAGCGAAAGCGGCGAACGAACCAGGCTGGGGACGACGAAGGAGCCACTTCGTCCATAACCTCGAAGTCGGCGGCTGACCGCGTTTCGGCTCGTTCGACGGTCAGTCCGATTGCGCCCCAGTCGCGCCCCAGCTCGCGAAACAGCAGCGTGCCCCCTGGGCCTTGCGGCAGGAAAATGCGAATGGTCGGCTTGTCCTTGCCGAACAGGCGGTCGACACGGCCCCGGAGATCGGCAAGCCGATCGCTCGGCGGCGAACTGGACCATGCGGGCGCAACCGGCGGCAGCATTCCATCGAGGCCCGGCTCAAGCAGCGTCGCCCGTGCCGCAAGCCCCGGAACGTTGAGCGCGTTGACGAAATTTGCCCGGTCCAGCGCCTCGCTGAGGAGGTGCCGGACGTCCGGATCGTCAATTCCGCCGCCCGCATGCGTGGGGATCAAACCGAAAAGACCCGACGCCGGATCGAAACGAAGCGTCCCGCGTGGCAGCTTGATTCGCTGGGCGAGCCCAAGATCGTCGAAAGTCCCGCCGATCACGAGGTCGGCCTTGGCCGCGGCAAAAGCGCCGATCGCCTCATCGACCGGAGCGCCGGCGAGCAGGACTTCCTCGTGCTGGCTTTCCTCATCGTCGTTTCCGGCGATCTGGCGTGTAAGCCTCAATTCGCCGCCCGCGCCGCCAGTGGCCGTCGCCTTGAACGGTCCAGTTCCGTCGCTGCCCTTCAGGATCGCAAACTGGGGCTGGGCGAGGAGCGTCAGGAGATTCGGACGCGGCGCAAGGAGCTGGATCGCAATGACGCGGTCGGTCATCGCAACGATATCCTGCACGGCACCGAGCGAATCCTTGAGCGGATTGCGGCTTCGTACGGCGATCTGCCGCTTCAGCAGCTTCGCCACCTGCTCGGCGGTGATCTTCTTGCCATCCGGCCATTGCGCGGACGCGATCCGGAAAATGTAGCTGAGCCCATCGTCGCTCACGTTCCAGCGTTCCGCCAGGCCGCCGATGATGTTGCCGTTGGAATCGAACCGAACGAGGCCTTGCGCGACATTCTGGAGCAGGACTTCATCCTGCAGGGGCAAGGGCCCGAGCGCCGGATCGCGGAGCTCGGGCTTTCCGCCGATCACGATCGCCTTGACCTCGCCATGCGGCTGTTCGCGGCAGGCGATTGGCCCCAACGCCAGGGCCGGGATCAGCATCAGGGCCAGGAAGCGCATTCGGTGCGTTTACCTGCAACGTTCCATTCAGCAAGCATCTGGATATCTCGACCCAACTGTTTTAGTTAAGTAAAGCAGTTGGACGAGTGCGGCGAGTGAGATGAAACTGGCGGAAAACGATACGATCTGGACCCGCCAGGGCCTCCCCGTCGAGGAGCTGCCCGATCCGTTCGCTCCGCCACAGCATCCGGAAGAACAGCAGGAACAGCAACCGCCGAAGCGCAGGCGCTGGCCGCTAGTGCTCTATTCGCTTGCCGGCCTCCTTTTCGTGACGATCATCTGGCTGGTCATCACCGCCCCTTTGTCGCGGGCTCTGGAGCCGCTCCCCGATCCGGCCCTGCTCCTGCAAAGCGACGACGGGCGCGCTATCGCCCTTCGCGGCGCGATCAAGGAAGCGCCGGTGGACGTCACCAGGCTCAATCCCGTCACTCCTGCGGCTTTCGTATCGATCGAGGACCGCCGATTCTATCGTCACTGGGGCATCGATCCGCGAGGAATCGGCCGCGCCCTGATGGCCGACATGAGGGGCGGCGGCGTGCGGCAGGGCGGAAGCACGATCACCCAGCAGCTCGCCAAGACCAGCTTCCTGTCGGGCGACCGTACGATCAAGCGCAAGGCGCAGGAGGTGATCATCGCCTTCTGGCTGGAAGCCTGGCTGACCAAGCAGGAAATTCTCTCGCGTTACCTGTCGAGCGTCTACTTCGGCGACGGCGTCTATGGCCTGCGGGCGGCGGCGCATCATTATTTCCACCGGGATCCGGAACGGCTCAACCTCGCCCAATCTGCCATGCTCGCTGGATTGGTTCAGGCGCCGTCGAGGCTGGCCCCGACCCAGCATCTTGCGGCGGCGCAGAAGCGCAGCAAGCTGGTGCTCGCCGCGATGGCCGACACCGGAGCGATCAGCGCCGCCCGCGCGAATTCGACTTCGCTTGCGCGGCCGGTGGCTCAGGAAGCGAGGCTCCCGGCCGGCACCTATTTTGCCGATTGGGTCGCGCCCTCGGCTGCAAGGGCCTTCGAATCCGACTTCGGACAGGTAAAGGTTCGGACGACATTGGACCGAAACCTGCAGCGCCTCGCCGCGCGCGCCATCGGCCGGGCGAACATCGGCGATGCCCAGGCTGCGCTCGTCGCGATGCGGCCGGATGGGCGAGTGGTCGCGATGGTGGGCGGCAAGAATTATTCGGATTCGCCATTCAACCGGGTCACCCAGGCGCGGCGGCAGCCCGGCTCCGCGTTCAAATTGTTCGTCTATCTCTCGGCACTTCGGGCCGGATGGACGCCCGACAGCATGATCGAGGATGAGCCCATCACGATCGGCGGCTGGACTCCGGTCAATAGCGACCGTGTTTATCGAGGCCGCATTACTCTTCGCGAGGCCTTCGCCCGGTCGAGCAATGCAGCGACGGTCCGGCTCAGCCAGGAAGTCGGCCGCGCCAATGTCATCCGCGCAGCGCGCGACCTTGGGATAACAACGCCGCTCCCCGACAAGCCAAGCATCGCGCTTGGGACTGCAGGCGTGAGCCTTCTCGAGCTCACCTCCGCCTATGCCGCCGTGGCGAGCGGACAATATCCGGTCCTGGCCCGCGGCCTTCCGGAAGAGCAGCCGCCCGAGGGTCTTGCGGCATTCTTCAGGTCCGCCGGAACGCTCGATCGCCAGCGGGACCGCGTTCCAATGCTCGATTTGCTCTATGCGGCTGCGAACAATGGAACAGGGCGCCGAGCCGCGCTTTCGGTGCCTACCTTCGGCAAGACCGGCACGACGCAGGAGAACAGAGACGCCTTGTTCATCGGCTTTGCCGGCAACCTGGTCGTGGGCGTGTGGGTCGGTCGCGACGACAACAAGTCGCTCGGAAAGATCAGCGGTGGGACCGTCCCGGCCGAGATCTGGCGCAGCTTCATGTCGTCCGCGCTGGCCGTTGACCGCGAGCGCGGGCCGTCCCTGCCGGGCGAGTTCCGGCGACCGGAACCTGAAAAACGGCCTGAAAACAAGAGTCCGCTGCCGCCCGAATGGAGCGATGCCGCCAGGCCGCTCCGTGACATTGCCGAACGCCTGAAGCAGCTAATTGGCGAGCGTTGAACGTCCTTAACGAAAGTTCATCTCGCAAGGCGCGATTTTAACTCTTTCTAAACCACCAAGGCGCAAATTCCGCCTCAGCCTACGACGGATAACGGGTTGCGAAGGTGGGTTGCGTCTAATTGATTTGAGCCATGGGAGACCGGAGATGGCGAAGTTTTTGAAGCTGATCAAAAGTGAAAAGGGCGCGACGGCCATCGAATACGGCCTGATCGCGGCTCTCATTGCTGTTGCTGCCATTGGCGCGATGCAGGGCATCGGCAACAAGCTGAACACGACGTTCAACAACGTCTCGAACGCGCTCAACTAAGGGCGCGCTCGATCAAGACTTCCAAGAGGAGCGGCGGCGCCCACAAGGCTCCGCCGCTCTTCTTTTTTTGCGCACTGTTGCGGCACGAACTCTTTCCGGGTCCCGGGCCCGTCTGTATTCTCGCGCTCGGGATGAGGTGGATCTTTGCGCCGGTTTACCCGGTACTTGCGATACTAGCGACTTCAGCGACCGCCGGGTCGCGACCGATCATCCACGATCCGATTTCTCTCAACATCGGGGTGAATTGTCACTGGCAGGCGGGCTGCATGAAAATGCAGCATGCGGCCATGAAGCAGGCGCTGCGCTACGTTCAAACCTATCGGCCGCCGCAATGGCGCATCGAGCTTTGCAACCTCAATGCCGGTCGCGGGCGCGATCGGGTCGATTGGATCGGTTTCGATCATTGCATCCGCAACGCATCGCTGAAGGCGCCGCGCAAAAGGCGCTCACCGAGGACGATCAGCTAGGGTTGCGAACTCGTCC